>ERZ795052.133-NODE-133-length-107782-cov-10.849016_pt1 | contig 107782 bp, 100 predicted proteins | sample MGYA00375136_ERZ795052 | MGnify/ENA primary metagenome ERZ795052 (study PRJEB30181, sample SAMN05720156) | activated sludge metagenome | isolation source: Anaerobic digester | place: Japan | collected 2015-05-26 ...
AGCTGATAAGGTACCTGCTAAGGCAGGCGAAAAGGTCGATGTACAGATCAAGGTTTCTGGCAACAGTGATCTTGCAGTATCAGGAGCACAGTTCAAGATCAAGCCTGATACAGCTACATTCGACGGCGCTAAGGGACCATCTGCATACTCAACAGAAGTTGAGGGCAACAAGTCCACAAGCGAAGTTGCATTCGGTAACGGCTCAGGCGACGTTTACACAGGTAAGGACGGAGATGCAGTAGTAACAATTACTCTCGATGTTCCGGCTGGTACACCTGCTGGTGAGTATCCTGTAGACTGGGTTAAGGATTCATTCCTCCAGATCACCGGTGCTAACGGCGAAGACGTTACAGATAAGGTAACACTCACAGGCGGTTCTATCCTCGTTGGCGATGTTGCAACAGGCACTGCTACATGGGATATAGCTGATAAGGTACCTGCTAAGGCAGGCGAAAAGGTCGATGTACAGATCAAGGTTGTTGGCGACAGCGATCTTGGAGTATCAGGAGCTCAGTTCAAGATCAAGCCTGATACAGCTACATTTGACAGCGCTAAGGGCCCATCTGTTTACTCAGTAACAGTTGAAGGCAACAAGGCTACAAGCGAAGTTGCATTCGGCAACGGCTCAGGCGACGTTTATACTGCTAAGGACGGCGATGCAGTAGTAACAATTACTCTCGATGTTCCTGCTGGTACACCTGCCGGCGAGTATCCTGTAGACTGGGTTAAGGATGCATTCCTCCAGATCACAGGCGCTAACGGTGCTGATGTTACTGATAAGGTAACACTTACAGGCGGTTCTATCATCATCGAAGATCCTAATGTAACAACAACTGCACCTTCTACAGATACTCCTGCAGTAGACACAACAGCTGTAACACCTGGTACAGAAACAACACCTGTTGATACAACAGCTGTAACACCTGGTACAGACACAACACCTGTTGATACAACAGCTGTAACACCTGGTACAGAAACAACACCTGTTGATACAACAGCTGTAACACCTGGTACAGATACAACTCCTGTACAGACAGATGAGCAGGGCAATCCTGTAACAACACCTGCTGGTACAGATACAACTCCTGTACAGACAGATGAGCAGGGTAATCCTGTAACTACACCTGTTGGTACAGATACAACTCCTGTTAATCCTACAACTGCTCAGGGCGGCGATGTTACCGCTACAACAAGTGTTGCAGGAACAGGTCAGAGCGGTCAGACAGTAACAGTTCCTGCTGGTGCTATCGTATGGCAGCTCAACAATACAAAGGCTAAGCCGGGCGAGACTGTAACACTCACAATGAGCGTTAAGGATCCTAACGGTACAAAACTCCCTGTCGGCGGTGCTCAGTTCGTACTGACTCCTAACGGCGCATCACTCGTTGGTGCAGACGGTAAGCCTTACACTAACGACCTTGAGGTCAACACAAATACAAACGAATTCGCATTCGGTGCATTCGATGGTACAGCAGACGTTCTTAACGACGGCGATCAGATGCTCACAGTATCTTACAAGGTACCTGATAATGCTAAGCCCGGTGATATAATTCCTATCAACTTCAGCGGCCTTACAGTTGTTGATGAGAAGGGTAACGACATCACAAAGAGCGTTGTAACAATCGACGGTTATATCGAGATCGTTGATAATACAACAACAGCACCTGTACAGACAGATGAGCAGGGCAATCCTGTAACTTCACCTGCTGGCACAGACACAACTCCTGTACAGACAGATGAGCAGGGCAATCCTGTAACTTCACCTGCTGGCACAGATACAACTCCTGTACAGACAGATGAGCAGGGCAATCCTGTAACTTCACCTGCTGGCACAGATACAACACCTGTAACACCTGGTACAGATACAACACCTGTAACACCTGGTACAGAAACAACACCAGTTGATACAACACCTGTAACACCTGGTACAGATACAACTCCTGTAACACCTGGTTCAACAACAGCTCCTGTTACACCTACAACACCTCCTACAACAACTCACGAGGTACAGCAGGGCGCTATCGTATGGCAGCTCGACAATGTAAAGGGCAAGCCTGGTGAGACTGTCAAGATGACTATGACAGTTAACGATCCTAACGGTTCACGTCTCTCAGTTGGCGGCGGACAGTTCATACTCGTAACACCTGATGGCGTACAGCTTGTTGGCGCAGACGGCACACCTTACGGCAAGCCGCTTGAGGTCAATAAGGAAACAGGCGAGTTCGCATTCGGCGAGAACGGCTTAGGAACAGTTCTTCCTGACGGTTCTGTAATGCTCACAGTTGAGTATAAGATCCCTGAGAATGCAGCTCCTGGCACAAAGATCCCTGTAACATTCAAGGATCTCCAGGTAACTGATGAATTCGGTAACCCACTTAACGTAATAGGCGTTGGCGGTTCTATCGAGGTACTTCCTCCTGATAGCACAACAGAGCCGACACCTGGTACAACAGACACAACACCTGTAACACCTGGTACAACAGACACTACACCTGTAACACCTGGTACAACAGACACAACTCCTGTAACTCCAGGCACAACAGACACAACTCCTGTAACTCCAGGCACAACAGACACAACTCCTGTAACTCCAGGCACAACAGATACTACACCTGTAACACCTGGTACAACAGACACTACACCTGTAACACCTGGTACAACAGACACTACACCTGTAACACCAGGCACAACAGACACTACACCTGTAACACCAGGCACAACAGACACTACACCTGTAACACCAGGCACAACAGACACTACACCTGTAACACCAGGCACAACAGACACTACACCTGTAACACCAGGCACAACAGACACTACACCTGTAACACCTGGTACAACAGACACTACACCTGTAACACCTGGTACAACAGATACAACTCCTGTAACACCTGGTACAACAGACACAACGCCTGTAACACCTGGTACAACAGACACAACGCCTGTAACACCTGGTACAACAGATACTACACCTACAGGTCCGGTTACACCTTCAACTACATCAGTTTATGCTGTAGCAGAGGTAAATGACGGTTACTACTTCAACCACGATCCAAGAGCTTACTCAGTAACTAACCACATTGAGTCACTCAGCCTCAAGGTCGTAAATGAAGACGGTACTGAGAGTGATGTTCCGCTCGATATGAGCAAGATCACATTCAGCGATTCTGTAAACGGTTCAGACGTACCAATGGATACTTACAGAGAGGATCAGGTAGATCACACTTACACAATCAATGTACTTTATGAGGGCAAGCAACTCCTCGATAAGGACGGCAACGCAATCAGCTTCAAGGTATTCATTGGTGTCAAGGGTGACGCTAACCTCGATAACAAGGTAGACGCTGGTGACACTACAAACGTTCTCGTTTACTACTCAGCACTTTCAACTGGCGGAGATCCTGAAAAGACTATCCTTGCCGGCGAGAGCTGCGAGGCTGTAAAGGCAAATCCTGAACTGGATAACCTGGCAGCATTCCTTGCTGACGTAGACCTCGATGTTTACTCAGAAGGCAACTGGAATACAAAGAAGAGCGGAAGAAAGCTTCTTGCTGATGACGCTACAACAATCCTTGTATTCTACAGCACAATGTCCACAGGCGAGACAAACCGCTATAAGGGATGGAATTCATCTCTTGCAGGCCGTGAAGAGAACATGAATAATTCTCTTACAGCTGCAGAAGTAGCAAAGGCTCTTGCTCAGGGCGGAAAAAACTAAGTAACAATTAAGTTATAGAGTTTCAGCCGGACCTTCGGGTCCGGCTTTTTTCCATTATTTGTGGATTGATTTGTATAAAACACAGTGGTATAATCTTATTGAAAGCTGAAATAAAGCGAAATAATGAAGAAAAATAACATTAGTTTCAAAAATTGAAAAAGTTACACTACTTATCTTTATATATTGTGAAATACATACAAAAATGGATAGAATTAATCGTCAATTATTTTTGAAGAAAATGTCCCGTTTTTCTTGACTTATTGAGATTTGTGTGCTAAAATGTAAGTATGAATTTCCAGGTGAGGTGTAGCCTAACCACGCATCAATGCCTGAAATTCGCCCTGCAAGGCGTCTTGGATGCCGCTTGGACGGGGTCAAATAAAAATGTTAGAGAGGTATAGAACAATGAAGAATTCATTATTCAAGAGAGCAATAGCCGCAGCAGCTGCTGTACCGCTTGCGCTCACACAGTGCCTGACAGTCGCAAATGCTGCATCTGTAACAGACGCTGCACCTTCCTTAGCAAAAGACACAGCAATCACAGCAAGTGAGAGCAAGACAATTACTCTTAAAGGCAGTGAGAACAGTCTTCTCTATATCGAACCTAAGGAAGTCGGCAACGAAAAAGAGGATAAGTACCAGCAGATCGCTGCAGACACATTCATCAAGGATTCACTTTGGAATCAGACAGCATACGGATATCTTAAGGCTGCAAAGCAGTCTGGAAAGATTGATCCTACAGAGATCGTTAACTTCGTTCTCAAGAAGGCTCGCGGCTATAAGGCTGCTGCTGAAAAGGCTTCTGAAAAGCTTGAGGATTGCACATACGAGATCGTTGATGACACTATCATAGTAAAGGGCAAAATTTCTAATGCTAACTTCAACGGTGACGTTAAGAAGACTCTTGGCGCTAAAATGTGGGAGATCGCAAGAAGATCAGGAGATATGAGCCTCGTTTCCGGTTCATACGCTGACAAGGTTGACGGATCCGGTGATTTCACAATCACTATCCATACAGAATACCTTGAAACTTCCACAGAGATCCCTGTTGAGTTCAAGTATGTTCCAACAAACAAGAAGCTCGGCAATGAGCTTGACCTTGGTCAGCTCCCTGAGTTCACAGTAGACCTTCTTGAAACTCTTACAGCTGAAGCTGTAGCAAGAATCAATGCAAGTACTGTCCTTACAGCTGCTGAGAAGGAAGCTGATATCAAGGATCTTACTGATTGGATGAACAAGAATTACATCAACAGAGCTAAGAAGGCTCAGAACTATGTTGACAGAGCACTTAAGTTCCAGGAAAAAACTAAGGAAGCTGATAACATTTCTGAACTCATCGCAGCTGTTAACAAGCAGATAACAAAGAGAGGCTATAAGCGTCAGATACCTGCTACAGGTTCTGCAATCGCTGCAAACTCGCAGGTTGCTAAGGCTTATAACAAGGCTGTAGAGCGTTTCAACAACGCTACATCTTATACTCTTAACATCGCTGCTTCAGAGCTCGGTGCAGAGGCTGATACAATTTACGATATCAAGGCTGATGCAAAGGGCGGCTATGCACACGGTACAGCTAAGTACAGAGATGACGAGCAGGAAGCTGTAAAGGCTTACTTCGCTGCTACACCTGCACTTCAGCAGTACAAGGTAGTTGATACATGGAAGGAAATCGAAATAACAGCTAAGTTTGACGGCATCAAGGATACTTCAACACGTGAGTCTGTTGACGTTAAGTTCCAGAGAGTTGTTAAGGTTGAGCCAATAGTTACTACAACTTCAAGCACAACTCCATCAACAACATCTTCAACAACCGTTGTTACATCTGACACAGACACAACTCCTTCAGGTCCTGTTGATACAACTCCAACAGATACAACACCTGTAACACCTGGTACGGACACAACACCTGTAGATACAAATACTACACCTGTTGACACAAATACAACACCTGTAGATACAAATACAACACCTATAGACACAAATACTTCACCTGTTGATACAAATACTACACCTGTAGATACAGATACAACACCTGTAACACCTGGTACAGATACAACACCAGTAGATACAGGTACAACTCCTGTTGATACAGGTACAACACCTATAGATACAGACACAACTCCAACAGCTCCTGTTAACCCAACAGTTTCAACTACAAGAACTGTAGACGTTGTTGCTCCTGTAATCAAGGCTGATACAACAGTTGGTTTCTACCTCGACATTGACGAGAAGTTCAATGATGAGCAGATCAACAGCCTTAAGTATTCAGTAGACCTCGTTCGTCAGTACATCGACGAAGATGACGTTGTAGTTGGCTACGAGTCACTTACAAAGGGCGAGCAGGTTGATATCCTTGATAAGGTAAGCTTCGGTACAGCTACTCCTGTAAACACATATGTTGAGGGAAGCTCAGAGTTCGCTCATCAGGTAGCTCTTATTGCTACAGAAGATATTACAGCTGCTGACGGTACTGTTATCGCAACAGCAGGCAGCACACTTAAGAATCCTGACGGTTCAGATGTATCTGTAACAGTTTACATTGGTGTTAAGGGCGATGCTAACCTCGACCACAAGGTTGATGCCGGTGACGCTACAACAACACTTATCTACTACTCAGCACTTTCAACAGGCCAGAAGGCTGCTGAAACACAGTTCTCAAACAGCGCACTCGTTGCAAACGCTGAAGACATTCTCGATCATTTCGCTGCATTCCTTTGCGATACAACAAATGAGCCTATGAAGGATGAGAACAACTGGAAGCTTATGAAGCCTGAGAGAAAGATCATGGCAGACGATGCTACATTCATTCTCTCTTACTACTCAGAGCTTTCAATCAAGGCTGAAAAAGGCAGACCTACTTGGAACCTCGTAATGGGCATCCAGTGATCAATAATTAACAAGCATGTTTAGTCTGCCGTCGGACAGGCGGCAGACTACATAATAAAAACTAAATTATCTGAAAGGAATTAAATTGAAATGAAGAAGAGTTCATTAAAGAAGATAGCTGCAGCGCTCGCAATGTCAGCTGTAGCAGTTACTGCATCTTCTGTTAACGCATTTGCAGAAGCTAATAACGGTTATTCTGATGACGCTATCGCAGCATCTGATGTTCAGCCAGTTGCTACTGTAACTAAGGAAGTTATCACACTTGACGAGGCTAAGGCTAACCCCGGCAGAACAGTAAACATCACAATCAGCGGTGGTACAGACCAGAAGTGGGCATCATCCGGTATGCACGTTTACTACGATTCAAGATTAACACTCGCTAATACACCTGTTGGTACACCTGACGTTGAGAGCGGTACAGCTACAAAGTACCTCAGCATGAACGTTAAGGCTGATCCTACTGCTTCAGAGCAGAACATGAAGGGATTCTTCGTAGCAACAGCTGGTACTGGTGACTTCGGTCTCGACGGTGTTTACGCTACATTTACATTAACACTTCCTGCTGATGTTAAGGAAGGCGATGTATTCCCGATCGACATTTTCTACAAGTCAAACGAGAATGCAGAGGATATGTTCCTTGATGCTCAGCGTGCAAAGGGTGCTATGCAGGGTTACTTCTTCACAAAGGGTATCTACAATGCACAGACAAATCCTTTCTCAGCTCCAGCTGCTGATGTAGCTGACGTTCCCGCTCTTGCTGATATCAGCAAGGATGCTGACGGCTATATCGCTATCAAGGGCGCTACTCCTGTTGTAACAACAACAACACAGGCTCCTGTTACAACAACAACTCAGGCTCCTGTAACTACAACAACTAAGGCTCCTGTAACTACAACAACTAAGGCTCCTGTAACTACAACAACTAAGGCTCCTGTAACTACAACAGCTACACAGGCTCCTGTTACAACAGTTACAGCTACAGCTACAGCAACAGCTTCTGCTACAGATGCTAATGCTTCTGGCACAAAGACAACAGCTAAGACAACAGCTAAGACAACAGCTAAGACAACAGCTAAGACAACAGCTAAGACAACAGCTAAGAACAACAACTCACCTAAGACAGGTGTTGCTGGTGTAGGCGTTGCAGCAGCAGGTCTTGCAGCAGCAGTTGCTACAGCATTCGTTCTTAGAAAGAAGGAAGACTAATTAATTAGTCAGTGTTCTAACGGATATAAAAGAGGACCTCTTCGGAGGTCCTTTTTGTTATTAAAAAGGGGAGCGTTTGCTCCCCTTTAGTCATCTTCCCGTACAGGCGGTACGTAGTTTACTCCGCCCCAACCGTCGATATTTGCTCGGCGCATGGCACCGAATATCCTGTCTTTGAACCCGTGATCGTTCCTCTCCATTTCCGCAAGGAATTCTTTTGTGCGCTGTCGGTTTGTGTGACCGTCCGCAGGACAGGCGGACTTCACTATCTGTATGTTGCTTCGCCTTACACCTCGTTTTATGTCCTTTTCGGGTGCAAGTATAAGAGGACGTATCATGATAAGGTTCTTGCGTGTTAGCTTCGTAACTGGCGAAAAACAGCCGATACGTCCTTCGCTGAACAGGTTCATGATGAAGGTCTCAACCGCATCATCGTAATTATGTCCCAGTGCGATCTTATTGCAGCCAAGCCGAACAGCTTCATTGTGGAGTGCTCCACGACGCATATGGGCGCAAAGACTGCATGGATTGGATTCCTTCCTGACGTCGAAAACAATCTCGCCGATCTGCGTATCAACAACATGGTATTCAGTATCGTTTTCCTCACAGAACTTACGCACACTGCTGTAGTCGCCTCTCTGACCGTTAAATCCGGGATCAAGTGTCACTCCTACAACGGTATAGTCGATACCTATGAAGCGCCTGAGCCAAATCAGACCGTATAGAAGTGCGAGACTGTCCTTGCCTCCCGATACGCCGACGCATATCCTGTCGCCGTCATGTATCATATCAAATTCATTAACTGCCTTACGCATATAACCGAGAATCTTCTGCATTTGCGCCCTCCTGAGCCATTTTTACAGCATTTTACTGTCGAAATAACGAATAATAGTGATTTTTCAGTCATTATTATATCATATTTATAGGAAATTTTCAATTATATCTTGCAAAATCCTGAAAAATATAATATAATAATAGTATCGATTTTATGCGGTTAATATGCTATATTTCCTTATGATAGAGAAAGGACAATAATCTGATGACACCTCAGCTTAAAAATCTGCTGATCATACTTGGTGTGATCGCAATAATTCTTGTGCTGATCATTCTGCTCTTTGGTGGTAAGAGTCCGATCAGACGCTTTATCAACCTCTTCCTTGAAGAGACTGATGTTAATAACGGACGGGGAAGCGCCGTAAGAACTGTAAGGACTTCTTCACCGTCATCAGGCGCTGTAAGCCGTTCAATGGGTGATAACTATACAGAAATGAGAAGCAGTGAGCCCGCTGAACCTGTACAGAAAAAAACATCCGAACCCGTTGTCGTTATGGCTACGCTTATCCGTAAATGTGATGACCGTCTTCGTGTTATCGAAAGCAGCGGACAAGTTAAACTCATCGACGAGTATTACGAGCTCATGTTCGTGACGAGAAAAGGACAGAAGCTTAAGATACAGTGCTCAAGGGATGCCTACGAAAAGGTGCCTTTCAATCAGGAGGGTTCACTTACATACAAGAGAAATACACTTGTAAAATTCAAATATTACGAGGACACAGTATTTAACAGCTAACTAAATGGGCGGCTTTTGCCGCCCGTTATTTTCATTTTTTAAAAACATATCTTACATATATGCAAGGAGTAATTATGGTTAATTTCGGCAATGATTGGGACGAGCTGCTGAAGGATGAGTTCACTAAGGAGTATTACCTCCGACTCAGACAGACTCTCATTAACGAGTATAAAACACAGCGCATCTTCCCCGGAATGTATGATATTTTCAACGCAATGAAGCTCACTTCCTACAACGATGTGAAGTGCGTTATAATCGGTCAGGATCCCTACCACGGCGAGGGACAGGCTCACGGTCTGAGCTTTTCCGTAAGGAAGGGTATAGCTCCGCCGCCTTCTCTGGTGAATATTTTCAAGGAGATAAGGGACGATGTAGGCGTGGATAATCTCGGCAAGCACGGAGAGCTTACAAAGTGGGCTGAGAGCGGAGTTCTGCTTCTTAATTCCGTACTGACCGTCCGTGCAAATCAGGCAAGAAGCCATCACGGTATCGGTTGGGAACAGTTCACTACGGACGTTATAAAGCTGCTGAACATCCGTCAGAAGCCAATGGTTTTCATGCTCTGGGGCGGTGATGCAAAGGCCAAACAGCAGTTCATCACTAACCCGAATCACCTTGTACTCAAAGCGGCACATCCAAGTCCGCTTTCGGCATATAACGGCTTTTTCGGATGCAGACATTTTTCAAAGGCAAACGAGTTTTTAAGACAGAACGGACTTGACGAGATCGACTGGCGTATAGATTAATTTTCGGAGGTTATTATGAAGATAAAGGATCTGTTCAGGGATAAGACTGTTTTCTCTTTTGAGGTTTTCCCGCCAAAGAAAACAAGCTCAATTGATGTAATTTACAATACACTTGATGAACTCAGTGACCTTAAGCCTGATTTTATCAGCGTAACATTCAGCGCAGGCGGCAGCGGAAACGGCGGTTATGCCTGCGATATCGCATCGAAGATAAAGGAAATGGGGATAATACCCGTCCTGCATCTGCCCTGTATAAACTACACTCACGAAGAGATAGACGCTACACTGGACGAGGTCAAAAAGCGCGGTATCGAAAATATACTTGCCCTGAGAGGTGATATCAACCCCGATATACCGCCTAAGCGTGAGTTCCTTCACGCAAGCGACCTTATAACCTATCTGAAAACAAAGGGAGATTTTGACATTTCTGGTGCATGTTATCCTGAATGTCATCCCGATTCGGACACTATTGACGAGGATATCGATAACCTTAAAATAAAGGTCGAGGCAGGTGCGGACCACCTGATCTCGCAGCTGTTCTTTGATAACGAAAGTTTCTATTCCTTCGTTGAAAAGGTACGTGCAAAGGGCATAAATGTACCTATCGAGGCAGGAATAATGCCTGTTGTCAACAAGAATATGATCGAACGTATGGTAACTACATGCGGTGCAAGTCTTCCGCAGAAGTTCGTAAAGATAATGCAGAGATACGAGCACGATCCCGAAGCTCTCCGTGACGCAGGAATTGCCTACGCTATCAATCAGATGGTGGACCTTGCCGCAAGCGGAGTGGACGGAATTCACCTCTACACCATGAACAACGCTTATGTTGCACGTAAGATAAGCGAAGCTGTTTCGGGTATATTGAAGCATGATAAAGCTTGATCCCATCGATATACGTGAAGCTGCACGTTACATGGGCGTCAAGGGAGAACCTGACAGCAATACTCTTGCACTTATAGAAAAGTGCGAGGAGGAGGTCCGCAGACGTGTAAGACCGAATTACGTATACCGTGAATCGGAAATAGATACGAGCGGAGAGGACGTCTTTCTTAAGGACGCAGGTCTGCACCTTAAGGGCGAGGATATCCGCCGTCACCTCAGCGGATGCAGGAAAGCTGTGATATTTGCGGCGACTCTTTCCTCCGAGGCGGATAAACTCATACGTCAGACCGCAGTAACGGATGTAGCTGCTGCCCTTGCAGTGGACTGCCTTTGCAGTGCAGCCATAGAACAGGTCTGTGATAAGGCGGAGGAGGAGATATTCTCAGAAGTTGCCGCCGAGTACAGAACATGGCGGTTCAGTCCCGGATACGGCGATCTGCCTATAGAGGTGCAGGGAGATTTCCTGCGGTGTCTCAACGCTCAGCGCAGGATAGGGCTTACAGTAACCGATAGCTGTCTCCTGCTTCCTACTAAATCCGTAACTGCGATAATAGGAGTTTCGGACATGCCAATGCACAAAACAACAGGCAGCGGATGTGATTCATGCGGAATGCGTGACCGCTGTGCATTCTCGAAAAAAGGCGGATGCAGCAATTAATTATTCAGTTACCATTTCAATAGTAAAAACTATGCTTTTTATTTACATTTTATCCAAAAAACTCTTTTAATTTAGCATTGTGACTACATTTTAACTATATTTATATATAAAATGGATATTGACAGTGTGTGTGAATTAATGTTATAATTAATTATAATAAAAACAAGATCAATGGTGTGAAGATCGATACGGAAAAATAAATTGCTCTCCAAACTAAACCTTGCCAAGCAATTTTAGTCATAAAGAAAATTTCTCTGCGTCAGAAAAACTTGAAATGCGAAAGCATTCCTGCGTTTTCCTTCCTTGATTAATTTCCTTTCTGAATTCGCCGTTTTGGTAAAGTTTAATCAGTGGAGCAATAAGAAGGAGTTTTGAGAATGAGAAACATGAAATTGTTTAAAACTGCACTTCTGCTTACTGCGATTACTGTGTCGATGACTGGCTGCGGAAGCGGAAAAACAAGCTCTTCAGAAACATATGACAGAGATGTTGATTCCGAGGTCAGAAATGAAGTAAGGGAAAATGTGCAGAATACGGATCTGCTAAAGGGTGAATTGGAAAATAAAACTATAAAATGGCTTTCACACTGGGATATCAATCCCGATGTAACAGGCAAGAACAAACCTACCGAGCTTGTCGCCTTTGAGGAAAAATACGGCGGAAAGATCGAATGGATCAACGTTACATGGGAAAAACGCTACGAAAAGCTTGCTGAAATGATCGCTAACGGCGAAGGAGTTGACTTCTTCCCTGCAAACGATATGGACGCTTTCCCTAAGGGCGCTGTAAGAGGTATGTTCGTACCTGTTGACGACTATATCGACTTTTCTTCTCCCCTCTGGGAGGACGTTAAGGATATCAATGACAGCCTTATGTGGAATGACAGCCATTATTGTACTGTCCTTCAGGCTACAGGCGATAAGGTCGCCTGCATCTATAACCGCAAAACTATGTCAGAGGCAGGCCTTGAAGATCCTGCCGACCTGTACGCAAGAGGTGAATGGGATTGGAACGCTTTTGAGAGTATGCTGAAAAGCTTCGTTGATCCCGCAAATCAGCACTACGGTATAGAGGGCTGGTGGTTTGAGTTCGCACTTATGAATACTACCGGCGTTCCTGCTGTGGGACTTGAAAACTGCAAACTTGTAAACAATCTTTCGGATCCTGCTATAGAGCGTGTACAGAACTGGCTCTATGATCTCAATACTTCGGGCTGTATAGCTATCGGAAGTGCAGACTACGGCTGGGATTCTCATCCCGAATACGTGGGTGAAGGCAAGGTCCTTTTCTACCCTGTGGGACTCTATGAGCTGTATAAGAGTGAGGCCGACTGGAAGAAAGTCTACGGCGAAGATGCCTTCTTCGTACCTATGCCCCGTGATCCCGAGGCTGACGACTACTATATCCCTGTGGGAATGGAGTCTTATGTCTTCGTAAAGGGCGGACAGAACCCCGAAGGCGTTGCTAAGTTCCTGGACTGCAAGCGCTTCGCTATCCTCGATGAGGCTACAAAGAGCATTGCAGATCAGCAGTTCCGTGATGATTACGGCTGGACCGATGAAATGGTCGAGATGCAGCACTCTATGCAGGAGCTTGCAGATGCTAATCCTTTCTTTGATATGTCGACGGGCGTTTCGACCGACTGTGCGGAGATACTCGATAATCAGCTAAGAGCTGCGGCACGCGGTACGCCCTGGAATGAGACCTATGACGCTATATACAATACAGTGGATACCTTCATAAATGAGATCAATGCCGATCCTATACAGAATACTGCCGAATAACGTTGCAAATGGCTAACAAACATAATTATTATTGCATTATTCTGAGTTTTGTGTTATAATAATCTAATTGAAAAGGAAAGATGAAGGAGGGTATGAAATATGTTAACTGCTCTTGTTACTGGCGGTAACGGACTTATCGGTCAGCATATTTGTTCAGGTCTTCTCAAAAAAGGTTTTGCCGTTATATGTGTTGATACCCGTGAAAACGACTATAATGTGGGAAAACTGAACTACGAGTTCATACAGGCTGATCCGAGAGATAAAAATGAGATGGGCGATATTTTCGAGAAAAAAGAGATAAATATATTGATCCATGCAGCTTGTACAGTTGATAATGACCTCGATCCTATCATAACCGAAAAGGTTATGAGCGATTCAAAGGAATGCGATAAGTTCATTTATCGCTACGCTATGGAAGCAAATGTAGAGAAGATAATCCTTCTCAGCACCGATCAGGTGTATGAATTCCCGAAAACCAGAGAGCCTATCCGTGAGGATAGCGAGCTTAAGCCGTCCACGAACTACGCTCAGATGAAGCTTGCTTCCGAAAAAGCACTCATAAACGAGATGCAGCATCATCCTAATACTATATGCTGCGTTATACGTTATGCTCCCGTGTATACCAAGAACTATACCGATAATCTCGTCGCTAAGCTGACAGATCCGAAGGACGGTACAAAGTTCGTATACGGAAAGGGACAGTATGGTTTCCAGCTCTGCTGCGTTCATAATCTTGTAGATTTTATCCTGTGCTTCGCTAAAAACGCAGATGATATCAAATCAGCAGGTGTTTACAACGTAAGCGATAAGGACCTTACAACAGCTGCCGAGATAATAACCTTTATGAGAGAAAATCACCACCTGGGACCTGTTCTTCAGAAGTCTCCCGGAGGAGCGATATCCAAGTTAAAGGGACTCTTCAAGGGCAGCAAGGAAGAGAAAACGAATTATCGCTATCTTGACCTCAGCAAGCTTGAAAACAATAACCTTCTCGACGGAACAAAGGCTGCAAAGCTTGTAAACTTCCGCTGGGACATCCACAACACAAAGTAATAAAATACCTCCGATATCTGTCGGAGGTATTTTAAATTAAATTGAAGGGAAATGTTACAATGAACGATTCAGCAACAGTCAAACCAAAGAAACAACGCAGGATATTCAGAAAAATACTCAAAGTTATCGGCATCATACTTGCGGTCATACTTGTTATAATCGCAATTCTGTCGGTGCGTAACCTCATTCTCTGCAAAAGGGACAACGAACTTGTAAAAGATGCGTACGGAGAATACTTCACTACATCAAACGGTGCGCGGATGAACTATACTTTATGTGACAGCACTTCGGATAAGGTAGCTGTGATACTTCCCGGATATGGCAGTCCTACAGTTCACTATGAATTCGATGCCGTTGTAAACGGACTGAAGGACAAGTATAAGATAGTTATCGTTGAACCTCTCGGCTACGGACTAAGCGATGAGACCAACAGTCCACGTACAGTTGAGAACTATTGCGAGGAGCTTCACAGCCTTATGGAGTATCTCGGCTATGACAGATACACGCTTATAGGTCACTCTCTGGCGGGAATCTATTCACTTTACTATGCAAATACATACACCGATGAAGTTGAATCTTTCATAGGCATAGATTCATCTGTTCCGCATCAGATAGACAGGGATGACTGGTCTGCGAAGCCTGATAACGTATACCATATGTATGAAGTTATGCGGTGGCTCTATTTCAGGACAGGAATAAGCCGTGTTCTCTATGAGCTTTCTATTGATGAAGAAATGGCGAATATACCTACGCTTACGGAAGCGGACAAGGATAAGGTTCTTGCAATGTACTGTTCAAAGCAGTTCAGCGACACTCAGATGAACGAAATGAAGCTTCTTGGACGCAATATGGAGAAATGCTATGATATGAAGTTCCCCGAGTCTGTACCTGTGCTTTATGTACTTGCGAAGGATAACTGCGACATGATGCCTGAGTGGGAGGGCTATCATAAGGATATTGTGACTTCTCCCGAAAGCGTGGTTACTGTCGTTGAGGGACAGCATTATGTACACTTTACCAATCTTAAGGAACTTTTAGAAATTATAATGGAGTGGAAGTATTAAGGATATTACCACTCTTGGATTCTAAAGGTGGACCTTTAGCGAAGTCCGGAGGCAGCGCCCTGCACGAGAGGGAGTTCCCTGATAACATAAATATCGTGAATAGTAAAAACAGCCGTAAAGAGAGTTCTTTACGGCTGTTTGCATTTTATTCTATTACAGTGTAATTATCCGCAGCGTTTTCCTTTGTGGCGTGTTCGGTCACGTTCAGCACCTTGACCTTAAGGGGACGCATTCCCATATTGATCTCGATTATATCGCCGACCTTCACGTCGTATGAAGCTCTTGCGACTTTGCCGTTTACGGATATCTTTTCGGCGTCACAAGCCTCGTTAGCAACAGTTCTGCGCTTTATGAGACGTGTAACTTTAAGGTATTTATCAAGTCTCATGATATCTCCTTTCACAAAAAGGGGACGGCTTCGGACCGTCCCCCACATTTTTCGCTATTACTTGTTAACAGCTTCCTTAAGACCTCTGCCAGCCTTGAAAGCAGGTGCCTTGCAAGGAGGGCAAACCATCTTCTTCTTAGTCTGGGGGTTGATGCAAGTCTTTTCGCCTCTCTCACGAACCTCGAATGTACCGAAGCCTGTGATAGAAACCTTATCGCCCTTTACGAGAGCTTCCTGGATAGCAGCGAGTGTAGCCTCGAGAGCTGCACCTGCGTCCTTCTTTGTGCAATTTGCTTTATCAGCGATAGAATTGATTAATTCAGTCTTTGTCATTGTTATTTTCCTCCATATTTATTTTTTCTTTGGCTTTATCCCAGTAAACATCCAGCTTTTCGATAGGAAGTGTTTTCATATCGATATTATCCGCCTTAGTCATTTCTTCTGTGATCGAAAAGCGTTTTATGAATTTCTCTGTAGAGTCTTTAAGAGCCTGTTCTGCATCGATACCGAGGTGACGTGCAGCATTCACACATGAGAAGAGCAGGTCGCCCATTTCTTCATAGATATGCTGTTTATCGCCTTCAGCAACAGCAGAATCCAGCTCGGCTTTTTCGTTTGATATACAAGCGATAGCGTCGTCGGCGCAACGGAAGTCCATGCCTGCGCGCATGGCACGTTTGCCGACCTTCTGTGCCCGCATGAGGGCAGGAAGTGATTTAGCAACGCTTTTAAGGGTTTCTGTATATGATTCCTGTCCCTTAGTCTCCATTTTGATAGCGTCCCAGTTTTTAAGCACCTGATCGGTGTTTTCAGCAAGAACGTCGCCGAAGACATGGGGATGACGTATTATAAGCTTTTTACAGATGCCGTCACAGATGTCATCAAATGTGAAGGAACCTGTTTCTTCCTCTATTCTGCAATGAAATACGACCTGGAGAAGAACGTCGCCGAGTTCTTCGCGGAGAAGCTCGGTATCCTTAAGGTCTATAGCCTCGATAGCCTCGCAGGTCTCTTCGATAAAATCACTTTTAATAGATTCGTGAGTCTGTTCTCTGTCCCAGGGACAGCCGCCTTCACCGCGGAGAAGTCTCACGATGTCAAGCAGATCGTCGATAGAATAATGATCTTTCTGCTGATATTCAACCATAGGAAAAGCGCTCCTTCTATGATACATTAAATTACACCAAAAAGCAACAATTTTTTACATTTTTGGCGGTTGTGTACAAACTATTATACTGTGGTCGGCGTATTTAGTTATATTGCATAGAATACTCTCTCCGTAAGGTCAACGGAGAGAGCTGAGTGTATCATGTTCTGTCAACGAAGCCCACCTTGTGGTAAACCTTTGATACTATACGCTGTGAATAACGTAAAGCCTTTTCTGCACCCTCTGTGTAGCACTGCTTGAGGTATGCCTTGTCTGAAATGAGACGGTCGAATTCTGTGCGGATAGGCTCAAGGTGATCTGCAACTGCTTCACCAACAGCGATCTTGAAATCGCCGTAGCCCTTGCCTGCGAATTCTGATTCGATAGAAGCGTAGTCCTTGCCTGTAACAGCGGAGTAGATGGACATAAGGTTGTTTATGCCGTCCTTACCCTCGCGGTAAGCGATAACAGCTTCGCTGTCGGTAACCGCGCGCTTGAATTTACGGATAATGGTATCCTTGTCATCAAGGATGAGGATACATGCATTGGGGTTCTCGTCCGATTTGGACATCTTCTTTGTCGGATCCTGAAGGGACATTACCTTAGCTCCGACTTCGATTATGTAAGGCTCGGGAAGAGTGAAGAAATCGCCGTATCTCTGATTGAAACGCTGAGCGATGTTTCTTGCAAGCTCGAGGTGCTGTTTCTGGTCAACACCTACGGGTACGAAATCTGCATTATAAGCAAGGATGTCCGCAGCCATAAGTGAAGGATAGGTGAACAGACCTGCATTTACATCGTCGGGGTGCTTCTGGCTCTTGTCCTTGAACTGAGTCATACGTGAAAGCTCGCCGAACTGTGTGTTGCAGCAGAGTACCCAGTTAAGAAGGGCATGAGTAGGAGCATGGCTCTGTATGAAGAGTATCGACTTCTGAGGATCGATGCCGCAAGCCATGAGCAGGGCATAAGCCGCAAGAGAATTCTGGCGGAGCTTTGCAGGTTCCTGCTTTACTGTGATAGCGTGCATATCTGCAACGCAGTAGATGCAGTTATACTCGTCCTGAAGCGGCGACCAGTTTCTTACTGCACCGATGTAGTTGCCGAGAGTGAATGTGCCTGTTGGCTGGATAGCGCTGAAAATAAGTTTCTTATCATCCATATTGTGAGCCTCACTTGATCTCAGGAGTGAGACCTGCATCGTCCTTGAGCTGGCAGCTTCTCAGTTCGTTGAGAACGCGCTGATAGAGAACGTATAATGTACGCATCTCAGGCTGATCCTCGGGGATAAGGCCGGGATTGAAAACAACTCTGTAAACGCCGCCCTTTGTAAGGAGGTGTACATAGTGAGCTCTTCCTCTTGGAAGGTCGAAAGCATTGAGCTTTTCAGCCTTTGGTAAAACAACGCCTGCGTTTGCAACGAGGTTATGTGTTGCCTGAACGAGGTTTCTGTACTTCTGTGAAGCACCTGAATACTCGCCGCCGTTGTTGAAATAGAGGTTTGCTGCACCGTTGATGAAACATACCATAGTTGTGAGTATATTAGATGTCATAGGCATGTCTATAACAACACCGTAAACATCGTTTTTCTTGAAGTTTCCGTCAAAGAACTTAACGGGGAAGCTGAGAGCCTGAGCTCTTGTCATCAGGTATTTCTGAGTGACGGGATATCTGTCTGTAGTTGGCATAATTGATCTTTTCCTTTCATTTATACTCTGCGCTGTTGCAAAATATCAATTATGATATTTTGCAATACGCCGATTTTGGCGGCGGACGGCGCATTGCACCGTGCACGCTCCGTTTATACTGCATCTTCAAAGCCGCATAGCGGCCTTCAAAAGGTACAATGTACATTTTGCGATAGAGGCAGGTATATCAGATGTTACAGGATGAGACTCCTGTAAAGATCCCGCTTCTGATTTTATCAGAGGGGAGAGTTTTTTCAGTCGAGCATTTCCCTTGTCATGCGGGCAAGTATCTCCATGCCCTTGTCTATCTGCTCGTTTGTAGGAGTAGAATAGTTAAGGCGGAATGAGTGGCTTACCTCATTTTCGTCGATGCTGAATGAATTTCCCGGAACTACTGCGATCTTATAGTCCTGAACAGCCTTAGTGCAGAATGCGTTCATATCGCAGCTTTCGGGGAGAGTACACCAGATGAAGAGTCCGCCTTCAGGTCTGATGTATGTGATCTTGTCAGAGAAGCCGTTGTCTATGTGGTCGCACATAAGACCGCACTTCTTTCTGTATATATCGCGGAGCTTGTTGAAGTGAGCTTCGCGGTCAACAGTAGTCATGAAGCGGTGTGAAACGACTTGCGCCCAGATGTTTGAGTGAACGTCGGATACCTGCTTGCAGACAACTATTTTCTGTATGATAGGTGCAGGAGCTGAAACATATCCTGTACGGAAGCCCGATGATATCAGCTTTGAGAAGGTGCTTGAGTAGATAACTCTGCCCTCTGTATCAAGGCTCTTGATAGTCGGGATGTTTTCGCCTGCGAATCTCAGCTCGCCGTATGGATCGTCCTCGAGGATGATGAAATCGTATTTGCAGGCAAGCTCGTAAACAGCCTTGCGCTTTGCAAATGACATAGTGCGTCCTGTCGGGTTCTGGAAATTCGGGATGAGGTAGAGTATCTTTACGTTTGGCTGAGTTTTCAGCGCATCCTCGAGCTTTTCGAGGTTTATACCGTCATCTTCCATTTCAACGCCAACAAGGTTTACGTTGTAGGAACGGAAAGCATTGAGCGAACCGATGAAGCTTGGCGACTCGCAGAGAAGTGTATCGCCCTCGTTGAGAAGAACCTTGCAGGAAAGCTCGTTAGCCTGCTGACCGCCTGATGTGATGATGAGGTCATCGAATTCGGGGTGGAAGCATCCCTTGCTCTTCATCCAGTCCTTAAGGAATTCGCGGAGGGGAGTGTATCCCTCTGTTACGCTGTACTGGAGCGCAAGGATAGGATCATCACGGAGCAGCTCTGCGGATATCTCGGCGATCTTTTCCTTCGGGAAAGCTTCGGGAGCAGGATTTCCTGCGGCGAATGATATAACTTCGGGGTCTGCGGTGAACTTAAGTATCTCTCTTATAGCGGAAGCCTTAAGACCGCTGACCTTATCGGAAAATTTATATTCCATGTCTGACCAACCTTTCAATAGTCTTATGGCAACACCGCACAAAGACCGCCTTACGTCTTTGCACGTCATTGCCTTAGAGTATAATAAACCATCTAACATTATACCATAAAGTTTTGAAAAAATCAACTCCGCATTGTAAATTTTAACTGATGTGGAATGTGCATAATAAGAGGGCGCTGTTATTGTTCAAAACAGAGATTATCCCCGAACGTTATTGAGAGCTGTTTTTCGGATGTGATATAATATAAGTACCATATTTTTGTTTAGGAGGATGAAAAATGAGAATGAAGAAAATCTTTTCGGCAGTCCTTGCACTGTCTGTTGTATGCGGCGGAGTTACGCCTTTTTCGGCAGAAATGCCCGAAGTATCGATAACGGCTAATGCGGAGGACGCTGTTGAAACAGGAAAGCTTGGCGACGATATCACATATACGCTTGACAGCGAGGGGAACCTTACTATCAGCGGTACGGGGGATATGTATGATTATGATGGAATAATTACGACTTCGCCTTTAAATGGAACCGCTGATAAAATAACATCTGTAGTAATCTCTGATGGGATTACAAGTATTGGTGATAGAGTGTTTTTAGGTTGTTCTTCACTTTTGTCAATTACTATCCCAGACTCTGTTACAAGTATTGGAGACTGGGCGTTTGCCGGTTGCACTTTTCTCAGGTCAGTAACTATTCCTGAATCTGTTACAAGCATCGGCGATTATGCGTTTGGTGGTTGTACCGAACTGACAAGCGTCACCATTCCGGAGAGCGTGACAAGCATCGGTGGTCGTGTGTTTGACGGTACTCCGTGGCTGGAGGCAAAACAAAAAGAAAATCCGCTTGTGATTATCAACAGTCTTCTCATTGACGGAAGAACCAGTATCGGTGAGGTTGAGATTCCGGAGGGCGTGACAAGCATCGGCGATTATGCGTTTAATAATTGTTCAGAACTGACAAGCATCACCATTCCGGAAAGTGTGACAAGCATCGGCGGTTCTGCGTTTCGGAATTGCACCGGACTGACAAGCATCACCATTCCGGAAAGTGTTACAAGCATCGGCGATTATGCGTTTAATGGTTGCTTCGGACTGACAAGCATCACCATTCCGGAGGGCGTGACAAGCATCGGCAATTCTGCGTTTTGGGATTGCACCGGACTGACAAGCATCACCATTCCGAAGAGCGTGACAAGCATCGGCGGTTCTGCGTTTGTCGGTACTCTGTGGCTGGATGCAAAACAAAAAGAAAATCCGCTTGTGATTATCAACAGTCTTCTCATTGACGGAAGAACCAGTATCGGTGAGGTTGAGATTCCGGAGGGCGTGGCAATCATCGGCGATCGTGCGTTTGCGTATTGCACCGGACTGACAAGCATCACCATTCCGGATAGTGTGACCGGCATTGGCGGTTTTGCGTTTGATGGTTGCTTCGGACTAACAAGCATCACCATTCCGGAAAGTGTTACAAGCATCGGCGATTATGCGTTTAGTAGTTGCACCGGACTGACAAGCATCACTATTCCGGAGAGTGTAACAAGCATCGGCAATTATGCGTTTAGTAATTGCACCGGACTGACAAGCATCACCATTCCGGAGAGTGTAACAAGCATCGGCAATTATGCGTTTTACAATTGCTCAGAACTGACGATCTCCGGTTATACAGGCTCTTATGCCGAAACATATGCAAAGAATAATGATATCCCCTTTGTTTCGCTGGGCGAAAGCTCCGCTTCCTCTCTCGGCGACGTAAACGAAGACAGCAAAATAGATGCAAACGATGCTACACTCGTACTCGTTAACTACTCGCTGCTGTCAACAGGTGAAAAGATGCAGCTTACAGAGAGTCAGCAGAAAGCCGCAGACGTAAACGGCGACGGAAAGATAGATTCCTCAGATGCTACAACGATACTGCAATACTACTCCTACCTCTCAACAGGCGGTAAGGAATCCTTTGCGGACTTTATAGCTTCACAAAAATAAAACACAAGGCGGAACTCAGAGGGTTCCGCTTTTGCATATTTCCGCACAGGTCGGCATATTATTGTTTGAAATAAATGACGAAATGCGGTGATAAAGATAAGAAAGCAGGATTTTCTCAAAGGCTCGCTGATACTCATGCTGTCCGCAGCCGCAGCAAAGGTACTGGGAGCGGTTTTCAAGATACCTCTCACGAATATGCTCGGTGGAGTGGGGATGAGCTATTTCAGCTGCGCCTACAGTCTGTTCCTGCCTGTTTATGCCCTTACGGTAACAGGCATTTCTTCGGCTGCGGCACGTCTTACGGCTCAGGCTTCGGCACTTGGCCTGTACGGCGATGTGAAGCGCATCAGACGTGTGGCACTTGCTATTTTCTCGGCTGTTGGTGCGTTCGGAAGCGGACTTGTATTTCTCCTTGCACGTCCGTTCAGTGTATTCTCGGCAGGCGGTACGGAGGCTGCACCTGCTATCGCAGTTATAGCTCCGTCGGTGTTTTTCGGCTGCATAACGGCAGTTGAACGTGGCTGCTATGAGGGACTCAATGACATGTATCCTACCGCTGTTTCACAGGTCATCGAGGGCGCGGTGCGTGTCGGCGCAGGACTGTGGCTTTGCAGCTATGCACTCGGCCACAGTGATGCACTTGCGGAGTATCTTCCCTTTGCAGTGGACGAAAGAGCACTTGCTGCGGCAGCAGGTATGCTGGGAGTTACACTTTCTTCCGCCGCTGCGGCGCTGTTTTTTGCGTTGGCGAGATTGTTTGCCGTCAGGGACAAAACAGGGGGAGAGTGCGCACAGTCTACGGGTGATATTGCAAGGGAATTGCTGTCCACGGCGCTGCCTACGGGTTTAGGTGCGGTAGTTACGAATCTCACCGCAGTTATCGATATGTGGACTGTGATATGGTGCATATCCCATTTCGGCGGGTACGAAGCACCTGTGGGGACGGATGCATCGGATGTTCCGCAGTTTGTATACGGTTCGTTTGCAGGAATAGCAATAACTGTGTTCAACCTTGTGCCTTCGGTCACGAATATGCTCGGCAAAGGCATACTTCCCTGTGTTGCGGAAGCCTGGACTTCAAAGGACTTCTCATCCCTTGCCGAACGGAGCGAACAGGCGCTTTATACGGCGGCGGTTATTGCTGTACCTGCTGCCTGCGGAATGGGAGTCCTTTCGGGTGAGGTACTGGGAGTTCTTTTTCCGCGGCAGTCCGACGAGGTTGAAATATGCGTGGGAGCTTTCAGGTACATGATGCCGGGAATGGTTTTTCTGTGCGTGAGTTTTCCGCTTTTCAGCATGTTACAGGCAATAGGACGTGCAGGAACTCCGCTGAAAATAATGTCCGCAGGTACTATTGTGAAGCTTGCAGGAAATATGCTGCTTATCCCTGTCATGGGAGTTGAGGGAGCGGCGGTATCTACTTCCGTATGCTACGGAGTTATACTTACGGCGGCAGCATTTGCCTATTTCAGGGCGTCATGTATATCCGTGGACTACAGACCGTTTGTGTCCCTTGCTTATTCGGGGACGATGTGTACAGGTGCAGCGTGGCTGACGGCTGATATATGCCGCAGGGCAGGTCTCGGAAGTATCGCTGTAATACTTGCCGCTGCATTTTTCGGCGGAGGAGCGTACTTTCTCTCGCTCTGGCTCTCATCGGGAAGAACGGGACTTGGTGTGCTGAAAGGCGCAGGAGGTCACGGTATACATTAAAAATACCCGAAGTGATCGGCTGATCGCTTCGGGTAATGTTTTATACTCGGTTATTCTGCACGGAAGTGTAGAGCTGCTTTCGCTAAATGAACTATTATCATAAATCAGAATTTGCGGGGAGCCCCCGCTGGCAGGATTCTTCCAATGCGCCTCACAGCGCAAAGATCGAATAGGCTCTGCGATAAATCAAATTTTAACTGTTAAAGTATTTTTTCTATTCTGTTTGTTCCTCTATTCTCTCCAGAAAGTCGCTGATGATCTCTGCGACATCATCGGGACGCTGGTCATAAATACAGTGTATCCCCGGCAGCAGCACCAGCTCACAGTTCCCCATTTTGTCAAGATAGGGCTGCAATTCGGTATCACGGAGTTTTTGCAGCATATCCATATCATACCCGGATTCCGGAAACTTAGGCTGTTTCCTCCCCGTGAATTCACATTCCTGCTTATCCCAAGCCAGCATTTCATCTATTTCTTGTCCGGACTGAAATCCCCAACTTGAACAAATATAAACTTTCGGAACATCATTTGGCTTGATCGCATGATATGCAGTATTGCAGATTTCATTCATATGCTCATCTTCGTAGCAAAAAGCAGGATTAAATGTATGATGCAGATTCAATGCTTCCGAATACTTTCGCTGTTCATCCGAATAATTCATACCGGGGATTACAGTTTTTAACAGAAACGACTTCGCAAGTCTTACCAGTCCCATCTGATTTGCCGCAATCGCAAACCGATTCTCAAATGCACTGCCATCTTCCAAAGCAATATCAGGGTTATCGCTGAGTTGTGTTCCGGCAAGAAAAATGACACCCTCGATCTCTTCCGGATACTGACTTACCCAATATGTCGCATAAGCACCGCCCAGCGAATGTGGAAGCAGAATGTATGGCGCTTCGATACCGGCATTTTTCAGCGCAGTACGGTAGTGATCCACAACACGCTCTACTGTCTGCGGCTCCTTTGTATCATCGCTGAGTCCATAACCCGCACGGTCAACGATTACGATCCGGTTTTCTTCAGCCAGACCGCCCATGAGGCGCTCCATTCTGACACTGTAATCAAATACGCCTTTGCCCGATAATCCTACGAATGTATGCTTACCGTTTTGAATTCCGAAATCATGTACATTCAGCGAATAATCCCCGACCGAAACAGGATTGTAATACCCTGCTTCGGTCAGCATCTGCTTTTCTTTTGATAACAGGATTCTGTGGATTACAAATGTGATCGCCAGAAACAGAATCATAATACAAGCCATGATCGCAAGTACTTTTTTTACTCTATTTGATTTTTCAGATTTCATCGCTTTATCCTCCAAATTCACACAGAGAATGCTGTTAGGATTTCTTTCAGTTCGTCAAGCTTTTCTCCTGTAAATACCGATTTATCTTAGTGATATTATACTTCCGAAATGAATAAATGTCAACAGAAAAGCCATAGTATCCCTGAGATCACGTCAGAGAGACTATGGCCTGAAAAATCTGTTTTCGGGACGCCCTTATTTAAGGTCCGAAGGCGGAGCTATCATATCAACTGCCTTAACGGGACACTTGATAACTACATCTTTGTTATTGTCATTAAGTGTCGGGAAGAAGCATACTGTGAAATCTGTAGCGCTCTCGGGTACGAGGAAGCCTCCGATATATCCTGTAAATGTACTGTTTGCAGGGATATCCATAGGACTTGAAGTATAGTTCGAGAAGTTGTTCTGAGCGTATATCTGTGTTCTTATATCGTAGTGAGCTTCGGTGCTGTCGGGGAAAAGGATATAGAAGTTGTTGAGCATACTGAGGTGGAAATCCTCGTTTGTGTTATTTGTGATAGTTGCGTTAAGATATACGAAGTGCTTGTTATCGTCGGTCTTATTGCCCGAATCTATTACAGAATTCAGTGTGAAGCCTGTCTTGTTTTCGTTGGCTTCCTGAGCCATGCTTACCTGTATCTCGCTTGAAGCAAGGCCTTCCTGGTTGGATTTGTTTGAGCGGCTGTCTGAACTGCTTGACGAAGCCTTTGGTGTACATGCTGTAAATACTGATAATAACGCAGCTGCGGCAAGAGCGATAGCTGCTGTTTTTAATTTTCTCATTGTTTTCCTCCGAAAGATCGTTTATATATTTTATGGATCGAATGATCTGAATGTATAATAAGTATATCACAATGCCGATGAACTTGTCAAGGGCGTAATAGATACGATATCGGCATAAAAAAAGCTGCCGATGAACGGCAGCTGCAATTTATGTGTGTTATTACTCAGCAGAAGGAGCGCCAACAGGACATACACCTGCACAAGCACCGCACTCTACGCAAGCGTCAGCGTCAATAGTATACTTTCCGTCGCCTTCTGAGATAGCGCTAACAGGACATTCGCCTGCACAAGCACCGCAGCTAACACAATCGTCTGAAATAATATATGCCATAAAAAGCACCTCCGTAGGTTATTTTCGGGAAGTGTATCCCTTAGATACATTTTAACATAAATGCAAAAAAAATCAAGAGATTTTTGTTAGCCTGTGCTTACTTTTTGGCGACAGTCGGCGAATCTCTTGCATTTGCCTTATTTACGCGGATTTCAGAGCTTTATCAGCCTTGACAATTGCTTGTCCGATATAGTATAATAGTTCTGACAGAAGTCCGCCGTGAGGTTCGGCGGCGAAAGGAGTATACTATAATGGATCTTTTAAAAAAGACTCTCTCTGCAATGGCTGCTGTATTATTTCTGACATCTGCGGCATCGTGTTCTTCGGGCGGTTCGTCATCCGAATCGGTAACTTCCGCGGAGCCGGCAACAGAAGAACCTACGGAAGAGGTCAAAGAGACTGATATCAGCGGTCAGACCATAACATGGCTTGCTGATTATGATATAAATCCTGCCGTAAAGGGACAGGACCGTTCCGTAGCGCTTTCCCTGTTCGAGGACGTCTACGGAGCTTCGGTGAAGTTCGAGCGCTGTGAGGCAGGCGAAAAGTACGAGACACTTTCAAAAATGCTGCTCTCGGGAAAAACTGTTGATATGTTCCCCTACGATCAGCAGGCTATACCGTACGGAACTGCAAAGGAACTCTTTGCCCCTCTTGACGAATACTACGATGTGCTTGACATGGATTCCGAAATGTGGGAGGGTATGTCGGAGCTTACCGATTTCCTTGCATACAACGGAGAGCATTACGTTATCCCCTACAGCCTTTCATCTCCGCAGCTTCTGATATACAGCCGCAAGCTCGTTCAGGCGGAGGGACTCGACGATCCTGCGAAGCTTTACGCAGAGAACAAGTGGGACTGGGATGCCTTCATGGGAATGATGAAGAAGTTCAAGGAAAAAGCTCCCGAAGGCGTTACACGTTACGGAATAAACGGCTGGTTCGGACAGTCGGTGCTTAATTCCTCGGGCAAGACGGTCATAAGCAGCGATAACGGCAAGCTGGTCAGCGACCTTTCCTCTCCCGAGATAGAGAAGGCTGAAAAGCTCATGCAGGAAATACGTGACAGCGGACTCTATTACCGTGACTGGTTAGGACATTACGCAAAGGACAATACCATACTGTTTTTTGCAGCGGCTGACTGGGCACTGGGCGAATCGAACCTTGTAACTCCCGATGCGGACCTCATGGCAGTACCTTTCCCGAAGTCTCCCCTTGCAGAAGACTACGCACTGCCCTGTAATATAGGCGCAAGGATGCTTGTAAAGGGTTCGGAACATCCCGAAGCTGTTGCGGCTTTCATAAAGTGCGAGAGAATGGCGGCAACACAGTCTGAGTACACTGCAAAGGCAAAGGAGGAGGCGCTTAAGGGCAGTGTCCGTTCAAAGCTGACTGAGGAGCAGTATGATGCTATACAGTCCTATCTTTCCGATGTGATGCCTGTTTGCGACCTCGGATTCGGAATGAGCGGAAAGATGTTCACTGCCGAGAGCCGTTCCTATGATACGATGGGCGTCATGAACAAGCTTGAATCCGCACTCCTTGATTACCCCGACAAGGCTGAGAACTGGGAAAAACTCAGGGACGCTGTCAAGGGAGATATCGATTCAGCTCTTAAGGAATATAACAAATAGAACGACGTTAAGTACCTGCGCCCTGTGTGCATAAACAGGACGAAAAATACGTGAGCGGAACATTCCGCTTCAGGAGGTCCGTTAATGATACTGATATATCTTCTGCTTTCGGCGGCAGTACTGCTGATAACAGCTTTGGTCTGCCGACGGAAAAAACTCGGCACACTGAAATTCGCAGGCGCAGTTTTTGCTGTTGCTGTTATTCTTGAACTGACCGTTTTCCAGTTCCCTTCATATCGCCTTGCCTTTGGCAGTTATCCCCGTCAGACTCTTTATCCCCGTGATTCTGCGGAGATCGATTCGGAGGAGTTTACGGTAAGCGGCGGCAAGGAAGCTTCGCTGACATACAGGAATATAAACATCCCTGTGGGAACTGTCAGGGCGAATATACGCTTTGACAGCGGTGAACTCAAAACAGTGGTGATGAATGCCGATATGACCGATGATACAGGCTATTACTACAGGATGAGCATAGTCAGCACGGAAATAGTTAGGGACTGTCCGAGGTCCGCAGACTCTATGGTATTGCTTTCGGGCAATGCAGGTTCGGCACGTTTCAGATTTCAGGGTGGGACCGAAGAGGACAGTTTTACGGTCGAGAGCATAGAACTGAATACTCCCATACCCTTTGATATCCTGCCGCTCAGGACGCTTGCTATAACTCTTATTGCGGCGTTTGTCTATGCGGCGTTCAGGTCCTTTACCGCTTCGAGAAAAGCGGAGGAAGTACCGAAGCTGTGCAGGTGGTCGGCTGTGGCGGTTACAGCTGCGGCGGTCTGCTGCATGGCGCTGATAACTGCTGCGAAAATGCCCGAGGGCGGACTTGCTGGAAGGTTCTCACTTGGAAACGGCGACCAGATAACGGAAGAACTGGTAACTGCCTTTGAAAAGGGACACGTCTGGCTGGATGCCGAACCCGAACCCGAACTCCTTGCTATGGAGGATCCCTATGACTGGGGAAAACGTCACTACGATGAGATACCTTACAGGTGGGATCATCTGCTCTACAACGGACGTTACTACTCTTATTACGGAGTTGCTCCGCTGTTGCTTTTCCTGCCCTATCATCTGATAACGGGACATTTCTTCCCTACGGATATAGCGGTATTGCTGTTTTCTTCGCTTGGCATGGCTGCGCTTGCCTTTCTGTACTGTTCAACAGTAAGAAAACGTTACGGGATGATATCCTTCGGAGCCTATATATCGGGACTTGTGATACTCCTTATGACCTGCGGAGCGTGGTTCTGTGTATCCCGTCCCATGTTCTACGAAACGGCAGTTTCATCCGCATTCTTCTGCCTTACTGCTTCGGCATGCTGCTTTACTGCTTCGTGCAGAGCGGAGAAAAAGTTGGTAAAGTATCTGCTGAGCTTTCTTTCATCACTTATGCTGGGACTTTCGGTACTCAGCAGACCGACAATGGCAGTCTATGCAATTGCAGGCGTTATGTTTTACGCAAGAAGTCTCACGTCCGATAATAAGGCGAAAAAGAACTCAAAGCTCATAACTGCGGCATGTCTGTTCCTGCCCATTGTTATCCTCGGAGTTTTCCAGATGTGGTACAACTATGTCAGATTCGGCTCGGTATTCGATTTCGGTATAAAGTACTCCCTGACGATAAATGACTTCACTCATTCTCAGTTCCACATTCATTTCGTTCTTATCGGACTGTATAACTTTCTGTTTGCACCTCCTGCGTTCATCCCCGATTATCCTTACATAACAACTCCCTTTTCACAGCTCGGAGTCAACGGCTATTACTACAAGGATGACGGTAATACCTCGGGAATCCTTTTCCTTGCGCTTCCTGTGTTCGGATATCTGTTCGGCGGACGGCTGCTGAGATACCGCAGAAAATCGAAAGCTTTTGCTGAGTATGCACTGCTGTTCGTGTTCTGCGTTGCAGCACCTCTTGTGATAATCTTTTCATCGTGGGAGAGCGGATATGCACTACGCTACACAACGGATTTTTCGTGGGAGATAACTATAGGCGGAATCCTTATACTGTTCGAGGTCTTCGGCAGAAAGGGAAGTGAGCTTCAGCGTTTAAGGCTCGGAAGGTTCATGATGCTGTCGGGACTCTGGGCGGTGCTCGTAAGCGGTATGCAGATATACAATTACGCCTTCGGAAAAGCCGATTACCCTCAGTTTACAGAATTGCTCCGCAGACACATGGAGCTATGGCATTGACGGTTTTCTTTATGTGAACCGCCAAAAATCAAAGGACTGATTTGGCAAAAAGCAACAAAAAAGTGCCTTATTATATGTTAAAGGGGTAAAATTTTAAAAAAGTACGTGACTTTTTAAAGGTGTTGTGATATAATGGTTAATAGGAAATTTTTCCTCAAAAAATAAATAAATATATGAACAAAAGGATGGCTTAAAATGGAGAACAACTATAATCCGCAGAGACCGCGGAAAAGAGTCTCGCGAAAGGTACTGAGACGCCGCCAGTTCTCGGCGCTTGCTGTTATCTCGTTTATCATACTTCTTATCGTGGTGCTTGCTTCAAAGGGCTGCCACAAGAGCGAAAACAGCGGAAAAAATAAAAAGGACAACAAAAATAATCAGACTGCTGTAGTTACAACCATCACAGTACAGCAGGACGATGTGACATTCACTATGCCTCCTACAGAAACTACAGCCGTTGAAGCAGAACCTACTACCGCAAATCCTGCGGCTTCAAAGGTACAGCTTTCAAAGCGCGAGATGTTCCTTGATGTTGGCGATACAGATGTTTCGATTATCCGTGCATACCCCGAGGGCTCTACCGAAGCCAACGAGCAGTGGAAGTCCAGCGATACTTCTATCGCAACTGTCGATAAGCAGGGCTATGTAACTGCTGTTGCACCGGGTTCATGCTACATCATACTCAGCTTCAGCAATCAGCCTGATATCGAGATAGAGATAAAGGTCTCTGTCGCAGATAACGGTGTTACAGCACTCCCTAAGTCTACAGAGAGCGCTACTGATGAGGCTGCTGAGGGACAGAGATTCAGTGGAAGCACTGACAGCTCACTTGCTTACGAGAATAACGTCCTTGTATCAAACGACCTCAGAAACTGACAATTGTTTATCGCTGCAATGCAGCAGTGTTGATACAGAAACTATAAGCCACGGTATTCCGTACAGACAGTCGGAAGTACTGTGGCTTTTCTGTTTTAGGAGATTTGATCATGAAATGCTTTAAGTGGAAAAATATCACAATTCTGATGCTTGCAGTAATTTTGCAATTCTTATTAATGGATGCGATCAGAATAAAAAAGATGAAGATGATGAGTTATCCATGTCTGTTTCGCATACGGATGAAGTCGTCAGAGAAGTTTTTATACATGAGACAGGAGGAGAAGATGGTAGGAATATTGAATGGAGAGTTTATTCTGAAAACGGCAAATATTTTCTTTCATATTCAGGCTCTAACTGTCAGCCTTTGTCACATGATTATGGATTGCCTTTAGAGGGCGAATTTGAAATAACAGAACAGGAATATAAAACGATAATGGATGCAGATTACAATAAATTTATTGCTGAATATGATGCGGACTATCAGAAAAATATTGTAGATTCAGTTTGCTTTCGATCGGTTTTAAAATATGATAATGGTTCAGAAATTAATACAGAAGCAAATATGACAAGTGTTGCCATAAAATTGATTGATCTGGCAAGAAAATACAGTGAGTAAATCTGGCATTTCTTATTGCTTAAAGGTGTTGTGATCAGAATGGTCAGATCACCATTCTGACATTCCCTTTATAATAAAGAAGATTTTTTGAAAAAATTCCCGAAAACACTTGACTTTTCGGATATAAGCGTGATATAATATAACATGATGATAGTTAGACTAAAGACCGGAAGCTTCCGGTCTTTCGTTTGTAATGGGGAATTTGCTCCCCAAAGGCTATTCAGTATCAGACAAGGAAAGGAGAGTCTTAATGAAGCTGAAGAAATTCGGAGGGACAGAACAGAAGGTCTATGACCTCGTTAAGCCTGTTACCGACGAGCTGGGGTACTTCCTCTGGGATGTATGCTATGAAAAGGAAGGCGCTATGTGGTACCTTCGCATATTCATAGATCAGGATGAGGGAATATCCATCGATGACTGCGAAAAGGTCACGGAGCCCGTCAACAGGATACTCGACGAGGCCGATCCCATACAGCAGCAGTATGTGCTGGAGGTCGGTTCGGCAGGTCTTGAAAGAGAACTTCTTAAGGAAGAACACTTTGAGGTTTGTCAGGGCGACAGGGTAAGTATCCGCTTTATCAGAGAAACAGACGGCGAAAAAGAGATATCTGCCGTGCTGAAATGTGCGGACAAAGAGACCGTTACGGTGATTGATGATGAGGATGAAGAAAAGGTATACAAGCCTGCGGATATTGCGTTCGTGAAGCTCTGGTTCGATTTTGAATGATAAAAATATCAATATAGAATAATTATTACTGGAGGAAAAAACAATGGATAACTTTTTCGAAGCGCTTGAAATGCTCGGAGAGGAAAACAGCGTTGAGACAGGTCTCCTTATAGAGAAAGTCAAGTCTGCAATGCTCAAGGCAGCTAAAAGAGCCTATCCCCACAGCGAGGAAAGACTCAGAGTCGAGATAGACCCTGCAACAAAGAAGTTCGCTATGTATATCGAGCAGGATATCATCGACGACCAGCCTTTCGATGATAACGAGATCAATATCGACGTTGCAAAGACCAAGGATCCGAATGCTTACGTCGGCGGAAAGATGCTCAAGGAGATCGACATCTCAAAGCTGGGCAGAATGGCTGCACTTTCTGCAAAGCAGTCCATAAAGGGCGACCTCAGAGAGATCAACCGTGAGCAGATGCTTGCAAAGTTCGAGTCGAAGGAGCATGACTGCATCGTTGCAAAGGTATCTCAGGTGGATCCCGGAAGAGGTACTGTTACCGTTGAGTATGACGGCACAGAGCTTTACCTTTTCAGAAACGAGCAGATCCCCGGCGAGAACCTCACAGAAGGCAAGTCTGTAAAGGTATATATCACAGGTATCATCGGCAAGACAAAGAAGCCTATCGTTAAAATCTCACGTACTCACAAGGACCTTGTAAAGCGTCTCTTTGAGATAGAGGTACCCGAAATATACGACGGCACGGTTGAAGTGAAGTCGATCTCTCGTGAGGCAGGCTCTCGTACAAAGATAGCTGTATGGAGCAATGATCCCGATGTTGATGCAGTAGGTGCATGTATCGGTGCAAAGCGTTCACGTATCACAGCTGTTGTGAATGAACTGAACGGCGAGAAGATCGACATTATCCCGTGGAGCGAAAAGCCCGAGGAATTCGTGGCAAGAGCACTTGCTCCCGCAGAAGTCCTCAAGACTGTTATCACTTCCGAAGAGGAAAAGACATGTACAGTTGTAGTTCCAAACAATCAGCTCTCACTTGCTATCGGCAACAAGGGACAGAACGCAAAGCTTGCTGCTAAGCTCACAGGCTACAAGATCGACATCAAGCCGCAGTTCGATACAGTTACAAACGAGGAAGCTCCCGAGCTGAGTCCTGATTTCAAGGCTCCCGAGACTGCTGCTCCCATAGCTGAGGAGGAGACAGAAACTGCTCCTGCTGAGGAAACTGTTGAGGGAACTGCTGAGGCAGCAGCTCCCGCTGAAGAGACTCCTGCTGAGGAGACAGAGGCTCCTGCAGAAGAATGAATATGAAGCCTAAAAAAATACCCATGAGAATGTGTCTCGGCTGCAACGAGATGAAACCCAAAAAGGAACTTCTCCGTGTTGTGAAGTCTCCCGAGGGCGAGATAAGTCTCGATTTTGTAGGCAAGAAAAACGGCAGAGGCGCTTATATCTGCCGCAGTACAGAGTGCTACGAAAAGGCGCGCAAGTCAAGACGTTTTGAGAAGACGTTCTCATGCAAGATAGAAGAAAGCGTTTATGAGGTGATGGCAGATGAACTCAGATCCGAAACAGAAAACAGCTGACCTGCTTTCCATATGCTTCAAAGCAGGAAAGGCGGTAAAGGGTTTCGACAGCGCTGCGGATGCAGTTAAAAACGGAAATGCGTTCTGCGTTCTGCTTGCTTCGGACGCATCGGCAAAAACAGCCAAAGAAGCAGATTTCATCTGCGGCAAGTACAGCGTCCCCGTTATAAGGACGGGACTTGCAAAGGCTGATATCGCAAAACTCTGCCGTAAAGAGACTGCCGTTATCGCAGTCTGCGACAAGGGCTTTGCGGACAGATTCGCCGTTATAGTTTCAGAATAAAATATACATCTTCGCTGCCATGCGGCGGCATACAAATTGAATAGTCCTGCCGTGACAGAAACGGCATTGTGAATGGAGGTACTACAAACCTATGGCAAAAAAAATAAAATTAAGCGATGCAGCAAAGGATCTCAATATCCCGTCACAGAAGCTTATTGATTTCTTCGCCGAGAAGGGTGACACCAAGAAAAAGGCAGCTACAAGCCTTACGGAGGAAGAAATGAATCTGGTGCTCGAGCACTATACAAAAGAACATGAGGTAAAGTCGCTGGATGAATACTTCGCATCAAAGGACGATCCGCGTCCCGAGCCTGCGAAGGAAGAAGCTCCGAAGGCTGAACCGAAAAAGGAGAAAAAGCCTGCCGAAAAGAAGAAGCCTGCACCTGCAAAGGAAAAAGCTGCAGAGCCTAAGAAGGAGGCTGCTCCGAAGAAGGAGGAAAAGCCCGTGGAAAAGAGCGAAGCTCCCGAAAAGAAGCCTGAGGTAAAGGCTGAACCCGAAAAGAAAGAAGCTCCTAAGCCCGAGGCAAAGGCAGAACCTGTGAAGAAGGAAGAGCCGAAGACTGAAGCTAAGGCTGAGCCTAAGGCAGAGCCTGTAAAGCAGGAAGCTCCTAAGGCTGAAGCACAGGAGACAAAGCCTGCTGAGAACCACAAGCAGGACAAGAAAAACAAGAAGAAGGAGCAGGCTAAGGCTCAGGACCGCGGCGAACGTACAAAGTTCAATGCTTCATTCAGTTCCGAAACAGCTCAGACCTCCGGTCAGAGAAGAACTGTTGATACCCGCGGAAGCTACGTTGACCTTGATAAGTATAACGAGCGTTATGAGCAGATAGCTCCTGCAAATAAGCACAAGAATGATAACTATTCATCAAAGAAACAGAAGATCAACCAGAAGTCTGCTCAGAGAAACCGTCAGCAGTTCTCTAAGAAGGAGAGCGAGGCTGAGAAGCTCAAGAGACTCGAACTCGAGCGCGCAAGAAAGCAGCAGCTCAAGGTAATGATCCCCGACAGCATCACAGTCGGTGAGCTTGCTACACGTCTTAAGGCTACTGCTACAGACGTTATCAAGAAGCTCATGGGACTCGGTGTTATGGCTTCCATCAATCAGGAGATCGACTTCGATACAGCTTCACTCGTTGCTGAGGAACTCGGTGCAAAGGTAGAGAAGGAAGTTATCGTTACTATCGAGGAGCGTCTTATCGACGATACAGACGATGACGATACAAACCTCGAACCACGCTGCCCTGTAGTTGTTGTTATGGGACACGTTGACCACGGTAAGACTTCTATCCTCGACCGTATCAGAAACGCTCACGTTGCCGCAGGAGAAGCAGGCGGTATCACACAGCATATCGGTGCTTACCAGGTAAACGTAAACGGACAGGATATCACTTTCCTTGATACTCCCGGACACGAAGCTTTCACTTCAATGCGTGCAAGAGGTGCGAATATCACTGATATCGCTATACTCGTTGTTGCTGCTGATGACGGTATCATGCCGCAGACAGTAGAGTCTATCAACCATGCGAAGTCCGCAGGCGTCCAGATAATCGTTGCTATCAACAAGATGGATAAGGAAGGCGCTAACCCCGACCGCATCAAGGAAGAACTCACAAAGTATGACCTAGTTTGCGAGGACTGGGGCGGAGACGTTATCTGTGTTCCTGTATCCGCAAAGACAGGCGAAGGCATCGAAGAACTCCTTGAAAACGTTCTTCTCGTTGCTGAGGTACAGGAGCTTAAGGCTAACCCGGACCGTCTTGCAAAGGGTACTGTTATCGAAGCTCGTCTTGACAAGGGCAGAGGTCCTATCGCTACACTTCTCGTACAGAACGGTACACTTAAGCAGGGCGATATAATCATCGCAGGTACTGCTGTGGGAAGAGTTCGTGTAATGACAAACGACAAGGGCAGAACAGTAAAGTCCGCAGGTCCTTCCGTTCCTGTTGAGATAACAGGTCTTGCAGAAGTTCCGAGCGCAGGTGATACCTTCAACGCTGTTGAGGATGAGCGTCTTGCACGTGAACTCGTTGACCAGAGAAAGCATGAGCAGAAGCAGGAGCAGTTCAACGCATACCGCAAGGTAACTCTTGATAACCTGTTCAGCCAGATCGCAGAGGGCGAGATCAAAGAACTTCCTATCATCGTCAAGGCTGACGTTCAGGGTTCTGTTGAGACTGTAAAGCAGTCTCTCGAAAAGCTCTCCAACAACGAAGTAAGAGTAAGAGTCATCCACGGTGCAGTCGGTGCCGTAAAGGAAAGCGACGTTATGCTTGCAAGCGCTTCCAACGCTATCATAGTAGGCTTCAACGTTCGTCCCGATCCTGTTGCCGCAGAGAATGCTGCCCGTGACGGTGTTGATATCCGTCTCTACCGTATCATCTATGATGCTATCGAAGAGATATCAACTGCTATGAAGGGTATGCTCGCTCCTAAGTTCCGCGATGTTGAACTCGGACGCGCGGAAGTTAGACAGGTATACAAGATATCCAACGTTGGTATGGTAGCAGGAAGCTACGTACTCAGCGGTAAGGTGACACGAGGCTGTCAGGTGCGTATAGTACGTGACGGTATCATAATCGCTGACGATAAGATCGCAGGTCTGAAGCGTTTCAAGGACGATGCAAAGGAAGTTGCAGAGAGCTTTGAGTGCGGAATCAGCCTCGAGAAGTTCAGCGACGTTAAGGAAGGCGATATCTTCGAGGCTTACACAGTCGAGGAGTACCGCGAGGACTGATAATAAACTTATCTGACAGGAGGAATGTATTATGGACAACAGCAGAATGAGCAATGCTGATATGCTGCAATACTGTGACGAAGCACTGGCGTGGGAAGATTTCGGACCTATTGATATATTGTTCTTTGAGTCCGTAAAAAAGATACTCCTTGGTCAGTGCAGCCCGATAGAAGAACCCGATTACGAACCCGATGATCTTATGGGACTGGAAAGACCTGTACGTGATACCGAGCTGGAGCCCGAATACTGCAACTATGCTGATATTTACTACGGCGAGGGCGACGACGATCTTCCTGACTACAGCACCATAAAGATAAAGGAGAATTTCCCTGCTGAGGTGTTCGGAGAGGGCTTCTTCGGATCGAATGAAAAAGTGGCATACGGCACCAATGAGGAAGAGACTGAAGAAAAAGACGAGGGATTCAAGGTAGAGGTGGACTGATACCCCTGCCGCCCCGTTCGCATTTGTCCGAAACGGACAGAAAGGAATATAATGCCGAATTTCAAGAACAGCCGTATGGCAGAAGATATTAAAAGAGAACTTACCGCTATCCTGCGTGAGCTCAAGGATCCGAGGATCGACAAGATGCTCACTATCGTAAGAGCAGACCTTTCGGGAGATATGTCCAACTGCAAAGTTTACGTATCGAGCCTTGAAGGTATGGAGCGCACAAAGGAATCGGTCAAGGGACTCAAAAATGCTTCGGGATTTATCCGCAGAGAGCTTTTTCACCGTCTTGAGATGAGAAAGTCTCCCGAACTCAGCTTCATTGCGGATAATTCCATTGAACGAAGCGCAGAGATAAGCAAGAAACTCAATGACCTGCTTTGATCGGAAAACAGGTCGGATAGATATGAAAGAGGTGTGATATGTTTATTGGATTCAGCGAGGCAGAAAGCTTTCTCCGCAATTGCAGAGACGCTGTCATAATCACACATCAGTCGCCTGACGGTGACTGTATCGGCGCAGGCTTCGGCCTTAAGGACATTCTCGCAGAACTCGGCATTAGAAGCAGAGTAGTTTGCAGCGATCCTTTCCCGAAGCGCTATGATTTCATGACTTCGTGCGGCGCAGGTGAGGAATTCGAGCCTGAGACCATTATCGCGGTCGATATAGCCGATGAAAAACTTATGGGAAGATACGAGGCGATATACGGCGGAAAGGTGCAGCTCTGCATCGACCACCATATCTCCAACAAGAACTATGCGGAGAAAACACTTCTCCGCGGAAACGCCACTGCTGCCTGCGAGATCATCTACGATCTTGCACAGTATATGGGCGTAAGGATAACAAAGCACTGCGCTACATGCCTTTATACAGGCATTGCTACCGATTCGGGCTGTTTCAAGTACGATTGCACTACTCCCCGTGCTCACGAGATAGCAGCAGAGATGAAGCGAAGCTATGATATAAACTTCGCAAGGATAAACAGGTATATGTTCGACGTCAAGTCTATGGGACGCATGAAGCTCGAAGCTAAGGTGACTGAGCTTATGGAGGAGCGTCTCGGCGGAAAGCTGGTTCTGCTTGCTGTAACTCAGGATATGATGAAGCAGCTCGGAGTCGCTATGGAGGAGCTTGAAGGCTTCGCACCGCTGACTATACAGCTGGAGAATACCGAAGTTGGTGTTCTTATGCGTGAGCGTGAGGACGGAGTGTTCAAGTGCTCGTTCCGCTCGGCTGACGAAGTAAACGTATCCGAGATATGTCAGACTCTCGGCGGAGGCGGTCACGCCAAAGCCGCAGGCTGCACTGTTGAAGGCAGCGTAAGCGACATAAAGGATGCTATTACCGAAGCAGTAAGAAAGGCTATCGGCTCATGAACGGCATACTCTGTGTGAACAAACCGCAGGATTTCACATCCTTTGATGTGGTCGCAAAGCTGAGGGGCATACTTCAGATGAAGCGCCTCGGTCACGGCGGAACTCTCGATCCTATGGCTACGGGAGTTCTTCCTGTGTTCGTCGGAAATGCCACGAAAGCATGTGACATAATGCCTGACGATACAAAGAGCTATCGTGCAGGTTTCAGGCTTGGCGCTGTTTCAGATACTCAGGACGTCTGGGGCGAAGTCAGCGAAAAGTCGGATATGGCTGTCAGCAGTGAAGAACTTTCGGCTGTGCTTCCGCTCTTTACGGGTAAGATAATGCAGCTGCCGCCTATGTACTCGGCAGTACAGGTAAACGGTCAGCGCCTTTATGACCTTGCAAGAAAGGGAATAGAGGTAGAACGTCAGCCCCGTGAGATAGAGATAAGCAGCATCAGCATTGTTGAGTACGATACTGCTTCACGATGCGGTATCCTTGATATAGCCTGCGGAAAAGGTACTTACATCCGCACTGTTATCAACGATATCGGCGAAAAACTCGGCTGCGGCGGTATAATGACTTCACTGGTGAGAACTTCTTCCTGCGGATTCACTCTTGATGAGTGTCACACACTGGAAGAGATACAGCTTGCTAAGGACGAGGGACGTCTTGAAGAACTGATACTCCCTATAGAAAGAGTATTCGCTTCCATGAACAGACTGCGCCTTAACGAAGCACAGACAAGGATGTACCGCAACGGAGTTAAGCTGGACCTTTCAAGGATACATGACATAAAGCCCGATACGGATGAATATGCTGTGTACGGCTGGGACAGACAGTTTATCGGTACTGCATCAGCCGACCGCGAAAACGGTGTTCTCCGTGTCGGCAAGAATATGGGGTGACAGTATGGATAACAAAAAGGCTGTTGCTCTGGGACTCTTTGACGGAGTTCATCTGGGACACCGTGCCGTTCTTTCGGCTGCATACGAGCAGGGCAAAAACGGACTTACAGCTTCGGCTTTCACATTTGTGCCCGAGACCGCAAGCTATAAAAGCGGCGGCTACATCTACGGCACTAAGACAAAGCTGCGCCTGATAGGCGAATGCGGCATAAAGCAGACAGAACTTCTGCCGTTCACACTCGTCAGAGGAATGTCCGGTGAGGAATTTGCTGAAAGGATACTCTGCGAACGTATGAATGCCGCTTTTGTCTGCTGCGGAAGTGATTTCCGCTTCGGAAAGGACGCTTCCTGCGGAGTGGATGAACTGCGCGGATTCGGTGAAAGATACGGATTCAAGGTGCAGGTAGTGGAAGCCGTAAAGCAGAACGGCGATGTTATATCGTCAAGCAGCATAAGGCGTCTGCTCAGTGAGGGCAGCATAGAAAAAGCGAATGAACTGCTTGGAAGAAGCTACATCATATCGGGAACTGTTGCCGACGGCAACCACATCGGCAGGACTATAGACTTCCCTACAATAAATCAGAACTTCGGAAGCGGTCAGCTTGTACCTGCTTACGGTGTATACTCGGGAACGACATGCATAGACGGCATAGTTTACCGCATAGTCACCAACATAGGCGTAAAGCCGACCATAGTAGGTGAACGTTCGCCCCTTGCCGAAACTCACATACTCGGTTTTTCGGGCGATCTCTACGGCAGGGATATACAGTCGGAGCTTACCGGCTATATACGTCCCGAAAGGCGGTTCGGTTCGGTCGAAGAACTTAAACAGCAGATAATCAGGGACATTGCTGCGGCAGAAAATATGCCGTGAAAATCAAATAATATTCGCAGTACTTTCACTGCATTATCACATTAAAGAAGTACCATTATTATTGGCGTTTTATCCTGATGCGCTGTGTTGCCGCACAGGCTGAAGGATGTTCCTATATTGATATCAGGAGGAGAGCAAATGATAGAGGTCAGGAACCTTACTAAAAGATACGGCGACAAACAAGCCGTAAACGATATCAGCTTCAAGGTCGAAAAGGGCGAGATACTCGGCTTTCTCGGACCTAACGGAGCAGGAAAATCAACTACGATGAATATGCTTACAGGCTATATCTCATCTACCTCGGGCCAGATACTTATAAACGGTACGGATATACTCGAGGATCCGATAAAGGCAAAATCCAACATAGGTTATCTCCCTGAGATACCTCCGCTTTACATGGATATGACTGTAGATGCTTATCTCAGCTTCATGTACGATCTGAAAAAGTGCAAGCTCCCGAGAAAAGCTCACCTTAAGGACGTATGCGATCTCTGCAAGATAACTGCTGTAAGGGGACGTATCATACGCAACCTTTCAAAAGGTTACAGACAGAGAGTAGGTCTCGCACAGGCGCTTATCAACAATCCGCCCGTACTCATCCTCGATGAGCCTACTGTCGGACTCGATCCGAACCAGATAATCGAGATAAGAACTCTTATCAAGAAGCTCGGAAAGAGCCATACAGTTATTCTTTCTTCTCACATACTCCCCGAGATACAGGCTGTCTGTGACAGGATCATCATTATCAACAAGGGCGTAGTTGCAGCGGACGGAACTGCGGACGAGATCGCAAGAAATATTACAAACGAGCACAAGATGACTCTCCGTATAGAGGGATCTACTCATACTGCTGCCGATAAGCAGGAGATAGTGGACGCTATAAAGTCCATCGGCGGTATAAAGTACGTCCGTGCAGACATGGAGAGAGAAAGAGGCATATACGATTACGACGTAGAGGCTGACGAAAAGACAGATGTACGCCGTGCTATCAACGACATCTGCCGTCAGAAGGGATGGAATATCCTTATGCTCCAGCTCTCAAACCTCACCCTTGAGGATATCTTCCTTAAGATAACTATGGGCGACGGAGTTGAGCAGAAAAAGACCGAAGCTTCTCCGAAGATAGAGCTTTCCGTCAAGGACGGCGAACTTATCGCTTCCACAGGCGAAGCAAAAGAGCAGAAAGCTGCGGAAGCTGATACGAAAACAGAGACTTCCGCTTCAAAAAGCGAAACAAATAATAAAAACAAGAAAAAATCAGGATCCAAGAAAGGATCGGAAAAAGATAATAAAGGAGGCGAGCTTTAATGGGCGCTATTTACAGAAGAGAGATGCATGCCTTCTTTATATCAGGAGTAGCATACGTATTTCTGACCGTATTTTTCCTTCTTTCGGGAATATTCTTCTATAACGGTGTAATCACTTCAGGAACATCAGATACATCGCCTATGTTCGGCTCGATGTTTATGATCGTACTGTTCCTGATACCGATACTCACCATGAAGCTCCTCAGCGAGGAGAAGAAAAACCGCACCGATCAGGGACTGCTTACAGCTCCCGTTGGATTATGGTCGATAGTCCTGGGAAAGTATTTTGCAGCTCTTACACTTTTCATCATTGCTGAGAGCATAGTGTTCGTCTATGCGATAATACTCAGCTACCTCGGAAGCGTTGTATGGACAACTCTTCTCGGCAACTATTTCGCAATGCTCTTCCTCGGAGCAGCTTTCATTGCGGTGGGACTTTTCATTTCCTCACTTACAGAGAACCAGATGGCTGCGGCTATCGCAAGTATGCTGGCACTCTTCATGCTTTACCTTATCGATAACATCGCACAGACTGTATCGAATGAATATATCAGCAAGGCTATGCTCTCGCTTTCGTTCTATACAAAGTTTATCGAGTTCACACGAGGCGTATTCAGCCTGTCAAGCGTATTATTCTTCCTCAGCACAGCATTCCTCTTCAACTTCCTGACTGTAAGAGTTCTGGATAAGAGACGCTGGGGTTAATGTGAAAGGAAGGTATAGTTCAGATGAGCAATAAAGAAAAAAACGGGCTGAATCCTGCTGCTGAAACTGCCGCAGAAGCTCCCGAGAAAAAGAAGCACAACTTCAAGAAGCTGAAATTCGGCTCGATGTCTGTTATCGTGCTTATACTCGTTATCGCTATCGTTATCGTTATAAACCTTATGGCAGGACTTCTCAGCAAGCGTTATCCTCTTAAAGTCGATCTTACTCCCGATAAGAGATACGAGCTTTCCGATGAGTCCATAGAGGTACTTCAGAATCTCGATAAAAATGTAGAGATAACTGTTACGAATACCCGTGATACTTTCGCAAATATGAGCGCATACTTCGAGCAGATGTATCAGCAGTACGGCATCAATCTTGAAATGCCTTACGAAATGATACCTGAGATACTTGATAAGTATAAGCTCTATGCTGAAAGCAGTAAGGGCGGTATCGACGTCAAGTATGTTGATATGAACCGTGATCCTGATATCATAAGCCGCTATAGCAAGTACTACAACGGTGAGATACAGGAAGGAAGCATAGTTGTTTACTGCAACGAGCGTGTAAAAGTCATAGCAAGCGACGAAGTAGTCAACATGATCCGTTCTCCTCAGTCAGGCGGCGGACAGGTGCCTACAAGCATGAATTTCGCAGGCGAGAGCGTTATTACTTCCGCTATCATGTCCGTAACAGACACTAACCCGATGAAGGTTGCAATTGTAAAGACAATGAACGGCAACGCTCTTTATGAGACAAGACTTGAACCGCTTTCCACATCTCTCGAATCGTTCCTTTCAAAGAACGGATACGACTGCGTTGATGTCGATATAGCTACCGATGAGATCAGTCCCGCTGACTATGATCTGCTTGTAGTTCAGATGCCGAATGTGGATTTCTCTGCTGATATCATCACAAAGCTCAGCGATTTCCTCTACAACGAAGGAAACTATCAGAAGAACCTTCTCTACATCCCGAGCTTTACAGCAACAAATCTTCCCAATATAGATGAATTCCTTGCTGACTGGAGCATAAAGGTAGAGCCTTCTATCATCCTTGATGATAATATGATATCCGCTCCTTTAGAGACACTCGGAATGAATGATGCATCCCCTGTTATGTCTGTTTCAGACGCTGAAAGCGTAGGAACCCTTGCAAATGAGACACTTCCTATAGCTGCTCCTTACACAAAGGCACTTACTGTTATTACAAAGAATAACGAGAGAGTTGTTAAAGAGGTCCTTAAGTCTTCTCCTACAAGCTACCTTACAGACCTTTCAACAGGTGAAAAGGGCGAAACAGGTTCATTCAATGCTGCACTTCTTTCATCAAGAAGCAAGGCTGACGGACTTGATGTAAACACAAGTAATCTGCTTGTTCTCGGAAGCACATTCTTCGCAGACAATGCACTTCTCACTTATTCAAACACATATAACAATGCAAATGTTCTTATCAGCATGGTTAACAATATGACAGGCAAGGAGAACGGCGTTGTGATAGCTGAAAAAGCACTCCAGCAGTCCAATATCGCTGTAACAGGTACAGAGGGCAAGGTAATAAGATGGATAGTTATTGCAGTTATACCGCTTATTGTTGCGCTTGCAGGAACTATCGTACTGTTAAGGAGAAGAAACAAATGAAAAAAGCAGTTAAAGGCATTCTCGGTCTTACCGCACTGCTTGCGGCGCTGGGCGGCGGATATGCCGCTCTGAGACTGAGTGAGCCGACGGGTGAAAATATTGTGAACAGCTCGGAAACGAGTACTGAAGCCACAAAAAAAGAAGTTGTCCTCATCAAGGATGTAAATGTAACAGCTACAAATCCCGAGACAGGTTCGGAAGAAATGGGCGTTGTTGAATCGGTCGACGTAGTTAATGCTACTGAGACACTTCACGTTGTACATTCCGGTACTATCCCCGATTCCACTGCTCCGAGATATGTGTTCAGCGGTTACGAGAACGTTCCTATGGATTATGCTGTTATAGGCACTCTTGCAAACAACGCGAACGGTCTTACGTCCAATGATGTGATCGAGGAAAACTGCACGGATATGTCCAAATTCGGACTTGATCCTCCTGCAATAACGGTTGATGTTAAATTTGAAACAGGTTATGAAAGCAAGCTCCTTATAGGAAATGAAACTCCAAAGGGCGCAGAGAACTACGTAGCTGTTGAAGGCAGCAATACGGTATATACCGTAACAAGTTCAAGATTAGCAAACTACAGCAAGACACTATTCGATTTTGCTGACAAGACTATCCTTGCAGAGCCTTCACAGGACGAATATCCTGGAATATCAAGTCTCAGGATACAGCGTGAGGATCTTGACTATGATATCTATATCGCACATAATGAGAAGACGGATGATCCCGATTATCAGAGCGGTACGATATCAACACAGCTGATGCTCGAACCTGTTGAAGCAAATCTCGCAGTTGAGCGTTCCACAGAAATAACAAACGGTATGTTCGGACTCTATGCAAGCGGCATTTACAGCCTCAGATGCAAGGAATCGGATATTGCAGAGGCAGGACTCAAAGATCCTTTCTGTACAGTTGAAATGAAGACCGATGACGGCGGAGACTATGTTCTTTACCTCAGCGAACCATTCACTGACGGCGACGGAAAAAGCTGCTATGCAATGATGAAGGACGGTAAGATAATCTATATCGTCAATGCGGATGATGCAAAGTGGGTAAGCGTAATGCCGATAGACATCGCTTCAAAGATATTCATAGGCGAATACGTATGGAATATCAGTGAACTCAGCATAAAGTGCGACGGAGTTGATGACAAGTTCATCATCAAGGCTAAGGAGCCGAATGCGGAAGTTGATACACGTACTTCTGAAAACTATATCACCACACTCAACGGAAAAGAATTCGACAGCGAGAGATACAGATTGTTCTACAGCTTCCTTATAAGCGCGAATGCCGAAGAGTTTGCTATCAATGTGGATATACCCGATGCAGAACCTATGGCTGTTCTGGAATACACCGAGTCCTACAGCAATAAGACGAAAAAACTTGAATTCTATGATTATTCCAATATGACCGCACTCGTTGTTGTTGACGGTCAGAGCAGATATTTCGTTACAAAGTCATATGTCGAGACCATGATAGACAACGCTAAAAGGATCGAGACAGGCGAGGACTATGTAACTACATGGAGATGATCATTTACCACACCTAAACCATACTAAGGAGGATCAGGAATATGAGTGAAAAATTCAGCACATATAAGGGATTTCCGCTTGTAAGATGCGGAGATGAGATATATTACGGATATATGTCCGATCCATATAAGATATGGATAAGAATACTTGATGCCAAGGAAGAAGACGGTGAAAAGTTCACAACAAACGTAAGGATAACCCTTGTTGATAACAATGAGGCAGATCTTTTCAAGTCCTTCGTCAAGACAGCAGAGCGTGAATGCGGACTGTATGAAGCGCTTGACTTCGCTGATGTATGGCTCAGAAAGGCTCTTGCAGAGAAATGATCTTTTACAGGGATGCATGATAATGCATCCCTGTTTTTATGTCCGGGTTGAGTTCATTTTTCGACACATATCTTGAAATATTCCGAAGGATGTGTTATAATACCTTCACAGGAAATGTTTGAAAGGAAAATGACATAATGGATCTACGTAAAATATCGGCACTACTTATGTGCGGCATGCTGCTTACGGGCTGCGGACAGACATCTCAGGTGCCGGAATACGATAACAGTTCGGCTGTTTCGACAGAAGCAACCGAAGCAGCTTCAGAGGAGACAGAACCCGTGAAAACTAAGCCTTCGGAAAAGGATACAACTGTCGCAACAGGCAGTAAAAAAGAGAAGAAAAAGAAAAAAACTTCCGCAACAGAAGCTGCAACGGAAGCCCGTACAGAAGCTTCCACAGCAGCAGTGGCTATTTCCGGAGGACACAATAAAACAGCTTCGGCAGATACTTCCTCTGATGATAACACGGACTATGACGATACAGGGTATCATTACAGCGGCAGCAGCGGAAATACCGGCAACAGCAGTAACGATAACTCCGACTACGATCAGACAGAGTATGTTTACAGAACAAACGCTGCGTCAAACAGAAATACTGCACAGACTACATACAGGACAACTCCCGTAAAACCTACGGCAACGACTATCGCATTTCCGAAGGATGCCGATCCTGACGAGATGCTTGATTTCCTCAGCCTTGAACAGAAGGTATACCAGATGTTCATAGTAACTCCCGAACAGCTTGGCGGAAGCAGGTGCTCAACAGAGGCAAGAAGCGAACTGTCTGCGGCACTGAAAAAATATCCTGTAGGCGGTATTATCTACTTTGCTCAGAACCTTACTTCGCAGTCCCAGACAAGGAACATGATAAGTAAAACTCAGGAATATGCAAAGTCGGATTGCGGCGTTGGCATGTTCATCGCAGTCGATGAAGAGGGCGGACTTGTTGCAAGATGCGCAAAGAAGCTCGGTACCACCGCTTTCAGCAATATGGCTGTATACGGCAAGGACAACGATGGCGATACGGCTTATTATATAGGTCAGACTCTTGGAAATGACCTCAGCAGTCTCGGCTTCAATGTTGATTTCGCACCTGTAGCGGATGTTAACATAAATCCCGGCAACGAGCTTGGAAGCCGCATTTTCAGCAGCGATCCCGAAGTTGACGCAAATATGGTAAGCCGTGTTACAGAGGGACTTCAGGATGCAGGTGTATGTGCAACTCTGAAGCACTTCCCGGGACTCGGTGCGGAAAGCGGAAATACTCATACCGATTCATTCGTTGTAATAGACAGGACTATCGATCAGCTCAGGGAGAGCGAGTTCGTGCCATTCGGTGCGGCGATAGATGCAGGTGCTGATTTTGTAATGGTTGGACATCAGATAACCTCGGGCTTCGGAGATGATCTTCCTGCGGATCTTTCCTATACTGCGGTAACGGAAATGCTCAGAGGTGAACTCGGCTTCGACGGCATTGCTGTTACGGATTCACAGATGATGAATACAATAGCTAACGTATACGGATCGGGAGCTGCGGCAGTAATGTCGGTAAAAGCAGGAATGGACGTGATACTCATGCCTGCTGACATAGAAGAAGCTGCAAATGCGATATGCAATGCAGTAAGGAGCGGAGAGATATCCGAGGAACGTATCAACGAGAGCGTATACAGGATACTCAGACAGAAGTATGAGCTCGGATTATTCTGAATAATGGTAAAAGGCGGACGTAAAACTCCGCCTTTTTTCTCACCCTTTTTATCAACAAGAAATATAAAAATAATAACCGCTTTTTTGGCTATACGAAAATGGTATCGATTTTTCTCACTGGTATTTTTTACGATTTTTGATATTTTGATTTGGCGCAAGCGCCGAAATACAGGCAAAAACGGTGAATGTTCACAAAAGGTTAACATTTATGTTCTGAGGGGTTTGTATAATTAAGACATAGGGGGGAACAGTCCCCGCCACGGAAAGGAATTGACTACGACATTTTTACAGATACGAAAGGAGAATTATTATGTTAAGCAGATCTGAGATCAAAAAAGCCGCAGCAGCATTTGTTGGAGCTGTAACAATGGCAGTTGCACTTCCAACAGCGTTATATGCAAATATTACCGTAAAGGCAGACGAACCATCCGAACTTCCTGTTATTACACAGTCTACAGTTACTACAACTACACTTCCGGCATCAGTGTATAACAGTGATCTGTTCAAGAGCTATTACAGTGTATCGGATACTGCACTTGTAGGTTCAACTATTGAATTGGAAACAAATAGTGCACCGGGTGTAATGTTTCCTGATAATATGACATTCGTTGAGGACGGCGAAGTCAGGGAAGTAAATGCTGAAAAGCTTGATAACGGAAAAAGAAAGTGGAAGGGTAATTTCATTGAATTCACTGTTGAAAAGGACAGCTCCGTTGCAGTCGTAACTGTACTTAAAAAGGGAATGACAGACTGCCTTATAGGCTGGGGAGAAGAAAATGGATATGACGGCAATGAGCTTTATCCCTACAACACATTTTTACATGTTGATGCTATGGAAAAGGCTGAATATGAGGCATATCTTGAGGATTTAGACAGGCCTTATCCGACTGTACAGCCGACAACTGCCATTGGTGCTAAGGATGGGGATGAGCAGTCAGCTCAGGGTGATCCTGCAGAAGAGTATTATTATCCATATGATTATCGTGAAGAAGTCGGCTTACCTGATGTATGGTTTTATTATGTTGGCCAGACATTGCCTTTTGAAGTGAAGGATCCGTCTGTTGATCTTACGTTCACATTTGAAGATACGATCAATAAGTTCGATGGGGCAACTGAGGAATCGGATACATCCAGATATATAGACGTCAAGAGTCTGGGCGGAGGAAAGTTTGAACTAACTGCAAAGGCAGAAGGTCATACAGTTATGTGGATTGGCGCTGACAAAAAAAGATACGTTAATATTGATGTCAGACAGGCGAGTCTTTCAGGTAATTTTGGTTTACCGTATTTGTATTCAGATGGAACAGAGGATGAAAAAACATTAATATATGATCTTGCTGATTATGCTACTGATTACGATGAACAGGGCGAAATGTTTCATCGTGATATTGATGATATAGTATCAGTAGAATCAGTAGCATATACAGATGTTTTAAAAATGAAAAAAAATCCGGTACCTGTTGCGTCAATTGAGCCTACAGACAAAAAGGGCGTTTATAAAATAAAAGCGCTTGAACCGGGTTGCGAATTTATTTATTTTATCGATAAAAATGGTATAAAATGGGAAATGTGGATCATTGTGACCACTCATTCTGCAGAGGCGGCAGCTGAGGAATATAGAAGAACTCATCCTACAAGTGTTGCGGGAACTTTACCATATGTCGGAAATACAGCTTCTACCGTAATGGGCGATGTGAACAACGATAACGATATTACTCTTGCGGATTCACTGGCAATACTCCAGCATCTTGCAAACGAGAAAAAGTACGGACTTACAGGACAGATGCTCCTTAATGCGGACATAGTTGACCGCGGAGAGGGAGTGACTCCTCAGGACGCTCTTGCGATACAGAAGATAGATGCTAAGGTGCTTAGCATTTCAGCACTTCCCGTAAAGAGCAGTCAGCTTTAATAATGCTTTCCAGATTAAATTATACACCTTTTCTTTACTGCCGCACTTTCGGGTGCGGCGGTTCTCTTTTTGAGAAAAATTATTTTAAACATATATTTTGTGAATATGATAAAATAAATATAATCGCTTAAATTATCGTTTAAGCGATCACTTTGTGATATGTGTACAAAGAGACCACTGATATTTGGATATATTGGAGAAAATATGAAATAAGAGTTAAAATTAATCTTATTGTAACCTTTTAGTAACCATTGCGTAACCTATTGCTGTGGAAAAACATGTATAATAGAAATGGCAGACGTATTATAGGCAAAATATCATTTTATTGAAGAAAGAAGTGTGAAAACATGCATACAAATCTTAAGAAGATCAAGTCCGCTATCCTCAGCGGTATGATCGCAGCAGTTTCTGTGGCAAGTTCACTTTCTACTGTATCAGCCCCCTCTCTCTCAGCAGGTGCAGCAGACAGCGATAATTATGCCAAGCTCTTACAGTATTCACTGTATTTTTATGACGCAAATATGTGTGGTGATAATTCTAAGGGCGGACTCAGCTGGAGAAGCAACTGCCATATGGATGATGAAGTTCCCGGCGGTTTCCACGATGCCGGCGACCACGTTATGTTCGGTCTTCCACAGGGTTACACCGCAGCAGCACTCGGACTCAGCTACTATGAGTTCAAGGACGCTTATGAAGCAACAGGTCAGGCAGATCACATCAAGGTTATCCTCGATCATTTCTGTACATACTTCCGTAATTCCACAAAGCTCAGCGGCGACAGCGTAAGCAATTTCCTCTACCAGAAGGGTGAGGGTAACGCTGACCACGGCTACTGGGGACCTCCGGAGACACAGGGATCAGGCCGTAAGATGTACTGGACAAGCAACGGCGCAAGTGATATCGCTGCAAACTATGCAGCAGCTCTTGCTATCAACTACAAGAACTTCGGTAATGCTGATGACCTTAAGTATGCAAAGGCTCTTTACAATTTCTCAACACAGTACAATCAGTGTGCAACAGTTGGTCCTGATACATTCTATGCATCATCAAAGTGCAAGGATGAGCAGACAATGGCAGCAGGTGCTCTCGCACTTGCAACAGGCGATTCAAGCTACAAGAACGCACTTTCATCAGGTGTTGCTGATATCGGCGTTTGGTGGGCATACGGCTGGAACGATGCAAACCTCGGTGCAGCTGTAATGAACGGTATCGTTAACAAAGACTGGTCTGCTGCAAACGGATATCTCAGCAGCAAGTGCACAGGCAGCAACTATCTCTTCCTTGATAAGTGGGGCAGTGCAAGACTTAACTGCTCAATGCAGTTCACAGCACTCGTTGCTACTAAGGAAGGCGGCGGAAACTATACTGACTGGGCACAGGGCCAGATGAATTATATCCTCGGCAGCAACCCTGCAAATACATGTTTCGTAACAGGTTTCGCAAGCAACAGCGCTAAGAATGCTCACCACAGAGCAGCTTCAGGCTACACAAGCTATGACCAGTTCAATATGAACGGCTGGGATGCAGGCGGAGACCACATGAGCCCATTCGCTGCTTACGGTCCTGATGCAAAGCCGCTCATCGGTGCTCTTGTCGGCGGTCCTTGCGACGCAGCAGGTTCATACCACGATAATATGGCTGACTATGTCTGCAACGAGGTTGCTATCGACTATAACGCTGGTCTCGTAGGCGCAGCAGCAGGTCTTTACCACTTCAAGAAGACAGGTTCTACAGAGTCTTCTATCCCCGGTGTAACAAAGATCTACAGCGGAAGCGCATCTTCAGTACCTACACCTCAGCCTGCAACAAATGCTCCTCAGCAGCCTGTACAGACAAACGCTCCTACACCATCTGTTACACCTACAACAACAAAGGCTGTAACTCCTACACCTTCAACAAATGATGGCGATATCGTTCTTACTCCTTCTGACATGACAGTCAAGACAGAAATAGGCGATGACAAAGAAATCAATAACTATGCAGAGTTCAAGCCACAGGGCGCTAAGTCTGCAACACTTTACCTCAAGGTAAATTCAAACGACACAGAGGTTTCAGGTGCATTCGGTACATGGAACGGCGAGTGGGTACAGGAAGACTTCAAGGGAGTAAAGGTTAACTCTGACAAGACAGTTTCTGTAGACTACACAATTCCTTCAGATGTTGGTTCAACAGTCAAGGCAATGGTATTCTGGCCACATGGTGATGATGTTACTATCGAGAAGGTCGTTCTCCACAAGAGCGGTTCTTCAACTGTAACACCTGCAAGAACAAATGCTCCTACACCTTCTGTTACACCTACAACAACAAAGGCTGCAACACAAACTCCTTCAAGCAATGGAAATGATAAGGTTCTTACTCCTTCTGACATGACAGTCAAGACAGAAATAGGCGATGACAAGGAAATCAATAACTATGCAGAGTTCAAGCCACAGGGCGCTAAGTCTGCAACACTTTACCTCAAGGTAAATTCAAACGACACAGAGGTTTCAGGTGCATTCGGTACATGGAACGGCGAGTGGGTACAGGAAGACTTCAAGGGAGTAAAGGTTAACTCTGACAAGACAGTTTCTGTAGACTACAAAATCCCTTCGGATGTTGGTTCAACAGTCAAGGCAATGGTATTCTGGCCGCACGGTGACGATGTTACAATCGAGAAGGTAGTTCTCCACATGGACGGCTCATCTTCAAATACACCTGCTGCAACACAGGCTCCTGTTACAACAAAGCCTGTAGTTACAACAACTAAGGCAGTTGTAACTCAGCCACCTGTAACACAGCCGCCTGCAACTCAGCCACAGCAGAATCAGGTAAAGGCTACAGTTTACGGTGATGCTAACCTCGACGGCGACGTAACACTTGCAGACGCACTTGCTATACTCCAGTATATTGCAAATTCTCGCAAGTATGACCTTAACGATCAGGCTATAGCAAACGCTGATTGCTGCGGAAACGGCGATGGTATCACAGCAAATGATGCTCTCGTTATCCAGCAGATCGATGCAGGAAGAATCAACAAGAATAACCTTCCTGTTGCAGCACCTATACAGTAATTGAATAATTGCTGATCACCAAGCCCTGCGGTTCGCCGCAGGGCTTTTTGTGCGCCTTGACTTGGATGTGACATTCTGATATAATATTGATGAGCAAAAGACTTGGAAAAGAATTATCATGAGAGGAGCAGTATGCAATGCCCAGATTTTTTGTTGATGAAATAAATGAGGAAAATATAACCCTTATCGGCGATAATGCTCACCATATCGGACGTTCCCTGAGGATGCGTACAGGTGAGGAGATAACAGTGTGCTGCTGCGGAGTGGACTACAATTGCCGCATATCTCAGATAACCGCTGATACAGTCTATCTCGAACTGATAAACAAGGAACGCTGCGCTGCTGAGCCGAGTGTTCAGGTGACACTGTTTCAGGCTGTCCCGAAGCTCGACAAGCTGGAACATATAATCCAGAAAAGCGTGGAGCTCGGAGTTCATCGCATAGTACCCGTGCTTACAAGGCGATGTATATCCCGTCCCGACGAGAAGGATTTCTCCAAAAAACTGGTAAGACTGAATAAGATGGCCGAAGAAGCCGCAAAGCAGTCGGGCAGGGGAATGATACCAGAGGTGACACCACTGGTGACGTATAAACAGGCACTTGCTATGATGAGTGAACTGGACAGAACCATTCTCCTGTATGAGGAACAGGGAGGCTGTTCCTTCGGAAATGCAGATCTTGAAGGTGCAAAAACGGTGGGGCTGGTCATCGGAAGCGAAGGCGGTTTCGATGCGGAAGAAGCAAAGGCTGCCGTTGACATAGGAGCGATACAGGTCTGGCTTGGTAAAAGGATCCTTCGTTGTGAAACTGCACCAATAACAGCCCTTTCAATTTTGATGTTTTTAACAAATAATATGTGATCAGTTGAAATTTGTAAAATAGTGTGATATAATATATTTAGCTGATCTTAACCGATCGCAAGCGGCTCGGCATCTCAAATTTCTATTATAACTTGCGAAGAAAAGAGGATTAAAATGAATAAGCTTTTATTAGGATTACTTGCAGCAACTGCAGGTGCAGCTGTTGGATATGTTGTATCAAAGATGATGAGCGATAACGGCGACTCGGATTATGAGGACGATATCTATGATTATCCGGATCCTTACGATGAGGACGAGTCTGTAGACTTCGATATCAGCGATTCAGCTGAGGATCTTGCTGACGACGTTAAAGACGCAGCTGAGGATGTAAAGGATGCAGTTGAGGATGCTGTTGACGAAGCAGCAGACAAGATCGATGATGTAAAGGATGCTGTCGAGGACAAGATCGACGATATAAAGAAGAAATTCTAAGTTGATTATAGCTGCCGTGGACATACGGCAGCTATTTTAATAAACAATAATCAATGTGAATGTTGATGAACGTTGTGAGAAATTACAAATCCGCAATTTTCTATTGACAAACCGTGCTGACTCTGGTATAATATAAAAGCTGTCTGATTCAAACGGTCGATAACGAGGCGTAACTCAGTTTGGTAGAGTGCTTGGTTTGGGACCAAGATGCCGCAGGTTCGAGTCCTGTCGCCTCGACCATCATCATTTCCGACAGAAAAAACTTTTTTGAAAAAATTCAAAAAAGTGCTTGACAAACGGTTTGATTTGTGGTATAATAATTAAGTCAGTTAAGCTGGTGTAGCTCAGTTGGTAGAGCAGCTGATTTGTAATCAGCAGGTCGGGGGTTCGAGTCCGTCCACCAGCTCCAATTTTACCGATATCAGTCGGTAAATTTTTTTGAAACAATATGGGAGAGTTCCCGAGTGGCCAAAGGGGGCAGACTGTAAATCTGTTGCTTTTCAGCTTCGGTGGTCCGAATCCACCCTCTCCCACCAGCAAGACCCCGATCTTATCGGGGTTTTCTTGTGTCATTACGGCTTTTTTGTGTTGACATTGCCGTTTTGATGTGGTATAATTGAGTTATACTTTTTTTATGGAGGTTTTGAGTTATGAACTGGACAAAAACAGTCAAGGATTTTGCAATTTTATTACTGCTTGTTCTTGCAGCTCTCGCTCTTATCAGCGACATCATCAGCCTTATCCGCTATCATGGCAGCGGCAGCATTCTCTCAACACTCATCAGCCTTGTTAAGGAGATCTGCGGTTATATCATCAGAATCGGCGCACTTCTCGTACTCGCTGAGATCTCTGAGAATGTTTACGCTATCAGAACAGGCGATAAGTCATCTGACAAGTAAGACTAAGCTGACGAAAATGGCTGCGGATGCAGTCCCGAAAAAGTTCCCTTGCTCACGAGCAGGGACTTTTTTATGTTAGGAGGAAAAGTGCTTTTGCACGGAAATCGGTTGATATTGTGCAGAAAAGTATATGAGGTCACAAGGAATTGCTGGAAAAAGGGGATAAACTTGATATTCGTAAGGTAAATAAAGAATTAATATACAGGAGAGATAAGTATGATCAGAAACGATTTGAGAAACATTGCTATTATTGCCCACGTTGACCACGGTAAAACTACCCTCGTTGACGAGATGCTCAAGCAGGGCGGAGTTTTCCGTGAGAATCAGGCAGTTGCAGAGCGTGTTATGGACTCTAACGACATCGAGCGCGAAAGAGGTATCACAATCCTTGCGAAGAATACCTCTGTAATGTACAATGACATAAAGATAAACATCATCGATACTCCCGGACATGCTGACTTCGGCGGCGAGGTAGAGCGAGTTCTGGAAATGGTCGACGGCGTTCTCCTTCTGGTAGACGCTGCTGAAGGTCCTATGCCTCAGACAAGATTCGTTCTTTCAAAGGCTCTTGAAATGGGACATAAGATAATTATCGTTGTTAACAAGATAGACCGTCCCGATGCTCGTCTTGATGAGATCGGCGATGAGGTGCTGGAGCTTCTCCTTGACCTTGATGCAAGCGAGGAACAGCTTGAAAGTCCACTCCTCTTCTGCTCTGGAAGAAGCGGTACAGCTTCACTCAGCCAGTATGAGGCAGGTACAGACCTTAAGCCGCTGTTCGATACTATCATCAACTATATCGAACCTCCTCACGGTGAAGAGAACGATCCTCTCCAGATGCTCATTTCTTCTATCGACTACAATGAGTATGTCGGACGTATCGGTATCGGACGTATCGTAAGAGGCGGTATCAAGGTAAATCAGCAGGTAACTGTCTGCGACTATACAGGAAGCAAGAAGAACTACAACTCCAAGATAGTTTCACTTCTCCAGATACAGGGACTCAACCGTGTTCCCGTACAGGAGGCACATGTAGGCGATATCGTATGGATATCGGGTATCGAGAATATCACTATCGGCGATACTATCTGTGCAGTTGAAGCTCCCGAGCCGCTTCCTTTCGTAAAGATAAGCGAACCTACAGTCGAGATGACATTCTCTGTAAACGACAGTCCTTTCGCAGGAAGAGAGGGTAAGTTCGTAACTTCCCGTCAGCTTCGTGAGAGACTCTTCAAGGAACTCCTCAAAGACGTTTCCCTCCGTGTAACCGAGACCGAGTCTACAGACTCCTTCCGTGTTGCAGGACGAGGCGAGATGCACCTTTCAATTCTCATCGAGAATATGCGCCGTGAGGGCTATGAGCTTGCAGTATCAACTCCCCGTGTTCTTTACAAAGAGGACGAGAACGGCAGAAAGCTTGAACCTATCGAGAGACTCGTTATCGACGTTCCCGAGGACTGCGTAGGTTCTGTAATGGAGAAAATGGGTACACGTGAGGGCGAACTCGTTACTATGCACCCGCAGGGAAGCCGTATGCGTATCGAGTTCCTTGTACCTGCAAGAGGTCTCTTCGGATACAAGAGCGAATTCCTTACAGATACAAAGGGCGAAGGCATCATGAGCCACGTTTTCGACGGCTATCAGCCTTATAAGGGTGATATCGACCGCAGAAGCACAGGTTCACTCGTATCATTTGAAACAGGCGAGGCTGTAACTTACGGTCTGTTCAATGCACAGGAAAGAGGTCAGCTCTTTATACCTGCAGGCACTCCCGTATACGAGGGAATGGTAGTAGGCGCTTCACCAAAGACAGATGACCTTGTAGTTAACGTATGCAAGAGAAAGCACCTTACCAATACCCGTGCAAGCGGAAGCGACGACGCTCTCCGTCTTGTGCCTCACCGCATACTCAGCCTTGAAGACTGCCTTGAATTCCTTGCTGATGACGAGCTTCTTGAAGTAACTCCCGAGAGCCTCAGAATCCGCAAGAGAATACTCAGCAACAGCCAGAGAGCAAAGACAAGGGCAAAATCCTGATAAATTGACTGAGATTTCATAAAATCAACACATTCATAACATATTGCTTGCAGATAATGGAGATAATATATAATGAAGAAGATCATTCTTGCGGCGATGGCTGCTATGGTATTTTCGGCTGCATGTAGCTGCGGAGAGAAGACAAGTGAACCCGTCTCCGAAAGCTCTGCCGATATAAGCGAAGAAGCAACAGAGCCCGAAACAGAACCGCTTATAATAGATCCCGAGGGCAATGTCCTTTCGGAAAAGCCTACCGAGCGCGAAAGAGATATCGAACAGACTGCCGATTTCTCCTATGAGATCATTGACGGCGGCGCTGTAGTAACAGGATATACTGGTGAGCTTACAGATGTTACCGTACCTGATACTCTTGGCGGTGCTCCTGTTACGGAAATAGGCTATTATGCTTTCGAGGCAAAGTATGATATAACTTCCGTAACTCTTCCCGAGTCTGTAAAGATCATCGGTGAAGGCGCTTTTATGGACTGCGGTTCTATGGCATCGATCAATATCCCTACTGCTCTTGAAGGAGTGGACCGTGGCGCATTTGTTTCGTGTACATCGCTTACTTCTGTAAGACTTCCGGCAACAGTGAAATATGTTCATGAAGAAGCGTTTACCGCTTGCGAGGCTCTTACAGAGCTTTATATAGAAAATCCCGACCTTGCGTATGAGAACTGGGGACTCGAAGAACTCCCTCAGCTTACAGTATACGCTCCTGCAGGATCAGCGGCATATAACTGGATCACCGCTAAAGGTCTTGCTGCACAGGAGCTTTCTTGATCGGAGGAAACACCTATGAAAGGAAATAGTTTAATATCAGCACTGCTCGTATCTGCGTGTCTTGTTGTAACAGGCGGATGCGGTCTGCGTCAGACGGATATCTCGGTGGATACTGATGCCATACCCACTTCAGGTGTAGGCGAACTGGTAGTACCTGCTGAGGATTCCGAAGAAGCAAGCCTCGGAAACTACAGGATAAGCGACAGCGGTATAAAGCTGTATTATGACGATCAGAAATACAGCGATGACGTGATCCTTGCACTTGAAAAGTATTTTCTGAGCTTTGAACACGGCGATTTTGATACGTATAAGAGTATGCTTCTGCCTTCATATGCAGAGAAAATGGAAGCTTACCTTCAGGAAAACTATAACTATGGCCTTGAACATTCCTTCGAGAGCCAGTGCAATAACCTGAAAGAGCTTGCAAAAGGCGATGACTATACCATAACACGTATTCGTGTCACCTCTCTCGAGGACGAAGCTGAGGAAACAGGAACTGCTGAGCCCACAACGGATGAAAACTATGATCCGTTTGCAGGATTTTTCGAGTCGCTCGACAATATTTTCGAGACCGATTACTATGAAGCAGTGAAAAAAGAGTGCGATTCAATGGATATACTTCTGTTTTCCGTTATGACCAAAGCAGGTGAAGAGGAAAACCTCAGTATAAGCGACTATGAGATAGTTTTTGCCGAAAAGAACGGAAATTATTATACTTTCGGCTAAGGAGGAAGTAAAATGAACAAAGGTCTGATAAGAACTGCGGCAGTTATACTGTCCGGTACTATCCTTGCAGCATGTGCAGGATGCAGCAGCGGGAAGAATTCGTCAAGCAGTTCACGCAACAACATGGTTTCTGCCAATATCCCCGAGGGTGCTAATGTTGCGGCCGAGGACATGCCTTACGGTGCAAGCGTAACACAGCTCAAGCCTGAAACAGACAGCAATATCCAGCTGTGGATAGAGTTCGATAACCGTTACCTTAAACGAGAAGAGGACGGTACCTATCCTTCTGTTTATCCTGTGAACGACTATTTTGAAGCTGTTAATGAAAAGAGCGGAGAGCTTATGGAAAAGGCTTATTATCCTGCTTCTTTCAAGGACATATTGAGCAAGGCGAATGCGGACACTTCCGATGCTTTCATGGCAAATTATTACGATATATTCAAGGATACTATCGGTGAGGACTTCGAGTTCGATTATATAATGATAGACAAGTGCATTGTGTTTGACGGAAGCAATAACGAGTACGGCTTCGATGTCAAGGACGATGAGCTTAAGGAGCTTGATCCTTCTGTAATTGACAAGATAACAGAAAGATATGCGCTCGAGGTAGATGCAACATACAAGAACAATAACGGCGATTCACTTCTCTTTTCAAATCGTTCGGGAAATGCGCTGACATTATACGAGTATAAAATAGACGGAAAGTATTATATTGTATAAAACGATCACAGGGAGCAGTTTTTACTGCTCCTTTTTCTTTTTCCGGATCAAATGATATATTCAACATCAGTGCCGAAAAAACTTGTTTAAATTGTATTCAAACACTGCTTTATGCTTGACAATTTTGGTGAAATAATTTATAATAGTATTATCGTTCCGATATTGTACACTCAGTATTGTATAATACTTACAGACTGCGGCATATCGCCGCAAATACACCGCATCGGAGTAATAAAAATGAAAGAAGGCGGAATATGGATTACAGATTCTCAGCAGTAACACCGGAAATAGCACGTCTTGCAGAAAAATCAATGGACGGCTACAGGATAGATCCTGAATTATACACACAGTATGACGTTAAACGCGGTCTGCGTGACATCAACGGAAACGGCGTAGTGGCAGGACTGACTAATATAAGCACTATCAAGGTCCTTGATACGGGTGACGATATGCCCAATCACGGGGACGGTAAACTGTATTACCGCGGTATAGATGTAGAGGACATAGTCTCGGGCTTCATCAAGGAAAAGCGCTTCGGCTTTGAAGAGACTATATACCTTCTCCTTTTCGGAAACATGCCTACAGAGCATGAGCTTGCGGAATTCAAGAAGCTTCTTGCAGATTTCCGCTCGCTTCCTTCTACATTCACAAGAGACGTTATCATGAAAGCTCCCAGCGACAACATGATGAACACCCTTGCAAAGAGCGTTCTTGCATTATATTCATACGACGATAATGCAAATGATATATCGATACCCAATGTGCTCCGCCAGTGCATAGAGCTTATAACGCTTTTCCCTGTTCTGGCTGTGTACGGATACAATGCGTATAAGTATTCCCGCGACGGCGGAAGTCTCTTTATCCACGATCCGAGACCTGATCTTTCTATTGCCGAGAATCTGCTTTACATGCTTCGTCCCGATAAGCAGTTCACAGAGCTTGAAGCCCGTATACTCGACCTTGCACTCGTTCTTCACGCAGAGCACGGCGGCGGAAACAACTCCACCTTTACGGTGCATGTTGTATCTTCTTCGGGTACTGATACCTATTCCTCGATAGCTGCTGCACTTGGCTCGCTTAAGGGACCTAAGCACGGCGGTGCCAACATCAAGGTCGCAATGATGTTCGACGATATGAAGAAGAACGTCAACGACTGGACGGATGAGGACGAGGTAAGAAACTACCTCCAGAAGCTTCTCCACAAGCAGGCGTTTGACCGTGCAGGACTCATCTACGGTATGGGACATGCGGTATATTCACAGTCCGATCCGAGGGCAAAGGTCTTCAAGGGATTCGTTGAGAAACTCAGCTCGGAAAAGGGACGCCATGATGAATTCATGCTGTATTCACTTGTAGAGCGGCTTGCTCCCGATGTTATTGCAGAGGAAAGACGCATATACAAGGGCGTTTGCGCTAACGTGGACTTCTACAGCGGTTTTGTTTATCGTATGCTCGGTATACCCGATGAGCTGTTTACACCTATTTTTGCAGTTTCGAGAATATCAGGCTGGTCGGCTCACCGCATAGAGGAGCTTATCAACTCGAACAAGATAATACGTCCTGCGTACAAGGCAATATCTCCCATGAGGAGCTACACCGATATGGAGAACCGTATCGACTGATAAAGTTAATGGCCCGAAAAACGGGTTAAATAAATGATATAGAGGAGAATAAACTATGAAATGTAAATATTGCGGAGCAGAGGTAGCTGATACAGTAAAATACTGCACCAACTGCGGTGCGGACATGGGCGTTTTTGATATGCCTTCACTGGAGGACATAGTTCCACAGCAGAACATCGGCAATGCACCCGATCCTGTCTCACAGCAGCCTGATGATATGCCGTCCCTCGGCGAACCTACAGCAAGCGGTCCTAAGCCATACGGTTCGGATACAGCTTCGGGAACAGGCGCAAGACCTGAGCCGAAGCCTGCGGCTTTCAGACCTACAGAGACGACCTACGGCGGTGTGTCCTACGGCGCACCTATAAGCCATGTTCCTGCTGACAGGGATGATTCACCTGTTTATACCGATTTTGTGGGAGCTATCAAGCTCTTCTTCAAGAACCATGTCAACTTCAAGGGACGTTCCACAAGAAGCGAATACTGGTATGCTTATCTTTTTATAGTTATAATCAATGCAATATGCAACGGATTTGACAAGGCGCTTGATACGAGTATGTTCGGTCTGCTGTGGGGACTGGCTTCCTTTATACCGGGTATGGCTATTGCTTTCAGAAGACTTCATGACATCGGCAAGTCAGGCAAGATCTACGTAATAAGCTATGTAGTTGCAGTGATCTGGGCTATAATTACCGTAGTGAGCGTTGGTGCTGCACTGATAGATTCACTGAGCGGTTCTCCGGCACCATCCTCTTTTGGTGCAAGCTTTGGAATCATGCTTTTCTTCGGACTTATTCCGCTTGGACTTGCAATATATATTATCGTTCTGTTCTGCCAGCCGAGTCAGTCAACAGAGAACCAGTACGGCAGAGCTCCGTATTGATGATTTAATATCGAAAGGAAAGAAAAACTATGTCAAACAATGCACAGCTTACAGAATTCAATGATATAAAGTGCGTGAAGCTTGAAGCAGGCGGCTATGAAGCACTCGTTGCATATGAGATAGGCGCAAATGTGATCCGTCTTCACGACAATGTGAACGGAGTGGAGTTCTTCCGCTTCAACAGCAGCAATACAGCGGATGTTATAAAGCAGTCCGCAGAGGTATGGGGACTTCCTACCCTCTATCTGCCTAACCGTTTTGCAGACGGTGTTCTCCGCACATCCGACGGTACATATCAGCTTCCCGTAAATGAGAAAGCTCCATACAACAACCACATCCACGGATTCCTTCACAAGAGGACACATCAGGTAGTAGAGTATAACTCTGACAGTAACTGTGCATGGGTAAAGACACGCTATGTGTATGACGATAAGGACGAGTTCTTCAAATATCTTCCTGTTAAGTTCGTAGTTGAGTATACATTCACTCTTTCTGAGTATGGTCTGGAGCAGGATATAAAGTTCATCAACACTTCCGACAAGGTGCTTCCTATGTCTCTGGCATCACATACAACTATCAATTCTCCATTCGTGGACGGAGGCAAGGAGGAGGATATCCGTCTTACAGTGCCGATAGGCAAGAGATGTCTCCTTAACGAGCGCTGTCTGCCTACAGGTGAGCTTGCAGATCCTTCAATGTCCGACCTTGAATACAAGAACGGCGAAAAGAAGCCCGTACTTCAGGTCGTTGACAACGAGATGTATATTGCAGGTGATGCTGTTCTGGACGGACAGAAGTTCCACGGCGTTATCGCTGAGGACAAGGCGAGCGGCAAGAAGCTCTGCTATGAGGTATCGGAGGAGTACGGATTCTGGATAATCTGGAACGACCGCGGATTCAACCACTATTTCTGTCCCGAGCCGATGACTGCTATGATAGATGCTCCGAACCTTGATATGCCTGCTGACGTAACAGGCTACAGAGAGGTAAAGCCGGGCGAGGAGTTCGCAACACATCAGAGATTCTTCACAAAGCTCTGATAAAGCAAACAGTAGAAGCGCTATTGATATGCAAATAATTATCTATAGCGTATCTCTATGGTCAGATCAGCGGAACCTACACCAACGGAGACTGAATATAACTTAAACAGGGCGGAACTATCCGCCCTTTGTTGTTTACAGAGCGGAGAGACAGCGCAAAATGGCTCATCAGGACTCCGTGGAGTGCTTAAGGAATAATTAATGAATAATTTATGAATAAAATATTGAATGCCTGCTGTGACAGTGGTATAATACCTTCAAAAGGACGTCACTTTATCTTTGGGAGGTTATTTTATGCATTTGAAGGAATTGATCGTAAAGGTTCTCATTATAGCAGCGGCTATTGCACTGATATGGTTCATTGTAAGCAAATTCAGTGATGCGTCAGAGGACAGCTTCGGTACTGTCACCGACAGAAATTCGAGCCAGATAGACTATATAGAGAATTATTGATGAGAGGGCACTTCTTTTAAGTGCCCTCTGCCGTTTCATGATATTACAGTTTTATTTTGCTCAAAACATCAAGATTATCCTGTATGGACGTGATATAATAAGATCAAGGAAACGTTTCCCGAAAAAGGAGGTGGCGATATGGATAACGAGAACAGCCTGAACCCTATGTTCAGAAATAATTTCACGGTTTTTTCTTCCGCACTGGAATACATCGAGGAACATCTCTGCGATGATATACGTCAGGAGGACATAGCCGCTGAATGTATGTATTCCCTTTCGTCACTGCAAAAGATATGGAAATACTGTACAGGCATGAGCCTTAAGGAGTATATAACCAAACGCAGACTTACAGCGGCAGGACGTGAGCTTACAGAGACCTCTGCTCCTGTGCTGGATATTGCCGTTAAGTACGGCTATAATTCCCATGAGGTTTTTACCCGTGCCTTCATCAAGGTGTGGGGGATAACTCCCTCACGCTTCCGAAAGGAATGGAAGGGGAACTGCGGTCTTTACCCCAGACTCAGCCGAAGCTACTTTGAAGGAGATGTTATTATGAACGTTAAGAAATTTGATGTGAGCGATTTTTATGACCACCTTAAAAACAATGCGGGAAGCTATGTACTTTGCTTCGATATAGTGGACCTCATGCCCGTAAACGATAATTACGGCTCTGCCGCAGGGGATAAGGTCATACTTGAAGCTTTCAGAAGGATAAACGAAGCCGCAGAGGAGGATATGCTCTGCCTCAGGATAGGCGGAGACGAGTTCGCAATGGTGACTGCAAGCTGCGACAGGGAAAAGGTCAGCGCTATAGCCGAAAAGGTGCTCTCATGCAACGGAAATGCTATCAAGTGGGAAGAAAAAACTATCCCCGTATCTCTGAGATGCGGAGTCATTCGCATCGGCAAAACTCCGAAATACTCGGAGCTCTGCGGCGACTTCGATACAGTCATAAACAAGGCAAGAAACAGCAGTTCGCTGGAATTCATATAGCCTTCTTGCGCAAAACTTCATACTGAACCTGTCCGTCCGCATAAGCGGAGTGATCGGCTTGTAAAAAAGCTTGAAATCATTAATTTTGGGATTCTAAAGGGATACTATCCCTTTAGCGGATTCCAAAGGCAGAGCCTTTGGCAGGGTGACTCCCCACAGTGTGGGGAGATGTCAGCGAAGCTGACAGAGGGGACGGACCGGTTAGGTTGGGACAGAGTCCCACATTACACAAAGCGCTCAGCAAAGGGTGAATTTCAAAACAGTCCGGTGGACTGTTTTGAAAGAGGGAACGCACTGCAAGAGAGGGCGTTCCCTGATGAATCAATACTATTTTGACAAGCTGAGAGGGAAGCTCTTTTAATAAGGACTTCCCTCGTTTTGTATTACTTTTTCTTGGACTTCTTCTTGTTCTTGCTGCCTGATTTTTCGGTTTTTTCAGTTGCTTTCTCAGTCGAAGTATCCGCTGTTTTCTTAGCCACAGCTTCTGTCTGTGGCTTATTTTTCATTATCTCCGCACATGAAGCACCTGCGGCAGTCCAGAAGATAGGTGAATAAGCGATATTGCTGCATCCGATGAAGAAAATGAGTATACCGCCGACAGTTACCGCAAATAATACGGGGAATGTCCATGAGACCTTGCGCTTAAGGTTCGTGATACTAACTGCCACAGCCGAGAGAAGTACGGCTATAAGAGCGACCAGCGAGGGGATACCTCTTGTAGCGGCAGTATAAAGGTACTCGTTGTAAACCTTATCAAAAGTACCGTTGTTAACCTCGATAATATCACGGAGGTCAACGTCAGTTTTTTCCGGATCATCCGCAAAAGGATTGGTATAGAGCTGAGGCAGTACGAGCTGATCGGGACCTGTACCTGTAAGAGCGTGAGTTGAGATGATATTCTTGGTGCGGTCGTTGAGCTTGTAGTAAACATCGAAGGTATCATCGATGTCAACCTTGTCACCGTCGGGCATACCTGATGCAGAGATACGGAAGTAGCTGTCCGCCCACCAGAGGAGCTTTCCGTCGTGGAGCGAATAGCCGTCCGCATTGCCTATGATACCTGCTTGAACGATAAGGAAAGCGGCACAGGCAGGAAGTATAACTGCGAAAACCGATGCAAGGCGTTTTTTGGGAGCCTTTGAACTGAAGACTGAGATAACACCCATCAGCACAGCGAGTACAAGTCCGCATATACCGATGAATGAGTAGGTGAACATCATAACAAATGACATCACACAGGTTGAAACGATGAAGAAAGTACGCTGTTTCTTGCTGCTGCTGCGGACGAATCCCACCATTGCGGCAATCATTGCAGCGGTAAGCACCATTGCGAGGAAGAGGGGAGACTGAGCAAGTCCTGAAGCGGCATATATTTCATCTGTTGAGGAGATTCTCTTATACTCACCGGGTTCACCAGTGATTATCTGAATGATACCGATAAGCGAGTGGAAAAGACCGACTCCCACAAGACCTGTGACGATAGTATTCATTGCCTGTTCTCTTTTGATAGAGAGCGCAGTAACGAAGAAACTGAAATAGAAAAGTATAGCGAGGATGCCTTCGCCTCGGCCTGTAAAGCCGTAAATCGAGATAGTAATATCGTATGAATCAACCACTGAAACTATTGCCCAAATGAAAAGAGCGGCGAAAGCGCAGCAGGGGACGATGAGTTTGCCCTTGATGTAATTTTTCATTGCGGATATGAGTGCAAGCACCATACAGGCAACTCCCGCAACTGCAAGTCCTCCGGCGGCCATAGCATACAGTCCCGAGTTGTCAGCTATTTCGGGGATGAGAGTAAAGAGCGGAGCGAGGAACATAGCGCCCAGCAGACCGTATGAGGCGAGCTGAGAGTATTTCTCCTCTGTCATGTTAAGAATGAAGTTTGATTTTTCCGTGGTGTGGAATATTTCTTTAGCCATAATTCTGGACCTTTCTTGCCCTTTCGGACAGAAGATTATTGTATCCGACAGTCAGAAAAAACTGCGGACAGCCTGAGCCGTCCGCAGTATGTCGCTTATTTTGCGTAGTCAGTAACTCTGCTTTCGCGGATGATATTGACCTTGATCTGTCCCGGATAGTCCATTTCGGACTCGATCTGCTGAGCGATCTGTCTTGCAACGATGACCATTTTCTCATCGTTGATGACCTCTGGGAGGACCATGATCCTGACTTCACGTCCTGCCTGAACAACAAAGCACTTCTCGACACCCTCGTAGGAGGTGCATATCTCCTCAAGCTTCTGAAGGCGTTTTATATAGCTTTCATAGTTTTCACTTCTTGCGGCAGGTCTTGCAGCGGAGATAGCGTCGGCAGCCTGAACTATGCAGGCGATAACCGTTCTTGGCTCAACATCGTTGTGGTGAGCTTCAACGGCATGGATAATAACAGGACTTTCGTTGTATTTTTTACAAACGTCAACACCGATCTGAACGTGAGAGCCCTCGATCTCTGAGGTAAGAGCCTTACCGATATCGTGGAGCAGTCCTGCACGGCGTGCAACGTTAGCATCTACACCAAGTTCCGAAGCGAGAACGCCGCAGAGCTTAGCGACCTCGATAGAATGATCGAGGACATTCTGTCTGTAACTTGTACGGAATTTCAGACGACCGATGAGCTTGATAAGCTCATGGTTAAGGCCATGAACGTTAGTTTCGATTACAGCGCGTTCGCCTTCCTGTTTGATGCGGTACTCTACCTCGCGGCGAGCCTTATCGACCATTTCCTCAATACGTGTAGGGTGGATACGTCCGTCAGCGATAAGCTTTTCAAGGGCGATCCTTGCGACCTCTCTGCGTATCTGGTCGAAGCAGGAAAGAGTGATAGCCTCAGGCGTATCGTCGATGATGAGATCAACGCCTGTAAGAGTCTCGAGGGTACGGATATTACGTCCCTCACGGCCTATGATACGGCCTTTCATTTCATCGTTTGGCAGAGGAACGACAGACACGGCTGCTTCAGACACCTGATCGGCAGCGACCTTAGCGATAGCGAGAGATATGTAGCTTCTTGCCTTCTCCTGACATTCGTCCTTGAGCTGCTGCTCATAGGCTGCTATCTTAACGGCTTTTTCGTGTACGAGGTCATCCTCGAGTTTTGATATAAGGTATTCCTTAGCCTGATCCTTAGTGAACTCAGAGATCCTTTCGAGGACATCCATTTCTGTCTTCTTGATAGCCTCGGCTTCCTGAAGTTTTTCCTCAGCGGACTTTATCTTCTGATTGAGAAGCTCGTCCTTTTTCTCAAGATTATCATTTTTCTTGTCGAGATTTTCCTCTTTCTGCTGTATACGTCTTTCCTGACGTGACAGTTCAGATCTGCGGTCCTTTATCTCCTTATCAGCTTCACTGCGGAGCTTATGGATCTCGTCCTTTGCTTCGATGAGCGCGCTTTTCTTTCTATTGTCTGCATCTTTTTCGGCATCTGCGATAAGACGTTTAGCCTGTTCTTCGATACGTTTAGCCTGCATTTCGGCGGAACCTGTTATAGATTCTGCTTCCTGCTTACGTTTTTCAACGCCTGCTTCAACGCCTTTGCCAAAGAAAATGGTCTTACCGATGAAGAAACCTGCTGCGAGAGCTATCAAGATAAGAACAATAGCTAAAATCGGGTTCATGAGCATTCCCTCCTTTTCGTAATTGTAAATATAGTTTGTATCATAAAACTGATTACTACTACTCAGGCGGTAAATGCCGCGATATTTTATTCATTTGTAATATATCAAGAGTCCGGCGAAGGACCCGAAAACATGGTTGGACATACCGTCCTTTTTGCTTCGGTATCATATAATGAACCGCCTGAAACTGCTGATGAAAGCGGAAGGCGGATCAATGATCTAAAACAAAGCTGCAATTTACGCCTGTATAAGTAATACTTCTGCAAATAAATACAACATAAATATTATACACTTTTTAGAAAAGGATGTCAATAGAAAAAGGGGCGATTTGTTAAGCATGTGCATAAATTAATTTATTGAATATATTGCTCCTCAACTGAACCTTGCCATAAAGAAAATTTCTCTGCGTCAGGAAAAACTGAAATGCGAAAGTGTTCATGTGCTTTCCTTCCTTGATATATTACTTTTCTGACTTTGCCTTTGGGGCAAAGATTAATTGAGAGAGCAATAAAAAACGGACTCTGTCATTCAGAGTCCGTAACTTTGTTGAGAGATTTTATTTCTTTGAGTATTTTATGTTTTATCCTGAGCTGTCTGAAGAATTCGGAGAGAACAGCCGAACATTCCTCCTGCATTAACCCGCCTTCAACGTTCGGGAAGTGATTATAGGGAAGCTCGAACATGTGCTGTACAGACACGGCGGATCCGCTTTTGAGGTCGTAGGCACCGAAATAAACATCGTCTATCCTTGCGTTGATTATAGCGCCGCAGCACATTGGGCAGGGCTCAAGGGTGACATAGATAGCACATTCGGGGAGCCTCCAGCCGCCGAGTTTTCGGCAAGCCTGGTCTATAGCCTGTATTTCGGCATGGGCGAGAGCGTTTTTCTGAGTCTCACGCATATTTCTTCCTTCGCCGATTATCTCTCCCGTAGTTTTCTTTACAACGACTGCACCTACGGGAACTTCGCCTTCGGCGGTGGCAGCCTGTGCCAGTTCAAGGGCACGTTTCATGTATTTTTCCATTAGTACACCAGTTTTATTATCGCATAGACGAAGCATACAGCGGCAACTGCCGAATACGGGAATATCTTCACGGAGTTGAAAACTCTCATTCCGAATGTCTGCTTTGAGGTGAAGATAGCCAGACCGTGAGCGGGACTCTCGTCATCCGTTCCGTTTTTATCGATGAGCCATGCGATGAACAGTAATATAGCGCCTGTTATGAATACAATGAGTATGAAGAAATTCCTTGTAAGCGGCATATCTTCTGAGGGATCGACCTCGAGAAGTGTTATCGCAAGCTCATACATCTTGTATATCACGCTTACGGACATTGCGGTGAATATAGAGCCGCTCCTGAGCATTCCGTAAGATGCGATAAGCGAAAGGAAGAATACAGGGATAGCTTCACGTAGATCTGTTGTAAGCATTGCGGCAGTGATAGATGTTATAAGGATCGCAAATGGATCACCGAACTGCCTGAGTACTGCGAACATAGCTCCTCTGAAGAAAAGCTCGGAAAGGATCGACATTATGACAATGTCGAAAAGAGAATAGATAACAACTTCCAGCTGGCCCCACATTTCGACATCTGTATTCAGCGTACTGAAATATGCGTATATTTCCCGTGTATCATTGGAGTATGCCTTAGGAAGGAAATTTATGGTACACAGGATAAGCGTCATTGACAGTGCGAGGACGAGACCGATCGGATGAGTCATCTTATCCATTTTTCTTACATTTTTCGGGACTTTAAACTTGCTGTTGAGAAAAATTGTCGGGACTAACACTTTAAGTAAGGACGAAGCGATGAGGAGAGAAACTATCTCTACGCTGCCTCCGTAAAGTGAGGAATTGAAAATGGTGGTATGTATAGAAAAGCCGAATATGGAAAGCACTTGAGCGACCAGTTTTACGGCGATAGTATCTATGACCAGCCATATCAGAGCAGCCAGACCGAGGGTATAGAATATTTTCGAGAGAACATCGTTTTCTTCTTCAAGGGGATAACGAGCGACGAAGCCGTGTCCCTCGATGTACACTATTTCTCTCTGATTTGCTCTGAAATTGAAAGTAAAAGGATTATTCCTTTGTTTGCGCCATTTGATAAACTCTGTGTTGTATGAGCTGTGCTGTGTGGAGTAGTCGAACTCATCAACAACGTTTATAATGTCGGCAGAATGGCCACCAGTGAAATTGTTCATTCGACCACCTCCCTTTTATCAATTACAGCTCTGTCAGCGTATAGTTTGTCTTTATAATGCTAACATATTTTAAGCTATGCGGTGTTATTATTTTAGTCATATCATCTTAATATTCTGTTAATTGATTAATTGAACTAATGTAATTGTCTGCCGACAAGCTTTTCAGCATTTTTATGGAATATGAGTTCACGTTCTTCATCTGTGAACGGCATCCTGTTTATAAGCGCTATTTCGTTTTCGGGATGATCCCAGGGACAGTCGCTTCCGAAGAGTATTTTGTCCGCACCTTGTTTCTGCGCGATGCGCAGGAACTTTTCATCGGAAATATAATTTGCGACTACGCCTGTATCAAAATAGAGGTTTTCATACCTTCCTGCGAGACGGTCCTCGACCTCATCTGCACATTTTATACCTCCCATATGGGCGGCGATTATGGTCAGGTCGGGAAATTTCTCGGCGATGTCAGCAAAGGTTTTCGGAGAAGCAAGGGGTTCGTCGCCTCCGAAGGGATCCCAGCCGCCGTGAAATACCACGAAGAGTCCGAGTTCGGCAGCTTTTTTGTAAATCGGGAAAGCCTTGCTGTCGTTGGGACGGAAATGCTGGTATTCCGAGTGGAATTTCAGTCCGCAGAGTCCGAGGGAGTATATCCTTTCGACCTCCTGAACTGCATCATCAGCGTCGGGGTGAACGGAACCGCAGCAGTACAGCTTATCGTTCATGATGCTTGCAGCCCAGTTGTTGATGGTTGTCTGCTGAGTAGGCTTTGTAGCTATAGGAAGGAGCATCGCATTATCTATCCCGTTTTTTTCAAGGACGCTCATAAGACCTGCGAGAGTTCCGTCAGTTGCGGGAGTTATACCGCTGGTCTCGGATAAGCCTGACATTGCCCTTTCGACTATGGAATCGGCGAAAGCGTGTGTGTGAAAATCGAAATACTTCATTGCTTACTCCATTACGTGTTCCATAGCGGCGTAGAATATTTTCTGAACGTGTGAATCACAGAGGGAATAGAATATAGTCTTTCCGTCACGCCGCGCATTTACGAGACGAGCCTGTTTCAGCACACGAAGCTGATGTGAAATCGCTGACTGAGTCATACCCAGAAGGTTCGCTATATCGCAGACGCACATCTCGCTCTGACAAAGTACGAAAATAATGCGGATACGAGTTGAGTCGCCGAAAACTTTGAGCAGCTCGGCGGCGTCATACAGGACTCCTTCATCGGGCATTACCTTGGAGACTTTGTCGACGATGTCCTGATGTATGCCGCAGTCTCCGCAGATATGTTCTTCCATGTTGACCTCCTTACATAACGAACGAAAACATCCAGAACGATGCGAATACCGCCAATGTACTGCATATGAATCCGAGGATGCATGTGAGTATTGTCCAGATGTCGAATACACGCTTCATGCTCTTGCTGAACATGACGGTGTAGGTACGGTCTGTGCGGTACATTTTATCGTTGAGTATCATTTCACTCGGGAAAAAGCACGGATATTCCACTCCGTCTATGTTGTAGAAAGCGACTTTGAACCTGTTCTTGGAAGAAGGGGGAAAGTCGATACGTGTGAACTGTGCTTTTTTCTTTTTTGAGAAGGCGAGGCGGATACAGCTGTAAAGAAAGAGTATCGCCATAGAGATTATGGTAAGTTCTATAAGCGCAAGAATGCCGAGAACAATGTATTCTGTGCTGATGTTGAAGATGAGGCAGAGTACTACGATGACAGCAAGAGCAAGAATGATCTCCATATAAACACCTCCGTGTATCGATATATAAAATATTATACCGCAAAAGCGGAACGCTGCGGTATAATTGCCCGAAATGCAGGGAGCGAATCGGAGATTTGCGTATCTGCAAGGGCGTTCAGATAAAATATAATGAATGTTTTGCATTCATTATACCACATTTTTTGCGATACGTCAAATCTTGTTGTACAAAGTGTATTGAAGGGATACAGGAGACTTTTATATATAATAATGTATAGTCCGGATAAAAAATAAAAGCTACGCAATTTGCGTAGCTTTTATTGGTGCGAGTAATGGGACTTGAACCCATACGTCTCTCGACACACGCCCCTCAAACGTGCCTGTCTGCCTATTCCAGCACACTCGCATCACAGTTCTGTTCCGTGACTGCTTTAATATTATAGCAAATATCGGATGACTTGTCAAGAGTTTTTTGAAAATTTTTTTGGATTTTTTTGAAGAAAGTCCTGAAACGGCGTATCACAGCCAAAAATCTGCTGAAAAAATTTTTTTCTGAACCATCAAAGAAGCTGAACTCTGTTGACGGACACAAGAAAAGCAATGTTTTTGTTGAAAACCTACAAAAGTGATGTACGATAACGTTCATATCAGAAAAAATTTCTCATTTCTCTTGCAATGCGGATGTTTTTAGGTTATAATATATAGTGAGCTTACTATTGATCCTGTAAAGGATCGGTCCAAGCACAATCCCGATCAGGAGGCTGATGAAATATGTTCGATAAAACTATGACATTTTCCGTTAACGAAGACAAGGAAGCAGAGCTTAAAAAGAATCTTACTATAATCTATGATGCTCTCACTCAGAAGGGCTACAATCCGATAAATCAGATCGTAGGCTATATCCTGTCCGAGGATCCTACCTACATAACGACCTACAACAATGCAAGAAGCCTTATCCGTCATATCGACCGTGACGAGCTGCTTCAGGTGCTTGTAAGGTCATACCTTCAGGGCTGATAAAAATATCCGTCTGCAAGGCGGAGGGGATCGCTGATAACGGAATGAACATAGCGACAGGGGGAACTCTGCCGCTTTATGTTTATTATCCGCATTGTTATACCGACTGTAGTAAATGTGGTGAAAAACATGTGAAAAATTGCGGTTTCTCTTGACATATAGGAGAATACATGGTAAAATCATAATGAGAAGATACGACCATGGTACAGCTCCCGTATGCCGTGTCCTGCACTGCACCGCATCGGCTGCATGAACCAAATAAATCTTTGTATCTTGAGAGGGGAAAAAGCTATGAAGAATTTAACAAGATCAGTACTGGCTTTAGCTTCGGCTATGACTCTTACCTTTACAGGTGCAGTCTCTGCAGCTCCCGTACTGATGCAGCCTGTCACAACAGCAAACGCTGTAGATGACGGAAACGACGACTGGCTCCACGCAGAGGGAAGCCGTCTCTATGACATGAATGGAAACGAAGTATGGCTCACAGGTGCGAACTGGTTCGGCTTCAACTGTAACGAAGCTTGCCCGCATTACCTCTGGAGCGCTGATGCAGACGACTGTCTGACCGAGATCGCTGACCGCGGTATCAACATCATCCGTTTCCCTATTTCCACAGAGCTTATCGTTTCATGGATGAATGGTAAGCCAAACCCGGTAAACAGCTTCTCTGCAAACGCTGATCCTGCTTTTACAATAAACAAGGATTTCTGCGAAGCTGACGGTAAAACTCCTGTTGACAGTATGCAGGTATTCGATATCATGATGAAGAAGTGCAAGGAGCACGGAATCAAGGCGTTTATCGATATCCACAGCCCACATACCGACAACTCGGGCCACAACTACAACCTCTGGTACGGCAAAGCAGGCGTAACAACAGACGTATGGATAGATTCACTGGTATGGCTTGCTGAGAAGTACAAGAACGACGATACCCTCCTTGCTTACGACCTTAAGAACGAGCCTCACGGCAAGGGACAGGAAGGCGATGCTGCTGCAAAGTGGGATGGCTCCAAAGACGAGAACAACTGGGCTTACGCTGCAACAAGATGCGCAGAGGCTATCCTCGATGTAAACCCACATGCTCTTATCCTTGTAGAAGGTGTTGAGCAGTCCATGAGCGGCGCTATGGAGGGCGACTACTGGGGCATGCCCGACAGACGTGACAATTCTCCATACATCGGCGCATGGTGGGGCGGTAACTTCCGCGGCGCAAGAGAGTTCCCTATAAAGCCAAAGCAGGGTACTTCACAGATAGTATACTCACCTCACGATTACGGCCCGTCTGTTTACGCACAGACATGGTTCGACAAGGACTTCACCGAAGAGACTCTCCTTAAGGACTACTGGTACGATACATGGGCATACATCAATGCCGAGGATATCGGTCCTGAGCTCATCGGCGAGTGGGGCGGACATATGGACGGAAAGGACAACCAGAAATGGATGACTCTCCTCCGCGATTACATGATAAAGCATCACATCAACCACACATTCTGGTGCCTCAACACCAACTCGGGTGATACAGGCGGACTCTGGGATGACCTCAGCTTCCAGCAGGGCACAGGCACAAAGATAAAGTGGAACGAGCCTAAGTATGAGCTGTTTGAAAAGGCTTTATGGCAGACAACAAGCGGCAAGTACATCGGTCTTGACCACCAGGTAGCACTCGGTAAGAACGGTATTTCACTTTCACAGTTCTACGCTTCGGGCGAGGGCAGTAACCTCGATGCAGGCGGTAAGGGTTCATCAGTTGTTATAACTCCTACCCCAACTCCTGCTACAACTGCTCCTGTTGTTACAACAAAGGCTCCCGAGACAACTACAGCTGCTGTAGTTACTACAACTGAGGCTCCTGTAACAACAACAGAAAAGGTTACTACAACAACAGCAGCTCCTACAACAACTACAGCTGCTCCTGAAACTACTACATCTCCCGTCAGTACAGCTACTGAACCGACTGCGACTGAACCTCAGACTGCGCCTGAACCTCAGGCTGCGCCTGCTACTGATTCGCCAAATTCTCCTGTCACTAAGGCAGTTGTATATGGAGATGCGAACCTCAACGGTACTGTAGAGCTCGCAGATGCACTCTTAATTCTCCAGAACTGCGCTAATGCTACAAAGTATCCTATGTCCGAAGAAGCTGCTGATAACGCAGACGTTTATGAGAGAGGCGACGGAATTTCACCTATGGATGCACTCAGTATCCAGAAATACGATGCTAAGCTCATAAGCAAGCTCCCTGAGAGCATCAAGGCATAAGCCTTGTTTAAATCACATAATGAACGGCAGGAACTTCTCCTGCCGTTTTCTTTCTGTTATGTGAAAAATGCACAATTTCAGCGGCTTTGACTGCTTTCGTCATCTACTCGGAAAACTGCAAAAAATCCTTGACAACAGCGGAAAATTATGATAAAATAATATTGCCGCTTGTAAACAGGCTTTAAAGTTGTGCCATCACACGCCTGCTGCAGCGAGTTTATTGAAAAGGCAGGTGCCGCAAATGTACGCAGTTATCGAAACAGGCGGAAAGCAGTATCAGGTTAACGAAGGCGATATTATTTTCATTGAGAAGCTCGCAGCTGAGGCTGACGAGACAGTTACTTTCGACAAGGTAGTAGCTCTCGGAGCAGACAATGGTCTTAAGATCGGTACACCTTATGTTGACGGTGCAACTGTTAGCGCTAAGGTTCTTAAGAACGGCAAGGCTAAGAAGATCACTGTATTTACTTACAAGCCTAAGAAGGGCGAGAAGAAGAAGCAGGGTCACAGACAGCCTTACACTCAGGTACAGATCGAGTCTATCAAGGCTTAAGATCTATGATCAAAGCAGAGTTTTATGAATCCGACGGATTCAAGAAGGGATTCAGAGTCAAAGGACATGCTGAGTATGCCGATAAAGGACACGATATTGTCTGTGCGGCTGTATCAACAGCAGTGTCTATGGCTGCAAATATCATAACCGACGGCTTCGGTATCGATGCTGAAGTCTCGGCAGTAGACGATGAGATCGATCTCAATGTCAAAGCTCCCGATGAACATTCGGAGGCTGTGCTCAACATTCTCGTTGCACAGCTTGGTATGATACTTGAAGAATTTCCTGACACTATCAAAATCACTATTTCGGAGGTGTAAGTATGTTAAAGATCAGTATTCAGTTCTTCGCTCATAAAAAGGGTGTTGGTTCTACAAAGAACGGCCGTGATTCTGAGGCAAAGAGACTCGGCGTCAAGAGAGCTGACGGTCAGTTCGTAAAGGCTGGCAATATCCTCGTTCGTCAGAGAGGTACACACATCCACCCAGGTGAGGGCGTAGGTATCGGTTCTGATGATACATTATTCGCTACAGTAAGCGGAAGAGTTAAGTTTGAGCGTTACGGCCGCGACCGTAAGAAGGTTTCTGTATATACAGAGCAGTAATGATCAACGATCAAATAAATCCCGAGCTTTCGCTTGGGATTTTTCTTTAGAAAATCAGGGAGGTCGTAAAATGTTCGTAGACCAGGCAAAAATCAAGATCAAAGCAGGCGACGGCGGTGACGGTGCAGTATCATTCCACCGCGAAAAGTACGTTGCAGCAGGCGGCCCTGACGGCGGTGACGGCGGCAGAGGCGGAGACGTTGTCTTTCAGGTCGACGATAATTTCTCGACCCTCATCGATTTCAGATATAAAAGGAAATACGTCGCAGAACGCGGTCAGAACGGTTCAGCCCGCAACTGTACAGGCAAGAGCGCTCCGCCGCTTATAGTCAAGGTGCCGAGAGGTACTCTCGTCCGCGACGCTAATACGGGACGTATCATGGCGGATATGTCCACAGACGAGCCGAAGGTGCTTGCAAGAGGCGGTCAGGGCGGCAAGGGAAATGTCCACTTCGCTACCTCTACAAGACAGATACCCAAATTCGCTAAACCCGGTTATCCCGGCGAGGAGTTCGAGGTAACTCTCGAGCTTAAGCTCCTTGCGGATGTGGGACTTGTGGGATTCCCGAATGTCGGAAAATCCACCCTTATATCTGTTGTGAGTGCCGCAAAGCCAAAGATCGCAAACTACCATTTCACTACACTTACCCCCGTCCTCGGAGTTGTAAGAACTGACGAGGAGCGTTCCTTCGTAATGGCGGATATCCCGGGACTTATCGAAGGCGCAGGCGACGGTGTGGGACTTGGTCACGAATTCCTCCGCCACGTTGAAAGATGCCGCCTTATAGTACACGTTATCGACGTTTCAGGCATCGAGGGACGCGATCCCAAGGAGGATTTCAACATCATAAACGCAGAACTGGCTAAGTTCAACGAGGAACTTGCAGAGCGTCCGCAGATAGTTGCCGCAAATAAGGCTGATATGGCTACCGAGGAGCAGATAGAGGATCTCAGGAGCTTCATCGAGGCAAAGGGACTTCCATTCTACTGTATCTCAGCCGCAACTACTCAGGGCACAAAGGAACTCGTAATGAAGATCGCCGAAGTCCTTGAAACTCTCCCTCCTATCAAGGAGTATGAGGCTGAACCTATCCCGCAGGCAGAACTTGACGAGATGCTGGGCGTGGACAAGAAGTTCACCATAGAGTTAGAGGACAATGTATACTACGTTGAAGCACCGTGGATACAGCCTATAATGCGTACCGTCGATCCCGACGACTATTCATCACTGCAATACTTCCAGAGAGTTCTCATCAACAGCGGAATTATCGCAAAGCTTGAAGAAATGGGCGTCAAGGAAGGCGATACGGTAAGTATCGAGGGCTTCGAGTTTGACTTTGTATACTGATATGAACAGAGAATATTTATCAGAACGTGAAGCTAATACCTACAGTCCGCTGAGTCTTGCCTTTTTAGGGGACAGCGTCTACGATACACTCGTGAGGGACTATCTTCTGCGTCAGGCGAATATGCCTGTTGCAAAGCTTCACTCTGCAAAAATAAGACTTGTGTGTGCGGAATTTCAGTCCGATGCCTATGACGCACTCTCCGAACAGCTTACCGAGCACGAGCTTTCGGTGCTGAAAAGGGGACGCAATGCCACAGGAAACACTGTTCCGAAACACGCAGACGCTGTGCAATACCGCAGGGCTACAGCTATAGAGTGCCTTTTCGGCTACCTGTACATAACAGGTCAGAATGAGAGGATAACTCAGCTCTTTAAAGTCATGATGCCTGAGGAAACTGAGGTACAGAATGGCTAAGGTAGTAATGACATGCGGAAAGATATGCAGCGGAAAATCAACATACGCAGCAAAGCTGTGCAGTGAGCTTAACGGCGTTATATTGTCAATTGACGAGCTGACGCTTGCCCTGTTCAATAATGAAGCAGGGGATAAGCTTGATATGTATGTGGAACGAGCAAGAAGTTACTTATATAAACAGTCTGTCCGGCTTATCCGTGCAGGAGTGAACGTGGTTCTCGACTGGGGATTCTGGACTGAGGCTGAAAGAGAATACGCAAAGAGATTCTACGATTCTGAAGGTATTGAACATGAACTTCATTATCTGAGCATTGATGATGAACTCTGGAAAAAGAGGATCGATGGGAGAAATGCGCTGGTCAGCGAAGGAAAGACCGATGCATATTACGTTGATGAAGGACTCATGGAAAAATTTGCTTCGATATTTCAAGAACCCGAAGATCGTGAGATAAATAAAATAATTTCACAGATAGGAGTGTAAAAGCAATGTCAGGTCATTCAAAATGGAATAACATCAAGCGTAAGAAGGAAGCTACCGATGCTGCAAAGGGTAAGATATTTACCAAGATAGGCAGAGAGATAACAGTTGTTGTCAAGGAGGGCGGTCCCGATCCTAACAATAACAGCAAGCTCCGTGATCTTATAGCAAAGGCTAAGGCAAACAACGTGCCTAACGACAATATCGACCGTATAATCAAGAAGGCTGCAGGCGACGGCGATAAAAACAACTACGAGAATATCACATACGAGGGATATGGTCCTAACGGCGTTGCTGTTATCGTAGAGTGCCTTACAGACAACAGAAACCGTACAGCAGGCGAAGTTCGTCACTATTTTGATAAGTTCGGCGGAAACCTCGGTACAATCGGATGCGTATCATTCATGTTCTCGAACAAGGGTATAGTTATCCTTGAGAACACAGGTCTCGACGAGGACAAGGTAATGGACGATGTATTCGAGTGCGGCGGCGACAATTTTGATATCAGTGACGAGACAGTAGAGATCGAGTGCGCTCCCGAGAGCGTAGGTGCAGTCCGTGAAGCTCTTACAGCAAAGGGATACAACGTACTTTCAGCAGAAGCAGAAATGGTTCCTGCTAACTATACAACTCTTACCGACGAGGAGCATATCAAGAAGATGAACCTTCTCCTTGAGCACCTCGAGGACAACGATGACGTTCAGAACGTTTATCACAACTGGGAAATGCCCGACGAGGAGTAAGTGGTTTTTTGAGGGATTATCGGGGGAAAACCTTTCTGAGGAAAGGTTCCCTCTGACGGAGGCGGTCCCCTCTGTCCTTCGGACATCTCCCCGCACTGCGGGGAGTCACCCCCGAACCCCTTTCCAAAGACTTTTTGCCCCAAATTTTCAGCCTGACATAGTGCTCTTGTAAAACTGCTGTTTTAGAGATACTGTGAGTGAGCGCTATGTCAGGCTGAAAATTTAAAGTAAAGGCTCCGGAATGCGATAGGGCAGACCTTCCCGGAAGATCTCACACAATATCCCCATAAACCACTGTAGAAAAGGAGTATGGATATGGCTGTTGAAATAAAACGAGTTAAATACCTCCCCGAGCTTCGTCAGGTGGCTGAGCTTGCGGACGAAATATGGCACGAATGCTTCATAGGCATCATAACCGTGGGACAGATAGACTATATGGTGGATAAATTCCAGTCCCTCAGCGCAATGTGCGACCAGATAGACAAACAGGGCTACAGCTACCTTGCAGTACGTGATGAAGGCGAGCTTTGCGGATATATCGCAGTTAAACCCGAGGAGGACGACCGTTTCTTCCTTAGTAAGCTCTATCTCAGAAAGGATAAGCGCGGCAGGGGAATAGCTACGGAAATGCTTCACAGAGTTTTCGATGAGGCTCTTGCGGCAGGTAAAAAGAGAGTCTATCTTACGGTTAACAAGCATAACGAACAGGCGATAGCAGTCTATAAAAAGACAGGCTTCACAGTTGCCGAGGACGTTGTAACAGATATCGGAAACGGCTATGTTATGGACGATCACATAATGGAATACGTTCTCTGAGTTAGTATTATAAAACAGTTATTTATTGACTTGCTCCCGAATATAATGTATAATAAAAGCTGTAAATGTGAGGGAGTAGTTAGCACAGCATGGCTGTGTGGCAAGCCGACATACTGATCGGAAGATCCGGTTTTGCATTAAATAATGAGACTCATGTATGGCTTTCCGGCTGTACCTGAGTTGCTTTTCGGGTACGCAGGTATCCGATTTTTTTTTTGGAAGGACGTTTTTGGCAATGGGTTTAACTGAACTTGTACTTTTATCATTCGGACTGGCATCAGATGCTTTTTCCGTCTCGGTCTGTAAGGGACTATGCATGAAAAAAATAGACCGCAGGGGAGCGGTGATAACAGCATTATTCTTCGGGTTTTTCCAGTTTTTGATGCCGATAATAGGCTTTTTGCTGGGAGTTCGCTTCGAGGCGTATATGAGCAGGTTCAGCCACTGGGTAGCATTTGTACTGCTTGGCTTTATCGGCGGAAAGATGATATTCGAGGCCATAAAAGACCGCAATGAGGAAAAGGAAACATCGGTCTACAGGCTCGACATAAAGGAACTAACACTCCTTGCGATAGCTACAAGTATAGATGCACTTGCGGTAGGTATCGTATTTGCGGCAGAGCAGGCAAAGCTGATGTTCTCGGTATCTGTCATCGGAGCTATAACATTTGCGGTCTGTCTTGCTGGAGTAGTAATAGGAAACCGCTTCGGAAGCAAGTATGATGACAAGGCGCAGATAGCAGGCGGAGCGGTACTCATAGTCATCGGACTTAAGCTCCTTCTGGACGGTCTCGGTGTTATCTGAGCTATCATCACATGCAAAAATAATGTAAATTCTGACGGGATGTGTTTACATCTGACGAAAAATGTGATATCATTATTACAAGGGGGGAGCTCCCCCTTTTCAAGTTAAAAGACAAACGGAGGATAAAATGTCAGGATCACAGAATTTCAGACTTAGACTGATAGCAATACTCGAAGCGATAATAATACTTGTAATGTCGGTATTTATCATATGGATATGCTTTCTCAGAGACAAAAACAGGGCAGTACCTGCAAGCACCAATGTATCGGAAGATCCCGAGATACGCTCACGTCCCGTGATAGAAAAGGAAGAGACCTTCTATCAGCTTGACGGCAAGAAGATACTCGTCCACGACAGCGCACTGGGTGAGACTTTCATCCCTGTATACGGCGATGTACCTGCAAGTGAGCTTGATATGGACAAGCTTGTGAGTCGAAACGGCTATTCGTTCTACAAGGACAACAACGAGATAGTATCCTATGCAGGAATCGATATTTCCCAGCATCAGGGAGAGATAGACTGGAAAAAGGTAAAGGAAGCAGGTATTGATTTTGCTATAATCCGTGTGGGGTATCGTACATACGGCGGCGGCATCATAGAAATGGACGAAAGCTGCGGAAAGAACATCCGTGAAGCAGATGCCGCAGGAATCAAAGTCGGGGTATACTTTTTCTCGCAGGCAGTCAATACCGAAGAAGCCATTGAGGAAGCGGATACCGTACTGAACGCCATAGAGGGCTGTAACATAACCTATCCCGTTGTATTCGACTGGGAGATGATAGCAGACGACCATGCCCGTACAGATTCCGTATCGGTAGATACACTTGCAGACTGCTGTGTGGCATTCTGTGAAAGAGTACGTTCGGCAGGCTATACTCCCATGATATATCAGAACAAGAACACAGCCATGAAGAAGCTTGACCTTCCGAGGGTAAAGGACTATGATTTCTGGCTTGCGGAATACGGAAGAGAACCCTCATACTACTATGATTTCAGGATATGGCAGTACTCCTCGGACGGAACAATTCCGGGAGTTTCAGGCAGAGTTGATATGAATATATGCTTCAGAGATTACGGAGAAGAATAAAATGTTTTTTCTAAAATACAAGCATCCTTTTCGCGGATATGGACACATAGTGTTTATAATAGCTCTGGTGGCTTCTTATGCGGCGATCTTTATCGGTATTTATGATCCCGATTCTATGCTGTTTCTCGGAATGGCGTTGATATTCATAGCCGTGCATATCATAGCTTATCTGATAATAAATCATCCGAGAGCAGAGGAACGTGAAAAAATAGAAAGTGCAAGGGAACTTGTCTGGAGGCGGATGACGGGAAAGGAACGCGAACAGTTTGACGCTTCAAAAAGTGTCGGAAAAGGCACGGGACTCGTAATGCTTATTGCTCCGATAGTGATAAGTCTGATAACGCTGATCTCCAGTACTGAAAAAGATGCGACAGTTCTGGTAATTGTTGGTGTGTTTTTTGCATTCGGGGTAGTATATATAGTCCTCCTTGTGAGACAGGGAATATGGCTTTCGGCTGATGACAGTATCGAGTGCGCCGAGATAGATGTGGACCATATAGACGTTGTAAAACATCACGGCAAGCATCATACCTATTATTACAACTATGCTGTGTACTACACACCCGAGGGTAGGTTCATGACACGTCTGCCTGATTCAGCAAGCTGGAAAACAAAACTGTACCTTGCGAGATACAAGAACAGGTACAGTTATGTCTTGTTTGAAAATGAGAGTGCAGATGACAGATTTGAAAGAGCAATGCGCTCTGCGAAAAGGTACAAGAGATAAAAAAGCGCCCCTGCTGTCAGGGACGCTTTTGTTGTATCATATCATTTTTTTATTCTTTTTTGGATTCGGGAAGCTGTATGAGCTTTGCCTTATAAAGCGCTGTTCCGACAGCACCTGTTATTACAGTTGTAGCCAGCAGTTCGAGAAGTGCATTTACTCCGATCATACCGATAACAAATGCGAGAACGTTCTTTCCGCCCTGAAGGTTCTGGATGTACTCCGAGTTTCCGAAGAAGAGGATAAGAGCACCCATAAAGAACAGGGTATTAAGGAATGCTGTGAAAAAGCCTGTGATAAAGCTTGCTCTTGAAACCTTGCCTGATCTTGCGATAAGTCTGAAAAGACATCCCACGATAAATCCGTCGAGAGCTCTTGCAACAAAACGCTGAACGAATGTCAGTACAGGACTGATCTGAAGTGTAGCAGCGCCCATACCGCTGAGAACGCCTATTCCGAAGCACTGAAGAAAGCTGCATAAACCGAATACGGCTCCCACGATGAGTCCACCTATGGGTCCGAGGACAACAGCTGCAATAGCTATCGGGATGGTATTAAGGGTGATTGAAAGCGGTCCTATCGGGATAGTGCCTATCGGTGTAAATGAGAAGATGATAACGATAGCCGATAACAGACCGAGCAATACCAGTGATTTGGTGTCGAACTTTGTTTTCATTATTAAATTCCTCCTTGTTATTATTCCTCTTAAGAGGATACAATACAACGCCATTATTCTAACATATATTTCCTGAATTGTCAAGGGCTGATCCAATTTGTAACCACAATGTCAAAACAAACAATTTAACATATTTTTTATTTGTTTTTTTGTTAGAACCTGCATAATCTATTGCAAATTATGAAAAAACATGTTATAATCTATTTATATATAAACATTGTATATAAATATAGGATGGGCACTACCATGTTTAAAAAATTTTTATCACTCGCTGCTGCGTTGACCGTTGCATTTTCGGTTACAGGCTGCGGCGGCAAGACCGATCATTCATCGGATGATCTGTCGTTTGATTCACATGTAGAATTCAACGCTACCAGAGCCCCAAAATCAACTGCTGTCCCCGACAATGCAGAGGAGGTCGTCACGCAAGTGCATACAGAGAACGTAAGCTTAAAGGAGATAGTAACTTCCTCTATGGGAACCCAGACTACTCCCGATAAGATAATAGAACGGACAGAAGGAAAAAATACAGTTCTCCTTCCTCTCTCCGATTTTATCGAGGACGGCGATGATATACAGTCGTTCACGTTTATTATCTATTCTCCCCGATGACAGGGATATAGGTGAATTCAAGGGCGGATGCGGAATTGCTGTAAACAACAGCTGTCCTGTGGCTACTAATGACGGCTGGTATCAGTCCGAAGACTTTTCCGCTCCTACACAGGGAAAATACGGAGAGATAACGTGGAACGTTCCGGATGAGATAAAGGACTATATCTCCACTAACGGAAAGGTGCTTTTCGGCTACTGGTGGGGAAATACAGAGAGCATACGCCTTGACAGCGTTGTTTGTACCTACACCCGTACAAAGGAGATTCCCGTTGACGGCGCTCTTGCTGTAAACGTCGGACAGAGCGTAAGATATGACAGCGATGATAAATTCATCCGCTTCTCCGCTAAGGACCAGCTTCCCGAGGATGCAGTCATACAGGCTGTGACCTACAATATAAGCGGTGCAGGCACACTTGGCAAGTTTACGGGAGCTTTCGGCTGTGAAAGAGGCGAAAGCAAGTATCAGTCACCTGATTCGGCTGTGTTCACAAACGATTCTAAACTTTCACTGACGTGGATACTTCCCGACAGGATAAAGAAATTCGCAAGGTATGACAGTGAGCTTTCACTGGGATATTGGTGGAGCCAGCAGGATTCTGTAACACTGGATTCCGTCATGATTAAATACAGCACAGGCGCTCCACCCGAGGCTGCGGCAGAGGAAACCACAGAGCGTCCCGAGAAAGTTGAAACAGGCTTCAGAAGTACAAATGAGATACTAAGGGAAATTAAGGTCGGCTGGAATCTGGGAAATTCACTTGAATCCTACAACACCGAGAATACAGGCCTCGATACCGAAACAGGCTGGGGCAACCCTAAAGCAACTGCCGATATGATAAAGAACGTCAGAAAAGCAGGCTTCAACGCCATAAGAATACCTGTTACATGGGGCGAGCATATGGACGGCGATACGATACAGCCCGAGTGGCTTGGACGTGTTAAAGAAGTTGTGGACTATGCATTCAGCGAGAACATGTACGTAATAATCAATATGCACCACGATGACTATATATGGTTCAACCCGACTGATTCAGAGTATGAAAACGACAGCAAGCGCCTTAAGGCTATATGGAAGCAGATAGCCGAGTATTTCGCAGACTATGACGACCACCTTATATTCGAGGGTATGAACGAACCCCGTACCATCGGAAGCAATAACGAATGGACAGGCGGTACATCTGCCGAAAGGGACGTTATAAACCGCTATGCAAAGGATTTTGTCAACACGGTAAGAAATACAGGCGGCTCGAATCAGGACAGAACACTCCTTGTAACTACCTATGCGGCATCCGCAGAGGTAAGCGCAATGCAGGATATGGAGATACCTAAGGACGACCACATAGCGCTGTCCCTTCACTACTATGCACCGTGGAAATTCTCGTCAGGTAAAAGCACATCATTCGGAGCTTCCGAAACAGGCGAACTTGACGCTAAATTCGCAAAGATAAAGCAGATGTTCGTCGATAAGGGAGTACCTGTTGTTATAACCGAGTTCGGATGTGTGGCAGCAGCAGACGACCAGACAAGAGCAGATTATTTCAACTATTATATCTCAGCTGCAAATACCAATGGGATCAAGTGCTTCATCTGGGATAACGGACAGCTTGCAGGCGGCGAGGATTCTTTCGGTATATTCCGCAGAAATGATCTTACATGGAACAACACTATCCTTGACGGCATCATGAAAGGTGCATTATAAAAGTTGTACGCATACAGGAACTTTTACTTGTGCTTTATTGAGGAAAACCCTTTTGAAAAAGGGTTCTTCCTCAAACTCCTTTCCTAAAACTTTCTGCCCCAAATTTTAAGCCTTACAGGGTACTCACTCATAGTATTACTAAACTGATGGTTATACATGAGAACCCTGTAAGGCTTAAAATTTAAAGTAAAGGCTCTGAAATGATCGAGAAGAAATCTTTCTCAAATAGTTCTGCTCAATAAAACACATATAAACTCCTGTAGGCTTACAACTCTTGCATTTTTTCTTCGGATGATGTATAATAAAAAGGCACGAAACAAGAAAGGAAGTTATATCATGAATAAAAAAGAGACGGCAGAGATAAAAAAGAATTTTTCCGACAAGAGCGGATTTTTCATAATGGAAAGAGTACTTACAGGCTTCATAGACGCTGAAAAGAACCTTCGCTATCACCATGTGAATTCATGTCTTACCATGCCCGTAGAGGAGCATGATGTATATGATGAGACTCTTAAAAAAGTACTTAACACAAACGTAGGCAAGTCCTTTGTTGAATACGAGTTCCCGAATGAGGCATACGAGGAGGGCAAGCCACAGGAGATGCTCTACACTCTTCTGCGTTCAGAGCTTAAGGACGAAGTGCTCTGTGAGAATTTCCTCAACCACATTGCAAATAACATAGCCTATACAGGTCCCTTTGCAGTAATTACAGCTTACTGCACATACACTATCCGCAAGAAGGACAAGAATGACGAGTACGCAGAGGGCGAGGACGAGATATACAACTATCTGCTTACAGCTATCTGTCCAGTGAACACAGGAAGCGACGGATTCGTTTTCGATTCCTTCAACAATGAGATAATGAAGAAAATGAACACCGAGCTCATCATCAGTAAGGCTCCTTCGGACGGATTCCTTTACCCTGTATTCAGCAACAGAAGCAGTGATATAAACCACGTTATGTACTACGCAAAATCTGCGTCAAAGCCGAATATCTCGGTCATAGAGGACGTTCTCGGATGTACCTTTGTGATGTCCGCCGAAAACGAGAAGGCTAACTTCCAGAGCATACTTAAGAACGTTGTAGGTGACGATCTGGACTATATGGTAATAAAGACAGTCAACGAGAAGATACAGGAAGTTGTTGAAGAAAACAAGGAGGAGACCGACAAGACAGTTATCGATGATCTCCGTCTTAAGGATATCCTCACGGATATTGGTGTTCCGCAGGAAAGAGTTGAAATGGTAGCGCCTGTATTTGAGAAGGTCTGCGGAAACACACCGCTTACTGCGTCCAATCTGGTTGAGAACAAGACAGTTCTTGCGGCTCCGGGAATAACAGTGAATATCAAGCCTTCCGCAGCGGATAAGGTAAGGACAAGTGTAGTGGACGGCAGAAGATGCCTGCTTATAGATATTGACGATCCAACGATCGAGATAAACGGACTTCCGGTAACTCTCAGCTGACAGAAAAAACAGCGCCTGACTTTTGCAGAAGCATGGTCAGGCGCTTTTCGTATAGTGGTACAGTAATTTTTACATGTACTATTGGGGTGGACTCTCTGAGAAGGTCTATCCTATCTCATTCCGGAGCCTTTACTTTAAATTTTCAGCCTGACATGGCGCTCCTGTAAAACTACTGTTTTAGTGATACTGTGAGTGAGCGCCATGTCAGGCTGAAAATTTGGGGCAAAAAGTCTTTGGAAAGGGGTTCGGGGGAAACCTTTCCTCAGAAAGGTTTCCCCCGATATAAGTGCATGTATAACTTTAACTGTATCAGTCCTCGGAGAGTTTACGGCGCAGGGTGCCGGGGAGAGCTCTTTTGATATTGTCGAGCATTTTCTCGTCGGGAGAGAAAACAAGTCGTGTATTGCCGTATTCCTCGTGGGTGAAGTCGGCGAAGTACTCACCTGATGCGATATTGTCGGAAGCGAAGATAACAGTCATATCCGAGGACTCGTCGCCTGCTTCATCGTACTTGCCGAAGTCGGTGAACTTTCTTATATCCACCGTAAGCATCTCTTTGCACTTTTTCTTGGCGATTATCTTATCGATATCCAGTTCGCCGTTAGTGAAGGTATACTCATACTCAACGTACATATTCTGTATCAGCATGAAAGTACCCACAGCCGCAGCAATAGCGATAAGCAGACCGATAAGCATAGCAAGTCCGTTTGTCATAAGTGAGCCGACTGCAAAGACTGCGGTAAGGATGATACCGATAACAGCCACAGCGACTTTTTTTATCTTATCGCTGCTGCTGTATTGTTTTTTTACGAGCTGTTCTGCAAAATTATCCATAATAGTCTCCTGTAGATAGATTTGTATACTGCAAATCCCGCAGAGCTTGAAAGTCTGCGGGATGATCATCAAAGTGAAGCAGTTGCGGAAAGAACCTTCATTGCGTGTATCTGATAGCCTCCGTTTACTTCAAGGAGGGTGAACTCTACCTGCTTTGACGAGGTAGTTTCCATCCAAGATGGAAGCTCGTTGATATAGTCTACAACTACTTTATACTCGTTTCCGTTCTTTGTTACGGACTTGATATCTGGCGAATATGTGAAGGTTATGGGGCGTATCGGAACATTGTAAGCCTTGTTCTCCTCATTGTAGTAGAATCTTGCCTCCGCAGGACCTACGTTTGTGTGAGTGAGCTGAGGGATGTTCTCGCCGAATATCTTTACTGCATAAGCTTCAACGTCTACCGCAGGAACTGAAGCAACGTCGAATGTACGCTCATATGGCTCCATAGCTTCGTCGTCCATTATCATGGACCAGAGAGCGGCAGTAATTACCTGTTCGGAGGTAAGCTCCGAGGGATCATTGAAGGACTCTATATCCATGATAACGGCAGGATAGATAACATCCGTGAAGCCGTCCTTCTTGACCTCGCCCGAGGTAAAGCTTCCGAGATAGCCGATACCCTTTGAGATAACGGTGAACAGACCTACGCAGGCAAGGGCTGCGAATATAACGCCGAGGATAGTGTATATCTTCTTTTTCAGTCCGCCCTTTGCAGGAGGAACAGTGAAGTCGTCCTCAGTCTTTTCGCTTCTTGCGTTTATGATATCCTCGGGATCCTCATCGAGTATCTGACCGAGGGTTGAAGTAACTCTGTTTTTCGGGAATATAGGCTCGGGAGGAGCAGCTGTGAATTCGGGTACAGTCTCCTTTTCGGGTTCTGAAGCGAACTCGTCTGCGGTATTATCGGAGCGGTTCTCGATATCTGCGATAGCGTCGGCAGCATCAGCACGGATGCCCTCCAGCATATTGTCAACGGCAGAAGTATCATCATCGGGCTCTGTATCGTGCATTTCCTCGTGTACGGCAGCAATAGCAGCATCCATAAGCTCGTCCACAGTTGGACCGTTTTCGGACTGTACAGGGTATGTACCGCTGTAGCCGGCTGCATTTCCGCCTGATGACTGTGTAACTATCAGCTCCTCGTAGAACTGTGTAACGCCGTTAGGAACAGATTCCTGAGTTTCTGTGAAGTCGATAACAGGTTCTTCCTGAACCTCATCCTCTGCATCGTCGCTGAATCCCGAGAAATAGTCGGTCTGTGCGGGAGCTTCGGGAAGGGTGAGAGGTATTATCTCATCGCCTGCCTCGGTCTCAGCGTCGGTATCGTCCGAGAGGAGGGGAGTCTCATCCGCAGCGGCTTCCTTATCGTAAGGCTCCTCAGCAGGGTGTACATATTCTTCCTCCTGAGCGGCACTGAAGGGACCTTCCTCGTCCTGTACTGGTGCTTCATACACAGGTTCTTCGGTATACTGCGGAACTTCTTCATACTGTGGTTCTTCCGTATACTGAGGTACGTCATTGTACTGCGGTTCTTCTGTGTACTGAGGCATTTCCTCGTACTTCGGCTCTGTGTACTGAGGGACTTCTTCGGGCTCGGGAGCGTTCTGGGGTACAGCTTCAAAGGAGGGAACTTCTTCCTCTTCCTTTTTCAGGAATGAGAACAGACCTTTCTTTCTGCCGCTTGTGAGCTTGTTGAGCTGAGCTATAGCGGCATCGGCGTCCTGAGCAATATCGGGTTCATTTTCTGCGGCGAACATTTCGGCAGCAGTATGCTCGTGTTCTCTGCGTACAGTTTCTTCTGCGGCAGCATAGGCACGTTCACGCTCTATGCGGTCGTGCTCGAGAGCATCATGGCGCATAGCCTCATAGTCGGGGAGCTCTTCGCTTACTACTACCTGACTTGCCTTAAGGTGCGGCTCTTCCGCAGGTATTTCGGCAGGAGCTTCCTGTTCTGCATGTGCTTCCTCGTTGTGGATGGCGGTAAGCAGGTCGTCGACAGACATATTATCAAACTTAGTCTTGCGGCGCAGCTTAGGAAGTTCAGTTCTGGGTTTTTCAGTCTCGGACGGAATGCCTTTAAGGTTATTCAGCATATCGTCCAGATCTTTTCTGATAGCCATTGCAGCCTCCTAATAAAAATAGAATTATCTTAATGTCTGCTCAGCAACTTAAAATCGGCTATATACAAGTGTTTTAGCCGATTTTAAGTTGTCAAAGTGCAAGAAAATATTATAATATAGAAGAATTTTCTTGCACTTTGTTTTGCCCTTTAGGGCAAAATGAGCTTGACATAAAGAAATGTGATGCGCAAATTCTTTATATTACAGAGAATTTGCGCTCCTCGAACATAGTTCGGGGCAATAACCGCTAAAAGCGGTTATTGAGTATACATTATCTTATCTGACCGTTTCCGTCGATCAGGTATTTGAACGTTGTAAGTTCTGTAAGTCCCATAGGACCGCGTGCGTGGAGTTTCTGTGTGGAAATGCCTATCTCAGCGCCGAAGCCGAATTCTCCGCCGTCGGTAAATCTTGTTGAAGCGTTTACATAGACCGCAGCGGCATCTACCTGACGCTGGAACTTCTGAGCGTTCTCCAGCGACTTTGTTACGATACATTCAGAATGTCTTGTGCTGTATTTTCTTATGTGAGCGATAGCCTCGTCGATATCGTCCACTACCTTGACTGCGATGATGAAGTCGTTGAATTCGGTAGCGTACTCGGTCTCGGTAGCTTTTTCGATTCCCTTGCCGAGAATAGCGATAGTTCTGTCGCAGCCGTATATCTTGACATTGTGTTCCTTGAAGCGTTCAGCTATCATGGGAAGGAACTTCTCAGCCACATCCTTATGTACGAGAAGGCTCTCTATAGCGTTGCATACAGAGGGACGCTGAGTTTTAGCGTTATCGGTTATCTCGACAGCCATATCAAGGTCAGCCGAGGAATCAACGTAAACATGGCAGTTGCCTGCACCTGTCTCGATAACGGGAACAGTAGCGTTTTGTACAACGGCCTGTATGAGGTTAGCGCTTCCTCTCGGGATGAGAACGTCCACATAGCCGTTGAGCTTCATGAGGGCGGTAGTGGTCTCACGGGAAGTATTCTCGACTACCTGTATAACATCGGCAGGGAGTCCCTGTGATTCAACAGCTTTACGCATGATGCTGCCGAGGCAGATATTGGAGTTTATAGCTTCCTTTCCGCCTTTGAGGATGACAACGTTTCCTGCCTTGAGGCAGAGTGCAGCGGCATCCACGGTAACATTCGGGCGGGACTCGAAGATTATCCCTATAACGCCCAGCGGAACTCTTGTCTTTGTTATCCTGAGACCGTTTGGACGTACAAAACCGTCCGTGACCTGACCGATAGGATCCTTAAGAGCGATAAGCTCGTCCACGCCCTTAGCCATGCCTTCGATGCGTGACTTATCGAGTTTCAGGCGGTCTATCTTTGCATCGGTCATGCCGTTTTCCTTAGCAGCGGCGATGTCCTTGGCATTCTCGGCGATTATCAGGTCTGTGTTTTCGATGAGAGCCTTTGATATCGCAGCGAGAGCGCTGTCCTTTAACTTTGTTGACGCTGAAGCTATAACAGGCTCAGCAGCCTTAGCCTTACGTCCGAGTTCTTCTGTATAATTCATAACACACCTCTTATTCAGCTGTCAGCCATTAGTCTGTGGTGTCCCCTGTCGGGGACGGATTTAATGTGGGTATTCGTACAATTGCCCGTGTACCAACGGGCGCACGGAATGCGCCCCTACACTGCTTTCTGCTTTCTGCGCTCTGATTTCTGATAACTGCTTACTGATTTCTGACAACTATTTTAGTTTATAGCCTTGAAGACGGTACCTATCTCCTTGTCCTCAAAGAGGTCATAGAGCTTTTCGGGATCGCGGCCGTTCATGATGACCATGTCGATGCCTGCCGAAGTTGCTATCTTTGCGGCGTTTATCTTGGTGGACATTCCGCCTGTACCCAGTGAAGTGCCTGCACCGCCTGCCATGCCCTCTATCTCGGGAGTTATCTTCTCAACGTAGGATATAGGCTGAGCATCCGGGTTAAGACGGGGATCATCGTCATAGAGCGCATCTATATCCGAGAGTATCAGCAGAAGGTCTGCACCCGAAAGCTCGGCAACAAGAGCCGAAAGGGAATCGTTCTCGCCTATTTCAAGTTCCAGCTCGTCGATAGCGATAGTGTCGTTTTCGTTTACGATCGGTATAACGTCCATACCCACCAGTGATTCTATAGTGTTCTTGAAGTTCTCGCAGTGGTTGGGGTTGTTGATAATGGTCTTGGTAAGGAGTATCTGTGCAACAGTAACGCTGTATTTCTCGAACATATCGTCATAAACGTGCATGAGTTCGCACTGACCGATAGCCGCAACAGCCTGTTTCATTTTGGTCTCTTTAGGTTTCTCGGGGAGTCCCAGTTTACCTGCACCCAGTCCCACAGCACCCGAAGAAACGAGGATTATCTCACGTCCCGAGTTGTGGAGGTCTGAGATGACTCTCACGAGGTTTGTCATTCTGCGTATATTTAGCTTGCCCGTTTTGTGGGCGATAGTGGAAGTTCCGAGCTTTATTACTATACGCTTTTTTTCCGAAATATTTCTCATATCAAAGCTTCTTTCAGTTGACTTTATTGACGGGAGAACCATCCATCCATGCTCTGATGTTGCCGCATACGATGTCTACAAGGCGCTTTCTTGTCTCGAAGGGCGCCCATGCCGTATGGGGAGTTATGATGCAGTTCTCCGCATTTTTCAGAGGCGTATCGGGGGACATCGGTTCCTTTTCGAGAACGTCCAGATAAGCGCCTGCTATCTTTTTCGAGTTAAGGGCATCGGCAAGTTCCTTTTCGTTCACAACGCCGCCCCTTGATGTATTTATGAGTATTGCCGAGGACTTCATTTTTCCCAGAAGTTCCGCATTTATCATGCCCTTTGTCTGTTCCGTGAGGGGACAGTGGAAGGTGAGAAAATCCGCTTCTCTTACGGCAGTATCGGTATCCGCCCAGCGATAGGGACAGTCTCTTTTTGTGCGTGATGAAGCGATGATGTTCATGCCGAAAGCGTTTCCTATCTCAGCGACCTTCTGACCTATAGAGCCATAGCCGATAATGGAAAGAGTTTTTCCTGCAAGCTCAATTGTAGGTACGGGGAAGTATGAGAATGAGGGAGAGCGCTCCCACTCGCCGTTCTTTACAGCGTTATCGTAATCACGTATACGGCTGCTGTGGTCGAGTATATAGGCAAAAACCTGCTGTGCAACGGCATTTGTGGAATATTGTCCCGCATTGCATACGGTAATGCCTTTTTCTGCGGCATAGTCCACATCAACGTTATTGTAGCCTGTTGCGAAGAGTCCCACGTACTTTATATTGGGACAAGCATCCATTACCTCTTTTGTGATAAGGACCTTGTTGCAGAGAACTATATCCGCATCGCCGATATTCTCTGCGGTCTTTTCGGGAGGAGTAAGGGGGATGACCTTTACCTCGCCCAGTTCTTCAAGCTGAGAAGTTGGGATATCGCCGTTTATATTGACTGTATACCAGTCCAGAACAGCTATCTTCATGAGTTGCTCTCCTGTTCTTCCTCGGGCTTTTTCTTACGGAAGAGGTAAGCGATGAAAGCGATAAGAAGGAGTATGCCCTCGATGATGCCGAGAGCGTAGAAGGGAAGTCTCTCCTCGGATACATGTATAGCGAGCGAGAGAGGTATCGCAACAGCTAAGATGAGCTGATATATATGCTTTTCTGAAACGAACCTTGCAACAAAGAAGATGAGCGAGATGATGCAGAAAGCAAGGTGTATCGGAAGGGGAAATGGGAAAAGTCCTACAGGCTCGACTTCGGGAGTCTGAGCCATTATGCTGATGAAATTACTTATCATATTTATCTCCGATCTGCGTATCAGGCGCAGAGGCAGCAGCTTGTTCGGCGGACTGCCGTACCGTAATAACGTCCCTTTCGGCAAAAGATTTTACCGAAAAAAGACCACACACTTTAGTATAACATAAATTATCGGGAATTTCAACCGCTTTTTAAAATTTATCCTTAATTTTCAGAAATCAGAGATCAGTAGGGGGCGATGCCTACATCGCCCCTTTAGTTTTCAGAAATCAGAAAGTAGAAAGCAGTAGGGGCGCATTCCGTGCGCCCGTCATTACACGTACATCCACCTGCAACCCTATACAATGTAGGGACGACCATTGGTCGTCCGCATGTATAATGCGGATATGGATGAAAACGGACGGCGAATCGCCGTCCCTACAATGTTCTATTCCTATTTATCAAGGATATCACGGGCGCACGGAATGCGCCCCTACGATTGTTTTATCATAATTATATGGTTATCTGCGGAACGCCGAAGGCGGCGTTCCGTTGGCGCACGTACATCCACCTGTAACCCTGATACCCTGTAGGGACGACCATTGGTCGTCCGCATGGTCAAATACAAATACGGATGAAAACGGACGGCGAATCGCCGTCCCTACAATGTTCTATTCCTATTTATCGGGGATATCACGGGCGCACGGAATGCGCCCCTACGATTGTTTTACCATATATGTACGGTTATCTGCGGACGGCGAATCGCCGTCCCTACAATGTTCTATTCCTATTTATCGGGGATATCACGGGCGCACGGAATGCGCCCCTACGATTGTTTTACCATATATGTACGGTTATCTGCGGACGGCGAATCGCCGTCCCTACAATGTTCTATTCCTATTTATCGAGGATATCACGGGCGCACGGAATGCGCCCCTACGATTGTTTTACCATAATTATATGGTTATCTGCGGAACGCCGAAGGCGGCGTTCCGTTGGCGCACGTACAACCACCTGCAACCCTGATACCATGTAGTTGGTCGTCCGCATGTATAATGCAGATATGGGTGAAAACGGACGGCGTCCCTTTCAGAAATCAGAGCACAGAAAGTAGAAACCAGTAGGGGCGCATTCCGTGCGCACGTTATTACACGTACAACCACCTGCAACCCTGATACCCTGTAGGGGCCGCCTTCGGCGGTCCGTTGTATATGACCGTATATATTGGATCATGCGGGCTGCCAAAGGCAGCCCCTACAATTGATTCATCATAATTTGGTTATCACGGGCGCACGGAATGCGCCCCTACAATTGTTTTACCATAAATGTACGGTTATCTGCGGACGGCCAATGGCCGTCCCTACACTGCTTTCTACTTTCTGCGCACTGATTACTGCGCTCTTTGTTCACGAATATGAACAATTTATGAACGTCCTGCTCATCTTTACAGTGTGAGCAGATGAGCAGTTGAGCAGTTGAAAAAGAAAAGGGCGCACGGAATGCGCCCCTACACTGCTTTCTACTTCTCGGAACAGAACTCTACTTTCTCTCCGTTGAGTATCATATTTGTTGTACGTACAGCACACATCTTTCCGCACATAGAACATGTATGGCGGTCAGCAGGCGGAGTGCTCTCGAAGTAAGCCTGAGCCTTTTCACGGTCGATAGCAACATCGAACATAGCATCCCAGTCCAGAACGTGACGAGCCTCAGCCATAGCGTTATCGGCATCTGTAGCGTGAGGTATGCCCTTAGCTATATCGGCAGCGTGTGCAGCTATCTTGCTTGCCATTATGCCTTCCTTAACGTCGTCTATATCAGGCAGTCTCAGGTGCTCAGCAGGAGTTACGTAGCAGAGGAAGTCCGCACCGTTTGCAGCAGCAATAGCTCCGCCGATAGCAGATGTTATATGGTCGTATCCGGGAGCTATATCCGTTACGAGAGGTCCCAGTACATAGAACGGAGCGTTATGACAGATACGCTTCTGGAAGGTCATATTAGCGGCTATCTCGTTCATTGCCATGTGTCCGGGACCTTCTACCATTACCTGTACATCCTTTGCCCATGCACGTTCTGTAAGTGCGCCAAGCTCGATAAGCTCGGATATCTGACCTGCATCTGTAGCATCGTCTATACATCCGGGACGGAGTGCGTCACCGAGACTTATTGTAACATCAAACTCGCGGAGTATATCGAGAACTTCGTCATAGTGCTCGTAGAACGGGTTCTCGTTGCCTGTCATCATCATCCACGCAAAGAGCAGAGAACCGCCTCTTGATACGATGTTCATCTTACGCTTGTCACGCATGAAAGCTTCAACAGCACGGCGGTTTATACCTGCATGAATGGTCATGAAGTCCACACCCTCTTCAGCGTGGGCACGAACTACCTTAAGGAAGTCCTCGGCAGTGATTTCGAGAAGGTCCTTTTCGAGGTAGCCTATAGCGTCATACATGGGAACGGTGCCTATCATGGCAGGTGACATCTCGATGAGCTTTGTACGGAAGGTATTTGTCTTGCCGTAGTTAGAGAGATCCATTATAGCTTCTGCGCCGTATTTAAGGGCAAGCTGTACCTTCTTCATCTCGTTGTCGTAGTTGTTGCAGTCGCCCGAGATACCGAGGTTTACGTTTATCTTGGTGCGAAGACCGCTTCCTATACCCTCGGGATCAATGGAAGTGTGACGGACATTGCAGGGAATAGCAACTTCGCCCTTTGCGACCTTTGAACGGAGAGTCTCGGCATCCATGTATTCCTTCTCGGCTATTCTCTTCATTTCGGGAGTTATAATGCCTTTCTTAGCGGCTTCCATTTGTGTGCTGTAGTTTCTCATAATAAAATTCCTTTCGTATTTGGATTAGCTTATACATTACAGTATCGGAGCACTGTTCAACTGCTCAACTGCTCAACTGCTCACACTGTAAAGATGAGCAGGACGTTCATAATTTATTCACATTTGATTTGTAGGGAACGCCGCCTCGGCGTTCCGTTGGCGCACGTACAACCACATGCAACCCTGATACCGTGTAGGGGGCGATGCCTACATCGCCCCTTTAGTTTTCAGATATCAGTAATCATAAAACAGTAGGGGCGCATTCCGTGCGCCCTTTTAATTCGGAATTCGGAATTAATGTGGATATTCGTAAAATTACCAGTTACCCTGATACCATGTAGGGGCCGCCTTCGGCGGTCCGTTGTATATGACCGTATGTATTGGATCATGCGGGCTGCCAAAGGCAGCCCCTACAATGTTCTATTCATATTATTAGGGGTACCCACGGGGCGATGTAGGCATCGCCCCCTACACTGCTTTCTACTTTCTGAGTTCTGAGTTCTGAGTTCTGAGTTCTCAGCTATGACAACTGTATCCGTGGTCAAGGGGACCGCTTCCGTGTCCCAGATCGAGCATTGCAGAGAGCGCACCCGATATGTATTCCTTTGCGTGTTCAACGGCTTCCGCAAGACTGCATCCCTTTGCAAGATATGTCGCTATTGCGCTTGAAAGAGTACAGCCTGTACCGTGGGTATTCGGGTTGTCTATACGTCTGCCCCTGAACCACTTCATCTGACCGTCCGGCATAGCAAGAAGATCGTTTGCATCGCTGAGACTGTGTCCCCCCTTGCAGAGGACCGCACAGCCGTACTTTCCGGCTATAGATACAGCGGCTTTCTCCATGTCAGCTTCCGACTGCAAGTCCATGCCCGATATAAGTGAAGCCTCGGGGATATTGGGAGTTATAACCGCAGAAATGGGGAATAGTCTTTTCTTTACTGCCACGTAAGCGTCGGTGGTGGAGAGTGCAGAACCGCTTGTGGCTACAGCTACGGGGTCTGTAACGATATTCTGTGCTTTGTGGTAAATGAGCCTTTCGGCAATGACCTCGGCAAGTTCGGGAGAGGATACCATTCCTATCTTCACCGCATCGGGACGTATATCCTCGAAAACGGCATCTATCTGCTCTGCAAGGAACTGCGGAGAGACTTCCATAACGGAGCGCACACCCATTGTATTCTGCGCTGTAAGAGCTGTTACCGCACTCATAGCGAACACGCCGTTTACTGTCATGGTCTTTATATCAGCCTGAATGCCTGCGCCTCCAGATGAGTCGCTTCCTGCGATAGTGAGAACAGCCTTCATGAGCATACCTCCTCTGCCGCCTTACGCATGTCTGCGGCGGCTCCTTTAACGTCCTCGGCAGCGAAAACAGCCGATACAACGGCAATGCCGCACTGTCCGCAGCCCTTTATTGCGTGGACGTTTTCACGGTTTATACCGCCGATAGCTACGGCAGGTATATGGACGCTTCCGCATATCTCCGTTAACTGCTGAGGGGTTATGCGTATGGCATTTGTCTTTGTGGGGGAGGGGAAAACTGCTCCGACGCCTAAATAGTCCGCACCCTGTTCCTGTGCAAGCAATGCCTGCGAAACTGTCTTTGCGGTAGCTCCGATGATGAAGCCTTCGCCTGCAATGCGCCTTATCTCGGCAACTGCGGCATCCTCTGCACCTACGTGTACTCCGTCCGCACCGCTTTCAAGTGCGGCGGTATAGTCATCGTTAACTATCAGTGGAACTCCGAAGCTGTGGCATACGGGGAGAAGTCTTTTTGCGGTATCTATGACTTCGGACTGTGAAAGTCCCTTGTCACGAAGCTGTATAATGGTAGCTCCGCCAAGTACAGCCTGTTCCACCTGCGAAACGATGTCACGACCTCTGAGGCATTCCCTGTCGGTAATGGCATAGAGCCTCAGCATATCTTTATTGAATAACATGAGTTACCTCCTACATATCAAGTATATCCCGTATCTTTTCACGGGGACAGCTCATAAGTCCGCTCATGATGCATGCACCTGCCGCACCTGCCTTACGCACATCGTCTATATTGTCCGCAGAGATGCCGCCTATTGCGTAAACGGGAAGCTCCACCGAACGGCATATCTCACTTAGGAAGTCAAGACCTCGGGGAGGAAGTCCCTTTTTGCAGTCCGTAGGGAAAATGTGTCCTGCTGTTATATAGGAAGCTCCGTACTCTGCGGCAGTAATTGCATCGTCAGTACTGTGGCATGAAGCACCTATGGTACCGAAACTCTTACGTATATCCTCGTCAAGCACTGTAAGCATGTGCAGGGGAAGGTGTATCTTTCTGCACCCGAGGGAAACTGCCGTATCCGTGAAATTATGCAGGATACAGTCAGTGCCGTAACGCTCGCATATCTTAAGCACCTTTTCCGCAAGGGAAGTATACTCGTCGGAGGTAAGCTCCTTTGCCCTGAGAACAATGGCTTTGGGGCTGAGCTCTGCTATTCTTTCGATGCGTGTAAGGAAGTCCTCACAGCAGGTCTTTCTGTCGGTCACGCATATGATATCAGACATAGAGATAATCGTTCAGTACGGGCTGAAGTCCCTCAGCGGACATATCCCTGTACATAGCTGTAAGGCTTCTGCTGTCGTTTATCTCGAACTGCTCGTCGCCCTCTGCCGAACTGCTCTCCTTTCCGGTATACTTGCTTTCGTGGTCGCCGATGCCTGTTGAAACGCCTGCGGAAATCTTTGTAGCGGCTATCTTCACTATGCCGTTGCGGAAGGACTCGCTCTCTCTTGACGAAACGGTTATACCGCAGAAGGGAAGGAATATCCTGTATGCACAGAGTACCTGACAAAGCTCCTTTTCGTGAACGTCCAGAGGGTTAATGGCTTCGTTGTTGATAATGGGACGGAGACGCGGACAGGAGAGGGATATCTCAGCCTGTGGGTATTTCCTCTGAAGGTAGTAAACGTGGAGAGCGCTTGCAAGAGCATCCCTGCGGAAGTCTGAAAGACCGAGAAGCGCCGAGCATGCTATACCTCGCATACCGCCCATGAGTGCCCTTTCCTGAGCCTCGAAGCGATAGGGGAAGACTCTCTTGTGTCCCATAAGGTGGAGCTGTTCATAGCGTGTGCTGTCGTAGGTCTCCTGGAATACTGTAACGTAGTCCGCACCGCATTCGTGCAGATAGCGGTATTCATCGGTGTTTACGGGATAGACCTCTATTCCCACCATACGGAAGTATTTCCTTGCGAGCCTGCAGGCTTCGCCTATATACTCTATGCCGCTTTTGCTTCTGCTTTCGCCTGTGAGAATGAGTATCTCCTCCATGCCGCTTTCCGAGATGACCTTCATTTCGTGTTCTATCTGCTCCATAGAGAGCTTCATGCGGCGGATGTCGTTATAGCAGTTGAATCCGCAGTAAACGCAGTAGTTCTCGCAGTAGTTGGCGATATACAGCGGCGTGAACAGATAGACCGTGTTGCCGAAATGCTTTTGTGTTTCGAGTCTTGCCCTTGCGGCCATTTTCTCCAGGAAGGGAGCGGCGGCAGGGGAAAGGAGTGCCTTGAAGTCCTCAACGGAACAGACCTCGTGATTCAGCGCGCGGTTGACGTCCACGGCAGTATATCTGCTGTAATCGAAGCTGTTCATCTCAGAGAGGACCTTGTCCATGATATCGGACTTTATATGCTCCATGCCCTCCATGTACTCCATGTGGTCGGTACGTGAGGAGGGATCGTTTTCAAGGCGGTGTTTTTTTTCGAGTGCGGCTTCGGAAAGCTTATCCGAGTCCACAAAATACTGGTTTTCCATTATATGACCTTCTTTGTTAATTCAGAATTAATGAATAAATGATAATTGTTGTGTCCCCTGCCGGGGACGGTCTGAATGTGGGTATTCGTACAATTATCCGTTACCCTGATACCCTGTAGGGACGACCATTGGTCGTCCGCATATATAATGTAAATGTGGATGAAAACGGACGGCGTCCCGACGTCCCATTGGCACACGTACATCCACATGTAACCCTGATACACTGTAGGGGCCGCCTTCGGCGGTCCGTTGTATATGACCGTATGTATTGGATCATGCGGGCTGCCAAAGGCAGCCCCTACACTGCTTTCTGCTTTCTGAGCTCTGATTACTGTGCGGACGACCATTGGTCGTCCCTACAAAGTGTCAGGGTTGCAGGCAATTGTACGTGTACCAACGGGCGCACGGAATGCGCCCCTACACTGCGTACTATAATTCAGTCGTGGAGGAAGCCTGTGAGAGTATCAGAGGGCGAAGCACCTCGTGTGAGAACTCGTCCGAGACCTGCAAGATAAGCCTTTCTTCCTGCTTCTATAGCCTGCCTGAAAGCCTCTGCCATAACGGGAAGGTCGCCTGCTGTTGCAAGAGCTGTGTTGGACATTACCGCAGCTGCTCCCATTTCCATTGCTTCACATGCCTGTGATGGACGTCCTATACCTGCATCCACGATTATCGGAAGGTCTATCTCGTCAATGAGTATCTGTATGAAGTCCTTTGTAGCGAGTCCCTTATTCGAGCCTATAGGCGATGCAAGGGGCATAACGGATGCCGCACCTGCATTCACAAGGTCACGGGCAGTATTGAGGTCGGGGTACATATATGGCATTACCACGAAGCCTTCCTTTGCCAGTATTTCGGTAGCTTTAACGGTCTCCTGATTATCGGGGAGGAGATACTTTGTATCACGCATTATCTCTATCTTAACGAAGTCGCCGCAGCCGAGTTCACGGGCAAGACGTGCGATACGTACAGCTTCGTCGGCGTTTCTTGCACCTGATGTGTTGGGAAGGAGAGTTACACCCTTCGGGATATAGTCGAGGATATTCTCACTCTCGGCAGTATTTGCACGGCGTACTGCAAGTGTTATTATCTCTGCACCTGCATACTCTACAGCAGCCTTTATGAGGTTGAGGGAATATTTTCCCGAACCCAGTATGAATCGGGAGCTGAACTCCCTTCCGCCTATGATAAGCTTATCGTCATTCATGTTTATTACTCCTTTTGTTTAATGCGTAATTGAGAAATCAGAACTCAGAAATCAGAAATCAGAGATCAGAGATCAGAAAGTAGTGTAGGGGCGCATTCCGTGCGCCCGTCATTACACGTAAAACCGCATGCAACCCTGATACCCTGTAGGGACGGCCATTGGCCGTCCGTTGGTACATTAACAATCACCTGCAACCCTGATACCCTGTAGGGGGCGATGCCTACATCGCCCCTTTAGTTTTCAGATATCAGAAAGTAGAAAGCAGTGTAGGGGCGCATTCCGTGCGCCCGTCATTACACGTACATCCACCTGTAACCCTGATACCATGTAGGGACGACCATTGGTCGTCCGCATGTATAATGTAAATTTGAATGAAAACGGACGGCGAATCGCCGTCCCTACAATTGATTCATCATAATTTGGTCATCACGGGCGCACGGAATGCGCCCCTACAATTGTTTTACCATAAATGTACGGTTATCTGCGGACGGCCAATGGCCGTCCCTACACTGCTTTCTACTTTCTGCGCACTGATTACTGCGCTCTTTGTTCACGAATATGAACAATTTATGAACGTCCTGCTCATCTTTACAGTGTGAGCAGATGAGCAGTTGAGCAGTTGAATGTCAGCAGGCATCGGTTTCTCCTGCAATGATGCGTATAATGGCATTTGCTTCGTGAGCCGCACATACAAGAACTCTTGATGAAACCAGTCCGAGACCGTCTGCAACATCGGTAACACCGTCGCCGCAGAGATAAAAGCGCTCTGTTATGCGCCTTGTCTTTATGGTATTGGATGAGCCTATACCTGCCATTCCCGAACCCGATACAAGGTATTTTCCGGGCATCTTCTCCAGTATACAGTTTACAAGCATTGCCTTCTGGTCGGCTTTATCGAAAGCCTCGGCAATGATACTCTCGGTAAGGAGAGAGGGTATATTCTCATCGTTGAGTTTAATGCAGTCCCTTGTGATATCGCAGTATGGCGCAATGCGTTTCAGTGTATCGTAAAGCGCATCGGTCTTGTACATACCGAGCTGTTCGGGGAAGTACTGCTGACGGTTGAGGTTGGATATATCAACCTTGTCGAAGTCGATTATGTGAAGGCTCCCAACGCCTGCACGGGCAAGTGCAATGGCAATATTCGAGCCGAGTCCGCCGAGTCCGCAGACGGCGACAGATGCGGCAGAAAGCTTCTTCTGAAGCTCCTCACCGTGACGTTCGGCAAGTGCCGCATACATTTCCTCTCTTGTGGGGATGCACATATCAGCCTCCTCCCACAAAGCGTACTACTTCAAGGTGGTCGCCCTCATAGAGGACGGTGCTCTTGTACTGAGCCTTTGGCACTATGGATTCATTCAGCTCGACAGCTATCTGCTGTTCGTTATAGCCAAGCTCTGCTATGACCTCGCTGACTGTCCTGCCGTTGAATTCATATTCTTTACCGTTGATAGTAAGCATTGCAATACCTCCTTAAATAACAAAAAAGGGAACTGCAAACGCAGCTCCCTCAGACATAACATCATACAGCTCCCTACGTTGGCATTATCCAAATCAGGTAATAGGGTCGAAGGTCTCACCTTCCTCTCAGCCTGTATACAAGCTCCCCTGTCGATGACTATTATATCACATCGTTTCACAAAATGCAAGCACTTTTTTAAGTTCAACTGCTCACACTGTAAAGATGAGCAGGACGTTCATAATTTGTTCATATTCAGCTTGTAGGGAACGCCGCCTCGGCGTTCCGTTGGCGCACGTACAACCACATGCAACCCTGATACCGTGTAGGGGGCGACTCCTAACCGTCGCCCGTCCCCTCTGTCAGCTTCGCTGACATCTCCCCACACTGTGGGGAGTCACCCACATCGCCCCTTTAGTTTTCAGATATCAGAAAGTAGAAAGCAGTGTAGGGACGGCCATTGGCCGTCCGCAGATAACCGTACATTTATGGTAAAACAATTGTAGGGGCGCATTCCGTGCGCCCGTGATGACCAAATTATGATGAATCAATTGTAGGGACGGCGATTCGCCGTCCGTTTTCATTCAAATTTACATTATACATGCGGACGACCAATGGTCGTCCCTACAGGGTATCAGGGTTGTGGGCGATTGTACGTTTACCCACATTCAGATACGTCCCCGACAGGGGACACCATAATTCCGAATTCCGCATTCAGAATTCCGAATTAAAAAGGGCGCACGGAATGCGCCCGTGATGACCAAATTATGATGAATCAATTGTAGGGACGGCGATTCGCCGTCCGTTTTCATTCAAATTTACATTATACATGCGGACGACCAATGGTCGTCCCTACATGGTATCAGGGTTACAGGTGATTGTACGGTTAACCCACATTCAGATACGTCCCTGACAGGGGACACAATAATTCCGAATTAAAAAGGGCGCACGGAATGCGCCCCTACAGGGTATCAGGGGTGCAGGTGATTGTACGTTTAACCCACATTCAAATCCGTCCCTGACAGGGGACACAATAATTCCGAATTAAAAAATAAAATTCCGCATATATATTGTTTGTGGAAAGATGAAAGGCGGTGCGGTATGCAGGAGAAAACAAACGGCAAGATACACGAGATATACATACAAGGCAGGAGCAGTATGACCGTTTCGGGAGTAACCGACGTTGAAGGCTTCGACGAAAACGAGATAAGCCTCTACACCTGTCTCGGTGAACTGACCATACAGGGCAGGGAGCTCCACATAGACACTATCAGCACCGAAAACGGCGATATGTCCGTATCGGGAGATATATGGGCGGTGCTTTACGGCGACAGGGACAGAAAAGGTCCTCTTTCATGGCTGGGGAGGCTCTTCCGATGAATGTGCCTGATACCTTCTTTTCCCTGCACGAGGAACTGGTACTGTTTTTCCTGTCGGTGATATTCGGTGCAGTGATCGGTGTTGCTTACGATGTCCTGCGTGTGTTCAGACTTGTATTTCCCCATAACACCCTGCTTACGGCTATCGAGGACCTTGTCTTTCTCTCGCTTTGCGGACTCGCTTTCGCTGTGTTCTCGTTCGCCGCTGCAAGGGGAGTTTTCAGGCTGTATTACCTGCTTGGCGGCGTTTTGGGGTACACTCTGTATTTCTTTACTCTCGGCAGTTTCGTGCTTGGTACACTGCGTAAGCTTCTGGGACTTATCACGGCGGTTTTAAAGTTTGCAGCTTATCCACTGAAAAAGGTTTTTGCAATGAAAAGTAAAAAAGCAGTGGTCAAATTTGTGGGATGTTCCAAAAATTTGTTATTTTTATTAAAAAAATAAAAATGCTATTGCTAAAGCTACTGCTTTTGATGTATAATAAAAAAGAAAATATAAAGAGAAAGAACGTGAAAAACGTTGCCATCAAAAAATGTCAAAACACTTAAAGGAATGGGCCTGTTCAACAAAGGTCTCCTTAAACTCGTTGCTGTCGCAGTTGTTATCGGATGCGGTATCCTGCTCTATACCACCGAACGTGACTGCCGTGCAAAGGAAAAGGAAATGGTCGCTATACAGGCTAAAATAGACTCTTATGAGGAAGAAAACGCAGAGCTGCAGATAGTTCTCGACAGTGATGATATGTCAGAGTATATGGAACGTGTAGCCCTTGAGGAAAGGGGTTATGCTTATCCTGGTGAGCGCAGATTCTACGACACATCGAGAGACTAATAAAATAAGGAGTATATATATAACATGCAGCTTGAAATTGGAAAGATCTATAACGGCAAGGTAAAAGGCATCACCCAGTACGGCGCTTTCGTCGATATTGAGGGCGGCGGTACGGGAATGGTACATATTTCCGAAATTGCCAATACCTATGTCAGCGAGATACGTGACCACCTTACAGAGGATCAGGAAGTTAAGGTAAAGGTCATCGGTATCAACGAAAACGGAAAGGTAAGCCTTTCTATCAAAAAAGCAGTCGAGAATTCCGAAGAGACGGCGCAGCGTCCCCCAAGAAGAAACGACAGAAACGACAGGAATGAAAGAAATGACAGGAACGGCGGACAGCGTCCCCGTCCGAACGTCTGGGAACCAAAGAAAACTGTTCCACAGTCTGAAATGACTTTCGAGGACATGATGTCCCACTTCAAACAGACAAGCGAAGAACGTATCGGCGACCTGAAAAGAAGTACAGACCGCAAGAACGGTACAAGAAGAAAGTGATAAAGCCGTCCCCCAAAAGGACGATAATACAGCTTTTAAGCCATGGTATTTCAGCGGAAGTATCATGGCATTTCTGTTTATGAATGGAGGAAAAAATATGGAAATAAGAGCGTTTACGGAAAAAGATGCAGAAGATACAGCAAAAGTCATTGCAGAGACACTCAGGATAAGCAACAGAAGGGATTACACTGCGGAACAGATAGAAGCTATTATTGCAGGTCTCTCGGCAGAAGAACTGGTAAAGGTCTCGAAAGAACGACACATGTATGTGATATGTGATGGTGAACGTATTATTGGTACAGGCGGCATCGCAGGATATTGGGGAAGCCTTACCGAAAGCATCCTGCTGACTATTTTTATTCTCCCCGAATATCAGGGGAAAGGCATCGGCAGAAAACTCATCGGAACTCTGGAGAAGGACGAATACTTCCTGAGAGCAAAGCGCATTGAGATACCTGCTTCCCTTACAGCAGTGGAGTTCTACCGCAAAATGGGATATGACTTTAAGGACGGCATCTCCGAACCCGAGGACGGAATTATGTATCGTTTGGAGAAATTCAGGTAATTGTGTTGCCTGTAGGAGAGTATTTATGTTTTTTATTGAGGGAAACCCTTTTGAAAAAGGGTTCTCCCTCAAACTCCCTTCCTAAAACTTTTGCCCCAAATTTTCAGCCTGACATGGCACTCACTCACAGTATCACTAAAACAGTAGTTTTACAGGAGTGCCATGTAAGGCTGAAAATTTAAAGTAAAAGGCTCAGAAAAGAATCAGGGAAACTCTCATCAGAATGATTCCCACCAATAATACATATAATATAGCTCTACACGCAACGCAGTTGTAAAATGATATTATTTAACTTATACATAATTTAGTAGAAGATTACAGGTTTTGCTTTTTTCTTTTGTGCAAATTTGCTAATAGCAGTGGTCTCAGTTGTGCATGTGACAGAAATATATCCGAAAATTCAAATAACTCTTGAAGATGAATTACACTTAATGTATAATATAAGTGTTAATTTACATAGATAGAGTGCGTTATATCCTGCCTTTTTTCGGCAGATATGCGGTTTTTTTCAATTGTTTTATTTCAGGCAGTACTGTCTGCCTGTCCGGAGGAAATATGATGATGATGTCAAAGTTAGCTGCGTTTTTTGCGGCAGCAGTTGTGGCTCTGGTGCCTATGCAGTTCCCTGCGGCTTTTGCAGAGGATAAGAGCGGATTTACCGCCGAAGAGATAGAAAAAAGTGAAGTTAAACCGACCATAAGCCTCCCTAAGATAACCATTACGGAGGAAGAAGCTAAAAAGTCCCCCAACAGGCGCATAAGCCTTACTGTTGAGGGTGCTTCTAAAAAGTTTGCGACTGTCGAGCTGTGGACAAGCTTCGATAAGCGCCTTCAGGTATCAAAGGACAGCGACGGCCGTCCTTCCGCAGAAAAAGGCGGTTCGCTCCAGTATTTTAATTCCTACCTGTGCGCTTCAAAATATTTCGATACAAAGACAAAAAAGGTAACCGACCTTAACGGAGTCCGCCTTATTGCCAGCGCAAGCGGTAATTACGGCGTGGACGGCGAACTCTTCAGCATCACGGTAAAGCTCCCATCGGACGTTAAGGCAGGGGATGAGTTCCCACTTGAAATAGTGGATGTGGAACGTGATACGGTCAACAATAAATACGTGAACACCATGTTTACCAACCAGAAAAACGACGAAAGCGGTAAACTCATGCAGGCGTGGGTAATGAAGAACGGCTTTGAAAACGGCTATATCCGCATCACAGACGGCAATACAGCTTCTTCTTTCCTTGCCGGCGATGCTAACCTCGATAAAAAGGTTGACCTTTCAGATGCCCTGTGCATTTTGCAGTATGTTGCCAATGCCAAGCGTTTCCCGCTTACTTCTCAGGCTATCGATAACGCCGATGTGTACCAGCGCGGCGACGGTATAACAGCTTCGGACGCTCTCTCGATACAGAAGCTTGATGCAAAGGTCATCAAGGAACTTCCCGAGTCGTACCAAAAATAATATTACAGCAGTAGGGGCGCACACTGTGCGCCCTTCAGTCTGTCGAAAAAGTCCAGTAAAAGCTGGGCTTTTTCTCATTTATGTG
>ERZ795052.142-NODE-142-length-105424-cov-5.896715_pt1 | contig 105424 bp, 79 predicted proteins | sample MGYA00375136_ERZ795052 | MGnify/ENA primary metagenome ERZ795052 (study PRJEB30181, sample SAMN05720156) | activated sludge metagenome | isolation source: Anaerobic digester | place: Japan | collected 2015-05-26 ...
TGCCAAGTCTTTTAAAGTGATGTTTTCTTCAAATTGGTATTCTTTATTATTATATTTTACTATATACATATTTTACTCCTTTTCTCTACTGATATTCTACCATGATTCCCTATTTATGTAAACACTTTCAAAAAATAAAACTGATGAAAAAAACAGGTCTCTAACCTGTTATTTTACAGCTTCTTTTACTTTATCGCAAATCACAGCAAAACCTGTTGCGTCATTGATGGCGATTTCTGAAAGCATCTTACGATTGATATCAATATTTACTTTTTTCAAACCAAACATTAATTTATTGTATGATAAGCCATTTAATCTTGCTGCAGCGTTAATACGAGCAATCCATAATCTACGGAAATCGCGTTTTCTTCGTTTACGATCGCGATAGGCATAAACAAGTGATTTCATTACTTGTTGATTAGCTGTTCTATATAATGTATGTTTTGAACCAAAATAACCTTTGGCTAATTTTAAAACTCTGTTACGTCTTCTTCTTGAAACGACTCCACCTTTAGTACGTGGCATAAAAATTACCTCCTTTTATTATTCTACTTTTATTTTAAATTTGCAACTTGTTGCTTAATGCGGCCTAAATCAGCTGTAGATACCATTGATTCTTTACGTAAATGACGAATTCTCTTTTGAGTCTTTCCAGGAGCCAAGTGGCTTGTTCCTGGACGTCCGCGCATAATCTTTCCAGTTGCAGTTATTTTTAAACGTTTTTTAGTAGCACTATGAGTCTTCATTTTCGGCATGTTAAAATCACTCCTTGTCTTTCTTCTTATTTTTTGGAACTAAAATATAGTGGCTATTTCTACCATCAAGAGCACTTTTAGTTTCTACTATGGCATACTCATCCATTGCTGCAACATATCTGTCTAAAATATCTGTTGAAGATTCAAATTGCAACAATCTTCTTTTTCCTCTTGGAAAATAAATTGACACCTTTAATTTACTACCATCAGCTAGAAATTCTTTACCGGTTTTTAGCTTTGTTTCAAAATCTTTTTGTCCAATTACCGGAGACAATCTGATTTCTTTTAAAACCACTACTTTTTGATTCTTTCTGCTTTCCCGTGCCCTTTTCTGTAATTCATAGCGATATTTACTATAATCCATAAAACGGCAAACAGGAACTTTAGCGTTTGGCGCTACACAAACCAAATCATAATTATTAGTCCTTGCTTTGTTAATTGCCTCATCAATTTGCATTTCCCCTAAAGCAGTTCCATCAGCATCAATAACTAATACACGTTCCGCCTCAATATTTTCATTTACTAAGGCTTCGCTTTTGCGATCTACATTCTTACTAATTATAAAGCACCTCCTATTTATTAGTACCTACCACAGCAAGAAAAGAAAAGTGAGCGCTATATAAGCACCCACTAAAAAATCACAAAGTTCTTGTAAAGTGACATTTACCTACCAACAGAATCGGTCAGGTGAGAAGTGGGTACCTCTTCTTTCCACTATGATAAACTACTTCGATATTATACTATAACTGACATTATTTGTCAAGAGTTGTTTTTATTATAATCTACCTTGTTAAAATAATCGGCGATTTTCCTGTTGGAGTGTATTCCCCATTCAATAATCTTTTTAAAGCATCAACCATAATTGGACTATATTCATAAATGCACAAATATCGATTCACAGTATTAGCATATTTATTGATATCATAAGGAAGATTTAATCCTATTACTAATAGATTCTCGTCTTTATTTGCTAATTGATTGACTAAGTTTATTTGTAAATTATTCGCATCACCAACAGCAATAACAACTTGTTCGTAACCTCCAGCAATTTGAACGAGTTCGGTTACTCTCCCACTCGTTAGTGAGGATATATCTAGAAAATCGCATTTGCTAAAGCCTTTTGTTTTTAGATAACGACTAGCAATATATCCAAATGAATTATCGCTACCACTTAAATTAGGTTCAAGGGTCAATGAAGCTTTGGTTGACAGAATTAATGTTGATTTTGTTTTATCTAACCCTGAAAAAATCCCCAAATGAACCGTAACCGCTTGTTTTGCAATTTCCAGATTTAACTCTTGATGAGTGGATAAATCATAATTTTGATAGTTTTCACTAGGAAGATGATTATCAAATAAATCGTATTTTACCTTTTTCAAAAGGATACGACGAACAGAATCGTTGATTCTCGCTTCACTGATTTCCCCATTAACGACAGCTGCTTTAATCGCTTGATGAGCGGTAATCGGATTATTCATCGATGTATAAGCAAGCATATCAGCTCCTGCTTTTACCGCTAAGACTGCTGCTTGACCAACGCCATAGTTATCGGCAATGGCTTTCATTTCCATACCATCGGTAACAATAATCCCTTGATAGCCAAGCTCTTCCCGCAGCAAATCAGTCAACACAGCCTTTGATAATGTTGCTGGATAATCTTTGTCAATTGCTGAAAAAATGATATGCGTTGTCATGATTGCATCTATTCCCCCAGCAATAGCACTGATGAATGGTGCCAATTCAATCGCATATAAATTCTCTTTGGTACTTGTTATTTTAGGCAGTGAAGTATGAGAGTCTGTACTCGTGTTTCCATGACCAGGAAAGTGTTTTGCGCAACCCATAACATTGCTTTCTTTTAATCCTGCTATCATCTGTCGACCAAATAAGGAAACGGTAATGGCATTATCTGAATAACTACGATTATTAATGACTGGATTATTCGGATTATTATTCACATCTAACACCGGTGCTAAATCGAAATTAATCCCATAATTCTTTAATTCTTCACCTGTTGCCTTCCCTACAAGATATGCATTTTGAGGATTGGTTGTTGCAGCAAGGGCCATGTTACCTAAAAAACGAGTTCCTCCGTTAACAAGTCTCGCTACTCGACCACCCTCTTGATCAATACAAATAAAAGCCGGTATCTTCGTAATAGCAATGATTTCCTTTTGCAATTCAGTTGTAAATGCACCTGCTGTTTCACCATCAGGAACATTGTAACCCATATGGATAAAGTTACCTAGTTTATATTGGGCAATAGCATTTTTTGCTTGTGATGTTAGACTAGTTCCGTTATAAGAAAAAATAAACATTTGACCGATTTTTTCATCTAAGGTTAATCGGGTAATAATTTCATCAACGTATTCTAAATCTTCTTGCTTCTCTCTTGGAGCATTATATTGTCTTACAGTAATGGTGATTTCATCAAAAACTTGGTCATTCAGGATTGACGTTGCCCGAATGGTTGCTGAGCCTGCCGTTAATCCTAAGACAGTCCCATCAACGACTTTAAGAATGGTCTTATCCGATGTCGTCCAAACAACTTCTTTGCTAACCTCTCCCCCAATTACTTGTAAATTCAAATAAATGAAATTGCCAGCAGTTACTTCTTGTTCTCCAGTAAGGATTATTTCATCTGGTGCAGCAGCAATGACTTCAATAGTAAATATCGTCATTACATTCTCATCATCAGCCGATACAGCTTTGATGGTTGTTCTACCGATTGCGACTCCTGTAACCATTCCCTTTTCATCAATGGTGGCGATATTTTCATCTTTTGATGACCAAACTACTGCTGTATTCGCTCCTTCTGGATAGGCGGTTACAGTTAGTACTGTACTTTGATTAATACTTACCTTATTACGACCGCTGATAATAATACCCGTTGGAACTTTTCCAATCACTGTTACTAAAAATGTGTTTTTATTATTTGGATTCGTTTTATCTGTTGCCGTAATGATAGCCTCACCAATACTAACGGCAATTACTTCACCATTATCATACACTTCAGCAACCTCTTCATTACTGCTCGACCAAGTCACATCGATATTCGAAGTTAAAAAGATTGATTTTCCTATTCTGACGATTTCTTCACCAGAAATAATAATCTCCAATATTTCTTCTTCATAAACTTCAATAGCAAATTCAGAACTAATACCCTTAATACTTACAACAACACTCGTTGTTCCTTTAGCTATTCCAGTGACGATTCCCTTTGAATCCACTGTAGCAATCCTTTCATCCTTTGATATATAGGTTGTTTCTCCAATCACAAGCGGGAATGTTGTTACTTCTAAAGCAATTTCTCCCCCTACTTTCACCTTATTTGCTCCTTCGATAATAATGGCAAATGGTGCTTCTATTACAAGAATGGTTTTCTCAACAACCAAACCACCAGTTTTAACTTGAATCACAACTTCACCTGGTTCTACACCCCTCACAATTCCTCCATTAACAGTAGCAATCCCTTCATCGCTACTAGTCCAGAATCCCTCGTCCTCTATCTTGAAATTCGCCTCTAGTTCAAGTTTGATTGTGGCTCCTACTTGAACTTCATCTTCACCTACAATAGCGATCTTTTTTTCTTTCGTACAAGCAAGTGAAAAAATGCTTAAAAAGATAATCACTAAAGAACCTATTTTCTTCATACTACCACCTTTTATTTTTATTTTACTGTTAGTCATTATATCAAAATATTGAAAGTATTACAAACTAAAAATCGCGCTTTTGATAAATAATGCCATTAATAAAAAATAAAATAATCATCAAGAAAAGGATTTGATAGTAATTCCCCCTTGATTCAGTAGTACTAATAGTTGGTAAAATTATTTTAAAAATAAAAAAATTATCTTTCTCATCCTGGAAAATACTCGCAATGGTATAAAAAGCAAAAGGAATGATTGACATATAGATATTATCAAAACATTGAATTAAGACCAAAGCAAATAAACCATAATATATCATTAACAAATACAACTGAATAAATAAAAATAAGAAGTCAGGTTCCAAGATAACATGGGGATAATAGAGACCTCCAATAGCAATAAATATGAACACTTCTATCCAAAGAAAGCCAAGTAGAAATAGAGAAATAGTAAGAATCTTAGTAATAAAGTATTTACTTCTAGAGATATTACTCGTAATGATTAAAGTACAATAATTATCTTGTTTGGTTATAAAAGAATAAGAAAAAAGAAAAACCACGATAAATATGCCTGTTGTTTTGATGAAAAACAAATTGCTTTCTAAATAATATTGGTTTGCTTGACTTTGCCAGGAAAAGTCAATACAATCATATCCTATCAGAAAACAGCTAAATAAATGAATAATCAAAACAATGCTTATCATCAGTACTGTCGTTTTAGAAACTAAATAAGAATAATGACACTTAATTAAATTGATCATAAGCTTTACCTTCTTTGAGATAAATCACTTGATCAACAATCTTTTTATACAGCGAAAAATAATGACTTGTGATGATAATCGTCTTACCCGCATCCTTCATCGCTTGAATAAAATCAAATAGTTTTAATTGCATGTTTTGATCTAAGCCATTCAAAGCTTCATCAAAAATATAGATATCTGGATTAGCCAACATCGCTTGAATAATCAATAATTTTTGTTTCGTCCCTTTTGAACACTCATGGATTTTTTTATTGATATGGGGATAAATTTCCCATTCCTTACTTAAAATTTCCAATGCCTTTTTTATTTTTTCTGGTGATATGTTTTTAATTAAACCCAAGTTATATAGAAAATCATAGCATGTAAGGTAATAAGGGAAGTGGAGGCTATCGGGAACATACCCAATTTGATTACAAGTGATGGTTCTTTCTCCTTCATAAGAAATGAGCCCCAAGATAACTTTCAAAATTGTCGTTTTCCCAGAACCATTTTCCCCGACTAATAGGTATGCTTTCTTCTTCCTAAACTCTAAATTAAGCTGATTGAGCACCTTGTTCTTTCCATAAATTTTTGTAATGTTCGATAGCCTCACCAAGACATCATCCATTTATTTTCCCTTTTTCTTTATTTTTCATAAGTTAAGACTTCACCAATTGATAAATTTTTAGTTTTTGTTGTGAAGAATAAAAATTCATCATAATATAGAGTATTTTGTTCTTCTCCTATCTTGTACTCAATTAAAAAACCCATTTTATTTGTTTTAAAAGCTCCATGATATTTAATCGGCAATAGATATTCAACTTTTGTGTTAGAAGGGATGACTAATAAAACTTCTTCGTTGTTATCCTTTGTTCCATGAAGGGAATAACTTTTCCCTAATAAAGTTGAGATGTTGCTATTAGAAAAAACCTCCTCCTCGATGACCATAAAATCCGCACTGAAAAATTGCAAATTCAAATCAAGAGCTGTGATTTTTTCAATGGTGATTGGTTGATTGGTTTGATTGGTTATTCCCATAACCACACCAACAAGAATTTTTTCTTCTTGAAAATCATTGACAATGGGTTGTAATTTAGAAATGGAAATATGCGCTTTATCATCCCCAAAATAAGGGACTTTATAATAAGAAAAACTACCGATAGCGAGATTAATATCCATATTTCGATAATTCATGCAGAGATAAGCATCTTCTATTTCTAAAAGAAATTTGTCTTCTGTCTTAAATAAAACGGTAAAATAATAACTATATTGATAAAAGGATTCCTGATTTATTGTGGTCATCTCACCTTGATAGATTACTTTTTCCAAATTAAGAACTAATTCATTATGATGAGTTTTATCAGAAATCGATAACGATGAGTATTTTTCTTTGTTTGTTATCGACTTATTCAAATCATTGATGAGAATATCTACTTGTATTCTTTCTTCTTCTTGAAAACAAGAAACATAACTATAGGCTTTTTTCACGGTCGTTAGTTTTAATGTTGGAGATGGCTTCAAAACGACGAGAATTAAACAGGCAATGGTAATACTGATCGTTAGAAAAAAACAAATTGCATATTTTTTCATCGATACTTCTCCTCATATAATTCATAATACTCAGTAATTGCTTCAATTGTTTCCCAAGTTCCTTTTTTAAACGTCATTCCTAAAATATAATATTTACTAACAGCATTGGTTACTTTGGCTTCTCCCGTTACCTTTAATGCCACTCGACTATAGGGTGGAATCTCAATTTTTACTTTCGTCGTTTCTGTTTTACTAATTTTACTTTCTTGTTCCTTTTCTCCATTGATTCCCCCAGAAATATTTCCCGTTACTTTTTTAATCGCTCCGGCTATCTTCGCCGAAATGGCACCAGAAACAGTGGTGCTCGTTTTACTGATATCGCTTGTTTCAAGCACGTAATCAACAAAATACGGCGTTGCAGTTTTATTACTTTTGGAAAATAAAACCTCTCCAATATAATGTGCATCACAATTGTAATTAAAAAAATAAGTAGACCAACCCCAAAATTTCGGTTTGGATATTTTTTGATAGCCATATTCCAGTTCTTCTTTGGAAAAATTAATCAACAATTTTCCTTCGTCGACAAAATCAATTTCGATAAATTCTGGATGGCCTGTTGTACTATATCCTTTTACATTAGCTCCAATAAAAATACAAAAAAGTAAGATGATTATTGCCATTTTTTTCATTTGAATATCCTCCTTACTTATATAATAGGAAAACAAACCTTTTTTTATTTTATTTTTTATTTTTTCAAAATAAAAAGCCTTGATTCCTCAAGGCTACTATTTCGTTATTTTTTCATAAATTCTTCAATATCTTTGATTTCTTTGATAATGTCTTGGCTTAAATTGATACACCCTTCTTCGGTAATAACGACATTATCTTCAATCCTAATTCCTATTTTTTCTTCGCTGATATAGATTCCTGGTTCTACCGTTAACACAGTTCCTGCTTGTAAAGGTTCATTGTATAAGATAGGATCATGAGTATCTAATCCTATTGAATGACCAATGCCATGCCAGTAATAATTGATAACCTCTTTATCCTCCGTAATTAAACCCAATCGCTTGCAAGCTTCAATAATCAGCCCTCGGGCAAATTCATGGTATTCTTTCCAAGTAATTCCCGCCTTTAAGAAAGCAATACATTTCTTATTTACAGCTAATACTTCCTGATAAACTTCGGCTTGACGTTTGGAAAACTTACCATCCACAGGGAATGTCCTCGTAATATCACTTACATAATAATCCGTGCAACAACCTAAATCAAACAAGACTAATTCACCATCTTGTAGTTTGGTGTTGTTGAAAACATAGTGTAAGATTGTCGCATTCACTCCAGTTGCTGCAATTGTTTTAAAGGATTTTTGTTTTTGACCATGATATTTAATATGCTGATCAAAATAACTTTCTAATTGATACTCAAATAAACCAGCTTTTGAACGCTTCATCAGTCCTTCAATTCCTGTTTTTGTTATCGCAATGCTCGCTTTAATTTTTTCGATTTCTTCAGGTTCTTTTGTTCCGCGTAATTGAACCACGATGTTATAACTATTATTAATGATTATTTCTGGATACTTTATTTTGAATTCATTTGCATAATCCAATGCCCAATTGCTATAGTTATGGTCATCACGACGTTCTAAATTCAAGTAAATTTCTCGATAACATAAACCACTAGCCCGTGTATTATTGAACAATGAATAAATCGTTTTTGTGAAGGTATTAAGATATTTCACCGTTTCAATTCCAGAAATTTTCGTCGCTTCTTCTTTTGTTAATTTTGCTCCATACCATTTTACATAGAGCGGGTCATTTTCTTCCACAAACAATATTTCATCATAACTATTTTTATGTTTAATTAATACTAAAATAACCTCTGCCTGATTAATCCCTGTCAGATAGTAAAAGTTTTTTTCAACAACAAAATCAAAATCCTGATCGCCGCTTTTGGGAAAAATTTTACCTGAATGAAAGATAGAAATAGTATTTTCTTTTACCTTATCTAAATATTTTTTTCTTGTTTTTATATAGAAATTATGGTCCATACTGTTTATTCTCCCTTAATATGATTGATTAATTCCATCACTTTTTGTTCGATTTCTTTGCTTCGAAGGATAGAATCATGACGACTATTGGTAACTACAGAAATATAAACTTTCATTTTTGGTTCTGTTCCGCTTGGACGAAGGACAAACCAACTTCCATCATCAAGAAAATATTTGATGACATTGGCTTTTGGTAAAGCGAGTTTTGTTGTTTGATTATTTTCAAAACGCTGTTGCAATAAATAATCTTCTTTGGCAACTATCTTCAAACCTTGGAAATTACTTTGCTTTTCGTTGTGAAAGTAATTCAAAATTTCTTCAATTTTTTGAGCTCCACTAGCCCCTGTCAAAGTGATATTAATCAAATGATCATGGTAATATCCGTATTCTTGGTAGATTTCCTCAAGAACATCGACAAGCGTTTTTCCTTGATTCTTGTAATAACAAGCTACCTCACTACATAATAATAATGCTTGCAAGGAATCTTTATCGCGAACGAAATCACTTACTACATAACCATAAGATTCTTCATAACCAAAGAAAAACTCACGCTCTGTATTTTCTAATAGTTTTGCCTGTTCACCAATATATTTAAAACCTGTCAATGTTGAGATGACATCTAAATGATATTTTCGGGCAATTGCTGCTCCTAAAGGCGAAGTAACGATAGTATTGAATAAAACTCCTTTTTTCTTTAAGGTTCGATATTTTGCAAGATATTGAATTAAGATGGCTCCTGTTTGATTTCCTGTCAATAGCACATAATTTCCTTGATGGTTAACAGCTATACCCATACGATCAGCATCAGGGTCTGTGGCGATACAAATATCAGCATGATGCTTTTTCGCGTAGGTGATTGCTAAATCAAATGCTTCTTTGTTCTCAGGATTAGGAGAAGAGACTGTTGAAAAATTAGGATCAGCAACCATTTGTTCTACAACAGGAATACATGAATATCCCGTTTCTTGTAATAATCTTTGTCCTAATAAGCTTGATGTTCCATGTAGAGGAGTAAAAACAACGAGGAAGTTTTCCTTATTTAAATCTGGATGAACACGAATTGATTTTACTTTATTTAAGTAAGCCGTATCAATGCTATCATCAACGATTTCAATATATCCTTTTTGTTTTAGACTAGCAAAACTTTCTACATGAATCTGAAAAGCATCAGGTGCTTTTGCAATCTCATCGATAACAATATCCGCTAAATCCGGTACTAACTGACAACCAAAATCATCATATATCTTGTAACCATTATAATTAGGTGGATTATGACTGGCGGTAATGACAATTCCTCCCGTTGCTTTTAATTCTCTTACAGCAAAACTTAATTCTGGTGTTGGTGTTATCTTATCAAACAACAATACCTTAATTCCCATCGTTGCCAATACTCTTGCTGATTCTTCAGCAAACAGCCGGGAATTATGGCGACAATCATAAGCAATCACAACAGAAGGATTGGCTTTTTTTGTTTGTAATATGTATTGACCATAACCATAATTAGCGCGTCTCATCGTATAAATATTCATTCGATTTGTTCCTGGCCCTAAGATGCCTCGCATTCCCCCCGTACCAAAAGCTAAATCCGTATAAAAAGCTTCATAGTAGTCCTCTTCAGTAAAACTATCCAGTTCCTTTTTTAATGTTTCATCTAAATCCTTGTAGTTTTTCCATTTGACGATATCGGTTAACATTCTAGTCCCTCCCTATAAAATCACGATCGATAGTGATAATTAAATTATATTTTTTGTTAATTTTTTTAACTTCTTTTTCTATATGTATTTTTAAATCTTCATCGGATAGGTGATATTTTACCGGTACGACGAGATCAAACAAAATATTGGTATGTGTATCTCCATAAACAACACGAAAATCATGAAAATGTAGGTTCTCATCTATATTAGTCACAATAGTAATTATTTTTTCTCTTAATCTTATTGTCTTTTCATCATCAAAATCAACAGGATCCATATGAATAACTAAGCTAATTCCTCTTTCATTCATAAAGTCCTTTTCAATATTATCGATGAGGTCGTGGCTAACAATAATATCAACTTTAGCATCTACTTCAACATGTACGGTAATAAAGGTTTTAACCGGTCCATAAGAATGAATGACTAAATCGTGAATTCCTAAAACACCGGGATAACTTTCTATTTTTTTTGTTACTTCCTCAACAAATTCTTTTGTTGGCGCTTCCCCGATTAAAGGAGAAACAGTTTCCTTAATTAGTTTAATACCACTGATGATAATAAAAATAGAAACGACCACTCCCATATAACCATCAAGGAGTAGTTTAGGGAAGAATAAAGTCACGACTAACGAAATTAAAACTACCGCTGTTGATATACAATCATTCAAACTATCTGTTGATGTCGCAATTAGGGTTGTTGAGGCGATCAATTTTCCCACTTTCCGATAAAAAATACTCTGCCACAGCTTTACGACAATCGAAAGGACCAATATCCCTATCATCATTAATTGCGTCTTTAATTCTAGTTCTTCATAAGTTGGTGTTATAATTTTTTCAATAGAAGACTTTGCCAATAAAAGGCCAATCACAAGAATAATGAAAGAAACAAGCAAACCTGTAATATATTCGATTCTTTGGTGTCCATAGGGATGTTCGTTATCGGCCGGCATACTCGATAATTTAAAACCGATTAAGGTAATAATTGAACTTCCAGCATCTGATAAATTATTGATTCCATCAGCTGTAATGGCAATACTACTAGTAAGTATACCCGTTATAATCTTTACAGCACATAAAAAAATATTGCTGATAATTCCTACAGCGCTGCTTAATTTTCCATATGCAACTCGGACTTTATTGTTATTATAGTCTTGATGATTTCTAATAAATATTTTAGCCAATAATCTCAACATAAAATTTGCCTCTTTTTACTAATTCTATTTTACACTTTCTTTTCCTTTTCTTCAAGTCATTTTAATGGTTATTCTCTAAATAAATTTTCGCTCTCTTGATGGCAAGTGATTTAAGGATTAATCAGTAATAAGACCTTTGAAAAACCATCTGGCGGTAAATTTACCCTTATAAACAGCATAATAACATTATCAATCAGATAAAAATGAAAAATAGTTGATAATATCTATCAACTATTTAGAGAAAGGAAAACTATTCTATGCTAATCAAAACTTTTGTTTCATCGGCATCAATATTGACAATTTCGCCAGTAAAATCATTCTCAATGCAAGCGATGATTGTCTCAATATCAATACTATCTTTCACATCATCATCGATATGATTTAGTGATTTATCGATAATTTTATTTACCCCGCTAGATCCCAATGTACTTTTCAAAAAAGCTACTGGTATCGTAATATTAACTTGTCCTCCAGGATCATCCACTTTGATTTTTAAAAACTTACCCTTCTTTTTCCCTGTTTCCTCTTTCGCATGAACAGCATCTTGAACATTCATCGACTGCTTTTGTTTGTCAATAGAAGATAATAATTCATTTGCTTCTGCTGCATTGATAATTCCATTCTCCAGCATTTCTAATATTTTTAGTCTTTCATCATTCATCTTTACTAAACCAGCCTCTCATCTTTTCTCCTAAATTTTCCATTTGTTTTCCAAAATCCTTAAAATTTTCTTTTACTGTCTTATCACCAATATGATTTAATTTTTCTTCAATATCGGCAATAGCTTTTTTTATTTCTGCTTTAGCCTTCTCAAATTCCGCTTTTACTTTTTTTAATGCTTCGCCATCCCTAATCTTTTGCGATGCTTTTAGTTCTGCTTGTTCAATTTTTTCTAAAGCTTTACGCATTTTTGCTAATGCTTTTTTTAATTTTTCTTTTATTTTCTTTTCATCGTCAATTCTTTCAAAGATTTCTTCTTCAAAAATTTCCCCTTCAACATACTCTTTTTTCTTCTTTTCTTCCATTGTTCTAAATAATTCCTCTGCTTCTTGAGCAGTGATAATTCCCTCTTCTAACATTTTTAAAATTTTCGTTCTTTCTTCCATAACAATCTCCTCATTTATAGTTTCTTCAATAACGCAGTTGCTTCTTCAAACGATATTTCTTTACTGGCTAAGCGTTCCAAGATTTCTTGTCTTTGAATAGAAACTTTATCTTCTTCTAACTTATCATATCCTAATACAGCAAGGATTTCATTCAACATTTTTTTAACTGTTGGATAGGAAATATTCATATCTTTTTCCACTGATTTAATACTTCCTTGATTTTTTAAAAATATTTCAATAAATGTCAATTGTTCCTTGGATAGTTTGGCTAATTTAGTCAAGGCAAATTCGCCACTAATTTCAATTCCACAATTATCACAATGTAGTCGTGAAATAGTCAGTTCCTCACTACAAATAGGGCATTTAGAAATTACTTCTTTTCGCATACTTCACCTAGTATAATATAAATCTTCTAATATTATACTTAATTCCTTTCATTGTATTTTGTATAATAGTTGAACCTATCACTATATTAAACACTCCTATTGATTTATAATAATTCAAGATCAATTTTCACCTCATCAGTATCAATAAATAGGGTTGTGCCGCCACCATTTTGCAGGAAAGCATCAATGATTTCTTGAGGGATATCCTCTTCTTTTACATATCGCATTGCAATTTTAATCACTAGACGGACAGGAATCGGAAAGAAAAACAAAACCTTAAGTAAACAAGAAAGACTAGGTTGATCTTTAATTCTTAATCGTAAATCAGCAAACCTGACCGGTTTTCTTTTTTCTTTGTATAACAAATCAAATCCTTCTTTAGCGGTTATTTTCTTTTTTTCTATTTTCCTTAATATTCTTTTTCTCATATGTTCACCTATTTACAAGTCAATTATATACTATTAAATTAATATTGTCAATAATAAAATTAATTTTATTAATTTAATTATTAATTTTATTAATTATTATATTGATTTACTTATGCGAGTGTAAAATAAAAAAGCTCAAATTTGAGCTTTTTTTAGTGTTTTATTTTCCTTTTTCAAGATAATCAACTATATCTGAAACTTTACGAATGTTTTGAGCTGCCTCATCAGAAACCTGAACATTGAATTCATCCTCAATTGCCATGATTAATTCAACAGCATCAAGTGAATCCGCACCTAAATCTTCAGACAACTTGCTATCAAGTGTAATTTTATCTTCATCAATCGATAATTCTTTTGCTATTAAGGCTTTTACCTTTTCAAAATACATAATAATATCCTCCTATATATACGAGTATTATACTCATTTTTTATTTTTTGTCAAGAAACTAGCGTTTTGATTCCAATATTATGCCATCCATAACAGAAAATAATCATCCTTAAGTTCTTATTTTTTTTATTTTCCTTCTTCTTTTTTAAAAGGATAAGCCATGATAATGGATGCCAGAATAGCAGAAATAAAGCCCATGACCCCACCAAAAATAAATGGTGCAGAAATACCCAACCAGGCCCATAGCCCTCCTGCCAGTAATGAGGCAAACAATAGACCAATTCCTTGGCAAGTTCCATATAAACCAATAATCGTACCTTTTGCTTCTTTAGGGGCATATTCCGTAATAAACGCTTTTTCTGATCCGCTGATCATCGCTTGATATAATCCATACATTCCAAATAGAATCAACAATGAACTCTTTGATGTCAGGAAAGCAAAGCCTAGGTAGACAACTCCATAGAGAAAATAACCGGGAACAACTAGTTTTCTTCTACCGATACGATCCGATAATTTTCCCATAGGTAGAGCAAAGATAGCCGATACTAAATGATATACCAAATAAAGAAGTAACACCGAACTTGTATGATAGCCAGCGCTTGTTGCTTTTAATATTAGAAAAGCATTGCTGGAGTTTCCTAAGTTGAATAATAAGACAATAACCAAGTACCAGATAACCCTCGGATTAATTTTTAACTTTTTTAGCGATAGTCTGTTTTCTTGTTTTTGATGACCTCCTTTTTCTTTCACAAACAATAAAAAGATTAAGCCTATCGCTGCTGGAATAATAGATAATAAGAAAATAGTTTTAAATGCTTCTACATCAATTAAAGTATCATTACTAACTAATCGTCGATAAAGAAAATAAGCGATGAAAATCCCTAAACCTGCCCCAAAGGTATCGAGCATTTTGTGAATACCAAACGATTTACCTAATGCTTCAACACCCGATTCAGCAACCAAAGCATCGCGGGGAGTTGTCCTGATTCCTTTACCAATCCGATCAGTTAAACGAGCAAGAGTAATTCCAATCCAACTTCCCGAAAAGAAAAGAATAATCTTATAGAGAATAGCGCTGGAATACCCTAAAAAAGCCAATCGCTTCTTGTTTTGATATTTATCCCCTATATACCCAGAATAGCTTTTCAGTAGCGCTGCGATACTCTCAGCAAAGCCTTCAATAATCCCAACAAGCGGCACCGAAGCAAATGTTTGCAAATAGATAGCCACTAACGGATAAACCATTTCCGTCGATAAATCGATAAAGAAACTGACCAATCCTAAAAATATAATATTGATAATCCCGCGTTTGATTTGCTTTTGCTCTACCATATTATCCTGACTTTATCTCCTAATCGTAATTGGAGTGGATTTTGTCAATTTCTATAATTTCCAGATTCGCTCCTTACTAAACAAATATAAATCAATATTTACCATTTGAGCTAATTCAATTGTCATTTGATTGATTATCCGATCAAAAACACTCATCATTAGTTTTACCGCCATTAACGATTGATTGATATCTAAATATTTTATCGCTTGTTGGCACTTTTTTTCATCGTTTTCAATATATTTTAATTTTTCTGTTTCTTCGATAGCTTTGATATCTTTTGCCAGGAAAGATAGCAATCTCTTGAGGATAATTGCTAGTTTACTCGCTTGATAAAGCATATGAAGCAAATCATCACTCCGAAGATAATTATAATATTTTACGAGAACAAAACTAAAATCATTCATAATTTGAGCAATTTCCTGATTTTTGTTTTCAACAAGAATTTTTTTAGCCAACAAATTTGCGTTATCGAAGATAATCTTTACTCCTGATAACGGTTTAATCTCTTTCTCAATGATAAGATACAAATAGAGAATCACTCCATTATCATAGACACAACGGAGAATTTTTGTCTTTGGATCTTCTTCTAAATACAAGATACTATAATATGATTCCAGAATTTTTTCTCGAAGTTTACAAACAAGATCATAGTTACTTGCTTCAACAACCACATGTAAATGAATATCGCTGCTCGCATCTTCGGGATTACTTACCAAAGGACCACTCAAAAAAAGCCCTGAAACTAATTTTGATGCTAATAGATAATCAGAAATTAATTTTATTGCTCGACTTTGTAGCATGTCCCCTCCCGAAAAACAATTATTTTTTACCTTCCATTGGAGGAATCATCGAAAGTTCAACTCTTCCTTTTAATAAGTCAACAGAAACAACCCATACTTTTAAAATATCGCCGACGCTTACTACATCTAGTGGATGTTTAATAAACTTTTTACTCATTCTCGATAAATGAACTAAGCCATCTTCTTTCACACCACAATCGACAAAAGCACCAAAGTCAACCACATTACGGACAGTTCCTTGTAATTCCATTCCTGGTTTTAAATCCTCCAGATGCAATACATCACTACGTAGTATTGGTTTTTCAAAACTATCCCGAGGATCGCGTAATGGAGCGACAAAAGCATCTAGAATATCATTAAAAGTATATTCACCAACAGTAAATTCTTTTATAAATTCTTTACGATTCAAACTGGCAATCTTTTTTTGTAATTCAACAGAACCGATATCGTCCTTGGAGAAGCCCAATTTTTCCAATATTTCTTCAGCAACTCCATAGCTCTCTGGATGAATACTGGTCATATCCAGTTTTTCATCGCCATCTGGAATTCGTAAAAAACCGATCGCCTGTTCTAATGTTTTCGGACCAATTCCCTTGATTTTAATTTCCTCTCGGTTTTTAAACTCACCGTTTTGGTCGCGATATTCAACTAATGTTTTTGCTGTTTTCAAGTTTAATCCTGAAACTCTTTGCAATAGCGGAACAGAAGCACTATTGATATTAACCCCCACACTATTAACTGCTGTTTCAACAACAAAGTCTAGGGAATTATTTAATTTTGATTGGCTTACATCATATTGATATTGTCCCACTCCAATTGATTTTGGATCTATTTTTACAAGTTCGCTTAATGGGTCTTGTAATCTACGCGCAATGGAAACGGCAGAACGTTCTTCAACAGCATAATCAGGAAATTCTTCCCGAGCAAGGTCGCTCGCAGAATAAATTGAGGCTCCCGCTTCATTAACAATAATATAGTATACTTCTTTGTCGATTTGTTTTAAGGCATCAGCAATAAAACTTTCTGTTTCTCGACTTGCCGTACCATTTCCAATGGCAATTACTTCAACTGCATAGCGATCAACCAATGTTTTGATTTTATCCACTTCTCGTTGTGTTCTTTCATCAGAAATCACTTCTTCTTTACTCTTTTGGTTAGGATAAATCTTGTCGATAGTCAATACTTTTCCTGTTGTATCAACAACAGCTAATTTACATCCTGTACGATAAGCGGGGTCAACACCTAAAACAACTTTCCCTTTCATCGGTGGCGTTAATAAATAGCGTTTCAAATTCTCCGCGAAAATCTTAATCGCTTGGTCTTCCGCTTTTTCTTTTAACTCAGCACGGATTTCTCGTTCAATTGAAGGTTTGATTAAACGACGATAACTATCTTCAATCGCTTCTTGAACATAGGGAACACTGATTGATTCTTCATTTTCAATAACGCGGCGATTCAAAAATTTAATCACTCTTTCTGTATCTTCAGAAATACTAACTTTTAAAACTTTCTCCGCTTCACCGCGATTAATCGCTAATACACGATGCAATTTAATACTACTAACTGGTTCACGATAATCATAGTACATTTCATAAACCTGTTTTTCATCGACTGCTTGGTCTTTGACTTGACTAATTAGTTCCCCTCTGGTTTGGAAGAAGTTACGAATCCAACGGCGGAATTTTGCATCATCCGATACCATTTCAGCAATAATATCTTTGGCTCCTTGTAAAGCATCTGCTTCATCTTTTACCACCAATCCATCTTTAACCATCTCTTCAGTAGCATCCACTGTTACATACTTCTTAGCTTCCTCAAGAACATCTCCATCAACAGGAAAACTCAATAAGTAAAGCGCAAGGGGTTCTAAACCACGGCGTTTCGCTTCTGTAGCGCGCGTTTTTTTCTTTTCCTTAAATGGACGATAGATATCTTCCAACTCAGAAAGTTTATTTGCTTTGATAATCGCTTCTTTCAATTCTTCAGTAAGCTTCCCTTTTTCTTCAATTAAACGCATGATATCTTCTTTACGATCCGCCAATTTACGACCATATTCCCATTCTTGGTAAATCGCTCGAATTTGCTCTTCATCAAGACCGCCTGTTACCTCTTTTCGATAACGAGCAATAAAAGGCACTGTTCCCCCTTCTTCAATTAGCTTCAAGACCGCTTGAATTTGAGCGATAGAAACCTTTTGTTGTTCGGAAACTTGCTTTAATAATTGTTCATTAATATAATTGTCTTCACTCATACTATTACTAATTTCTCCTTTATTATTACTGGTTATAGTATACTCCTTTTTACCTCTTTAATCAATATTTTTATTGGAAAGCTATTCTCCGAACAGGAAAAAAAGATAATAAAAAAAAGGAAAATAACCATTTTTTAGTTATTTTCCTCTTCTTTTTGAAATTCTGTTGGGAGTTCGGAAAAGGTTGTTTTACACTTTGGATAGCGATTACAAGCATAAAATTTTGTTCCTTTTGAACGACCTTTTTTCGATATACGTTCCACCAAGACCCCTTCTGTACAGTTAGGACATTTAATTCCCGTAGAAACAGCTTCTTCCGTTTCCACTTTTTTAATATAACGGCATTTAGGAAAGGCCGAGCAAGCAGAAAATTCTCCAAATCTTCCGTTGCGAATAACCAGTGGACTTCCACATTGAGGACAAGTTTCTTCGAGAAACACAGGGTAAATTTTCTCCATTTTTTTCTCTGCCTCTTCAACAAGCGGCATGTATTCTTGGTAAAATTTGGTTAATTCTTCTGTCCAATCTTTCTTTCCTTCTGAGATATAGTCTAAATTTTGTTCCATATCAGCGGTGTATTTAATATTAATTACTTTCGAAAAATATTCTTCTAATTTTTTAGATGTCAGGATGCCTTGTTTTGTGGGATGAAGAAATTTCTTTTCTATCTTAACATAATTTCTTTGCTTTAGCGTGTCAACCATTGCAGCATAAGTCGATGGTCGTCCTATCCCCAATTCTTCCATTTTCTTAATCAGGCGCCCTTCTGTATAGCGTAGGGGAGGTTGGGTAAACTTTTGCTCAGTTATCACAGCAACATCTTCAAGTTGTTCAGATTTTTGAAAAACCGGAAGTGTTTTTTCATCTTCTGTCTCTTCCCCACGATAAACTTTTAAATAACCATCAAAGAGTATCCTTTCTCCACTCGCTTCAAATAAATAACCATTATTCTCGATTCTGACTTTTTCATCTTCAACAAGTGCACTGCTCATTTGTGAGGCCAAAGCTCGATAGTAAATCAAGTTGTATAATTTGAATTCATCAGGACTGAGATATTTCTTGATGCTTTCCGGAGTATTGGTTAATTCTGTTGGCCTAATCGCTTCATGAGCATCTTGAACATTTTTGCCTTTATTGACGATTCGTTGATAGCCTTGATAGTACTCTTTTCCATATACTTTGGTAATATACTCTTTTCCCGCAGCAATAAATTCATCCGACAAACGATAAGAATCCGTACGCATATAGGTAATTAATCCAATCCGTTCATTCCCTAGTTCAATTCCTTCATATAAATTTTGAGCAATCATCATCGTTTTTTTGGCATTAAAGTTCAATTTACTCGACCCTTCTTGTTGCAAAGTAGAAGTAATAAACGGTTCCTTTGCTTTCTTCTCGCGATTTTTCTTGATGATTTCATTAACCGTATAAGAACCTGTAAGATGACTTAAAACTTTTTTTACATCCTCTTGACTATTTAATTTTATTTTCCCTTCTAAATCACCGATGAACTTAGCTTTTACTTTTTGGTTAGCTTTGGTAAATTCAATCAACATATCCCAGTATTCTTCAGGAATGAATTGTTCTATTTCTTCCTCTCGTTCAACGACCAATTTCAGTACTACAGATTGAACTCTACCTGCTGATTTTGAACCTATTTTACGTTGCAACAATTTTGATAAACTAAAACCGATAATTCGATCGACAATTCGTCGTGATTCTTGAGAATGAACCAAATCTATATCAATTTCCCGCCCGTTTTCTAAGGCTTTCAACACAGCATTTTTAGTAATTTCATGAAAAACGATTCTTTTAGAGTTTTCTTGATTTAGTCCTAAGGTATCATATAAGTGCCAACTAATCGCTTCTCCTTCACGGTCGGGGTCGGTAGCTAGATAAATCTTATCGTATTTTTTAACATCTTTTTTCAGTGTCTTTACCAGTGCCGATTTATCTTTCAGAACTTTATACATAGGTTTAAAATTGTTCTCGATATCGACACCAAATCCGCCGTATCCCCTGGTAGTAAGATCGCGAATATGGCCCTTGCTAGAAGTTACGCTATAGTCCTTTCCTAAATACTTTTCAATTGTCTTTGATTTTGCTGGACTTTCAACAATCACTAAATATTTTTCCATAAACTCACCTTTTTTCGTAAGCATTATAACATCATGATTATCAGTATGCAATAGATTTACATGTTAATCAAGCGGTTTTTTTTGCTAGTTTTCCTTTTCTATCTTTATTTTATCACTTTTTTTACAATTTTAAACTAAATTATGTTTTTCTCAAAACAAAGAAAAAAGCTCAAATGAGCTAAATTTCATTAATCACCGCCAACAAAACCAAATCTTCAGAAAAAATATTTTTAATGGAATGGCTTTCATTTTGCTTGGTGATATTTACTGTTCCTTCATCGATAAGCTTCTTCGTACTTCCCATCGTCACTTCACCTTTTCCTGATAACACATACACCACTTCTTCATCGGCTTCATGAACATGAAGCCCTATCGATGAACCGGCAGGGATGGTGATCTTTGCATACATTTTCATGTGCGCTAAACAAGGCTCTAGTTTTTCAATCCATACATATCCCTCACCGCCACGCATGTTTAAAACTTTTTGTTCTTTATTGTGATCAAAGTTAGTAATCATGATTCTTCTCCAATTACAATATTCATTTTATAATATTCCTGATAAACTTCATCTTGATGATAATACTTTATCTTACAAAACATTTCCTTAAAATCAATGATATCGGCAATAATTTCATCACCAACAGAAATAAAATCACCATTGTCAATTTGATAATGATAAATTCCATAAAAAGGATAAATATCACCATCATTCGTCACAATCCACGATTGAAAATCAATATGTGAAGCTTCTTCCAAATCGATAAAGCGAATGTTTAACTTGAAGCGATTAACCGCTTCTGTTTTTCTTTTTAAAGCGATGAGTTCAATTTGATAATTTTCTAATGAATTGACGAATTTTGAATCTGTCAGCTCACTGGGCATCAACCTCATCATTTCTTCGCTATACTGGACCTTCGCTGCAATCTTTTCTTCTTGTAATAGATACTCATAATCATAAAGAATATCTACCTTTGTAATTTGTTTTCCATCAACATAATTATAGGGGAAAAAGTTTTGCGCATAGGAACGCTTGCGAGCATCTTCTCTAAAAATATGATAATATTGGTCAATTTTACCCGTATCTGTTGTCCAATCCACTTGATAATAATTAAAATATCTTCCCGTACCGGCAACAATATTAGCATAAATAGTAATGGCATATTTGACTTTAATCGTATCTTTTTCTAAAACCGGTTTAGCATTTATCAAGACATAAGAATTTAAATCCGGGTGATAAACCTCATGTTCAGCGACGATTTTATCGTATTGTAGTCCTTTCATGGTCCTGCATCCAGCAAGAAATAAACAAGCAAACAATACTAAGATGAACCACCTTTTCATTTTATTTCCTCCTTATTGCCTCTATTACTGGAGCAAAACTACGCCGATGCAGGGGACAAACACCATATTTTTCTAGCGCTGATTTATGTTCTTTTGTTATATATCCTTTATGTTTTTTAAATCCATATTGAGGGTAAACCTCATCAAAATCAATCATGATATGGTCCCGAGTAACTTTCGCCAGAATGCTTGCTGCGGCAATAGAAGCGCTTTTCGCATCGCCTTTTACAATCGCCAAATACTCAATGCCAATGTCTAAAGGCATAGCATCGCTTAACACATAGTCAATCGGGGTTTTAAATTGTTTAATACATTGTTCCATGCCCCATTTGCTCGCCTTATATACATTGAGCTTATCGACTTCCCCGACATCAATAACTTCAATGTGATATTCAATCGCTTTTTCTTTAATGATATTATATAACTCTTCTCTCTTTTTGGGAGTTAGTTTTTTTGAATCGTTCAAGCCGATGATTTTATCATCTAGTGGTAATAAACAGGCAGCAACGACCAGCGGGCCAGCCATAGGACCACGACCAGCTTCATCAACACCGACAATATTACGATATCCTGTAGCGACTAGTGAGTTTTCATATTCGTATAAATCAATCATAAAATATCTAGGGTAATTCGTCCCAGCCGAAGCGACCTAAAATCGTTCAACAATACCTCTGCTGCTTTCTCCTCAACGTCTTCTTTATTGCTGATTCCCCGAGTACTCGCAATGTGTTTTAGAATATCCAGATTGGAAAGTCCGGCTGAAAGTTGGTAGCGCTCAAGAATGTTCTTTTCATAATTTGCTTTCAAAAAATCCAATAAATAATAACCTAGTTCATCGCTTTTTAAGATTTCATCCCGAATTGCTCCGGTAATCGCCAGGTGCATTCCCACTTTCTGGTCTTCAAACTTTGGCCATAACACTCCTGGAGTATCGAGCAATTCCAGATTGGCATTTAACCGAACCCATTGCTGTGCTTTGGTAATTCCCGGTTTATTCCCGACATTTGCTACCCTCTTATTGACTAATTTATTGATTAATGTCGATTTGCCAACATTGGGAATCCCTACAATCATCCCTCTGATCGGGCGTGGTTTCATGCCCCTTGCTTTTTCTTTTTCAAATTTATCTTTCAAGATTGTTTGTGATACACCAACAATTTTTTTGATGTTTAGTCCACTAATAGAATCAATACTTAAAGAAGGAAAACCTTGACTGGTGAAGTGATTTTTCCATTTGTTTGTATAAAAATCATCAGCCATGTCGCTCTTGGTCAGTAAAATCAAACGCGGTTTATTTTTTAAAAGTTCATTAATCAGTGGATTCTTCGAAGAATAAGGAATTCTTGCATCCAACAATTCATAAACAATATCAACCAAACGCAATTTTTCTTCCATTTCTTTTTTGGCTTTTGCCATATGTCCAGGAAACCATTGAATCATACTAATCTACCTTCTCCCAATTGAAAATTCCCTTTATTCGGTACTTTACAATACCAAAAATTTGCGATTTGTGGAAGAGACCAAAGGTTTTACTATCATTACTATTGGTACGATTATCACCCATGACAAAATAATAGTCTTCTGGAATAACACACTCTCCACTTTCAGGACAAACATTTTCCCCTTTTATCTGGCAATATTTTTCCAAATCAAAATCACGCAGTCCACCGCCATAATAAAACTCGCCAAATTCATCTTTTAAATAGGCTTCATCAATTTTTTGCTCGTTCAAATATAAAATATCATCCTTAAAATAGAAGGTATCACCGGGCATTCCAATCACCCTCTTCACAAGTAAATCCCCATTTTCCACTCCGGGAACGATGACATTATATCGGTCATTCAATTGAACAACAATGATATCAAAATGATTAACTTTTTTTGTTGAGCGAACCATTAAATCATCTTCATTTTGTAAAGTAGGAACCATCGATGTTCCCTCTACTGTTGCTCGGAAATAGAAAAAACTAGCAAATAATTGAAAGCTTAGGCACACGATAGCAAAAAGTGACATAAAGTCACATATTTGGTAAAAAATATTAGTTGCTCTTGGTCCCCGAGGTACCATGAGAAAACGAACATATAAATCATAAATGATAATCGTTGAGGCAATAGAAAAAGACACAAAGTGAATAATGTTATCTGTGAAGGTATTCCCTTTGAATACCATGAAAATAGACAAAATTATCGCTGAGCTGATTAAAATAATTATTCTCTTTTCAATAGCTTTCATTTGTCTTTGTTCTGCCATCGTATATCGACTATCTCCTTAAAATTTCATCCAGTTCTTCTTCCGATTGAACTAAAACATCCCGTTGACGACCAGGAATAACTGGTGATACGATTCCTAGTTTTTCTAGACCTATCATAATGTTATCTGCACGATTAAACCCCATTCCAAATGCCTTTTGCAATTGGTTCATCGATGCTCTTTGAAAAGCCACTACATATCGGGCAACTCGTTCAAATAACTCGTCGGAACGTGGATCGAAACTAACATTATTATCTATTTCTGCTTGTTTTTTCAAATCATCAGCAGTAAACATATAATTTGTTTCGTATTCCTCTCGCAATAAATCCGTAACTCTTTCAATTTCATCAATAGTAATGAAAGCATTTTGAATACGAATATCATTGCTGCCGGAATTGAATAACATATCCCCTTTACCTAGCAATTTTTCCGCACCTGAATGGTCTAAAATTGTCATAGAATCGATTTGTTGATTTACTCTAAAGGCAATTCGCCCTTGGAAATTCGCTTTTATCGTTCCTTTAACAACATCGGTCGTTGGCCTTTGTGTAGCAATAATCATATGAATTCCCGCACTTCTTGCTTTTTGGGCAATTCGTTGTACATATATTTCAAACGACTCTCCTGCAGTATTAATCAAATCAGCAAATTCGTCAATTACAATTAATATGTACGGTAATTTTCGACCTGGTTGCCCTTGGTCAATACTCGCATTGTATGTTTCAATAGAATTCTTAAATGTCGTTTCAAACAGCATAAATCGACGTTCCATCTCATCAACAACCCATTTTAAAGCAGGTGTTGCCAGATTAGCATCGGTAATAATCGGTGCTGCCAGATGTGGCATTTCTCTAAAATATAATAGTTCATTTCGTTTTGGATCAATTAAAATAAGCTTGACTTCTTCAGGAGTTGCTTTATATAAAATGCTCGTCAATATTGTATGAATACAAACTGTCTTACCACTACCCGTTGAGCCTGCGATTAGTACATGTGGCATTTCGATTATATTTAAATATTTACTACGACCATCTACCATTTTTCCTAAAACAACATTTAGCGGTTTCCCATCGTTTAGAAATTCTCGATTACGAATCATTTCACCAAATAAAACCACTTCACGAGAAGCATTAGGAACCTCAATTCCTACTGCAGTTTTACCCGCAATTGGAGCTTCGATACGTAGTGATTCCGATGCTAGGTTCATTTGCAAACTCTTGAAGATACTTTCCACTCGTTCTGGTTTTACTCCGGAATCCAATTTCACTTCAAATTGAGTAACGGTAGGCCCTTTTGTGTAGTTTTCAACCCGACCTCCAATTTTAAATTCTGCCAATGTGTTATCGATTATACCTCGTTGCATCATTGTCTCAGCATGATTTTCAGCTGATTTTGCCCGTGGTTCATTCAATAAATCAATCGGTGGAAACTTATATTTTCTTTGTCTTTTTGATTGAGATTGATACTTGCCTCGAAAATTAGTTCCTTGTTCTTGATAACCAGGATAATTATCCTCACGATAGCTAGATTGTGCTGGACGATTGTAATCTTCACTCTTTACCTCTTGATAGTATTCGGGTTCGCGAGAAAATGGTTTTCCTCTAACCACTAAGGTAGATCTTTTTTCCCGTTCAATACGATTTCTTTCCGCTATTTCTTCAGGACTTAACGATTCTTGATAATATGCTTCCTTCCCTTGAGCGACTTTCTCCTCTTCTCTTACATTTTTTTGAGGTTCTGCTACAATTTTTTGAGCGCTATACATCCCATAGTTTTCCCGATTGCGACGTTCGATTTCTTCACGTGATAATCTCGTTCCTTTTAAATCTTCAATATTTCTCTTAGTCATAACCGGTTCTTCACGACGAAGATAAGAAGGAATACCTTTATATTCCTTATTTCTGTTATCCTCACTACGGTATTTTTTTTCTTTCAAATCTTCGTATTGACGCCCTTTATTATCATATTTAACATAGGGAAAAACAATTTTATCTTCATTATGATATCCAGTATAGGAAGAAACAAAGCGTTCAAACTTTTTCTTCTTCTCCTGAGGAGCAACCGACTTATTTATTTTTGTTGTTTCATCTTCTATCTTTGCGATATAAAATTCATTCTTTCCTTTCATTTCATCCTCCTATTTCAATAGCCTTTCGTGACATCTATTTCTTCTCTTCAATATTATCAAGCAATTCTTCTATTTCTGCAATTTCTTTTTTAATTGTTTCTTGTTCTTCCTCTATATTAAAAACACTCTTGCTATAAACTTTATTTGTTTCGTTTCCAATCATTCCAATAATCGTTAGAACAATCTTATTAACAATATAAATATAAGGTCTATCCACGACTAAATGTTTAACCCAATAAAGAGGATTCCCTATATTTATCGCCGCTTTAATCGACTTCCATATCGTCGGTATCTTCGCTTTGTTAGCCGCTTTTACTAGTTTGTTCTCATCGTATTTCTTTTTTATATCAATAATATCTAGGACTAAAGATATTCTTATTTTTCTTATCCGCTTTAAAATTTTGTTAGAAAGCATTGCATCAATTCTATTTGTGATGTAATGATTCAAAATCAACATTTCATCAGCGCTTAATTCATATACAGGATGAGCTGAATTAGGATAATATACCTTCGCAATATCATGAATTAAGTTCCCTACAATACTTTTTACATCTTCGTATTTAGCACTACTTCGTTTTGTTGATGATTCTTCAATAAATTGATTTTTTGCGTTATTAATGATTTTTTTAATTATTTCATCGGTTTCTTTGCTGGATTTGATAATCTTCCGTTCTTCTTTTCTTATCGGAATTAATGCCATTGTTATATAGATTAACATAAATAAAGCAAAGCCTATTATGATTCCTATTAACAAAGGGGTAAGTGAATCAAAAGATATTTTTTCTCTGGCTTGATTGAAATATTCTCTTATGTTTTCAAAAACATTTAAAAACATTGTACCCCTCCTATCAATTCATTTTACTACAAACCCCTCGCTTTTGCAAGATTTATCACTTCTTTTTCAAACATTGGTCAGTTATAAAAAAACCGGAAGAGATATATTTTTCTCCGGTTCTGTTTTCTGATGAACTATCTGTTTCGGACCTTCGTTTTGTTCGAGTATCTTATTTCTTTTAATCAATATCGATTAAAATGTTTTTTATTTTTTATCGCTAACGCCGAAATAATTCAAAGCATTATTATAGCAAATGTCCTAAACAATTCTTCCTACTAATTTAATATCGTTAGGATATTCTCCATCTTCGATCAATTTGCCGAAAAAATTACATAAAATTCTTCGAAAATAATCATGACGCGAATAAGACATAAAACCATGAGAACCATTTGACATCCCGATAAAATTACTAATCAATCCGATATTACATAGCCTTGTCATTTGCTTAATCATATCCTCTTTTTGATTGTTAACCAACGAGAAAGAACCCAATTGAATTTTCCCTTTTATTCCGCCTTGAAAAAAACCAGCAATAGCCGCTATAATTTCATTGTCTTGCGGATTTATGCAATGAAGAATTGTTTTAGGCAATTCATTCGTACTATCCAGTTTATCGAGAATTTTTACAAGCGGAACAGCAATCGGTTTATCATTGATAACATCGAAAGTATTGTCTTCTCCTAACGCTGTAAGTCCCCTACTAGAATTGTTACGTAAAATCCCAATATGGTATTGTTGTACCCAGTTATATTTGGCATACTCTTGCCCTAAAAAGACCAAAAGATAGCCTTTATATTGGGCGATTTCTTCACTGCTTAGTTTTTTCTTATTGATTCCTTTTAAGAAAATTTTCTCGATCTGCTCTTCTTCGGCATCAAGATATACCACTTCCTCTAAATCATGATCTGCAAGCCTACATCCGACACTATCAAAAAAAGTTATTCGTTGTTTTAAAGCTTGAAGGAAACTGGAGAAATCGTTGATTTCTATTTGCGAGACAAGTGCTAGTTCTTTTACCCAATCGCTAAACGAATCTTGTTCTATATCAATTGCTTTATCTGGTTTAAACGATGGTAAAATAACAGTTTTAAATTTCTTTTCTTCTTGCAACAAAAGATGCCATTTTAAATCATCTATTGGATCATCGATAGTACATAGAACTTTCACATTACTCTTTTCGATCATCTTTCTTACCGGTAGATGTGATAACTGACTTTTTGTTTTTCTATATATTTTCTTAGCTGTTGCTGGATTAAGGAGTTCCTTTATACCAAAGAAAGTCTCTAATTCCATATGTGTCAAGTGAAATAAAGGATTTCCTATTGCATAAGGAACTATTTCTGCCCATTTCATGAATTTTTCCTCTGAAGCGGCATCTCCAGTAATAAATTCTTCACCAATCCCCTGAGCTCTCATCATCCGCCACTTATGGTGGTCTCCATAAGGACCATCTGCTAACCAAACTTCTGTAAGGTTGTCAAACTTACGATTTTCATAAATCTCTTGCGGGTTTATCTGACAATAATAATCGAAAATCGGCATTTTTTTCGCAAATTTTTCATACAACAAAATAGCCGTATTAGTTTCCAATAGAAAATTTTTCCCCATAAATTCTTTCATTAAAATTCCTCCTACCATTGAATTATTTGTTTACTCGTAATATCCTCATCTTATTGATCCCTATTTTGCTGTTTTTTGTTCATCGATTTCTTCGAAAATCCTATCATTTAACTCGTTTAATCCCTATATTCAAACTCCCTTCGTAATCATATTCTAGCATACTGTTATTTACTTGTCTATATTTTAAAAGAATAAGACCAAATATTAGCTAAAATAATGTTTTCTACACCTGAACAGACAATCTTAATTTCCTTAAACTGTTTTCATCTTGTGTTTTTTCATCAATTGTGATATTCTAGGCTAGGTGAAAATGATGAAAAAAGGCTATCTGATAGCCGTCGATTTAGACGGAACGGTTATCACCGGATTTGATAACTATGATAAAAAAAGTTTTACGTTACTAAAAGAACTGGCGAATGAACACAAAGTGGTGATTGCCACTGGACGCCCCTATCGCTCCAGTAAATATTATTATGACTTATTGGGACTCAATACTCCATTAATTAATTATAATGGCTCTTTAGTCCACAATCCCCATGATGCTCTTTTCCCTAAATATATGATTACCATTCCAAAAGAATCATTGTACGATATTATCGAACAAAACAGAGATATTTTAATTAATCTATTTTGTGAGATTGAAGACGATATCTATTTATGGAAAGATGAGGAGGTAATTAGACCTTATCTTCATCTTGATGGAGGCAATTTACATGTCGGTGAAATCAAAGATATTCTTTTTGCTGATTCCAATGGAGCTATTCTTATTTCCAAAAAAGGCTCAGAAGCAAAACTACAAAAATTTATTGAAGATAACTACAGGGGTATTTTAAAAATCCGTTTTTGGAGCAACGAGCAATTTGTTATTTCAGAAATCTATAATCCCCAAGCGACAAAAGGATTCGGGTTAGAATTAATCGCAAAATACTATGATATTCCCCAACATAAAATTATCGCTATCGGTGATGGTCATAATGATATTGAATTATTACAAACAGCAGGAATCGCTGTTGCAATGGGGAATTCCCATCCCGATTTAAAAGAAACAGCTGCCATTATAACAGAAGATGTGATGAATAATGGTGTCTATCATTTTCTTTATCATTTTTTCAAAAAATAAAGTGGATTAAAAAATCCACTTTTTATTTAAAGATTCCCATTTGCGTAATCATCGCTTTTTGTTCATTGATAAGATATTTTACAACTTCATCAGCTAATAATAATTCTGGTTGCATATAAATTTCAATGATATCGCTGCGAGCATAGGCATTATCAACAGTTGCTTCTAGTAAAACATATATTTTAGAAATCGTACTATTAAAATAAATTCTTTGAGTAACAAGACCATCAATATTCGTAAGGTAATTAGAACTATTACTACGAGCAGGAACAAAATTAACCATATCATAAGAGATAGTTGCAAAATAGTTTATTGTTTTTCCTCCATAAGACATCGCTTTCCAAGTGATATCCGCGTAATCTTGATGGTAAACATAACTAGGGCCTGATACTGTTTGACCATTGATTTTTAAATCGCGATAATTCCCTAAATATGCATAAACGAATTTAGAAAGAACAGGAGAATATCCAATTTTATCATCTGTTGTTGCCTTGATACGAAAATAGTATGTGTTGGAATAAATAGGTAGTTTTATCTCTACAGAACTATTGACCCCATCTAAAGCTTCGCTGGTAGCCGCCTTGGTCCAATTAAATCCATCATTAGATAGTTGGAGTTCATAAGAAACATCTGCCATCTTTACATTATTCCAAATAAATTTCACTTTGTTTTCCGCGATGAAATCTCCCACAGCAATAAAATTATTGACTTCTCCCAAAAAAGAAAGAATAGAAAAAGAGGAATTATAAATGGTTGATTCGCCGATGTTATTCTTAGCTTGAATTTGGTAATACACTTTCCCAGTTTCCCTTGTAATCGGAAGATTAGCGATTACTTTATCCTCCTTATCGATAGTGGTATCTAGGGATATCCATTCTACTTGGTCATAAGAATATTGAAAATCATACTTTATTTCATCTCCGTATAAACTAGAGATCGGATTCCATTGAATTTTCACCGTTTCTTGAGGGAAAGTATTATCGGAAACAATAACTTGCTCAATATCTCCCAAATACACTTTTTCAAGGTTAAGATTTTGGTCAACAGGAGCGCTAACTCCTGCGCCTAAGGTCAGACTCGCTGACTGAGCTTTTACTCCATAATAGACATTTCCCGTAGCGGTCGTTTCATCGATATAAGTAATCATTCCATCCTTACTATCATTACCTATCACATCGATTATTTCTGTTGGCGAGTAGGTAATTTCTTGATTACTGCGATAGATTACATAAAATTTCGCCTCTGGCAACTGAGAAAAAGATAATCCATAACCTCCATTTGTGACACCAACCCGATAATTACTAACCGAACCGATCGGGATTGGAGCCATTGTTCTAATTTCCGGATGAATGACTGGAGTATTCCATATTTCATTCATCCGATAAAAAGCGCGATTATCGGTTAATGTCCCTTTTAGTGTCCGATAAGAAAATATCGAAGTTCCTCGCACATGTTCTAGGGATTGATTTACCATCATTTGATAATAAGCTTCCAAATTACTTGTCTGCCATGAAGAACCATCTCCTGACAAATCACGAATGTATAATCCCATTCCCGAGTATAAATTAACATTTTTATATTTTACAACCTTATCCCACCAACTAATCAAATCCACATAAGCACATAATTTATGTTCTAATGCCCAATAAGTTTGCGGTAAGATGTAATCAATCCATTCTTCATTAATCCACCTTAGTGTATCTGCATATAAATAATTCCCATAATGTTGGAAGGTGGAAGTGGTACTAGAACCATTGGTGATAGCATTATTTTCCTGGTCATAAGTAACAATTCCATCGCCGCTTTTCCATATCCCTGATGGTGAAATTCCCAATTGAATCCGTTTATTATGCTCCATGTTATAATTTCTTATTGATTTACTCAAGGATTCAATAAACAAGCTAACTTGTTTACGACGGAAATTATCTAAAGACAACCCTTCTGTATTATACACACTACGTGTAAAACTATCATCAACGCCATTGTCATAAAAATAATCATCAAAATGAATAGCATCAATATCGTAATTTTCCACAAGTTCCATACAAGTATTAACGAGAAATGTTCTGACTGTTGGAATTCCAGGATTTAAAATAACCGCATTTGTACCTCTTAATAGATTATTGGGATTCGATGCTGGATTATTGGCTTGAAATTTACTAGCAATTTCGCTTAAGGATTGGCTTGTTGAGGTGCTGACCCGATAAGGATTTAACCAAGCATGAAATTCTATTCCTCTTTTATGAGCTTCTTCAATAATCCAAGGTAAAGCTTCCCAAGAAGGATTGGTATGATAATACTTGCTCCAAGCATTGTATTTTGATTTGTAAAAAGCGTCATTGTAAATACGAACATGAAATATCATCACATTGATATGATAATGTTCTAAAGTAGAAAAAACACTAAGAATTTCCTTTTTATACTGTGTTTCCGTAGAAAAGGTAGTTACATCACCAACCAAAGCACTAATCCAAACTGCCCGAAATTCTGCTTCTGGTTTTAAATATTGACTAGGAATTACTACTTTCGTAGTTGTTCCTAAATAAACCAAATCTCCACTACCATCGCTTAAGGGAATTGTCATTTCTTCCTCTGCTTTTACTTTTAAAAAGTTTGTTATCAGTAAAATACTGATGATAAATGCAATTAATACTTTTTTACCTATTTTCATTTTGATACCTCAACCATTATTTTCTAAACCATTATACCATTTTTTTATCTCTTTAGTCTACAAAAATAAAAAGCAAGTCATAATTGACTCGCTTTTTTCTTCACAATAATATAGTATATTACGCTACAACTGTGACGTTCTTAGCTTGTAAGCCACGATTGCCTTCAACAGTCTCAAAAGTAACTTTTTGACCTTGAAGTAATGTCTTGTGGCCTTCACAGTTAATAACTGAATAATGTACAAATATGTCTTTTCCATCTTCCATAGTGATAAAGCCATAGCCTTTTTCAGAATCGAACCATTTTACAACTCCTGTTAACATAGTGAACCTCCTTTTGTAATAAATTACAAAATAAAAACAGAATAAAAAATGCTGCAATAAAGAATTTTTATTACAGCGGTAAATCAAACGTCCTTATCTCGACTGATATTATAACATAGTTATTTATAAAATGCAAATAAAAGTAAAATATTTTTATTTATTTTCTTGGTCTGTTTCCTTCAACATTTTGATGATGTTTGAATACTCATAACCTTTCCCGATTAAGTTCGCTACAATCTTCATAGTTACACTTTTTTTATCTGCATTCCGATATTTTACTTGCAATCTGGAAATTTCTTTAGCTAAGGTAGCTTCACTTTCATCAACAAATGTCGCTTGTGATAAGACTTGTCCAATCAAATCGCTCTCAAAGCCATCTCGCAATAACTTCTCATATAAATTTTGCTTTTGCTTTTTAGGAGGTAAATGCGTCTTTTTTTGCCCTTCCCGACTAACAATCTCCGTGATGAGTTTTTGTTGGGAATCTTTTGAATAATTTCTTAAGGCATTAGAAATAATCGCCTCATCAATTCCTTTTTCCTTTAGTTTCTGTTTTAAATATAAAGAACCTTTTTTCTTCAAACAAACTGAATCGAGCATATTACGAGCATAAGTTTCATCGTTTAAATAGCCCAAGTTTGTTAATCGGAAAACGATTTTTTCCCTTTGAATTTCTGTTGCTTGATGTTTTTTTAAATATTCGTCGATTTCTTTACTACTACGCATTTGATAAGAAATAAAATTCAAGGTTTTGGTGAAGAGTTCATTTTCTTGTTCGTTTTCTAAAATTTCTTGAAATTCTTCTTCACTAAAACTCTTCCCCTTGAACAAGTAATACTTTAGAATCGTATCCTCACAAAAAGAATACTCTCCTTCGCTTGTCATCACTATAAATTTATTTTTATTTTTCTTAAGACTGATGATTTCAATCTTCTTTAACATAAGAAAATCCTTCCCCACGGACCTCGCTCGCTCTAACAGCATAGAAGAAAGCATTCTTATCAATCTTTCCTATAAAATCGCGGAGTTTATAATATTCTAATGTTGATAAAACACAAAGAAGCATTTTCTTTTCACTTTGTGAGTATTCGCCGATAACCTTAATGCCGGTTACACCTCGATCAAAATTAGTCAATAGTTCTTCTCTGATTTCTTCTGCCTTCTCAGAAATAATATAAACTGCACGTTTATTGAAACCACTAAAAATAACTAGATCCATAGCAAAACCACAAATAAACATAAAGATAATTTCGTAAAAGACAAAATCAATTTTCTGTTCCATTAAAATAAAACCTAATAAAATAACCGTTCCATCGAGGATGTATAACGATATAGAATAAGGTAAATGAAAATACTTAAAGAGTATTTTTTGAGGAATTTCTGTCCCCCCTGTTGTTCCTCCGTGCTTTACAACAATTCCCAATCCGGATCCCATGATGATTGCTGAAAACACAATCACTAAAATCATATCCATTTGGGAAAAATCAATAGCGATGATTTGATAAATAAAATCGAACAACCAGATGAAAACAGGAAACATAATCGACCCATAAGCTGTTTTAATGAAGAAATCTTTTCCTAAAAAGATGAGTCCAATAAGTAGCAGCACTACGTTTAAAATCAAAATCATCGTCGCTGGATTATATCCCCCGGTTAAATCTTTGATAATAATACTAATACCTGATATTCCTCCAATAACAATATTATTAGGGTTCAGAAAAAAACTAAACGCAAAGGAGGCAATTGCCACACCACAAGTTATATAGATAAACTCTAATATTCTCTTTTTTGTAAATAGTGCTTTCATTTTTACCTCACGTTATAACTTGATTTTAAGTATGCATTAATAAAACCGTCGATGGCTCCATCCATCACACTTGTTACATTATATTCTTCGTATTCTGTCCGCATATCTTTGATTAGAGAATAAGGATGAAAAACATAGGATCTAATTTGACTACCAAATGTATTTTGAGTAATTTCACCACTGGCGGTCTTTATTTTCTTTTCTTGTGATTCTAATTCCATTTGATAAAGTTTTGATTTTAAAATAAGTAATGCTCTTTCCTTATTCTGAATTTGGCTTCTTTCATTCTGACAGGTAACAACAATACCTGTTTGTAAATGAGTAATTCGAATCGCGGAGTCTGTTTTATTGACACTTTGTCCCCCTGCACCACTAGAACGAAAGGTATCAATTCTGATATCTTCCGGAGCAATATGAATATTCACCGTTTCTTCTACTGATGGTGTCACAGTACAAGCGCAAAAAGAAGTGTGACGACGAGCATTACTATCAAAAGGAGAAATTCTGACCAAGCGGTGAACACCATGCTCACCCTTTAAATAACCATAAGCTTTTTCTCCGGTAATCATAAAAGTAACGCTTTTTATTCCCGCTTCTTCGCCATCTTGATAATCCAAAACCTCAAAATTATATTGATGAGCTTCAGCGTAGCGACGATACATTCGAAATAGCATTGCCGTCCAATCCTGTGATTCTGTCCCTCCAGCTCCTGGATGAAGTTCCATAATAGCAGGACAATCATCATATTCTTTACTCAATAACATTTTTATCTCAAAATCACCAAGTTCTTTTGTAATCGTAGCAATTGTTTCTTCGATTTCTGCCGACAAATCTGCTTCTTCTTCCTTGTGCATGGAAAAATATACTTCCAGTTCTTCTAATAATTGATCAATTTTATTCAAGGAAGCAATATTATTTTTATTCTCTTTTACTCTTTTTAGGACTTTTTGAGCGGTTTGCATATCTTTATAAAAATCAGCATCTACCATCAATTGTTCGTCCTCAGCAATACTTTGAACTATTTTATCAACATCAATAGTTTTTTTCAGTTCTATGATTCGCTCCGAAAAATCCTCTATTTTCTTTATGATTTCATAGTTTTCCATATTAATCCCTATCTTCCACAGCAGTTCTTATACTTTTTGCCGCTTCCACATGGACATGGTGCATTACGACCGATTTTCGAAGAAACCGCTTGAGTTCTGCGCCTTGTATCTTCTTCTTTTCCGCTTGATGTTGATGTCGCTTTAATAACAACTTCTCTTTGAAGATTATCTTTAATCATCGCTCGATTGACGTATTTTGTTGCATCATTTTCGATATTTTGAATCATTGTTTCAAACTTTTCAAAACCTACTTCTTGATATTGACGTAAAGGATTTATTTGAGCGTAAGATTGTAAGCGTACTGCTTGACGCAATTCGCTCATTGCATCAATATGGTCCATCCAATACGTATCAACAACTCTCAGTAATACTACTTTTAAAAATTCTTTATAGATTTCTGGAGGGAAATTATCCCGTTTTTCTTGCAACAAAACTTCACATTTAGCTAAAAATGTATTAACTACGCCATCAATAGATAAATCCGTAAAATCTTCTTTTCGAACAAAGCCTAATGGAAAATAAATCCCTTCGATTTCTTTCATCAAATGATTGACATCTACATTACTATTTTTACGATCATTTTCTAAACAAAGATAAGCCAAACGTTGAGCAGTTCCCCACATCATTTTAGTGATAATTTCGGTAATATCATCTAAGAATAAAATCGATGATCGCTGATTATAAATGATTTCTCTTTGTTTTCGTAAAACTTCATCGTATTCCAAAACAGTTTTACGACTATCGAAGTTATTTCCCTCAATCTTTTTTTGCGCACTTTCAACAAAGTTACTGAACATTCTCGATTCAAGTGGCGTTTCTACTCCTGAACCCTTTTGCATAACAACCATTGAAAGCATCGATTTGAACCGATCGCTACCAAATCGTTTCATCAATTCATCTTCTGCTGATAGATAAAAACGAGTATAACCAGGATCTCCTTGACGACCAGAACGACCACGCAACTGATTATCAATACGACGCGATTCATGGCGTTCTGTACCGATAACAGCTAATCCACCAAGTTCAACAACTCCTGGACCTAGTTTGATATCTGTACCACGACCTGCCATGTTTGTCGCGATGGTGATCGCTTTTAATTGACCTGCATTTGCAACGATTTCAGCTTCACGTTCATGTTGCTTTGCATTTAATACATTATGAGGAACTCCTCTTTTTCGTAATAATTCTGATAATAATTCACTGGTTTCAATAGAAATGGTACCCACCAATACCGGTTGACCAATACGATATCTTTCCCTAATATCATTGGCAATGGCTTCAAATTTAGCTTTTAAGGTAACAAACATTAAATCGGGGTCATCTATTCTAATGACTGGCATATTCGTTGGAATCTCTACCACATACATATTATAGATATTTCTAAATTCTTCTTCTTCCGTTTTTGCTGTACCAGTCATACCCGCTAATTTTTTATACATTCTGAAATAATTCTGGAAGGTAATTGTAGCAACAGTTCTTGTTTCTTTCTTTATTTCAACATGTTCTTTGGCCTCTAAAGCTTGATGCAAACCTTCCGAGAATTGACGTCCATGCATTAATCGTCCGGTAAATTGGTCGACAATGATAACTTTATTGTCCTGAACGACATAATCAATATCTCTGGCCATGATAAAGTTTGCCCGTAAGGCGTTATGTAAATGATGAAGTAAATTAACGTATTTCACATCATAAAGATTATCAATACCGAAGAATCGTTCCGCTTTTTCCATCCCTTTTTCAGTGAATATGACATGTCGTGTTTTGATATCCACTTCAAAATCAGTTTCTTGATTCAACCCTTTCGCAAACAAATCTGCTTGGCTATATAGGTTACCTGTGTTTTTAGCACCACCACTAATAATTAATGGAGTTCGTGCTTCATCGACTAATATAGAATCGACTTCATCGATGATTGCGAAATTTAATGGGCGCTGAACAATATTCTCCTTGTAAATCACCATGTGGTCCCGTAAATAGTCAAAACCTAATTCATTGTTTGTTGAATAGGTAATATCACATAGATATTGTTCTTTCTTTTGTTCGCTGCTTAATTCCCTTAAGTTCAAGCCTACAGTTAATCCTAACCATTTAAATAATTCTCCCATTTCGCGGGCATCACGAGCTGCCAAGTATTCATTGACAGTTACAATATGCACGCCTTCTCCTGGTAAAGCATTTAAATAAGCGACCAATGTTGAGGTAAGAGTTTTTCCTTCTCCTGTTTTCATCTCGGCAATATTACCGCCATGAAGCGCAATTGCTCCTTCTAACTGAACAAAAAAAGGTGTCATATGCAACACTCTAGTGGATGCCTCTCTTACCGTGGCGAAAGCTTCCACTAAAATATCATCCATTGTTTCCCCATTTTTTAAGCGTTGACGAAAAATGTCTGTTTGTGCTTTCAATTCCTCATCAGAAAATTTCTTATAATCTTCTTGTAAAGCATCTATTTTTTTGGCGATTTTTTCAACTCTTTTTAATTCTCTGTATCCAGAATCAAATAAACTTTTAAACATATTAGGAATCACATCCTTTCACACTACTAGTAATATGATACCACTTTCACCCCTTTTTTACAAGCATTTTGTACTTTTATCTACCCCTTATAAAATACAATCTCAAAAAAAAGCATTACTTGAATATTTCGTTCAAGTAATGCCTGCTTTCTTTATATAATCAATCTTTTTCGGAAAAAGAAAATAACCAAACTAGTTGATAATAATCCAAGCACATAAACAATGCTTAAACTATTACAACCCGTCTTAACTTCTTCAAAAGTTCCGTAAATATTTAAATCTTCGGTTACTTCTGTATAATCAGTATCCCAAGAGATAAACTTATACCCTTCAACTTGACCATCAAATCCTAAAGCACTTTCTCCATGATTAACTTCTTCTTCGTGAAGGAGCTCGTTATTTGGTCCAAAGAATTTTACCCTATAGGTATAAGGTTTATACACGGCTTTAATCGTCATATCTTCCGCGACATCATCAAATTCCTGGTCCCAGCCGACAAAGTCATGATATGGTCTGGAAGGATTTGCTGGAGCGATTACCTCTTCTTCATATACAATCGTCAATTCTTCAATAATAGAATCATCCCAATCGACAAAGGTAACTTGATACTGATCGCGACTATAATCTGCAGTGAAGCTTCGATCGCTATAAACCTTGGTAACTTGAGGTATCCATCCCTTAAAAGTATGACCACGTACAACTGGTGCTTCGGGAAGGACCGGTAATGTTCCATAGTCTACTTCGCTTACCTTGATGGTGCTACCATCTACTTCATTGATGAAGGTGACGGTGAATTTTTGGATTTCATAAACAGCTGTGACGATAAGGTCTTCTTTTACCGCGGTAATGTCTTTATCCCAACCGATAAAATTATAACCTGTTTTTTTCGGAACAGCTGGGGCAACAGCATCTTGTAAGTACTCAACCTCTATTTCTGTAATCTTCGTTCCGTTTTCATCATTGAAAATGACTTTATAAAGATTAATTTCATAAATACCATAAACATCTAAATCGTATATTACATCAGTAAATGATGTTGACCAGCCGATAAATGTATAGCCTTCCTGATCCGGACTTGGAGCAGTTGCTGATTCATGGAAATTGATAGAATCAACCTTTAACACTTTATTATCTAAACCATAAAAAGTAACGGTAAATTGAGAATCACTATATTTTGCAGATACAGTTAAATCTGATTTTACAGCGCTAATATCGCGACTCCAACCGATGAAACTAGCACCTTGTTTTGCTGGTGCAGTCGGACCAACGGCAGCATTTCCGTAAGGAACTTTGACCGTCGTTAATAGCTTTCCCCCTTCATCCAGAAAAGTAACGGTAAACTCTTGCATTCCAAAATCAACACCATCGCTAAGCGTGTTCGTTCTTGACATGACCTTCACACCATAAACATAAGGTTTATCTTCAACATTCGTATCGATAAATTCAATTTTTCCCGCTGTAGCATTTGAACCTAGCAATTTAAATACTTGCTCTGTAGAGAAATCCATTGCTGTTTCGCCTCGATAAAGAACATAACTTTTTGCGTCATCGACCGCATCAAAAGTAATCTTATTGCCTTCAATAGTCTTTACTACTTCTAAGTGACTGACATCTGGTAATTTAATCGCCGGCATCGAAATAATCTCCGGAAGGATTGCTGGATTGGTAAACATTTCTTCCTTGATCAATTTCATTCCCCGACCATATAGGCTTGATTGATCTCCTAAATAGCTTTTTTTCAAATAAGTATAGTTATAAAATACAGTACCTTGAACAGCTTTTAGTCTGGTAGAGTAAAGAATTTGATTATAGGCTTCTTTGTAGTCTTTTCCCCAAGAATAATTCATTCCCGGAGTTTCTGACATATAAATTCCCATGCCAGAATAAAGAATTACTTTTTTATTTTTAACTACTTTGGCCCACCAATCGCATAAATCAGCAAAGGCGGCAGTAGTATGAGTAAATCCCCAATACATTTGCGGAAGAATATAATCAATCCATTCTTCATTTATCCATTTTAAAGTGTCAGAGAATAAATAACTACCATAATGTTCAAATGTTGTTCTGGTATTTGAACCATTAGTAATAGCATTACCATTAATATCGTAGTTAACTTTTCCATCGCCGCTACGCCAAACACCAGAAGGTGAAATTCCTAGTTGTACATGTCTACCAGTTGACTCATTATACATTTTCATGGTTCTATGTAATTCTTCAATAAATAAATCAACCTGTTCTCGACGCCAATTCGCTTTATCAATTCCACTATCAGCACTATAGTTATCCGGTTTATATTTTAGATAAGTAGCTTGATCTGGTTCTGTCAGGATACTATTACTACCAGTTAATGCACCCGCAGCACCCATATCAGAGTAAAAATAGTCATCAAAATGAATGGCATCTACATCATAATTACGAATAACTTCCATGCATGTATCAACAATAAATTTTCTAACCGCTGGAATTCCTGGATTCAGGATTGCGCCACCATCTTTTTCCCCTAAAATATTGCTGGCATCAGCACCGATATTATTTGGAGCATACGAACGGATCATCGTTGCCAGTTCAGCCACTGTTTTATCACTAGATGCTTTAATCCGATACGGATTCATCCAGGCGTGGAATTCATAATCGCGTTTATGACATTCCTCAATAACCCATGCTAGCGGATCCCAACCTGGATCTAGTCCATAAGTGGTAAACCAATCACTCCATGGATTCATTGTAGAGGGATATAAGGCATCATTATCAATTCGAATATGAAAAATTAATGCGTTCAAATTGTAATAATTCATCACATCGAAGATTTGAATGACTTCTGCTTTATATTCATCAATCTCTTCCGCTAAGGTTTTTCCGCCTTCTCTTTTAATCGTACCAATACAAGAGCTATCCTTTGGAGTAACCCAAATTCCCCTGAAATAAGTATCTTGTTGCTCATAAGCATCAGGTAACATTACGTTTGTTGAAGTTCCTGTGTAGGTTAAATAATTACCATTGGTATCGCGATAAGGAACTAAATTGTATGATTTTACTGTAGGGGCTACCAACAATAATAATCCTAAAAATAAAGTAATTGCCAATATTTTTTTAATTGTTTTCATAAATACTCCTATTTTTCTAAATATATTTTCGTTTGCGAAGGACAAAAACTACCATACATAAAGCAAGAACATGATATAAATTGATTTGATTGCAGCCTTTTCCTTCCTTTATCTCTTTTACTTCATAAGAAGCAACAATATCCATATCCCTTGTTGCTACCAAGGTCGTATTGGAAATTATCTCTCCATCAACCTTCCAGCCAACAAACGTGTATCCTTCTTTTTCTGGTGAGGAAATCAAGTGAAACTCTTCGAAAGCCTCTACTTCCAATGTCTTAATTAATTCTTTATTTTCATCCAAGAAGCGAATAGTATACTTTATTTTTTCATAGATTGCATGAACATCAATACTCTCAGTAATCCATTGCAAATCTCGATCCCAGCCTGAGAAAATATAACCTTCCTTTTCTAAAATATCAGTATAGGAAACTGAATCACCATGAAAAACATCAACTTCCTTTAATAATTCATTTCCATTAAAAAATCGTACCCGATATTGATTCCGTTCATATAAAGCAGTGATTGTTTCTTCTTGGGTAGCGTAAACAAGTTCTTTATCCCAACCAGTAAAAGTATATCCCATTATTTGAGGAACTTCAGGATAAGCAATTTCCTCGTTTTCAAACACTCGTTTTTTTTCTATAATTTCTCCCTTATTCCCGATAAAGGTAATCTCAAACTGAGATAAGCCCTTTTCAATGATTGCTTGCGTTTCAATATCCCCGATAATATTAGTAATCGGGATAGACCAACCAATAAAATGATAGCCTTCGGGAATAAAATCTAAATCGGGTGCATCGGCATTTTCCCTATGACCAACAAATTTTATTGCCAGCAAATCCCCATTATGGTCTTTAAAGACTACTTGATGATAAGGTGAAATAGAATAGGTAAAATTAGCTTCCCCTAACGTATTGTTTTTGGAAACAGGACGAACCCCATATAGATAGTTCCCCTCTTCAACCCTGTCTTGATAATGGTAATATTCATTACTAATACCACCAATAGTCGCAATCAGCTCTTCATTTGAGTAGGATAATTGCATTTCACTAGTACGATAGATTGCATAAAACTTAGCTTCTTCTTGTTTCGGGAAGATAATTTCATAACCTGAATCATTTTTCCGTATATACAAATCGGTAACCTTTTCCAACACGATATTCTCATAATAAGCTAAGGTTGGTAAGATTGTTTTTTGATTCCAACAATTTTCAAGAATTGGTGCTACCTGAACGCCTTTCGGAGAAGCACTGTTGACATAGGCTTCTTTTAAATGACGGTAACTAAAAATAGCAATTCCATTAACATTTTTTTGTGTATTTAAATAAAGCATTTGGTGGTAAAATTCCTCTTCCCCTGGCCAATACTTTCCCCCGGTCATATATAATCCGATACCAATATATAAATTAACTTTCTTTTTCTCTACTACTTTATTCCACCAAGAAACTTTTCCGTGGAAGGAAGAATTGGTTGTTTCGAAACCATGATAGCATTGTGGGCAGATGTAATCAATCCACTCTTCATTAACCCAGCGTAAGCTATCACAATATAAAGGGTCTCCATAGTGTCCTCCCTGTCTTGTAAGAGAACCTGTTGAGGAAGCATCCCCATCTTCATTATAAGTAACTTTTCCATTACCATCTCGATATACTCCAGAAGGACTTATACCAAATTGAACAATCTTATTATTTTGACGGTTATAAGCTCTGATTTGTTGGCTTAAACGATGAATAAAATTACTTACATTGTCTCGGCGCCAATCTGCTAGCGACATTGTTGTATGACTAGCCTTATAATCAGCATCATCTTGATTACCAATACCAGTGGTATAAAAATAATCATCAAAGTGAATGGCATCAACGTCATAATTTCTAACGACTTCCATACAAGCATTGACAAGAAAATTTTGTACTGTTTGTTTGGCAGGATTTAAAATAACGACATTTGATCCTTTCAACATATTGTTTACATCTGATGCTGGATTTGCTGCAGGAAATTTCTTCGCAAGACTCGTCATATCTATAGTTGCTGCTCCGGTAGAAACTCGATATGGATTCATCCATGCATGAAATTCAATCCCCCGCTTATGGCATTCCTCAATAACCCAGGTCAAAGCATCCCATGTAGTATCTACTTTCCAGTATTTTGAAGTAGGGCTCATCGATGTAGTGTATAAAGCATCATTTAATATCCGCACATGAAAAATCATGACATTAAGATTGTAATAGCTCATTACATCAAGAACAGAGGTAATCTCTGCTTGATATTGCGTTTTACTACGATAACTAGCAACATCAGCTACATAAGCGCTCACCCAAACAGCACGAAAATCAGTGTTTTTCGCTACATATTCAGTAGCAATCTTTACCGTTTCATCGGTTCCTAAATAGGTAACAGGCTTATCTGAATTTGTTTCCGTTAGTACTTTTTCTTGAGCGCTAATAATCATTCCACTAGCGAAACCAAGGATTAATATAAGAATGAAAATGAAGCGGCTTTTAAAGTTCATTCGTTTTCTCCTGTTTAATTTATCCTAACAATTATACCATTATTCTTCGATAAAGTAAACGCTTTTTATATCTATAATATATTAAGGCATGAAAAAAAGGTACAAAACTTTGTACCTTAACTATCTATTTCTCTACTCATCTGGTGATTTGTTCGTTTCAATAATTCCATAATCATGGTCATCACGGAGATAGACAACTGCGACTTTGTCTGTTTCAACATTTAAGAATACGAAGAAATTGTGACCAAGCATCTCCATTTGAGTAATTGCATCTTCTGCTGTCATCGGTTTTAACTCAACAGATTTTGATTTAACTAAATTGGTAACCATGACTTCAGTCTTCATCTTCTCTAAATCAAAATCATTATTGGTTGCATAATATTGAGAAACTCCAGCACGACGTTTTAGACTTGAATAAATCTTTGATTTGTGACGACGAATTTGGGATTCCAATTTGTCTACTGCCAAATCAAGAGCATTTAAGAAAGTATCTGCTTTAACCTCAGCACGTAGAAGAATATTTCTTGTAGGAAGGGTAATTTCAATGGTCTTACCATCATCATACTCTTTACATAGGATATTTGCTTCTAAATCTTCGCGTCGATTAAAGAATTGATCAAGTTTTGCTAATTTTTCTTCAGCATGCTCTTTGATTTTTGGAGTAAAATCAATTTTGTTCTTTGTACGCACTGTAACTTTCATAATCTCATCTCCTTTGCTATTAGGTTACACCTTATTATACCATTTTTTTATTGGAAAAACAATTTTTTATATTTTTAAAATTATACAATAATAATTTGAATATCCAAGCCAATCTCTAAGAAAGCTTCAAAAATACTCCCCATTTCTTCCAAGATAAAATCTTCCATAATCAATAAAACAATTTTTCTATGGACAAGCATTGCCTCTTGTAATAATTGTCCTAGTTTTGAAGAAAAAGCAAAGAAAATCTCATCATTGGTTGTCAGATAACGACAGGATTCTCGTAAATAATAAATTCCAATAATGCGTTTCCCGATAATGATTATTTCATCTTCTTTGATTTCTCTACAGTTTGCACAACTCCAAAAAGAAAACAAATCCAAAATTGTTCGTTGCTTTTTGCATTTCATTCCTACCACCATAAATATAATAGGGCCATTCATGCTTTTTTACTTTAAAAAAAGAAGTTGCTTGATAAACAACTTCTTATATTACAATATTTACGATTTTCTTAGGAACAACAATCACCTTTTTAATCGGGTTATCGCCAATCAACGTTTTAATTTTCTCGCATTCTAATGCTTTTTTCTGTAACTCATCATCGGTGATGGTTGCTTTAACTTCCAATTTCTCCCTTATTTTTCCATTGATTTGAATCACAATCGTCACAATATCATCCTTAATTTTATTCTCATCATACTTAGGCCATTTACTATAAGCAATCGATTCATTCTTATTCAAAACAATTTGATATAGCTCTTCTGTTAGATGAGGAGCAATTGGATTTAATAGTTTCAAGAAACCTTCTAGATATTCATAAGGAACACTAGTATTTTTATAGCATTCATTGATGAAAATCATCATTTGGCTGATTGCTGTATTGAAACAAAGCGCTTCGTAATCCTCAGTTACTTTTTTAACGGTTTGATGATATACTTTTTCTAAGGCTTCGTTTTCATCAACAATAGTAGCTATTTCTGTATATAATCGATATACTCGCTCTAAAAATCTTCTTGGTCCTTCTACTCCTGTTGTGGACCACGGTTTGGTTGCTTCTAATGGTCCCATAAACATTTCGTATAAACGAAGAGTATCCGCACCATATTGATTCACTACATCATCGGGGTTGATTACATTTCCTTTTGACTTGCTCATTTTTTCACCATCTTCACCAAGAATCATTCCCTGATTGAATAGTTTTTGATAGGGTTCTTTCGATGAGACAACGCCACAATCATAAAGTACTTTATGCCAGAATCGCGAGTATAGTAGGTGTAGTACAGCATGTTCTGTTCCGCCAATATATAAATCTACTGGTAACCAGTAATTTACCAGTTCTTGTACTTTCGGATCAGATAAGTCTAAAAAATCATCATTTTCTCGTAAAATATAGCCGATATAATACCAACAACTTCCTGCCCATTGAGGCATGGTATTGGTTTCCCGTCTTCCTTTTACTCCGTCGCTACGAACAACTTCCACCCATTCACGAGCATTCGCCAATGGAGATTCGCCTGTTTTACTCAAAGATATCTTTTTTAGAATCGGTAATTCCAGTGGAAGTTCATCAAGATCAAGGACTTCAATTTGACCATCTTCATAAATAATGACTGGGAATGGTTCACCCCAATATCGTTGACGCGAAAATATCCAATCTCGTATTTTATAATTTACACTCTCATAGCCACGATTATTTTCTTTCAAAAACTGAATCATACGGTCGATTCCTTCTTGTTTAGAAGTACCATCAATAAATCCAGAATTAATATGAAGGGCATCATCACAGAATGCTTTTGTACTGATATCACCATCAAGCACAGCGATAATTTCTAAATCGAATTTCTTGGCAAATTCATAATCTCTTTGGTCATGAGCAGGAACTGCCATAATCGCTCCAGTACCATAACTTGCAAGAACATAATCAGCAATCCAAATCGGGATTTGTTTTTGATTGACAGGATTAATTGCATAAGCTCCTGTAAAGACTCCTGTCTTTTCTTTATTTAAATCAGTACGATCCAAATCTGATTTTGATTTTGCATAGTCAATATATTTTAGTACTTCTGCTTCTTGTTCTGGGGACATGATTTTGGTAACCAATTCATGTTCTGGTGATAATACGCAATAAGTTGCACCAAATAAAGTATCCGCTCTTGTAGTGAATACCTCAAAACTAAAATCAGTATTGGCGATATCAAAGATTACTGTTGCACCGACACTCTTTCCAATCCAATTTCTTTGCATGTCCTTGACTGACTCCGGCCAATCAACATCATCCAAATCGTTCAATAAGCGCTCAGCATAAGCGGTAATCTTTAATACCCATTGACGCATCGGTTTCTTGATGACTGGAAAATTACCTCGTTCGCTGACCATTTTTCCATTTAAATTGATTACTTCTTCATTGGCTAATACTGTACCTAAGGCTTCACACCAATTCACTTCAATATCTTTGATTTCAGCAAGCCCCTTTTCAAATAGCTTTGTAAAGATCCATTGCGTCCATTTATAATATTTAGGATCACAAGTCGCAAGTTCTCGGTCCCAATCATAAGAAAATCCAAGGTTCAACAATTGTTTTTTAAATACTTGAATATTATTTTCCGTAAATTCTCTTGGGTCTCTTCCTGTATTCATCGCATATTGCTCAGCTGGCAAACCAAAAGCATCCCATCCCATTGGATGCAAGACATTAAACCCTTGCATTCGCTTCATCCTTGAAACGATATCCGTTGCAGTATATCCTTCCGGATGCCCCACATGTAGACCAGCACCACTTGGATAAGGAAACATGTCCAACGCATAAAACTTAGGTTTATCTTTAGTATTCTCCGTTTTAAATGTTTTATTCTTGGCCCAATAAGCTTGCCACTTTTTTTCTATTTCAAGATGATTATAACTCATTTTTTTCGCCTCCAGTTGCGAGTGTTTGCCCTAGTTTTGTTGAATTGACAATCATTAAAATGAACCCGATATAATATAATAATATCATTCCAAATAAATTCGAAAGTAGATTCCCTAATGTATAAGGTACCATCACATAAATCATCAATTGCCACAACTTAGAAAACTTAACCCCAGAACCAATGTTTATTTTTTGAAAGACTGTCGTAATCAAACTCCAGATAACAATGCTGCCAAGTGCTTCAAAAATAGCAACTAAAGCATTAGCAACGACAATATATGGTCTAAAAGTAGCGACTTTAGCCGATATTATCGGTAATACAACATCCCAAAATGCTGCATCACCTTGATATGCTCCACTAAAATCTAAGTTTTCCAAACTTGGATAATCAGCATAGGATAATAAAATATTTGTATAAACAGTGTAATTAAAGAGAACCCCGTTTTTAGTAAAGAGAATGGTTGGAACTGTCGATTGTTCTATTTGCGACAATTCTTTTAAAGTGACTTTTAAAATTATTCCGTTTTTTAAAGCTTTAGTATATAAATATTCTGTGTCTCCGGTATCATGAAATAACTGACCATGTTTGATATAAAAGGGTATTTCTTTACCATCGCGATAAAACTCTTCCCGTAAGGCTAATTTTTCGCTATAATCAAAGTCTCCCTCGTTATGAATCATCAATAAATTCGGCAATGACATTAATAGAACCAAAACAATCAAAAACAAAGCCGTCAACCAACGACTATCGGTTTGATAGTTTACAATTTCTTGTGGCGAAAACAAACCACTTGACATTCTCCGAATCAATTTCATCAGTAATCTCCTTATAATACATTTATTATAGCAAAAACAACTTCCTTTATCAAGTACCAAAGTTAAATATAATCGGACAGTAAAACGCTTCAAAACAACTACTTTATTAACCGATTATTTCCTATGGAAAAAAGCTTAGTTTTTAAAACTAAGCTTTTAATTTACATTAGGACTATTCTCCGAATAAGGTTCCAATAAATCGGTTTCTAAATGTTGACCCCAATCCATAACAGGCGGAGTTGTCGTTTCAATCACAATATCTAACCTGACAATTCTTGACAGTAAGGCATCTCCCAAAATGACAAAGTCATTTTCTTCATTTCCTGTGATAGGAATTTCCTCTCCCTGTTCATTTACATAGGTTGGATCATAAATTGTATAACTAAACGTATATTCTTTTGGCATATCGATACCGATGACATAACCACCAGAAGTATTCGTTGTAAATGTTCCATGATCCAGATAAGCATTTGGATCCGCCGAATTATAGGTATAAGTAGCAAACAAGCCCATGCGATTATTTAAAATAAAGTCATCTTCCGTTGTCCAACTAGTAAGGTTCCTATCCTTTGCTTTATTAATCAATTCTAAGAACAATCTAAAGTTATTTAGTGAACTACTTAAGGCTATTCCCTCATCAAAATGAATAGTAATATCAAATCTTACGTTGTTCGTAATATCTTGAATCGCTATTTTATAATCCGTATAATATAAAGAACTTTGGTCATCTTCATATTTCTCTGAGTATACACGATAGCGAATATAGTTAAATTCTATACCCTTTGCTCCTGATTGTGGATTGTAGTCCGCCTCTAATGAGAAGTTTTCAAAAGTATAATTCGCTGTTTCGAGAACGGTTTGTAGTGTGTAAGTAACGCCATTATAAACAAAGGCTAATCTATCACCACTAGTAATAACAATGTTTTTACGTTGTTCATTTTGAATAATTGTTCCATCTAAACTAACGTAAAACTCTTTCTCAAAAGTATCAACTCCATCTGTGTAAGTATAGACATTTCGTTCAAAGGTGTAGTCAATCCCAGGAATTCCATCTGTTCTTGATATCGTGTAGGTCTTATTATTACCTCCAACATTTAAAACAAACTCGTCATAATCACCTGAAACAAAAGTCACATCTTGACCAGTAATATCCTTAAAATCTGTTCCTGCTTCATTTACAAGGAAAACAACATTTTGCATGACATTGTTTTCATCAACAGTAGTATATGGCGTATAGCGATAAACCACATCAGTATCATTATAAGTATAGCGAATATTATTATAAACGAAATCATCTTTTGTACCGACAACAGTGATGCTCGATTTATTCAAATCCTTATACCAAATTCCATTATCACTCACATAGAATGATTGTTTCAATGAAGTATTATAAGTATATTCTCTTAAAGAATAAACATTCTTAAAGATATATTCCACATCTGATGATGTAAAACGATATTGATCGCCAGTAAAGACAATCTCACTGCCAGAACTGTTTAAAATCTTTTCTCCATCTGTACGAACATAGAAATAGGCAGTTTGTGGCGAACCATTAGAATAAGTATAGGAAGTGTATTCATAAGCTGAATAGGTTGTACCACTATAAACAAACTCATGCATATCACCAGTTGCTGCTACTTCTTGAAGATCGTTATTTAGCACAATTGAAGCATCGCTATTAGCATAGAAATAAGCAGTTTGCATTGCACCATAAGTATAAGGGAAGTACCTTAAAGCACTATAGTCTTCACCTAAATAACTAAATTCTTCCGCTGTTCCTGTTGGTGAAATGCCATTTAAATCACTATCCAAAATCATCGATTGATCTTCACTGACATAGAAATACTCAACTTGTACTTGGTTATATTGATCATAATAAGCATATGGAGTATAACTGAATTTCGCTGTTCGATAAATTAGCGCATCTTCTGGTAAAGTGAATATTGGTTTATACGAAGTAATATTTGTTCTACTAACCAAGCCGATCATATAAATCAAAGAACGGTGGTTGTAAATATTATCCGATGAATAATCATGTTCATTATAGTGAATACCATTTGGTAGGCAAACAATCTCTCGATCGGTAGACTCACGTAAAACAGCATAAGTTGCCGCAGTAATTCGGTCAACAGAAAGCAAGGTGTCGATTGTTGTTAACATAGTTTCCGTAATGAATGTCGCATTTTCAATATAACTACGAATATTCTTATCTTTAGTAATTGATAAACTCGTTAAGTCTAAATGCCAACTAATCCAATTTCCTGGTTCAAATAGATAAGTTTCTACTCCTTCAGTAAATCCAAATTCATAGTAAACATTGAATAAGTATTCTTTTGGTGGAGCGGCAGGGAAGAATTCTATCGAAACCCCTTCGCCTTCCACAATTTCAATACTGAAATATTCGCTTTGTTCTTCCTCGGTTAAGTCACCACCAGCGTATTCAACATGTAAATAATCCGTATCAATACCAAAGTAGGCATTGCTTAGAGTATAATCAAAGCGATAGGTTGGTGTTTTTTCCCGCCCGAAGGCAACTGTATATACATTATTATACGAATCGAAGTTTGGATTACCTGCTCCAACAGGGTCACTATCCACGACACCACCATCGATGAAAACGGTATTGATCGCTTCTGGTGTGACGATATATTCTTGAATAATATGAGTGAATGTTGAAGTGTTGATCCCATTTTCCGCTGTGATCAAATAATTTACATTGTATACTTTTTGAGCCGGATCGGTTTCATCAACAGTCACATTGGTAATCTCATAAGTTGCCAGTGGTGAAATATTGAAGGCTGACAAATAACTTGGAATTGATGTAGCTTCATCAATATCCGTAAAATAAGCTTTTGTAAATTGTGTTCCAAACAACACTTCTACTGGATCAGCAATATTGCTACTTGCTCCTGCTGGTAAGAATGGTTGATCATCGAAGGTAATCAGCTCTACACTACAAGCTGAACTCATCGCTTTTTCAAAAACAACATAATAGACAACTTCTTGTGTCAATCTAAATTCCAAAATATAGATTCCACTATTTAGCTGACTATTGATATCTAAATCAATGATTAACGTTCCATCATCCCAAGTATAGTCTTCATTAAATGCACTATCGCCAACCGTTTCAACAACCACACGCCCATTGTTTAGGGTGCTGGCATAACTATAATTCGTAACTAAATTAGCAGGAATACAGTTTTCACCAATGGTTTGACCTTGATCAGCATAATGATACATTTTGATATTATTTTTCATGTCTAATCCGTTTGGTAAATTCTTAGTAGTATAAGTTACTAATAAAGAACCATTGACAGAAGCAACATCATCAAAAGTTCCCCCGCTGATATCAACAACAGCAATATTGGTAATTGGTGTAGCTGCATAGTTCACTCCACCATTAACTCTTAAATCGATGATTTCACTACAAGTTTTTGGAGCAGTAATGATAATATTGACAAAGTATTCCGTCTCTACTGTTCTATCTTCTGCCTGAACAATGAAGGTGTAACTTGGAATTCCACCATCTTTTGATGTCATGATATCCCCAGGAACTAAATTTGTTCCCATAACGATTGGGCGTAAACTACCTTCTTTGAAAATCGCATTGTATGATAGTTCGTAATTAGATAACATATTCACTAAAAATGAACTAGCATTAGCTTCATCAGCATTGGAAGCTACATAGAAAGTAATCTCTTTTTCCCGATTATTATAATCTTCTTGAACATTATTGGTAATCGTATAATGAATCGTCGGATTGGTTCGGTCCGTTCCTTCTAATTCAATCTTAAACACAGTCGTAGCAATCGATTTTTTCAACTGCTTCATCATATAGTAAATTCTATAGTTAACACAAGCCGTATTTAATTCGGTTGTCGGGTCGCCATTTTCATCAAGAACATAAAAGTTATTGACATCATCAGCACTTCCACCACGCCAAGTAGCGTCATTCACCGGATTTCCTTGAGAATCGCTGGTTAAATATTCATCCAAATAAATTAACATAACATTATCTGGCAAGAATTGACCTTCTTCGATACCATCTGAACTTGCCAATGCATAAATACCGACAGAATCTGTGTAATCACCAATATCCAAACCTGCAACAGCACAAAGCGATGTTAATGTCTCCGTTAGATTAGCCATATCATTTGGATCATTAATATCTAGTCCATATCCCTTACTATCTAATAACCCTACTAAAATGTTCGAACCTGTATAATTTGGATCAGTATATTCATTGTAAGCATCGTAATAACAAATCTCTGCAACAATTGCCAGTTTATCATCATCATTTAATGTTATTGATGAGACAATGGTATTAAACAAAGATGGCGTTGCTTCCACTAAAAGGTCGATGATTCTTTCCATATTGTAAGAAGAAATTTTACTATCCCCAAGACCTGGTCCTAATAATGCAGTTATTTCATCCTTAAAGAAAGTTGCGTTTGCTGATAGAGCACGAGCTAAATAGTACTCCTTATTTGTTTGATCAGGAAGCACTTCTTTTAATACCACAGCCCTTCCCGCGCCTCCACTTTCATTATTGAGAACACTCTCTACGATACTGAGTTTACTTGCACTCGAAATATAATCATCAATACCATTCGTACTATCGTGCAATACTGTATGATAATAAGCCCCATCCCCACTGGCTTTTGTAGCTATACCTTTAATCTTATCAGCTCTTGTGGTTGCAGAAGGAATGGTAACGCTTAAATAAGCCGAATAGGCATTATAAATTACGGTGATAATTTCCCTTTTATCGGCAATCGATAAGGTAGTAGCTAAACTCAACAAGTAAGATTCTAAATTAGAACTCATCGATGTCGAGGCGTATAAAGCTTTGGTTACTTCTCGCATCGCTGCTTCTTGATTTTGATTATAAAATATAGTTTTTAGAAAATATTTAATCGTATCCGCTTGTAAGGTTGCATTAATAAATGATGCATAATTGTCTTCACTTGAGTATTGGAAGTAAGAACCATGAGAATCATAATAATAGTAATTCCCACTCGTTGTATAATAAACATAACCAACGTTAGTTTCACCACGATAATAACGTTGTGACCAATTCATGGTATATTGGAAGCCATTATTTCGCCAACGATAATATCCAGATGTATTATTATTTCCCATATAGGTAATTCTTCTTGCAGTTGTTCCTGCTGGGATTTCTGCCGTATAAACTCCGGTAGCATTTTCGTAACTACCATCTATTAATCGGTATGGTGCCGTGTATACGGTATTACCACTTGAGTAAATTGAATATCCGTAATTTGGGTTAACAGCATTAAAGTTATTGCTACTATCTGCTCGTAAATAGAAAGTTCCTAAACTATTATATACATCAGCAGTCATCGTAGCAGAGTTCTTAATGGTATTCCATAAAGTAGTAGCTTCTGCTGTTGTTAAATCATCAATCACACTATTAAAAGTGGCTTGTTGAGAGGTATAATTAATTCCATTATATTTTGCTATCAATTGTAATTTACCATTATCGGATAAATTAAAACTGTTTTTTAGACTCGCTAGATTGCTGTCATTGATATAAGGATCATTTAAAATATTCGTATACAATGTATTCACTTGTGAATCACTCAAAGCAGCCAAACGATCCTCATTTGTTAATTGACTATACAAATTATTAACAATCGTATCGCTAACTACTGAACTATCGCCAAAACTTGAAGCAAATATTGTTTGTAATTCCGTTGCCGACAAGTTATCAACAACACTATTCAAGATAGTTAAAGTTGTCACATCAGTAAAAAGAGCTTCAATTTCAGTGGCATACATTGTAGGATTTGATTCTAGAAGTGCTAAATAATTAGTAACTAAAGCCCCTGTTTCCGTAGGATAATAATTTGCCAGACTAGCTAAGTAAGTTGAATTATTAACCAAGGTATTCATCATTGTTACTTTCATTGCCGCCGTAACATTGGCATCATTCAATATATTCGTTAGTAACGTGATGAATCGAGGTTCTGTTACAAAGGCATTGATTAAGGCTGTTGAATTGCTTGCATTAGACAATAAGGTTTGTAACACCTGTTCAAAATCAGTAGTTCCACTATGACTTGCATACATTGATTCTAAGATATCCAAAGAATAATCAGCATTGGCATAAACGAGATTTTTAATCGCTGAGTGGTTAGAAAGAATGCTATTATACAGCGTATTAATTTCTCCTGATGTTTGATATTGACTATCTAGAATAGCAATGTTCGCCTCTAAATCGATTAATAGCATTTGTAATGCTTCTAGCATAATCGTTTCTTTTAAATCTATTTCGTCGATTAAATGCTCATTTACCTTACTGTAAGGGACAAATTGAATATAATCGGCAATATATTGGTTGGTAATGATACTAGGATCGGTTTGTGTGGTATCTCTTAATGGGAATAATTGATTAAAAATACCACCATTATATTCTCTAGATAATTGTTCTGCCAGCGTTTCCCCACCAACTACAATTCCATCTCGCGTATCTTTGTAATAGGATTTAATACCATAAGAAACACCACTTGTTGTCCCCGCTGCAAATGGAGTGGGCGAATAGTCGATTTCTTTGGTTGTTGCCATATAACGCAACAAATTCTGCATAGTCTGGGCATCGCTAAGATTACTAACATTCAGAATATTAGAATCTGTCCTACCTAGAATATTTACGTTTTCAACAAAATTAATCAAGTAACTAACGGTAATTTTATTGAAGATTTGACTTGGAGTATAGTTTGTATTAGAAGCAATATATCCAATCAAGGCTCCACAAGGATAATCAGTACCATTCGTTACACCAAGATAATCCGAATTTATGGTTAAATTAGTACCGCCTGATAAGATTTCTGCCAGGTTTGCTGAAGAAACTTGAATTGGCGTTATATCTCCATAGTTAATCGCATTGGCAATATAAACTGGGTCATCAGTGGTAATATAGTTAACAAACTTATAAATAAAGATTAACCCATACATTCCACCAACAACTTTAGTAGCAAAAATATCACCATAGTTTACGACATTAACTACCGAGTTAACACCTAGACACAAGAATCCTGCTGCTTTACAACGAGGTTCTTCTGTTGTCCAAGTATCATTATAGCCATTGTATGCGAAAACATCGCCATAATTAATGCTAAACTCAATTTTTTGTTTGTGAGGATGAATATTATAACAACTACCCCCACTTACAATACTTCCACTACCTAAATCGACACCAAACTCATCTTTTTCATTACGGACAATAATACCACCCGCATTAACCCAAGAGTTTCCTGCCGAAGTACAAATTGAGTAGATACTACCGTTGTTGGCTGAATCCTTGATTTGTGCGTATTGGTCAAGCATCAAGAAACAGATTCCTCCTGTTTCAACTTCAAACTCACCAGCATAACTTCCATAAGATCCAGCACCAATGATATAGTTGATATTTAAAATATTTCCTAAATTAAAGCAAGAAGATAAAATAGAGGCATTGATTGCCGTAATTCCTGCCGCACGACATACTCCATAATATTCACCAGAATTAGTATAACCTGATCCTGAATAATTTCCACGGATAGTAATGTCACCATTATTGACACAATTATGAATCGTTCCATCAACATCCGGATCCATAATTACATCATCAACTGATAAATTTTCATCAACAAATATCTTTTGGTTGGCATTTTTATAACAAATACCAGAGGCATAAACGTTGAAAACAACAACGACACCACTTGCTTTGGTATTCGATGTTACTTCAATATCGCCACCATTAAAAATATTTTTTGCTTTACAATTGATACTTACTTCTTCAAAACAACCGAAAACCTTCAATTTTTTATAATCGGTTGAACGGTCATTATTAGAATATAAAGCATTTAAATATGTTCCTTGAGTCGTTTTGGTAAAATTAACTACAATATCGCCATCATTTCGAATATTATCTAAATTAAAGTTTAATCCTACGGTATTTCCTGATAATACAAGATTATAGAAATTAACCGGATTTGAAGTCACATAGTTGATATTGCGATAATTATAAGATGCTTTTAAATTCGTATATGTACCGATATATTTATCTGGGTTACTCTTTGTGTTATCTGTCATAGTGACAGGATAAGGATTAGATGAACTATAGGTTACAGTTATAATATCCTTTACAACCTCATTATCCGATACTACACACGGAGCATAACGCCATAAGATTGAGATGTCTATTTCTTGTGTTGGTAAAGCCTGTAAAACTTTTTGATTATTATTATAAACATATTTCTCGGCAAAATTATAAGCCCCATTAATGTTTGTATTGGTAGCTGTTGTATAGGCTACACCAGCTACATTTAAACTAATGTTTGGCAACAAATAATAATTACCGCTTGAACCATATCGCGTATGTCTTGGTGATAATGAATTATTATTGATAATATTCATTACCGAACGACTCGATAAACTACTATAATTTAGTGTAGATGCATCTACCTCATTCTTAATATTGATAACACCTGCAATATTGGCATTGGTCGATTCTTCTCGTACATACATGGTGATATTACCATTGTTTAAAAATTTACCAATTTCATCATAGCCATAGGTATGTAAACCAAAAACACCAGCGGCATAAAGGCGTCCATATCGATAAGTAATACCATTAACACCAATGACAATATTTCCATCATTTTCTAATTCTATTGCTTCATTGGTTATACCACTACCGACTACACCACCAATATATTGATATAAATTGCTGATGTCCGTAGAGGAAGAAAATCTCATCGCATAAATATTCATACTGTTCAAACAATTCTTCAAACTGTTTGCGCGGTTGATTTTTCCGATAATTCCGCCAATGCTTGAACCACTAATACCAGCTGACCCGGTTGTTAATGTCTGATATGAACCATCGATAATACCTGTTGTGGTACAATCTTTAATCGTCCCTAAAGTACTATAACCAACAAGACCACCAGCATACACCAGACCGATACTGTTTAGCACTGTACTCGTTCCATCACTGGTATAATTATTAGCTTTAGTTGTTAGAATGATTTTACCATTAACATTTACATTCTCTATTAATCCACCCTCTTGTTTACCCGTTACAATACCGATTGCATTGGTTTCCATATAAGTTCCTTTACCCTCTAAATCAAGGGGGCGAATCAACGCATCAACAAAGTTGATATTCTTAACCGTTCCTGCCAGAATCTCAAAAAAGCCATAACAACGATAACTATTATAAGAGATTCCTTTTGTAATGGTCATATTGAAAATAGAATTGTATGGAGATAGACTGCCATCTTGCAACAAGCAATCAAAGCCATCATCGGCTTTTTCTGCACTTTGAAAATTACCCGAGAAAACTGCACTCGTTTTATAAAATGCTTCTTCGGTAACAGCAGTGGCATCTATACTATTAATCAGCCGATAGTCTTCTCGTCTAAAAGTACCATATCGAGCAATTAAACTAGTCATATATACCAAATCACTGGCTTTACTAACGGCAAAATAGGTTTCTTCATTAATGTCTGTTGTATAGACCAATCCTTGAAGAATTGGATAGGTTAATTTTAAAATATTGTGATAGTTAGCGGGATAAGTAATATTAGAAAACCATCCATTATTTACTTGTTCCGTACCCTCTGTTCTATAGTATGGGAAATAATCATCACTATAAAATTGTGATGTTGTTAATCCAACGACATTTGTTTCTACACCCAAGGTTAATTGTGATGTTATAGGATCAATATACATTTTCTTTGGTGCAGTAACAGTATCAATCAGAATACTCGAATCATAATAAACATCGGATACTACTCCACCTTCACTTTCCATATTTTCATATAAGATAGCAAAGCGTACCCCTTGTGATTGTTGTGATACTGATTCTGAAACTACTCGATTAATCGCAACATAAGAGTTGGTAAACACACCATAATTATAAACCATTAATCCAGCAATGGCGAAAAAACCACCTTCTACGGTTAATCCGGAAGCATTACCACGAAAATCATGTAAATAAACATGGCTTACCGTACCGAAGTTTTCACCAATAAAAGAAGAGGCCGTACTTAAGGTTTTAAATTTATCGGGTTGTAACATAATAACATCTTTTAATCCGACATTCCTAACTATTCCACTTTCATCTATCTTTGCAAAGAGAGAATAACAACTTAAACTATAAGAACCCTCTTCATAAAAAGCGTATTCTTCTAGGTTGTTAATAGGAGCGTAGAATAAATTGGATATTACAAACCCTTGCCCATCAAAAATACCTTGAAATCCCTTCTCTCCCCAACCAATCGGTTTAATAAACTTATAAACCATCGATGCTTCATTATAATCAATATCATCACCTAGCACATAATGAAAGGTAAGATATTGCGATTTATAGGTTGGTGAGTTACACACTTCACCAAAATAATACATTTCTAATCCATTACCAATGACAATCACATAATCTTTAGTTCCATCTGTCATAACTGTTTGAGGATTAATTGGATTTCCGTTTACATCAACAAATAAAGCCATGTCTACATACTTGACGTTGTTTGTTGAGACATTTTTTATTTCAGCAAGTTCACTATTCCAAACTTCACCGCTTAGTCTTGTTGCTTGGTCTATCTTTTCAACATCACTAAGAATGACCTTAGTCCCAATAAATAGGAATGTTATAGCGACAGCTATAGCAATAATTCCCAGCATTATTTTCTTTATCAAGGTTCTTGTCTTCATAACTAACTCCCTCCATGTGGGATTTCATCTATTCCCCAAATTTGGGAAAAACGATTAGCCTGAACAATTTCTACTTTGATATTTAAAATCAAATCGCAAGTATCGATATAGGTTCTACTAATCCTAGGAAGATAAGCGTCGCCACCAAAAATGAAAGGCAGACTCGCTAAAACCCCTTTTTCTAACGGCTCAGTATAATATACATACTTTGTTTCTGCGTCGTAATACCACGAGCTATCATATCCTACTTCTCCACTGACACGCCAATCTTCATCCGTTAAGTGAAATGGAAAAATATTATCCCCTTCGTGGTAAATCGAGTAGATTTGTTCTGTATTAAAGCTATAATAAAATCTCGTTACCTTCCATTCATCAAATACTTTAATTCGCAAGTATGATGTAATGTCCGGTGTTAATTCAATTTTCACTTTAAAATCATCAAGAAAATAAGGATTGTATTCACCTTCTTCTTCGTATTGTTCTAAAACGATAGATTTTAAAGCCCCATTAATATATAATAATCCCTTCTCGCTGTCATAACAATTAGGAGCAGCGGCCGGGTCGAATGCATTTTTAGTTACTAAAACTTCATTTTCATCAAGATATTCAAAGAAAGCTTTGATTTCAACTTCCATACCTCCAATTGTGATATCCCCTTCAATTGACCCATCTTTCGATAACCAACTGAAAGTAAGCGGGATGATAATTGATAATACTAATACAATGATTAAAAGAATAATATAAGGAGAATGTCTTTTAACGATCTGTTTCATAGTCAGCACCTCCATAATTATCTAAACTTTGAATCGCTTGAATCTTTAAAGTAATATTAAATTGTTTAGTTAAATAACCATCAGTTACAGTAAGACCATAGTAGTCGCCAAAAAAGGCTACTCTTAGAGAAGCCGTGTTTGAGCCTGATACCGTTGTCAATTCTCTTCCTTCTCCTTCATAGAATAAAGTTAATTGTTCAAAATTATAATTTTGTATAGCTTGATAAACATGATTAGGATTGCTAGATGAGAAAGAAACAATATTCTGAGTATAGGTGGCATTACCAATAATCGAGCGGATTAACGCACTATAATCAACAACACTACTAGGATTTACATCTAGGATGACTAAATAAAGTAATCCCGGAATGTTTTTTGGTGTCAGATTACTACTATCATTATCCAGTATTTCTACACGACAACGAGCAGGAATTAATCCTGAAGTAATATCTCCTGTATTGGTAATTGAAATATCATAATAAGTAACTAAACTATTAAAAATGGCACTTTTATCTGAAGCAATATCATTGGCAAGATCAACATAAGCCAAGTCGTATAAATCGATAGCATGAACAATGGTTCCGCTGCTATTGACTTCAACTTCAATATCAGCCTTTACTTCGCCCATTGCAAATGTACCTTCTTTTGAATCTGTATCAGTAAGGTAGGCTAAAGATGTCCCTAAGCCAATCGCTAGAACTATGATTAAAGCAATATTCAAGATTATTAATCTAACATTTTTATTCATTGTTCTCATGTTACGATTATCTCCTTCAGTCCCTATTCTGATTCTTGTTCACTATTTTCTTTTTTCTTTCCTTTTTTAACTTCTTTTATGATTGCACTAACTAAATAACCAATGATAATTACACTAATAAAAGCGACGATAAAGGTTTTACTGCTAATAACTTTTATAATAAAACCTAAATAACTAATTGTGAAAACAAATTTCCCGACGAAATCAGCCGATGATATCTTATCGTCAACCGCCGCTCCTTCACGAATTCCCTGCGTTTGAATTTCATCAGCAGCTGGGTTAATATAGATGACCGCATGGGTTACATTATTCCCTTCATTATTCACAAAGGTAATATAATCCCCCACCTTGACATTAGCATATATTTCATCCTGTTCATATGTTTTAATATAAATAACAGAGCCTGTTTTAATTTCTGGTTCCATACTTCCGGATACTACCACCAGTGCTCGATAACCAAATAGATATAAAGCAAAATGGGTAATAATCGCTAATACGAGAATACCAGCAGCTACATATCCAATGTAACTAAAAACTTTTTTCATCAAGTTTTCCTTATGATGCTAGTCCTGTTGAGAAATTGATACTTCCCATATCAGCCCAGTCAACATATTCAGCTTGTTTTGCTTGGAAGGTAATCGTAATCACCAGACCGCTTGCCGCTGCATAATCGTTACCAATTGTTGCACCATTATACTTTAATGAGGTAAACATCGTATAAGCTGTGGTGTTAACAGGAATGTTGTTTGTTTTTGAACCTAAATACCAATAGTTATCATTTCCATATGCCCAATTTCCTGTATTAATATCGGTAATGATACCATTCCCACCCGCTGCTGCAGTATAGATAACTCCTGTTGTAGCAGTTCCTCCTGATACAGTCGTATAAGTGATTTGCATTCTTAATTGAGAAGCCACTGTAGAACCATTGGTTACGGTAAAAGTTGTCCCAACTAAATTTTGACCAGGAACGATTTTGTTAGTATTGGTAATTAAAGCTCCAGCTAGCGTGTAACTAATATCCCCCATCGTGAATGTTTCTGAGGCGTTGTCTGTATCTGTCAACCAAGCACTGGTAATACCATAAGTTGCTGCAGTTAACACAATGACAAGTGATACGATTAAAACGATTAATTTGCTTTTTTTCATATTTTTTTCTCCTTAACTTCCTATTAAAGTTGTTGCAAGAACATCCCATTCGATGTCTTCCCAATCAACATTCTTTTTTTGTTTTGCTTCAAAGATAATGGTAACCGCAAAATCTTTGGCTTGAAACGGTGTTCCTATCACATGACCATTGACCTTTAAACTATGAATAATTTCAATCTCCAATATCGATGATAATTCATCATAAGCAGGAATGGTCGTTTCACCTACTTCATAATAATAGTACCAATATCCATCGTCTTCGTTATAAGTGAATTGATCATCAATCACTCCAATAACAGAAGCCGTTGTTGAGGAAAGGTCTGTATTGTCATCCGTAAAGACAACAACCGCTCCTCCTTCCATTTGATAGGCAATTTTTACCCGCAATTGCGATTCAATTGTTGAATAGTTTTCTACCCCAATTGCCCTATCTTGAACCACTAATTCTTCTCCGGGTAAGATAACTTCTAAAACCGATGCGTCCTCCAATGAACCTGTTAGTACATATTGAATTGATCCAGAGTCGAAAGTAACCTCATCAATTGTTTTAGAACTAGCAAACCAAGCATATGTTGCTCCAAGGACAGCAAAACAAGTAACAATTAACATGATAACACTTAATATTAAGTTTTTTCTCATATTTCCCCCTTAAGAAGAATAAAAAGCCAGTACTTATTTTAGATAAGCAACTGGCTGTCATGCTTGTTTCTAAAACAAGTTTTAGACCCTATAGTTTTGCGTCCTCGCCTTTCAGCGAATTTGCCAACAGTTTTATATTTTTTTGTCTATTTCTTCTTTTATTTCAGCAGTAATTCTTTCCCGTTCTTTTTGAATTTCAGCTGCTAATTTATTTTGATATTCCGTTTGTAAACGCAAGTTCTCCTTTTCCTTCATCGTCCTAACAATCTTTACCATTTCTGTAATGAATAAGATGGCAAAGATAAGAAAGATAATGGTAAAGATAACAAACCTCTTATTGATTACAATATTCCCCAGATTAAGAAAACTTCCATGTTTTATTACCTTGCCGATATAATTATCAATCGTAACCACCTCTTCATCTTGAACAGGATTGTTTATTCCCTTCATTGTCAGTGAACCATCTTCATTAACGGCAATGACACGATGAACGATGAAAATATCTTTTGCCTTAGAGTAATAAATTACATCATCTCCAATAGCTATTGTTTCAAAATCAACTTCCTTTGCAATAATGAAGTCTCCCGGCATAATCTCTGGTTTCATCGATTCTGTTGGAACAACAGAATACGTATACCCGAAGACTTTTAATGGTTCATGATTGCGATAAGCCTGAATTCCAAATATCATAATTAGAACTGCTGCGATGAAGAAAAAGATTGTCAATGCACCAACTGCATAACTTAAAATCTTTTTTATCATTTACATCCACCTCAATTAGCGACATTCAATTACAATTTTATTAATATCAAATCTTTGATTTATGAATTGATTATTATCAAAGTTTTCCCCTTCATAGGTAATATTGAAGAATATCCCGATGATTGATTGCGCTCCTTCACTTGTTAAAACCTCATTTTCCATAAGGAAATATCGATCTACCCCTTGAGTGAAGTATGTTTTACTATTATTTGAAGATAAGGTAGCAAAGATTTGTTCTAATGTTTCATCATCTGTATCTGTTAGATATTCAATGCTCAACACTTCAAAATTAAATGAATTTTGTATTCTTGTTGGATTTTCACTATCAAGGACTATCCAACCTTCTATTTCATCATAAACCAACGAATTTATACCATACATGTAAACAGAGCTTAATCCATCCCTATTTCCCGTGTTTTCCACAACAATCACATAAGAATAAGTATCTCCTGGAATTGTATTGGCAAAATCAACATCAGCAGTAGTCACAAGTGGTCCACTGATATTCCCATCATTAAATTGTTTAAAGGTATAATCAATTTCTAAATTCCCCACTGTAGTAACAAAGGTGTCTGTTCTACTTTGGTTGCTTAACGTCCACCAAGCAAAACCAACAGCAGCCATCATCAAGATAGAAGCGACTAAAGCTATTAACGATGATAGTAGTGAATTTCCTGCGAATAATTTCTTAAGCATTGTTATCATCCTTCACTTCAGGAGTATTAACAAATTCACTCGTCGTTGATAATTGTTCTATTGCTTTTATTTTTTCTTCGCTTTTTGCTTTTGCTTTTGAAATTTTTTCTTTGCTTTTTGCTTTTTGTTTTTCTTTAAATGTTTGCAAAGCTAATGCAGCTTTCTCTTTCTCTTTTGCTAACTTCTTAGCCAGCCTTTCTTTGGCTGCTTTTTCTTTTGCTAATTTATTCACTAATACTTTCTTAACTCTTGCTCTCTTTCGTTCTTCAATCTTCTTTAATTGCGTTTCTAAGCGAGTTTTCTCGGCTTTTTCAAACGCCAATTTTTGTTTTTTGGTCTTTTCTGATAAACCTTTCAACTCTCTTTGAAGACGTTTCTTCTCTTTCACAACAACACCTTTTTTATCCGTAATTGCTGTTAATTGGTCCTTAATTTTTATTTTTTCTTTTTGATATAAGCGCATTTGTCGCTCTAATTTCGCCAAATATGTCTTACGTGTTTCACTACTACGAGCCTTGATATTCTCTCTGATTAGCTTATTATTCGCCTTTTCCATTTCTTTTAGCAATCTTTTTTCCAAGCGGATTGCACTTTGATAATCCACTTCTTTGGTTTCCCGGATTACTTTAGAAACTTGGAATTTATTTTTCGCTCGTTCGAAGTCTTCGCTTGGATTTTCTTTATCGACCAATCGCTTAAAGATATCTTCACTACCCTCTACATCAAAGACAGCGTCAAATAAGGAATTGCTAATCGCAATAACTTCTCGCAATGTCCTTCTTAAAGCGACATCATAACTCGAAGAGTTGCGTTTATTCTCATCTAATTTTTTATTGAATGTATTACGATATTGATTTAAGAAATACTCTTTTACCGTATCGTCTTCTACTCTAATAGGCTCTGGACGATCCAAGACATCATCCGGATGAATATCTTTTACCTTTATTAGTTTTTTACGACGAAGTTCATATTCATTCACATTTTCAAACTTCTCAGAACGTTCTTCCGCTTTACTTTGAACCACCGTATAAGTCATCAATGCTAAGCGACTAACGCTTGTTGAAAAGTCTTCTCCAATTCCAATCGTTTTTTCTTTTACTTTTACATCATAGAATAGATTAGAATATTTATCGATGAACAACCATAATGTATAACAATTACGAAAATCAGGATTTTTTAAAATAATATTTGTTTTAATAATTGGTGGGTTTACTCGTTTTGTTTTTTCTAAATCTCTCACTAATTGAGAAGATCTAAACCCAGTAATCATTTCATAAAGTTTCTCAATACGAGCTAATAATTGCCGATTATGGATATTAGTAGTCTCATCTACATCTTTTTTAATCACCATATCGATATCGAGTTTTACTTCTGTCCCTTCGATTTCAAAGGTAGAATTCATATTAACATGATCCTTAAGAAAAGATTCTACATTTTCTTTAATAACTTTATATCTTGTTTCAACAAAACTAACCAAACGAAAGATTAAACTGACTAAGAATCTATTTTCATAAGTTCCAAATTCTTGTTCGGTAAACGTTGTAAGTATTCTGCGAGGAACAACGCCTTGCTCATTCACCTCACGAATAAAATGAGAATTGGCAGCTAAATGACGAACAGATTCTGATGTTACTCTTTTGGCCCGTTCAACATCAACAACCTCGTTTTCATAACGGATTGCTGAAGTAGGGTTTCGTAAAATTTTGTCGATACTTGGAAAATACGATTCTAGTGTTGAAATCCATTCTTCATCAAAAACCTTAACCTCTGACAATTCTTTACGATAAACACTATTTTTCCCAGCTAGAAACGAATTATAAAAATATTCAGGAAAAGCATTCTCTTTTTCGTTTTTTACTAAGAGTGCTTCGAGACTTTCATAATATAGGTCTAAATCATCTTTAACTCGCATCTAGATACCAACTTTCTATACAGTTTTTAATAGTTCAGTCAAATAGTCAATCGATATTGAGAAAGTATCCTTTCCAAATAATTTATTAAACAACGCAATTAGTTGTGCTATTTCTTGTTGTAAGAATGATAAATTCAATGCTTCAAACTTTCTCAATATTTTCATTGAGATGAAGTAATCAATTGCTTCTAAATCTTTACCACCACAGGCAACGTATGCCGGGATAAAGTTTTTTAATTGTTTCATAATACGATTACCAAAAGTAATCTTGAATGTCTTGGCAATAAAACTATCGACTTTGATAATCTTATCCATTAATTTACTATCTACTGGATTTGCTTTAATTCCCTCTTGAAAAAGGTGCTCCATATAATCATAACTCATCGTCACTGCTTCCGTATAAGGAGTGTCAATATATTGTGCTCGATAATTCATCTCAATGGTAATTGCTCTATCATATACTTTATCAGTAATGGTAAATGTAGAATCATCACGGTTCGCAGTACCTACAAACCATAGATTCTGAGGAACCAATATCTTTCCTTCCCTGAAGTTTTTAGGATCGTTTTCCAAAACAGCAGGAACAATATCGATTTTCCATTCATTTACATTCGGCATTTCCATAATTGACAAGAATTCAGCAAAGTAATACTCAATTCTCGCTAGATTCATTTCATCGAGAATAATAATATTCAAATCTTCACGATACGTTGCTTCATATAATGCTTTTAAGAAATCTGTTTCGTTAAATTTCTTGGTAAATTCATTCAAGTAACCAATCATCTCTGCTCGGTCACGCCAAGATGGTTGCACAGAGATAATTGCAGCATCTCTCTTGAAAAATTTACCCATAGCATATGGTAGTGAGGTTTTACCCGTACCAGATATACCTTGCAAAATAAGGATTTTTGAGGTAGCCATACCAGCAAAGAAAGCTCTGATTTCTCTCTCTGCATAATACAATTTTAATTGTGATGCAGCAAAGCCGATAAAGCGACTAACAAGTTCCGGTAAATCAATCATATCTTCCGGTTCCATTATAATCGATGTTATCTTTGACTTATACTCCTCATCAACAGCAGTTAATTTTGTAAACCGTGATGGTAATGCTGCTTTCTCCTTTTCATCCTTGATGCCGAACTCTTCTTTTTCAGGTGAATAAGTTCCGGCACCTCCACCTACCTTAAGTGCTAAAATCTTGTTCTTTTCATCAACAAGTTCCGCAGTCTTTGCATTTAACATTGATATCTCTTCAAGCAATGAATCCTTTTCGATTTCACGGCGAGTGAAACGAATATACTTTCTTGCTAATTGGATTCCTCTTAAAATTAGAAAAGTGAAAAACGCTAAGTTAATAATTAAAACAATAACTTCAGCAATCCAATCCAATAAATTAAACCTATTACTCGAATTAATTAGATATTCAAAATATCCAACAATATCATGAAATAATAAATTTGAGAATGCTTCCCACAATCTAGTTAAGAATAACCAAATATTTGAAAAGAAAGTACGTAAGAATTCTATATAATATCTTGAAAATTCAACCATAATACCCTCTTTCAAGAAGAAACTAAATTAAATTAGTTTATTCTTGTTTCTCGTTCTTTTTTGCTTCTAATTCAGCTAATACTTGAGCTCTAATCTTTTCTTTTTCCGCTTCAAGTTCTAATTTAGCTTTCGCTAATTCTTCTTCATGTTCTTTCGCTTTTTCACTAGCTACTTTTTCTTGTTTAATTTTCATGATGTTAGTAACCAAGACAAAGGCTTCAAATACTAAGAAAATTGCTGTCGGGATTACCACGACCAATAAGAATCCTTGTTCGCTTCTGACATATTTCATCGTTTTACCCGCATTTTTCCATTTGCCAGTGTAGATTGCTAGAACATCTTTTTCCGCAATAGACTCATATTTTTCGCTATCATTGGTTAAACTACCAGGAATATATTTATAAGCAGGGTTAAGCGCCGCTTTATCGCCTTGGGTAACAAACAATTTTTCACCTGAGATGGTCTCCTTAATATCCATAACTCTATGGGTATTTAGGATAATCCCCATGTCCTCTACATAATATGAAAAGGTAATGATATCACCAATTTCTATATTTTGCACTATTTTATCCCTGTTACGATCTGTTACTTTTTTTACAAAAATTAAATCATCAACCGTAAATGAATCCTTTTCGTTTCCATCCATTGAAGCTGTTTCCACTGTTAAGAATCCATTACCAAAAATCCCTGGTATATCTAAATTGTCCTTAACGCCAAAATTGCTAATTGAGAAAATAACCAAAAAGGTGATAAAAAGATAAAAAATAACATTTAAAATAGTTTTAACAATTTTCAAAATCTTTTTCTTGTTAATTTCTTTAGTTTCCACATGAACCTCTTTCTTCATATTTTATGAATTGAAAATATGATATCATGCATATTTTATCACAATTATTCTCAACATGCAAATGTTAATATTAGGAACGTTATAAAGTTTATAACGTTCCTAATTCTCTTTTACTTTAAAAGTCCGCTTTAATTTAAGATATTTTGTTTACGCAGCACTTGAATCTGTTGTAAATCCAATTTTAACGTTTAAAACACCACCAAAAATTGCATTGTAGCATTCTTGATCCCAACCATCTAACCAAATACGAACCGTTACCGATGTTGTATAATATCCACTTGCAGCTACTGAGCCAGTTTGAGCAACCGCAGTTGCATAAGCAGTTCCTAATGGATTTAAAACAGCAGTAGTTGCAAAATCATTAGCATCACCATCTGGATCTGTTGGATTGACGTAACCTTTCTTATTAGCATAATAATTTAATGCACCTTTAGTCCAACTAAATCCTTGACCGCTTGTATTTGTGCCTGCTTCTGGAAGTTCGAATACGTGAATAGCAGTTCCTTGAACTGACATTCTCACAGCATCTTCTGGATTTACTGTTAAAGCGCCTCCTGCGTTAACTGCTACTCCTGTACTTGGAGTAAATCCCTTATCAGCAGTCCAATTAATGTCAGTACCTTCTATCTCAGTATTAGCATTACTTAAATAAATATCTTGAGATGCCGTTGTTGTACGAATATAAATGGTAAATTCAAAATAATCAACTCCTGCTGTTGCAGCAGCAAATGTTCCTACCCCAGCACTTGTTAAATCTGACAATGTTTTGAAATTTGTTGCACCATCAATTGTTGTAACTGCTGTTAGGGCAGGTTTTGTTTTACCTTGTGTTACTAATCCTGCACTAAATTGTGTTGGAGTAATTACTGAAGACCAATTTGTTTGATCCATAGAAAGTTCAACACCTTCTTCTGTAGTTACCTCAACTGTAAATTGATCAAGCTTTGCAGTATTTGTTAGTGTAAACCACGCGAATGTAGTAGCGCCCATTGAACAATAGCGAATACTACTGCCAAAATTGAAATAGATAATTTTCTCATTAATTTGTTCATTTTTTAATCTCCTCTTTTTTTCTTTTTTTTATTTTTTCCATTGTTATGGTTGAAACAAAAATTCATGCCTTTTTCTTATTCTGAAGCTAGGCGAGCCCCTCTAAACTTCAATTGCATCATTACACTATCAGCAAAGATAGCATCGATACAATCGGCATCCCATCCTTCTAGCCAAATGTTTACTCTGACTTTTGCATACAAGTAACTAACACCATCAACCGTTACTCCTTTTTGAAAAGTAGCGATTTGTGAAGTATTGTTAAATGCTTCGTATGGGTTTTTAAACGTTGTTAAATGATAAATAGTATCTGGATAAACAGTTGGTAATTTCAAACTGTTTTCTCCATGTTGAGCTAAGTAGTAGGAATAAAATCCATGTTCTTTCCCAAAACTTCTTGCTTCATTTTCACTTGGATCATAAATCTTAGTTATTAAATCCGTTCGTTCATCATCTTGCCCAAGAAGTGATGCTTCCACTCTTTTTTCAACAAACGACATTCTCATCGCTTCCGCTGCATAATACGTTTTTCTCGTTCCTGCTAGAATGATTTCATCGCCATTATCGAAATCCGATTGATTTACCCATTCTACTCCTTTTGATACAACATACGTTCCATCAAAACTCTTTTCTTGAACCAGATCATAATTCAATGTTGAATTAACATTTTCCACTAAATACAAGTATTTTGTTGTTGGTATTGAAGTCCTAAACCATAAATCAAAGGTTATATAGTCTTTGTTTCCAACCGCAAATACCGCATTTCCAGCATAATTTTTCTGAAAACTAATTCCATCAATTGAAGTAATGCTATCGAGTTTAATAATATTTCCTATTTCTCTACGTAACATTTGTTCACTAATTTGAGGAAAAAAGTTTTCACCGTCTAGCGATATTTCCATACCACTTTCCATTGTAACGGTCATTTCCATACCATCTAAAGTATTTTGTGTCGATAAACTAATCCAAGCAAAGGTTGCTTGCATAAAGGCAAATGCCGAATAAATTAACAACAATATTGAGACCAATAATTTTCTCATCTTTTCACCGCCTATTCAGCACTAGTGATTGAGAATAGCAATCTTATTTTTATCCTTCCACCCAATATTGCATCAGTACAATCTGGATCTTGTCCTTCTAACCAGGTAATGACTGTAAACTTTTTTATTTGATAAGGTTTAAAGTTGGATATTTCACTATTCATAATCGTCGTATCACTAATGAAATGTTCAGCTTCTGGTAAGTCATGATACTCAGCTTCCACAGTATCAGGCTTCATGTACATTTTCTCTAAAATTCCATCTTCAATGATTAAGAATCTAATTGCCGCATCGAGTCCATTTTGTATACTAACAATTGATGTGTTTAGATTTACATCACAAGTTTCATCGCCAATATTTTGAATGTATAAGGTATAAGCGATGTATTTGTAATCAGGATCTACATAATTTCCATCGGTTGCTATGGCTTCATCAATCTTCAACCAATCATATGTTATATCTCTAACATTTGTTATGGCATCCGACAATAACCTTGGAGATGGAGACAAGAATTCTTCATCAGAGGAAAGTACAATCCCTCTCCGATAAGCATCAGGGTCTATTTCCATAACGAAGTTACCAGCATTTTGTCCATAATAAGTAATAATTGCTATTATGGCAGAAGCTATGCCGAATATGATTATTCCTGCTCGCAAAATTAACTTTCTTGTTAAGAATTTATTAAGCCAAATCACATTCACCCCCCTTGAAAATAAAAACCAATCGTCAAAATTTCTAATGACAACTGGCTACCATTTTTTTCATTTAGGCCCTATAGCTTTGCGTCGCCGCCTTTCGACGGTTTTGCCTTTTACATTATTGTTCAAAACAAAAAGCCAGCTGTCAATTAATTTCTTAATGACAACTGGCTACCATTTTTTCATTTAGGCCCTATAGCTTTGCGTCGCCGCCTTTCGACGGTTTTGCCTTTTACATTATAAAATAGACTCACTTCTACCTTTTGCACCTTTAGTATATCACGACTAAAAATACTTGTCAAGCTTTTTTTTAAAAATTTTTTATTTTTTTCTATTTTTCTTGTTTAGGTGCTGTTTCTTTTACTTTTTTTGCCCCTTTTTTTGCTGTTTTAGATTTAGCTTCAGGTGCGATTTCCTCGTTATTTTCAGTATTTTCAACTTTTTCTTCACTTGTTTTTTCTTTAAGATCAGTTTCAGTTGTCTTTTTCTCTTTTACCTTTTTCGTAACTTTCTTAGTTACTTTAGGTTTAACCTCAGATACAACTTCCTCATTATTTTGATTAGTTTCAACTTTTTCTTCACTTGTTTTTTCTTCAAGTTCAGCTTCAGTCGTCTTTTCCTCTTTTGCTTTTTTCGTAACTTTTTTAGTTGCCTTAGACTCAGCCTCAACTACGATTTCTTCGCTATTTTGAGTAGCTTCAACAACTTCCTCACTTGTTTTTTCTTCAAGTTCAGCTTCAGTTGAACTTTCCTCTATGATTGGTTCTTCTATCTTATCTGGAGGATTAATTAACTTTTTAATTCCTTTTTCATTGTATAGGTATCGATGAAATTCTTCCTCAGCAATCGGTTTAGAGAAATAAAATCCTTGTAATAAATTAATCTTATATTCCCCTGCTTTCTTCATCATTTCAACGTTTTCGATACCTTCACAAATGATTAGCTTTTCATTTTTTTCAGCAAACTCAATCAGCATTTCTGCGTATCTCGTTTTCAAGAACGATGAATCTTCATCTTCTTGTAAGAAATCACGATCAAGTTTAATGATATCCAGTGGTAGCGAACCAATTTTTTCCAATATGGTATGATCCATGGCAAAGCCATCCACCGCAATCTGGAAACCTAATTCTTTCAGTTTTGTCAGGTTATTTCTTACTGTATCGTGCTTTTCAAAAATAGCAAATTCGATGATTTCCAAGGTGATGTTTTTCGCAAGAACACGATATTTCTTAATTAAATTCTGGAAATTCATAATTAAGTTTTCATTAGCTAATTGTTTCGGACTTAAGTTCATCGATAATTGAAAGTGTTTGCTTGGGAACATCTTTTTCAATTGTAAGAATTCTTTAATCAAACATTCAATTCCCCAGTTACCGACCCAGTTAATATCTCCTGATTGTTCAATAATATGAATAAATTTATTAGGAGATAAGACACCATATTCCGGATGTTGCCAACGTAGTAATGCTTCTGCTCCATAAACGCTATTATTTTCAACATCAATAATCGGCTGATAGTAAAGCATAAACTGTTTGTTATCAATGGCTTCTCTGATCTCATCATAGAACCTGACATTTTCGCCTTCCTGAACACCCATTTCATCAGAATATAGAACAATAGAGTCCCCTCCTTCACGCTTGGCAATATACAAAGCTAAATTAAGGGAATTAAATAATTGTTTGAAATTACGACCATGGTAAGGATAATAGGCAATCCCAATACTAACATGTTGATTGGTCTCTGCTCCACCAGCTACTTTAATCGGTAAAGAGCCCGCTTCCTTAATTCGCTCTGCCAAACGCATGATTTCCGCACGGGAATAATCACTGCGAATAGAGATAAGAAATTCATCTTTACTATATCTTCCGATTTGTACTTTTTGAGGTAAAGCTCTGTCGATATTACTAACAAATCGTTCTAATATCTTTTGCGCTTCTCTTTCCCCAAAAATACTAATCACTTCATCGAACTTATCGAAACTTAGCAACATCAACGAAAAGGACATATCCTTAGGAATCTTACTAATATGAGAAGTAATACTGAAAACAATTTCGTTTTTTGATAGAGCACCATCGATTAATAAGGTCATTTCATCACGATAATTACGATAGTCCCTACGAAAACGATAAAAGACAATAATTGCCAGTACAACCGTTATTAATATTGCCAAGATAGAAACAAAGACCAATGCTCCATCTGACCAGTTTATTATTTTTAGAAACATATCTTCACCCCTTCTTAGCTTTCTTTACGGTAGCGATTTGTTTTGTTTTGTCGATATTATATTCATTAATTAGTTCAATTGATTCCTCAAAAGAAACCCCCTTACTAATTAAGTATCCTTGAATAATATCGCATCCCATTTTGATTAATATTTGGTTTTGATCATCTTTTTCAACACCTTCAGCGATAATATCCAAATCAAGGCTCTTGGCCAAGGAAACAATTTTGTTTACAATTGCCCGCGAGTGCTTGTCGGTTGCCAAATGGCGAATAAACTCTTTATCTATTTTAATGGTGTTAATTGGTAATTCTTTTAAGTAAAGCATAGAGCTATACCCTGTACCAAAGTCATCCAGATGGATTGAAAATCCTTTGTCACGTAATAAGTTTAGTTTTTCAATAACATAACTGAAATTTTCCATCAAGAATGTCTCGGTAATTTCAATTGCAATCGTGCCTGGATGTAAATCATATTTCTTAGCACAATCCAATACTTCATTGACAAATCCTGCTTGCATCAATTGCACCGGAGAAACGTTCATCGAAATATGAATTCCATGTTTTTCAAACTCTTTTGCTGCAGCAAATGTTCTTTCCATAATATAACGACCAATTTGAATAATCATATTATTCTTTTCCGCAAGTTCGATAAATACCGATGGTGACTGGAATTTATATTTTGGATTATCCCAACGTACCAATGCTTCAAAACCGACAATTTTTTGTTTTTCATTATTGTATTGTGGTTGATAAAACATGACGAACTCTTCTCTTTCCAAGGCAGTGGATAAGTCTTTTGTCATCGCTTGTTCTTTGGTTGCTGCTGTTGAGAAAGAAGAATTGTAAACAGAGTAACGAATCGATGTCAACGACTTCGCTTGTGTTAAGGTTATCTGACAATTATCATAGGCTTTTCTAGCATCCAGCTTTTCATATTTTTGTGGTTCTATGTTAAATATACCACACTTGATATCAACAATCAAATTATTACCATCAATTTCTACTGGTTTTTTGAAAAGAGTAATCATCTCATCAATATAAGCCGTTGCTTGTTCATATTCCGGTAGAGAAGTAAAGACAATCGCAAATAAATCGATTTCGGTATGAAATAGTTCTCCGTTTTTTTCTTCGAGATATTCCTTTACTCGTTCAGACACTTTAAGAACAATCATATCTCCCATCTTTCGACCGAAGACCTTGTTGAAATTGTTGAACTGTTGAATATCGAACAACACCAAAGCACTTTTTTGTGGTTCTTCTTCTTTGATGAGGCTATGTTCAATACCTTTAATAATACGGTTGAGCTTTTCTATCAATAATTCATAATTAGGTAAATTCGTAATGATATCGTATTTGGCTTTCAATTTATAATTGCTATCCTGAAAGGTTAAATCCGTACCGACAAGATATCTAAAAAACATATTCTTGACAGGAATCATAAACGCTGAACGCTTTATCCCCTCATTATCTTCAAAAAATAAGGTAAATGGCGTTTGCGCCATCACACATTGAATCAAATTCACACCCTCTTCATGGGCAAATTGATTGATGTTTTTATAACGACTACCACGGGAAATAACTCGCCGTAATGTTTGATTAAACGCTAATATTTTTCCTTTTTTATTCACTTTAATGATATATGGCTTATCAAAATAACGAACAACCATCGAACCTTGAATATCGCTATTTTTCCTCAACATAATAATATAAGTAATAATAATCGCAATGATTAAAATCAAAGCATACACCAGATAAAGCAGTGCCAGTTGATAGGTCAACATTCCAAAATTAGCAAAGGCGCTTTTTACTTCAAATAGATAAGCGACATAAAAATCACTGCCAATCGTTTCATCGCGAAACGGACTATAGCATAAATAGTATTGTTTCCCTTCAAAGTAAATAGAAGCACGATAAGAACTTAATCCTTTGTATAATTCAGCCTTTACTTCTTCTGTCCTTTGCTCACTATTACCAGGACGTAAATAATGATTGTAAAACTTATTATTGGCGTTATTATCGGTTTGATATTCAATCAATCCATCCCGCTTCAACAAGAAATACAAATGCTCAGGAAGATGATTAGGGGATAAAAAAGTGTTGGCAAAGTATTCATCTGCAGGAAAGACAAAGAGAATGCTATCGATATTGAAGAATACATAAGGTTTTTCATCGGTATTATCCATCAACATTTCGGAAAACTTAACCACAGAAACAGGATTTCTGATCGTACTTTCAGGAATAAACGATTCATGAAAGTCTGATCTTATTCCTTGGTATTCAACACCTGTGGTGAATAACTGTCCTAAAGTAACTTCTTCAGTAAACATAGTTGCTAAATCTTCGATATCGATATCCGCATATTCTTTTTCTTCCATATACTTAGCTAGTTTATGATAATCGCGGTCTATTTTATAACTTAACGTTTCACTCACGGTCTCAGTAATCATAGTTAAGTTATTAGCTACCCGCTTTTCTAAAAACTCAGTTGCAGTATAGCGATAAAAAAGATATGTCGCAACAAAAACTACCGCTAAGGCAAAGATAAAAAAGATGTATGTGCTTTGTGCTGTTTTTCTCACGAGCCCACCTCCAAAAAACAAAAGCCAATTGCAAAACAATTGCAACTGGCTATCTTTTCAGACCCTATAGTTTTGCGTCGCCGTTTTTCAACGGGTTTGCCAAATATTTCTCTATACGGACATAGTATATCATGGAAAAAAATAAAAATCAATTATTTTTTTCGTTTTTTTATTTTTTTTTGTTATTTTGTTACTTTGCATATTGTGCAGTTTTCATTGGATTTGTTTTCCAGAAATGAGTTGAAGATAGTTCTAATGGATTTTCTCCATAATATTCACTGGAAATTTGATACCCGTTGTTGTCAATTGTAATCTTGATGGTTCCATTACGATCGACCATCGGATCCTGCAATTCACAACGATAAGACTTGCTCGTCGTTAACTCACAAACTTCACTATCGCCACCAACAACCGCATAAATAGTAATCTCGTTATCGTATTGATAAATCCGATTAATCGCTTCATAAGTTGGGTGTCCGTGTTTATTTCCCAAGTAATTACCATTGGTGATGATGACAACTTCCGGATCAACCGCTTGTAAAAACGCTTCGGTTGTTCCCTCTCTGGTCCCGTGATGAACCGCTTTTAAAATATCAATATTACCAACGCTATTCATATATTCACTTTCAAGAGCGCTGTTGGCACCATTATCTGCATCACCCGTCAACAGGGTTCTGATTCCAAAGGCTTCCAAGATAAAAACAATACTCCTGCTATTGGGTTCTTTCATCTCATAATTTTGGGTATTCAAAAATTCAATTACCACTTCTGGTCCGAGTTCGATTATTCGTGTACAAGAGCCAACATTATGATAGGAATCTAAAATCGTACAAACAGAGCATCCTTCTGCAGTATAAGAATTAACGTAATCCTGATACAATTTCGTAGTATGGTCTCCATTAAACTGAATTAAGTTGACCACTTCATAAACTTCAAATACAAATGGTAATCCACCAATATGGTCAGCATCAGGATGAGTGGCAATTAAATATTCAATGATTTTATCTTCGCTGTATAAATCAATCACTTCTTGAATCGCCCGGTTACTCGCTTTAATGTTATCACCGGCATCAACCAAAACATCGATGTTATCGTATTTGATGTAAATAGACTCGCCACAATCGCTTTGTCCATACTTTCCTAAATCGATAAAATAAATCTCAACTGGGGTTACAGACTTAGTTCCTTTTACTGTTACTTCTAGCGGTAAGCTAATCGCATCCCCAAAGCCAGTAATAACAGCAGTTAATACTACTTTTGTTGCTTCTGATTCTTTTGTTACTACTCCGTTTTTAGATAAAGCCTGGTGATTAGAGCTGTAGGTGATAACACCACCATAGCTAGTAGTAAGCGGAAGGATCGTTGTTTTTGATAATGAACTAGGAATATAATCCTTCACCCACTTTTTAATATCTTCTCGATTAATAAAGCGAGAAATAACCACATTGTCGAGATCTACCCGGATACTGGCATAGGATGTTTCTATTTCTACTTTTAACCGAATATCCCCGGTAAAACCGGATAAATCATAATCAAAATGATAGGCAGCACTACCTAAAGGACTACTCTTAAACAACAATTGCCAAGCATCATTTTTCATGATGGATACTAATAAATAAGTATCTTTCGTATAAGTTTCTCTTTTATCGGTCGCGAAAATCTCATAGTCAAAGCTAATCCGGCTTGGATTGGTAATAAATTCCATCAGTTCCAAACTACTCTTCTTTCCATTTTCCGCTTTCAAGCGGCAAATTTGAGCCTTTTGTTCGCTGATTGATTCAGGATCGAAACTAGCATCCAAATCATCTGCCAGAATAGCCCTGGTAAATAACCAACCATTACTTTCCCAAGCAGTGCTATATGTTCCCGTTTTAATATTATCAAAAGTCATTTCAACCGCCGTTACTTCACTCAACTCATTAGTTACAAGAAGAGGAAAAATAACCTTTTCACTCTTATCTTCACAGGTTAAGGTCGCTGTCAGATTTACCGATCCAGCGCTAAGTTTTTTTCCTGTTGCAGTCATAATACTCGTATTACTCGATTCCCAAGTAATTTCTACACTATTAAAATACGGATCTTCTGTTAACAAACCGATATCCGTATTGGTCGTTTTCGGTACAAACAAACCATTTTTAATAAAGGCAATTTTTTCTTCACTGCTTGCTTCCCTACTTTTGATTACGATAGTAAAACTAAGGTCAGAACGATTCACTTTTAAAAGGTCATAGAAGAGATTAGCGATAGCGTCCTCAGAAGAAAACGATATCGTCGCCGTTAAGGTAACTGTTTTATCCTCTTCTTCATAACTAGGGGCGTTAACGACTCCGAGTTTACTCAAAGTTTTCTCATCGCTTGATTTCCAGGTAATCGCTATTTCATCATGCCCTGCTATCGTTTCAGGTAAGACAAGGTTTATCGCCGTTGTTTCGGGAATAAGCTCTGTCAACTCAAGCTTTACCTCATCGATTTCATCTTGAATTACTTGTACTTGAGGAAAATATTTTATTCCTAAATAAAGAATAAGAGCTGCGACGATAAGGATTAAGACAATGCGAACGAGTATCCCTTTACCCGTACTCTTTTTCTTGGCTGTCGGTTTCTTCTTGCTTGGGGTTGTTTTCTTTTTACTCATCAAATCCTCCTTTTAAATATGAAATCTCTTTCTTAATTCGTCTCTTATTTCACGGTCAGCAAAGACCAGCATTGCTAAAAATACGACCAGCGAGAAACATGCTGCTGTTAGGGATGGCCATAAAACCTTCACTAATTTAAAAATCCATAATATAAAGGGAATTAACCCGATTAATAAAGAACTAAACAAATAAAGAATATAGTCGCTGTAGCGAATTGATTTTGTCAGTAAAATAATTCCGATGGTTGCGGAAGAGGCTAAGGACAAAAAAGGAACTACATAAGTATAAGACCATCCAGTAGAATGCGCAATAAAATCGACCACGACAACTAAAATTGAAAGAGCAATCATCTGAATGACAATTTTCTTTGCCGGGTTTCCACGAGAAATAATGGAATATTTGATTAAAACCAAAAAATATGCCATAGAAACCAAAACATAGAAACTCCACCAACCGCCTTCTTCATTATAAGTCACAATATTCACTAAAGCGGTAATAATCATCGCTGCGATAGCTAAGAAAATAGCCGAGCGAAAAAAGAAATTGGTTTTCTTTTTAGGTTGTCGATATTCTGGATAAATACTATGCTCTAACTTCTCTTTATCCAGGTCTGTTAATTTTTCATAACACAAAGGACAGGTTTTTCGATTGGTATTAATGTTTACCTCGCATTTAGGGCATTGTTTCATCTCACACCTCTAACTCATTTGTTTCTATCGTTACTTTAAGACCAAGACCGGCCAATATTCTGAAAAACTCGCGTTGCAAATCGCGTTCGATTATTCTACTGGCAAAGGTCATCGTAATATCACCATTATATCCAACAACACCCATATTCATTGGCGATACATATCCTGCTCCATTTGAAAAATCAATAGCAGTAATATATTTTTTCATCGAACTTGGAATATCCACTTTCCCTAAATTCGAAAGACTGAAACTGTTCGCACTCTCTCCGAATATATTATAGCCGATTTTAAATCCGATTTTTTTCATAAATAAGGGAATAATGCGCATTAAAAAATGCTTTTCCCACTTGACATTGGCAACAATACGAGCCTGTAATTTATCTTTTTGTAATTCTTCCGAAAAATCTTCTTTCACCTTCGCAACTATTTCCGGAAAAGAAATTTCCTTATCAATGTTGAATTTCGTACGGACATATAAAGAGAAATTCCTTAACGTGATTGAGGGGAAAAATCTACGCAAATTCACCGGAACAAATACTTGGAAAAGATGTTTTTTTTGTTCTAATAGGTTTTGCGAGCGATAAGCACTGGCAACTAAACAGGCGACAAGCAATTGAGTGTGTGAGCAATCATATTGATTACAAACTTCTTTCAGTTCTGCTTCTTTCACTTTTCCCGAAATCAGGCTCAACCAATTGTTTTCATAAAAAGTTCCTTTAAAATGACGCGCTTTTTGCTCTTTTCTGTCCATTTTAATCGTGCTATCATAGTTCTTTACAAAACTATCCTGATCTTCTTCCCTGACGCTCTCAATATCAGACAAAATCATATTTTCGCTATCGATATCTTTTCCTAGCAATAACAAATAATTATAGGTAATGCTTTTTAAAAATTGCATTCCGCCATAACCATCCGATAAGGCATGGAAAATTTCTAAAGCGATGCGTTTATGGTAATAGGAAACGCGAAACAAAAATCCTTTTGCTTCTCGTGAGAATATTGGTTCCATGATGAATGGATTTTCTGCTTCAATCACCGGATTTTCTTTGTTTTCTTCAAAATAATACCAGAAAAACCCCCGTTTTAATTTCACATTAAACGTGGCAAATCGTTTGATGGTTATATTCAGCGCCTCTTGCAATACGACAGGATTAATTTCTTCTGTTAATGTGATGGTTAAGCGGAATAAATTCGCTCTTCTCGCATTGGATACGCTGGGGAAAATCTTCCCTGCATTGTCTAGTCGGTACCATTTTCTCATATTATCGCTTCCTGGAAGTGTCCATATGTCACTTCTTTTATTTCCTCACTATCAATATTTTCATTTTGTAAAGCAGCAAAATACAGCTTCAAGATTGTTTCAACTTCTTCATCCGTTTCTAATGAAAAATCCAATATTAAATTTTTAACTCCGGCATCGATGATCTCCTTAAGATAAGGAAGAAGATGCAATCTCTTCCCATTCAAAACGATCAGGTTACATTCTTCATCTCGGATTAAAGGGAAATGATAACCCAATCGATCGATAAGATAAATCTGTTTTTTTAAACATTCCCCACAATTCTTTTTTTCTTTTCCTAAAGCCTTATTGATCGGGCAATAAGACATGGTCATCAATTCATACCGACCATAGACCATCATCTCTAAAGAAGGATAACTTCCATAACGATGAACGTAGCCTTCAAGCAAATCTTTGATTTGGCGAAAAGATAATTCAACGCTTAAGCCGACGGTTTTTGCTCCCAATTTTTCCATCTGCCTTACCGAAAAAGAATTGGTAACATTAGTATAAACCGAATTGATATTTCCTGGCAATAGTGAATAATCAGTTGTAATTACTTTTTCTTCTATTAGCTTTTGATTATTGCGCGGAAGATAATACCTAACATCAGGATTTTCTTTATATTTATGATATAAACCTTCATCGCTGAGATAAATAGCCTTGACAGGAAAGAAAAGCGCCTTTTGGTATTGGGCTTCGGTCCGCACTCTTACCTTAATTCCTGCAGTTTCTCCTTCATGGCTAAGGCTCTCTTCTGTTAATGGTCTACCTTTACGATTAGGATATTTAATCGCACGCATTGCTTCTAAGGCAGATAAACTATCACGACGTAATTGGTTAAGGCTTTTTATCGGCAAGAAGAAATTATCGCGAACCTGTAACTTTTGAAAGCGAAAAATAGTATTGGCCGTTTTTTCCAGTTGCTCTTTGATTTTTTTCGTTTGATCACTATTAGCTGTTTCTGGTTTTTCTAAACAGACCTGAACGACCTTATGAGCCCCATCCGTTACGGAAAAGATGACTTGATTGTTTTCTAAGTAGCAAACACCTTCAATATCCACTTGGTAAGGGTCGTTTCGATAAAATTTTGTTAATTCATCGATTTGTTTCCTATCTGTTGTCAGATATATTTTTGCTCCTTCTAGCCCTGTTAGGTGGGTTTTAATCGTTACAATATCCTTTGCCTTTGCTTCTTTTACCAATTGGTCTTTCACGTACATCTGATTAATCGTTACTGCATCGGTCAGTTTTCCGACTAAGCGAATTGAATCTCCATATCTTAAAGAAGATAGGAGTTTTATATTTACTTTATCTTGGTATGTTGAAACGACTTTTCCAATATATACACCTACATGATTTTGTTGTTCAATATTAGAAAAATTCTTATTTTCTTCTTTAAAGAGAAAACCTTTCGTCCAATCGCGGTTAAAAATTGTTCGTAAACGACGGTCTTCTTGTTCGATATTGAAAGCTTGATGATTAACAGCTTTTTGGTAACTCCTGACTACCTGAGCCACATATTCAGGGCGCTTCATTCTTCCTTCTATTTTAAAGCTGGTAATCCCAATTGCTTGCAGTTCTTTTATTCTATCCAGCGTACATAAATCTTTCGAACTCAACCAATATTTCTCTTTTCCCTCTAATCGATAAGGAAGACGACAAGGTTGCGCGCATTGACCACGATTTCCACTTCGTTTTCCAAGAAAAGAACTGAAATAACAATTCCCCGAATAAGAAACACAAAGCGCTCCATGAATGAAGATTTCTAATTCAATATCGACCTTTTCTCTAATCACTCTGATTTGGTCGATATTCATTTCCCGCGGTAATATGATTCGTTTAAACCCTAATTCCTGAATTTTTTTAGCCATTGACCAATTGTGAATGTTCATTTGCGTAGAAGCGTGAAGAGCTAAATCCGGATATTTTTCCCTGATCACCATCGCTAAGCCCAAATCCTGAATAATAATCGCATCAACATCGCTATAATATAAGTTACCAACAAACTCCAAGGCCTGAGAAAATTCATCTTCAAAAATAATCGTATTGACTGTTACATAAACTTTTTTATCGCGAATGTGAGCATATCGAATAAGCTCTTTGATTTCTGGTAAGGTAAAATTAGTCGCATTGGCACGTGCTCCAAACGCTTTTCCTCCAAGATACACCGCATCAGCTCCGGCTGCCATTGCTGCATAAAAAGCATCAAGAGAACCTGCTGGCGCTAAAATTTCTGTTTTATTTATCATAATACTCCGCTAACTGGTCCACTCTCTGCTTGGCAGTAATAAGAAATTCTCGTTCATCAAGACCTTCAGTTTCCTTTAAAACGATTTCTAAGGTCAATGGTCCAGGGTAATGATTTTCTTTTAATTCGCGCATTAATTTTTCCCAATTGATATTTCCTTCAAAGGGAGTGAGATGTTGATCACTGGTGCCTTGATTATCATGAAGATGAACGCAAATTAATTTGCTCGCATATTTATGCCAAGGAAAATCTTCAATATCTTGAGAAAAACAATTAGCATGTCCAGCATCAAAACAAAAACGCAACCAAGGACTACGGATGTTTGTAAAAAGGTAGTCGTTATATTCATGTTTACGAATATTTTCTAATGCGATATGGACTTGTTTCTCACTAGCCAGAGTAACTAACTCGTGCATTCTCATTAACCCTATCTGAGAAATATCAGGAGTATTCAACCCGCGAAGCGTATGAACAATCACAGTATCAATCTTTAGTTTACTGGCCATGTAAATTCCTTCCTTGATTTGTTCATAATAGGTCTTCCCATTTTCACTATCTTCCCATAAAGCATTGGCAAGAGCAAAGGGTAAATGAATGGTTTCTATCGTTAATCCTTCCTCACGAATAATCTGCGCAGTTCTTTCAAGTTCGTCTTTATTCTCTTTCCATTCTAAAAAAACGCCATCAAAACCAATTTCTTTGATTAATCGAGCTCGACTGCGAACATCCGAATGAAAACCATATTCGAAAAATATATTTTTTTTCATCTTTTTCTCCTTTTAGAACAAAAAGCGCATTGTATTGTATTGCGCTTTTCAGATCGCCACAATGGGTTGTAGCCTATTTATTTACGATATATAATATACCAATCGTCTTTGGTCCACAATGAGTAGAAATCACTCCACTTGCACGGGTTTCATAAATATTAGTAAAATGTTTCGTCTTTTTTAATTCTTCTTTAAAATATTCGGCCGCAACACCGCTCAAAGAATGGGTTACCATGATAAACTCAGGGTCAATATTTTCTAAATCATGGTAAACATAATCTAAAATAATATTTAAAGCGCGACTGAATTTCCCCATCGGTTTCTTGGCAACATGCATTGCTCCTTCTTCTACTCTGATAATTGGCTTTATCTTCAATAGGGTTCCGAATATCTTTGTTGTTCCACTACAGCGTCCTCCCTTATGAAGATATTCAAGGGTGTCAATAGCAAATTGAGTTTTTACTCGCGGAACGATTTCTTCGATTTTAGCTTTGATTTCCGCTCCATCAAGACCTTGGTCACGGAATTTTGCTGCTTTTAATAAAAGCAAACCGATTCCACTCGATAAATTCTTCGAATCAACAATAAAAACTTTGCCTTGAGGAAATTCTTGACTGGCAAGAATGGCATTATTATATGTTCCGGAAAAACCGCTTCCAATTCCCATATAGATGACTTGTTCATAATTTTGTAATATTTTCTTAAATTTTTCTTCAAAAATTGCTGGTGGAATAGCAGAAGAATGAGGTAATTCACCAAATTCTTTTACTTTTTCATACATCTCTTCAGTAGTGATATCGATTCCATCAGAATAAGTTATCCCACCAATAGTAACATATAGGGGTAGTACTTCGATTTCATTCTTTTCATATAATTCTTTTGTTAGATCGGCAGTGCAATCTGTTAATATACAAATTTTTTTCATATCATAATCCTATCATTTTTTTATGGTTTTATTTCTTTACTTTCTTGATATGAATCCATATCCATAGCAAATTCCAATACTTCTTCTGGTTTATGAAAGATAATTTCCAGGCAATGAAGCTCCTGATAATCGATCTTATTCAATTCATAAAACACTTCTTTAAAATCAATATTCCCCAAACCCATTCGCTTATGTTGGTCACCACTTTGGTCATTATCACTAAAATGAGTATGATAGAGGTAGGGACCTAAAAGTTGAATGTAGGCGGGGTTTTCATAACGACTCACATGAGCATGACCCGTATCCAAGATAAATTTCAAATTTTTGCGCGCTGTCTTGGTAATGATGGTTAATATTTCTTCTGGACTAAAACCTAATTCTGCGCTACCAGGCATATTCTCAATCATCACAGCCATTTCGTATTTTTGTGCGTAATCACAGAGTTGCTGTAAGATTGGCACAATATGGTCAAGATAAAAACTTCTTTCTCTTTTCTCATCGACATAACCCAAATGTAGGGTTAGTTTTTTTGTCTGAAATTGATGAGTATAAACAATTCCTTCCTGTAAAATTTGCATTGTTTCCCGAAAACGGTCTAAATTACACAAATCATTTTCTTTCCCATAGGGTAAGTGCATAACTACTTCAATATGGGGATATTTACGATGGAGTTTTTCGATATTTTGGCGATACTTTTCTTGAGCTTCTTTCGGTAAAGAATAAGGATAAAAGATTTCAATCCCTTGAAAGATGTTTGTCGCTAAGATTTTATCGAACTCGAGAAAATCAGCATCCGTTCTAAGCGGATTAATGGTGAAACACTTTTTCATATTACTCTAAGAAAATGGCGATTTCCGTACCATAATTGGTTGGTCCGAAAGGATCGACAATTTTTATTTCTTCATGATAACGATTAGTAAAGCGAACAGTCAATTCGGTAAAGTCGGCATCTACATGACTGGCAACACCAGTCATTTTACCATCCAACTGACTTTGAGAATTGACGATATCCTGGTCATCATCGTGTTTAGAAACGACAAAGGAAGGAAATTTCGCGTCGGTAAAATGACCTTCATTAGTTGATTTTTTCGTTGTATATAAGGGATTACTATAAACTAATGGAGTATTAGGAGTAAAGGTACCGGGAATGATGGGAATTAATTCATGTTCGTGACCACAATAATGAACATCGATATCTATTTCATTGAGTAGTGCTGTCCAATTAGCTTTTATATCTGCAAGGAAACCACTGCGATGAACATAAGGAATAGCAAAATGGCATAAAGCAATTTTAAACTGAACACCAGGTGCCTGATATTCCTCATTTTTATTTGCGATAATCGCTTCAAGGAATTCTGTTTGCTCGTCGCGATATTTCTCGAAATGAGCAAGCCCATAGTATTCCCACCAATCATCGAGATGGTCTTCACCACCATCTAAGACAACGCCCCATATTGGACCCAAGCGGAAAGTGAAGTAAAATTTTTCATTCTTACTGCCAACGTAACGGTACAATTGATCAGCCAAAACCCCTTTAGTTTCATGGTTTCCGCGGGCATAAACTACCGGAATTTCTCCTTTTGTGATACCATAAGCAACTCTACCGATTAATTCAATATCAACTTTCTTCTCCAAAAAGGAAGAAACATCTCCCAGAATAAAGAGAACATCCAATTTATCTTTCAAATAACTACCCACGTGAATAGCAGCATCTCTTTTCCCATGGATGTCAGAAATACTATAATAATCAAAACCATCACGAGTATCTACAGGACGAAAGTTAAAACCATAGGATTTTTCTCGTCCTTTGTAACCTCCGTAAGGACCACGCATAAGGATTTGTTGGATATGAATAGTATATGCTTTTGCTTCATCTAAAGCACTCATCGGTAGAGATACTTTATGAACTTTGCTTTCACTTTTTTGACTACCTGCATATAAATCATAATATGTATCTTCTCCAACTTCTATCCAAACCGTAGCATCAGTGGTTGTCGTAAAGATTATTTGATATTCATCCTCTACCGCATATACCGTAGGATATAAATCTAATTTATTGATTCCTAGCCCCAAAGCAAAAGCCAGCGTGCCAAGAATAATAATAGCCATTAATAAACTTCTTACTACTCGCATTTGTGCTAATTTACTCGTTGAGTAATAAAAGATTACCCAAAAAATAGCCATGATAATAAGGGAATAAATGAGTGCATCTACAAATTCTCTGAAAATGAAATGTAGATAATCACTAGCTCCTAGTTTGATGATGAAGAATAAACCAACATCAAGAGCTATGGTAATGATTAACATCACCACCATTAAAATTTTTTCCCAACGTAACCAAGCAAATAGCCAAGTTGCTAAAGCAACACCAACAAAAACGATCAACAATAAATCAGGAATCATTGGATTATTTAATTTTTTTCCAATACCACTCCAAATACAACGCATGGAAAAATAAATTAGCGCATTTAAAAATGATAAGGTACAAGTTATAATCGTAATGATTCGATAAGTTGCAATTCTTTTAAGCATAGCCCCTCCGATTACTAATAAAATTATAACATATTTTTTCTTTTTTGACTATATAAACAGCTAACTAAATGGTGAATTTATCCTCTCATTTTAAGAATAGTTTCATATAAATTTCTAACAATCGTCGCTTTATCGCTTTTGATTTGTTTACTACCATATAAACCAAAAACACCATTTAGTAATCCCATGATAAGATAATCATTACTAGTAATTCGCTCTTTTAATTTGTTTTCCGAAAAACCAAGGTGAAAGATTTTCATCATTCTCTCCACATAAATCTCTTGGCTCTTGCAAATCAACTGCTCAGCATCACCGATAATATTAATCGATTTTACTTCTTTGTTTATGACCATCATGAAATTCCGGCATTCTTCAATCGCCTCCAGTAAATATAATATATGGCGATAAAAACTATCCTGAAATGTGGTTAGTTCTAATTCTAAAAAGCCATTGGTATAGTAATCGACAATTCCTTTGACTGCTTTTTCTATGACCTCTGCTTTGCTTTTAAAATATTCATAAATCGTACTTTTGCCAATATTGGCGTCTTGCGCCAAAGAAGCCATTGTCAGATGATTAATTTGGTCAATATTTTTGATATGATTAATGGCAACTTCGATGATTCTATCTTTCGTCGCTTTCATTTTCCAATAACTCCTTTTTTAATTTCTTGTTATTCGATAAACCAAAAATGGTTGGAACCACGATTAAGGTTAATAAGGTTGCGTAGGTTAAGCCACCAACAACAGCAATCGCCAGTGGTTGCATAATTTCCGCTCCCTGACCGAAACCGATAGCGAGTGGTAAAACACCAAAGATTGTTGTAATCGATGTCATGAAAATTGGTCTGATTCTTGTTTTACTAGCAGTAATAATCGCTTCTTTAATCGATTTACCTTCTTCAATTAAAACATTAATATAATCGATTAACACAATTCCATTATTAACAACAATTCCTACTAACATAATAAGGCCGATAATGGCAACAATGCTTAGTTCAATACCGGTAAGATAACAAGCAAGAAAACCACCAGTAAAAGATAAAGGAACAACACTTAAAACAATTAATGGCGATTTTAACGATTGAAATTGAATAGCCATAATCATATAAACTAATAAAATACCGACTAAACAAACATAAATCAAATCTTCTACCGCTAACATCGTTGTTTCATTTTCACCACTGAAGGCAACTTTAATACCATTATATTGCTTTTGGAATTCTTCTTTTTCCAGATATTCATTCACCTTATCAGCTACTGCACTTGCGATGCTTGTTTTATTAACCCCATCACTGTATTTTGCAGTAACACTGATAACGCGGTTTTTTCCATCGGTAGTAATGGTAGCAAATCCTTCTTCTTGAATGACTAAAGTAGGATTTGTTTCTGATTCCGAATAAACATGGCCTTTAATTGCAGAAGAAAGGAGAAGATAGCCTTCATGAGGAGTATAGGTTACAATCGTTGTTGGCGTTTCTCCAGGTATCGTAACAACATTTTTATTTGCTTCCTGAAAAGTATAGGTTCCTGCTTCAACTTTATATTCTAACATTGGATTTACATAAATAAAGCCTTGAGGATTATCCGGATTAAAGACTCCCGGTAAAGCAATTGTTTCTGTTACTAGAAATGGATTAATGGCATAAGGATAGATTTCTCCCTTTTCAAAAGCATCATTTAAAGCAGTAAGCAACCCTTCATCAAATAAAGCAATCATCCCTAAAAACGTCTGATAATCGATTCCTGTTGTTCCCACTATTCCTGTTGCCGCAGCGGTCATTTCGTACTCAACTCCATCAACAGTATAGTAGATACCCGTACGAGTATTCACGATTGAACTGATTCCTAATGAAGTATAAAATAAATTAATGCTATCTTTTACATCTTGCGAAGTAAGACCTTGTTTCAAGGCTAAATCCTGATCAACGACAACGCGAAGCTGAGGGTCTCCAACAGAGATGCCATCATCAATCGCTTCAATTCCCTCAACATCTTCAATCAATGTAGCGATATGTTCTGCGACTTTTTTCATGTCTTGTAGGTTTTGTCCCTTGATATCAATCACAATTCCCTGTGATCCAAAAGCCATATTAATCGATGAAGCCTCACTCACTTCTATTTCCAATACCTCAATATCGATGGTTTTTCCATCCTCTACTACAGAATAATCAAATTTTGTAAAGATATCGCGGACCTTAGCGAGATTTTGGGTTGTTGAGAGTTTACGATCATCTTTCAAAGAAATCTCATAATTAACGGTAGATTGAGTTCCCCCAAAACCACCCATCAGCGAAGATAATATTCCAGAAGACCCTATTTGCGTAGAAATGATATCTAAATCATCGATTTCTTCCCTGATTTGATTCGTCGTTGCATCTGCTATTTTACTTAAGTTTGTAAAATCTGTTTTTTTATCTACCGTTAAAGTAACACTGATACTCCCTTCATCGGTTTTCGGCATTAACGTAAAACCTCTGGAATAAGCCAATAAACCACTACCAACAAAGAAAACAAGGACTAAAATAATCGTGATTGCTTGATGTCTCAACGTATAGCCTAATGTCTTTTCATAAATATGAAATACTTTTTTTCCGAATTTACTTTGATTATATTCTTTCTTTTCTTTCAATATATGACCACTTGCAGATGGGACAATCGTAATCGCTACCAGTAAACTAGCCGTTAAAGAATAAATAACCGTTAACGACATACTACGAAAAACATCGGCAATTATCCCTTCCATAAAAAACATAGGGATAAACACAGCTATCGTAGTTAGTGTTGATGAAGTAATTGCTGCTGCCACTTGTTTTGTTCCGTAAATCGCCGCTTCTTTTTTCGATGACCCTTCACTCAACATTCGGTAAATATTTTCAATAACCACAATCGAGTTATCAACGAGCATTCCTACTCCTAATGCCAAACCACCCATGCTAACTACATTTAAAGTAATTCCAGTAAAATACATCAAGGCAAAGGTACCTATAATGCTAACCGGCATTGATACGGCAACAATTCCTGTTGCTTTCCAATCACGCAAGAAAATAATCAGCACAATAACTGCAAGAATAGCACCTAGTAAAATGTTTTCAACAATCGTCGAGATGGCAAGGTTAATGTATTTACCTTGATCAAGAATACTTTGATAGCTGACTGGATATCTTTCTTCAGCTGCAGCGATTTCTTCAAGAGTTGTATTAATCGCTTTTACAACTTCCGTAATTCCATATTCTGATTGTTTTTGAATAGAAATAATAACCCCTAATTTACCATTAATTTTACTATAGGAAGCATCATCATTATTAACTAGTTGGATTTGAGCTAGTTCCTCGAGAACATATATTCTATCATTAACATCATCATAAAAAATAGGAATTTCTTTCAGGTTGGCTAATCCTTCTACTTTATTTCCAATATATAGCATTTGAATTCCATCCGTATCGAGACTAAAACCGACTAATCCTTCAATATTACTGCGATTGATTTTATCCAAAACTTGTTCGTTTGATAACGATAATTCTTTTAAGGCAACATCATTTAAAGTAATCTTTAAAACAGTATCCGATGTTCCACTGATAGAAACATCAGCCACCCCTTCTGTTTGATTCAGTTTTTGTTGTACTTCTTCTTCCAACCATTTAGTTGTTGCAATTAAAGCCTCTTCATCTGAGACTTCTTTTCCATAATCTCGCGATATAGTAAGGGTCATAACCGGTAACATATCCGGAGAAATTCGCATAATCATCGGTGAAGAAACACCTTCTTTAAACTTAATCCGGTCAAGCGACTCACGAATATCTAAAAAAGCGGTATCCATATTCGTCCCCTCAACAAACGTAATCACCGACATTGCATAATGTTCTGATGAACTTGAGGTGATACCATCAAAATTCGTAACCCCGCTAACGCTACTTTCAATTTTTTTCGTTACTTCCACTTCTACTTCCTCAGGAGTTGCTCCTGTATAAGTAGTTACTACTACCACATAGGGTAAATTTACATCGGGAAACAAACTAAGGCTCATTTTCGATAAAGAAAACACACCCAGAACGATAACTATTAACGTCATCATGATAATAGAAATCGGTTTTTTTACACTGTATTCACTAATTGATTTCATGGTTGCTCCATTCTCCGACCCTTTGGTCGGTTATAAAAAATTATATAATATCGACCCTCGATTGTCAATTATAATCAGTTTCATCTGTGATATTTTTTAAAAACAGTTTTACCGGTTGATTTTTGTTTTTTAAAATGTTATAATTTTATCGGAAAGGAAGTATCTAAAATGAAGATGAAAACTCTAAAATTTATTTCTGGATTGTGTTTAGGTTTGGTGTTACTATTTACACTAACTGCTTGTGGCGCTTCTGTTTTTCCGAAAGTAAAAAAATCTTTCGAAGACGCTGGTTGGACTTATTCTCAAGAATTAGCTGATTCTTACAAAAATGCTGTTGAAAGTAGTAAAAATAAGGATGGAGAAGCAAAAGAAGTCATCGTTACTGTTCATGCTTTTAAAAAGGATTTGATTAATTTTGCTATTGTTTTTGAATTTAAATCTACAAAAGAAATGGATGAAGCCATTGAAAATAGCGCAACATTAAGAGGAGCTTTAGAAGATGCTCAAAAATCGGAATTAGTAAATAGAAATTGTTTCTTGTTGCCAATTGGTATTACCATAGATAGCGATGAAATAATTAAAATCTTCCAAGGTAAATAAGGAAAAAGTAGTTCTTCTGAACTATTCAGACCGTTGACAAGGTAAGTCAACGGTCTTTTTTTTCTTGATTATAGTGATGTAAAACAAAAAAACCACCATTTAAAGAATCATTAAATGGTGGTTATCTGTTCAGTTTTGTAAACTAGATTTATATTTTTAAATCTCCTGGCTTGATTAATTTGAATTTTCTAAATAGAATATCGATGATCAGTACAAGAACAATCGGCAAGAGAAATTCTAAGACAATCAATGACCAATAAAACTGAGAAGTTGCTCCCATTGCTTCCAAGGTTCCAAATTGACCAACCAGACCACTAGTTCCCATTCCTGCACCTGCACTGACGCATTCTGTTTTAAAGACTAAAGTAGATAATGGACCCAAAATCGCAGAAACAATGATTGTTGGAAGCCAAATAATAGGTTTTCGGAGAATGTTTTTAAATTGAAGCATTGAGGTGCCAAAAGCAACTGATAAGACAATTCCAATGTTATTGTCTTTTCGCGACATAACGGCAAATCCTAGCATTTGTACGCAACAGCCGACTACAGCAGCTCCACCAGCAATTCCACTGATGCCGATAGCAATCGCAAGCGCTGCACTTGAAATCGGTGCCGTCAAGGCCATTCCCATAACAACAGAAATGATTATTCCCATTAAAAATGGTTGCAATTTTGTTGCATTATCAATAAATAAGCCTAGTGCTGTCATCATATTAGCTACCGGAGTCCCCACTAGTAAAGCAAGGCCAAAAGCAACTGCAGCAGACAATAAAGGGACAATAATAATATCAACAGGGGTTTTCTTTCTTAAAATCAAATTTAAAATTTCAATAGAACCAACAACACATAAATAAGCGACTACAGGATCGTTTGCTACTTTAGTGGCAATACCTCCACTAATACCAGCAGCGATTAATTTTAGCCCATCTAATTTCAACGACCAAGCGACCCCAATACCAATTCCAATTCCCATAAAGCCTTTTAGAATCGTAGCCAAATCCCTAATTTCTTGTAATCCAATGATAATTCCAATGCGATCGATAATTACACCGATAATCAGGGTTGAGAATAATCCAAAGGCCATTCCATTCATTGTTTTGATTAAATAATCGAGGAACATTTTCCCTTGTTTACCAACAAACACCCAGAATTTATTTTTTTGCTTTTCCATACTAACACCTGCATTTCTTAGGTTCATTTTTTAATCTATTATATATCAGTTTTTTGGCAAAGTAAATACGATTATCTTGATAACGTTCTCTCTTTCTTACAAAAACAGCCTGTTTTTATTTTTATTATGGTATAATAGCCACAGGTGAAAATATGGAAAAATATTTAATATTATCCGATTTGGATTCTACGCTACTGACCACAAAAAAGAAAATTCCTTATCCAACGATAAGATATATTAGAAGACTTGTGCGAAAAGGTCATCTCTTTGTCCTTGCCACAGGAAGACCATTACAAGGAACCCTAAAATATGTTCGTATGCTTAAAATAAATTGCCCTATTATTTGCGATAATGGAGCTAATATTTATCTTCCTAAAGGAAATACTTTCACTCATCTTTTTCATCATATGAACAAAGAAAAAATCAAAGACTTTTTCGCGCAGATTGATCCCTTTTTATTTAGCGGTTTTGTAGGTAGTGATCATTTCTTATTTTTGGAAAATAAAAAATACATCCCCTGGTGGATTGTCCATGAAGACAAAAAGTTAGCAATTACCCGTAGGGAAGGAAAACTAAAGGATACGATTGAGGAAGATGCGCATATTGCTTTTTTCCAAATAGCTAAAAAAGGATACGAGCAAACCATAAAAACCATCAAAAAATATAAAGACTTCGCTTATGGTTATTGGGGAGAAGAAAATGGAATTTGCACCTTTGTTTTAGCTCATAAGAATGCTCGCAAGGGAATAGCTATGGATACTTTAATTAAAAAATATCAAATAAATCCTACCAATACTATCGCTATTGGTGATGAAGATAATGACATTTCTATGATTCAAAAAGCTCATTATGGAGTGGCCATCAAAAATTGCTCCGCTAATGTCAGAGAAAAAGCAAACTATATCACTCTCTTTGATAACGATCACCAAGGTGTAAAAAAATTCTTGAAGGACTTTTTCAAAAACAAACTCAAATAAAAAAGCTGATTATTAACTCAGCTTTTTTTGTTATATTTATCAAATAAACATCAATCTTAATCCCACTAATCTTCTCTTATCCGTTATAGTTTACAAGTTCCATTCGCTATGGTCGAATCATTTTTCATCTAAGAGATTATTGAAGTGGTTGTAAAAATAACGAAATGTTGTATTGTTTTTCGTTCCCTCTAGCTTATCAAAACGTTTTAAAATTTCCAGCATAAATTGATAACGACGAATTCCATAAGGCATCATCGCATTGAAATCTTCCTTTGTAAGAGAATCTGTACGAATATACTCTTCTTTGATCCCTAAATCTAGTTTTCCTTGTTCTGTTAATCCCGCCAAATACCAACTTTCAATTTCCATCTGACAAACAGCAATTTTTTCTCTGTCAGGAATCGCATATCGCTCATACATAATATCTCGTTTTTCCAATACTTGCAGGTCATCGGTATCCGTTGTAAAGATGTAATCTGCAGATGGAAGCATCGCAATACTCTTTACAAATTTTTGTATTTTCTCCTTTTTAGTATGCGAATACTCAATAATCCTCAGTTTATTAGAGTGGTTATAATAGTGACGAAAAAACCGCTCATCATCTTGTCCCTCAACAAATATATATAACATCATTAATCCCCCAACAAATCCTGAATAAATAAATCATCAATTCCCAGTTCATTATCTAAAAACACCTTTACATTCTCGCTACTTTCTGGATAAATAATGGTAGTGAATCCATCTTGTTGTCTCTTTGCGAAGATGATCGCTTCTAATGGACTATGTTTCAACAATTCCGGGTTATGAGTAGTGATGATGACTTGACGTTCTGTAGAAACCTCTTTCACCATTTCCAATAATTTTCTTAATAGTCTAGGATGTAAACTTCGTTCTGGTTCTTCTAGTGCAATGACTCCTGTTTTCTCATCAAAGTACAAAGCAACAATAATGGTTAACATCACCACTGTGCCATCAGATAGATTGCTGGCATTTAAAAGACGATTGCTGTAGCTCTCCTGAACAACATATGATACTGATTTATCACTCCCGATTTCAAAATCAATTTTTTTGATGAAAGGAAGCGTATCCGCAAGAATATCTAGTAATTTCTCTTCTTCTTTCGGTCGTTTCGTAATCGTATAAAGAAGATTAGCCAAATTTAATCCCCGTTCATCGAGCGATTTAAAGGATGTCAATAGCGATGGTTTTTTTAATTCTTTTGGATTAAAGTCATAAATCTTTACAAAACTATTACAATCGATAAATTCAGGAATCATAAATTGCAAGCTTTTTATCGTAACATCATTGCTACTATGGAGAATTCGTAAAAAATAGGTCACATACTCTTGTAAGAAGCGTTCATCCTCTTTGATACTATTTTCAATTTCTTCACTTATTTTACCTGGGAAGGCTTGAAAGTTTACCTGACTATCAATCTCATTATTCTTGCTTATGGTTATGGTAAAAAATCCTCTTTGCTTTGCCTGTTTGTCATAACAAAGGTATTTAATGGTTAACTCGTCATTTATTACAGAATAATCAAGACTGTTTTCATTGCTTTTGATTTCTAGTTCAAAGTTCACTTGCTCTACTTGTAAATAGGTCAAACTATCTTCTTTCTTTTTCGTTATAATCTCGTTATCATGAAAATCAATTTCATAGCCTAATCGGGTTGTTTCCTTACTGCCAATCGCCGCATTGACAAAAGAGTCAATACCTCCTATTCTCGAAATAGCTTCATCAAGTCCAAATTTCATCAAATTGGAAATAAATTTAAATAGACTAATGATATTTGATTTCCCACTAGCATTTCCGCCAATTAATATAGAAAAATTGTGAAAGCAGATTTCTTGATGATGAAAACTTTTAAAATTTCTAACTGTTATCTTGGCTATTTTCATAACATCCTCCCAATATCTATTATTAGTATAGCATAATTCTTATCTTCGAGCAATTTATTCACAAACCCCTGTTATAAACAGGGGTTAGTTTTAGCTTTTACGATAGAAAATGATGATTGATAAATAATCAATATTCTTATTTTAAAGAAAGACTGCGCATATTTTATTCCGCAACACATTATACTTTCTTTATATTACTTCTTACAAAGGATTCAAATTTAATTACATCCGACTTCTTTCCGAAAACATAAATATTATCATCAGGTAGTAAAGTATGTGTGCTATTCGGGGTGAACATCTGTTCTTCGCGTTTAATTAAAACGATATTAATTCCATATTTACTACGGGCATTTAAATCAATTAAAGAAATTTGGGTGAAGGTATCGGGTATTTTCATTTCAAAAACATTAAAGTCACCGATAATATTAAAGTAATCAACAATATTATCCATAGTCAATCGATTGGCAATTCTCTCACTAGCAATTTTGATTGGTTGAATAGTTTCTGTTGCCCCGATTGCTAGGAAAGTATCGCGATAGCTTTCATCATCCAAACGGACAACAATCTTTTCAACACCTAAACGCTTTAGTAAAATGGTCGTTACAATCCCTGTAACTACACCGTTTGGATTATCTTGACCTAAAGCGATAATCGCAATATCAACATTATCAATCCCTATTTCCTTTAATGCTTCCTCGTTTGTTGAATCGCAAGTATAGACATAGGGCGTTTTTTTAACGGCTTTGTTCACTGCATCTTCATCGACATCAATACCAATAATATCTACATCCAAATGACTAAAAAATTCAATTAGATTTAATCCGAATCTTCCAAGTCCTATAATTAAAATACTCTTTTTCATAACGTATCACCTATCCTAAAATAATCTTTTCTTCAACATATCTAACATTACTTACTTCGTTTTTATTCCAATTACGATTCCATAAACTAATCATCGTTAAAGGACCCAATCGCCCAAACAACATTAAGAAACAAAGAACCATTTTCGATCCTGTATACAAGTAAGGAGTAATCCCCAAAGTTAACCCCGCAGTGGAAAATGCAGAAGTTGCTTCGAATAAAATTTTATGTAAGGTAACTTCATACAGCGGATTATTCATTTCAATAGCCAGTAACAATAATGTTGCAATGAATATCGTTGTTATAGAAAGAGTTGTCAAGGTAAATGCTCGTAATTTTGTATCCTCTGATATCCAGCGATCATAAGTAATAGTCTTTTTTCCTCTTGAAAAACTAAGAATTGATTTAAACATGGTATAAAATGTTGTTATTTTAATCCCTCCACCTGTAGATGAAGGAGCTGCCCCAATGAACATTAATGCAGCAATGATTAAAAGACTGACGATATTAAGACTTTCAAAAGAAACCGTCGCAAATCCTGCTGTTCTTGCTACCACACTTTGGAAAAAAGCCTGTAACCAAGTAAAGTCTTCATTTGTAAGACCTTCAGAAGCTTTTAGTAACACAGTACCTGTGACTAACAAAATGCCCGTTAACGGTAAAACTATTCGTGAGTGAATCGATAATTTGCTCCACCTACGATTAGTAATCACATCTTGAATAACAATAAACCCAATTCCACCAAGAATAATTAAAATTGCTGTTGTTAGATTTAAGAGGATATTGTCCTTATAAAGGATAAAACTATTACTACCGAGTAAATCGATTCCACTATTATTGAAAGCCGATATTGCATGAAATATACTCATTCCCAATGCTTCCCAAAAAGAAAAATCTCGAATGAAAAAAATAAAGTAACCAATAGCACCAATTCCTTCAATGATAAGAGAAGTAAAAATAATCGATTTTATTAATCTTAAAACTCCCTTGGAACTTTTCTGGTTCAATGCTTCTTTGATTAAAAAACGATCAACAACTCCAATCTTCATTCCTAAAAAAATCATGATAAAAACAGCAACTGTAATAAAACCCAATCCGCCAATTTGGATGAGAAACGCTAATACTATTTTCCCGAAAATACTTAGTGCAGCACCTATATTAGGGAAGGTTGTCATCCCTGTTACACATACAGCCGAAAAAGAGGCAAATAAAGCATCTATTGCTTTCATCCTCACGCCTGTTTTTGTTGATATGGGTAATAAGAATAACAAAAACCCAATTAATATTATTACAATAAAACTGGCAAAAATTTGTAATGCTGGTGGGATTTTCTTTAAATTCATAAACCTCTCCTTAAAAAAGTGGAATCGAATCATCTATTGATAAACTATTTTCCAAAGGTTCTGAGTAAAGGATAATGTTAATCAACTCTTATTTTATCATTAGCCATCAGTTATATCCTCTATTTTATGACTAGTATTTTACCATATTAAGCAGAAAAAAGCAATTTTATTTTGAGAAGCGGATAAAAAATTAATTTGATTGAGCTTTCCTGAGTGCTGATGACGTACTATTTTAATTTTTTTAAAATTTTTTCTCCTATTTACTAATCCGTTTATATTCTGTATAATAAAAACACACCCTTATCTGGAGGTTTTTATGGAAAAAATAATTATTGACAAAGAAAAAATCAAGGAAGAACTTATCGAAAAAAATTTGTTTTCCTTACAAAAAGATTTAATAAAACAACGCCGAAGAAGGATTTTGGTCATGTCTTTATTGCTATTTTCTTTCGCTTTAACTATTATCTATGGGACTTTGGAAAATCCTTTTAAATATACTCTAAGTAAAATAGGAAATTATTTTACTTATCGTTGGGTTTTTATCGTTTGGGCAATGGTTACAGGGTTTGCCATTCAAATCGCTATTTTAGTTTTATTTCATGTTGAGGAATACAAAGCAAAACACCCTTATATTTATAATAGCCTTTCTGCAATCTTCTTAACTGCCACCGCGATTATTCCTTCTCTTTCAAAGATTTACCCTTTTTGGCATTTTATTCATACTCTGCTTACTGTTTTTTATGCTATCTCTGTTTTCCTAAGTATCAACCCTTTTGTTATTTGGGTTGGTAAAAACAATCCACGCTTACGCTTTTTTCTCAATATTTGGCTTGGCGTTATTTGGATAGGTTCTTTATTCCCCATTATTCTTTTTGGAAAAACAGGAATGTTTGAATTATGGTTCTTCCTTACGCTAATTATCTTTTTATTATATTTAAGCTTGGTATTGTTTGAAGAAAAAATTGTCAAGATGAGTGTTGCCTTTTTGAAAAACGAACAAGATTTAAACATTGCCATCGAAAAGATTTATGTAAATCTTGAAAAAGATTACGAATTAAACCCATTCCGCAAAAAGAAAAAAAGCGACTAAAATATTTGGCATATTCTATATGCCAATTTTTAATTGCTCTTTTTTTTCTGAAAAGAAACCAAACGAGTATTTGACTAGCTAGAAATAACTTATCTATTCACTATGAATTTGTAGAAAAAAATATCTGAACATATCATTTTTTATTTTTTTTCTTAGGATGATAGATGATATTTAGATTGGTTTTTTCAAGCGTTGCAAATCTGGTAGCGAATTTAATTTGTTTATAGAACTGAAATCCCGCTTTTTCGCATACTCTTTGACTTTGATGGTTCCACTGAAAATAGCCACACAGTAAAAAATCACAATCTAAATCGGTAAAGCAATAGTCGATGACCTTCTTTACTGCTTCAGGCATAAGTCCTCTCCCCCAAAAATCTTTGTTTAGCACATACCCCAATTCACGCCCTTTTAATGGACTAGCTAACATCGATTTTTCTCTTACTTCTTCAATACCCAGTGAACCAATTACTTTACCCGTTTCCTTCAAGACAATGGCAAAAACTTTTTTTTCTTTAATAAACATTTTTAGAGTCTGAGCAGATTCTTCTATGTTCTTATGAGGAGACCAACCAACCATTTGACCAACCCCGTCGACTCTTGCATATTCATAAAAATCATCTAAATCGCTTAACAACCAAGGACGAAGGATTAGTCTTTCTGTCTCTAAAGTTACTTTGCTGATATCAATATCAATATTCATTTGATTCCTCCTCCTATCTTTTTTCTTTGCTCTCTTGATATGATCAAGATTAAAATTGATCCCGATAAAATGATGGTAATCCGCTCTTCTAAGTTAATTAAAAATAAATTCTCTCCCTATACCCTAGTTTATTTTAATCCTTTTTATATATTTGTTACTATTATATTACAATCAAATAAAAAGCGCAAAAAAAAGTACATTGATTTTCAATGTACTTTAGCTTTTTAGTTTATTTTTTGGCAACGAATTCTCGTTTAATCAATTTTTTTATCATCTATCTGATCACTCATAATTTCTTGATCGACAATGCTAACAAGAATTTCAGCAACCTGTGGATCAAACTGAGTTCCACCGCCTTCTTTAATTACGTTTCTTGCTTCCTTCTTTCGTTCTTCTAGCGTTAGCTCTCCTCTATTTAAAACACGATCATAGGTTTCAACAGCAGTAATGATCCGAGAAATCAATGGAATTTGTTCTCCCTTCAATCCTCTTGGATAACCAGACCCATCCCATCGTTCATGATGTCCATAAACATATTCAGCCAAATCTAGCGTATCATCAAATAAATTCAGGATTCGGTATCCCACTGCAGAGTGTAATCGTATCTTTTCTCGTTCTTCCTCTGTGAAATAATCCTTTTTTAAAATTTTTTCATCGAGAACAATCTTACCAATATCATGTAAATAAGCTGCTCTTTTTAGTTTGCTTATTTCTACTTCTGATAATTTCATTGCCGAGCCGACTTTAACACAAAGATTACTAACATCTATAGAATGGCGTTTTTCTTTTGGATTGCGGCGATGAAGAGTTTCAATAATCGTATCGATAATATTTTTATTTGTTGCTTTACGACTTAAGGCTTTTTCTTTGTACATGGCATTTTCCGCGTTTGCCATCACTTCATCAAATGATTGCTCCATCGTTTCTTTGGTCGCACAACCAAGAGAAATACTGCATTTAATCGCTTCAACATGCGCTGTTTTAAATTCCTCTTTGACCCTTTCCATTATCTTATTTGCATTTTCTCTCGTTGTTTTTGGTAATAAAATAATAAATTCATCACCACCAATACGAGCTATCAAATCATGTTCACGACAAGATTGCTTCAAGATAGCGGCCGATTCTTTAATCAACTGGTCACCAGCAGCATGTCCAAAAATATCATTGGTCATTTTTAATCCATTGATGTCCGCAAAAATAATCGATAAAGGAAGATTTTCTTCACTATCCATTGTCTTTCTGTTTTTTTCAAAACAGGTACGATTTTGAAAGTTAGTTAATGGATCATAACAGTTTAAATATTCAATTGCTGCTTCTTTTTGTCTTCTCTTACTGATATCGTTAAAGGTAACGACAACACCGATTAATTCATCATTTTTAATTTGAGGGTATGAGTAGTATTCAACCTCAATTGGTACACCATCTGCTCGCCAAAATACCTCATCATCGACATGCGTTCCTTTCATCGTAGTAAAGGTTTCAACAATCTTACATTTCGTTTTCGGCATTTTTGTGCCGTTTCGATAACTATGATGAATCAATTGATGGATATTCTTTCCTAATAATTCTTTTTGATTTTTGTATCCCAACAACTTCAAACAACTAAGATTACAGAATGTACAATTACCATTCAAATCCACTCCATAAATTCCCTCTGCTGCAGAATCTAAAATTAATTGCAATGCTTCTTTACTTTCTTCTAGCGTGCTGTTCGCCCTTTGTAATTCTTCTGTTCTTTGTTTTACAGTTTCATCCAATTCGCTAACAAAAACTTCCAATTTATCCGCTAATTTGTTGAGTTCTTGGGAAACTAACCCAATTTCATCATTTCTAACGATATCGATTCGTTCTTTAAAATTCCCTTGAGAAAATCTTTCTGCACTCTTCAATAATGTTTTTATCGGTTTTAGTCTGTTCGTCATGAAAAAGTTATAACCAATTACCAAAAGAATCAAAAGCAGAATAGCGATAATTCCCGACAACAACATGCTCGAATAAACGTTTTTCATAAAAACAGATTCTGGAATAGCGACAATAATAATCCAATCAATACCCTGTAAGTTGATTTCCTTTGTACTTAAGAAGAAATTGTCACTATCTCCTTTAAACACTTGTTGTCTACTATCATTTGTCAGATATTGTTGATAAATTTTTTGAACATCCTCATTATCAATGTCATTTGCTTCATATCTTTGTAAGCTATTATCAGAAAGAATCGCAAAATTAGGAACATCCAGTGAATTTGCGATTAGTTCATGAGAATCTTTTTCGATAATTAATGCCGTTCCTTGGTGAGCCTCAACGGCACCTTTTAGATATTTATTGAAGTCACCCAATAACAAATGAACACTAATAACTCCTTCTAGTTTGTTTTCGTGATTATATACAGGCCATCCCACTGAAACCGTTAAGTCCTCCATAACAAGATGTCCATAAACTGGAGAATAAGTAGGTTTTCCCTCCTCTACAACAGCAGTGTACCATAATTGTGTTCGTGGATCATAATTTCCACCATCAGAAATGAACTCTTTTCTAGTCCCATCAACATTGGTCGAGTAATAATTGATATGCCAACCTGTTGAGGCATCACAAATAATAAGTTCAGTAGCACCTTGTCCATTTTTTATTGTTGCATAATACTCTCCCGTTACAGTAGCATAACCAAGGCTATAAATCCCTTTACTTTGCGATACAAAAATATTTGTAAAAAAGCGGTCTCGTTGATTTTCATTTGATAAGTCGAGCATTCCATTTTCGATAATTCTATGATTGATTCCTGCAATCTTATAGGGAACTTGCATAAAATCATAAACTTGATTGTATAAGTTTTCACTAGTATCAGTTGTCACTTGATTTATTGTCTTTTTGGACAATGAAATCCAGTTAGCAAAAATAACAATTCCACTGGCAACAATTGCCACAAATAATGAAATTATAAATGTTAATAAAATTACTTTACGAGTTGACATATATTTATTCTTTTTTCTCATAATAGTTAATCACCTTTCTATTTTTTCAAGGTTTTCATTATTTGTTTTTATAGTTTCGAGGAAATTTCAGTGCTGATTCTTCATTGAGCGGTTTACTAATGAAATATCCTTGTGCTCTATCACAATTATGCTCTTTTAAATATTGTAATTGTTCTTCGTGTTCTACTCCTTCAGCAACTGCATAATGTCCAAGTTTATGAGCTATGGAAATAATATCACTGGTGATTGCTTTTTTAAAAGTTCCTTTAAATAGCTTATCAATGAAGTATTTATCAATTTTCAAGCAGTCAACATTCAATTCTTTTCCTCTTGCTAGAGAAGAGTAACCAGTTCCAAAGTCATCAATCAATACTTCTAATCCTTTTTTTCCTAAGTCCATTGATAATTCGATTGATATCATCATAATCAGCAATAAAGAATGATTCGGTTATTTCAATCCCAACATTTTCCGGGCGAACTTTAGCTTCTTCAATTAACTCGAATAACCGCTTAGAAAAATCCGGTATCAATAATTGAATTGTCGATACATTTATGCTTACTGTCATGTTTTCATCAATTTCTTCATTTAGTTTTTTTAGGAATCGCAAGGCTATCCGAACGATTTCTTCACCAATGTCGATAATTAATTTTGTCTTTTCTGCAATCGGAATAAATTCTAGTGGAGGTACATATCCTAATTTTTCTGTTTTTATTCTCGCCAATGCTTCAAAAGAACAAATAGAGTTCGTTTTTAAATCCAAAACTGGTTGATACTGTAAGTATAATTTGCCAGCAGTATTATCAAGAGCAATTTCTGTTAATTCTTCTCTAATTTGACGTTCCCTATTGACTCCTTCTTCTAGTTTTTCATCATAGAAACAAATTTTAAAGCTCTTTTCAAGAACATTTTGTGATTTTTCTGCAGCAATTAACAATCTCTTAAAGATTAAATCCAAATCTACATTAGGTTCATAATCAATTTCAAGAATTGCTATTTCACCTGTAATTCTTTCCATAACAAATAAGTCCTCTAAAGCTTCCCCTATTTTCTTAGAAAAACTGAAAATTTCTTCTTTATCAAGATACCCTTTTATATAGAAAATAAAGCGGTTTTCATGGGTTGTAAACAAAGTTTTTTTATTATCAGTATACTTGTTTAATACTTCTGCTGCTTTTTTAATTAAATTTTGCGTATATTGAAAGCCATAGTTTGCTGCTAATAGTTGAACTGTACTTAAATTAATACCGATAATAGCTTTCTTTTCTGATATATCTTTCTTGATATCTTTTTTTAGTATTTTTTCTAAATATTGGCTATTATATAAACCCGTTAAACTATCATGCTCACTGATATATTGAAGATTTCTCTCAAATTTCTTACGCTCGGTAATATCTAGAATAATTCCCTCTAATGCTTCCACATTACCATCTTCATCATAAAGAGGTTCCCCCAATTCAACAACCCATTTTTTTTGATTAGTTGCTGTGGTAATTTCATATTCATATTGATAAGGAAGTTTATTGCGAATCGCTTCATCCCAAATCCTTAATAACTTTTTACGATAAGATGATGAAATAATATCACTGAAAGATAAATCGCGATTATTGATGAAATTTTCTGGTTTGTAACCTGTTAACTCATAACAACCATCAGAAACTATCAACATAGTTCCATCTTCATCATTTTTACAACGATAAGCTAATCCTGGAAGATGATTAATAATAAGATTCTCACGACGCTCCGTTTCTTTCAATGTTTCTTCTGCGTGTTTTCTTGATGATATATCCTCAATCAAACACAAATGTATTGAGTTATCATCATCTAATCCCAGTAAAGCAGATATATTCATATTAGCCCAAACGATGGAACCATCTGGTTTAATATATCGTTTTTCCACCGTATAACGACTAATTTCACCTTTTTTAAATTGTTCGAACTTCTTAATATCTTCATTTAAATCATCGGGATGAGTCATATCCACCCAAGTAAGTTTTTCTAGTTCTTTCTTCGAACGACCGACTATTTTTTCATAAGCTGGATTAATACTCATACCCGTAACGCCTTTATGAGTGGCATGTAATTTATCTTGCATAATGGCTATTCCAATCGGCGCTTGTTCGAAAACACCACGATATAATGCTTGATCAATAGCCATTTTTTTATTTAATTCAGTCAAACGATAGTGCTGAGTCAAAATATATAAGAAAGAAATATACAATAGTAAGATAAAAAATACAACGATGAACTCAGGAATCATTTTTTTCCAAGCATTAAGATTCCAATCTCTGGTTGGATAAGTAATTCCAAAAACAGCGATTACTTGATTGGTACTTTCATCAAAAACAGGAACTAAAACGCTAATCCAATTTCCTAAATAGCTTTTTTGGGGTGAAGTAATGATTGTTTCCCCAGAAGTAAATACCTTTTTAATAGAATCTACTTCTCCGGCACAGATATTTTCTAGTGTAGAATATTCTTTAGAATCTAGCGATTCTGAACTAACAAGCAAGAGAATTTCTTCTTCTTTTTCTTCTATCAGATAAGCAAAACGAGTAGAATCAGTAATCGTAACTAGACGTATTAAACTCTCTTTTATCTCCTCATATTCTGGGATTGTCAGATCTTCATTATCTTTCAATTCCACGATATATTCTGTGGTTAGTAGTGACTCCATTGCTTTTGCCAATTGAATCGCTTCAGAAGAGGCAGTTTCTTGATATTTAATCCATTTATAATGTAAATGAGCGCTGTTTAAAAAAATAAAGACCATCGTAAGGATTATTGAAAGAATCGAAACATATTTAGTCTCTAGTCTTTTCAATGTTTTGCTTTCTTTTGGTGATACTTTTTTATGATTTTTCATAATTCATGTATAATCAATTAAGATAGATTAATCTCTTAATGATTAACTCCTTTCTTTTAATTGAATTACGATTTTTAAAAAAATAGTTTTCTGATTGATTATTGTTATTTAGAAGATATCTTAGTTATTACTTTTCATTCTTCACTTTGATTTATA
>ERZ795052.146-NODE-146-length-105117-cov-223.513411_pt1 | contig 105117 bp, 87 predicted proteins | sample MGYA00375136_ERZ795052 | MGnify/ENA primary metagenome ERZ795052 (study PRJEB30181, sample SAMN05720156) | activated sludge metagenome | isolation source: Anaerobic digester | place: Japan | collected 2015-05-26 ...
AATACTACATAACTCCTCAATTAATTTGACCGCCATACTCAAACCCTCCATAAATTCATGATAATGGCTTAATTTACGCTTTATTAAATGGAACTCAGCTTGTTTAATCTTTCCGTGATCTTCATTCTTTTTTCTTATAAGAGTGTTTTTTTCGGCGTAAATCTAAAAATTAATTCATTATCTGCTTATCATTCTTCATCAGCACAAATCAACACATTGAGATATTAAAAATCCTTTATTCTTATGATTTTATATACGATTTTGCGCTTTTTTAACTGGAATAGCTTTTGTAAGTTCATGTATTTGTAAAAAAGTAAAACTCTAAAATTTTATGAAATTACATACTGGGTTTTTCTTATTAACAGAATAAAATATATTGTCAAGTGTTTTTTGAATTATTCTCAAAATTTTATTATAAATATAAATATTTGATATAATTAGTAATTATATATATAAATATTTTTGTCCAAATATTTATTTAGTATTATTTTTAATATTACTCATAGAATTTACTCCTTGACAAATATCTTCTTTTACATATATTCTTTATGTATAATATAAATGTTCAAAAAATTAACTCTTATCAAGAGCCTATTGACTATAAAATGAAATTCTGTAAAAACTACATAACAATCAATCAAATTCCCCATAAAAACCGGAAAAAGGAATTTAGTGTTATTGTGCGCTCAAAATTTAATTGATTTTGGGTATGTTACCCCCAAACATTACTGATGTTCCCTCTTGAAAAAATGAATAACGAGCAAACAAAAGAAAAAAAAGACAAAAAATCTCTGCTTCCGTACGGAAAGGCAAATTTCTCAGATAAGCGGCAAAAAATTATAGCCGCAGCAGAAGATGTGGTTTCTGAAAAAGGACTCCGTGAAGCCACCATTGCGGAAATTGCCAAAGCCGCGGGCTTATCCGATTCCTTTATTTACCATTACTTTAAAGGGAAAGAAGATCTTATCTTCTCTCTCCCCATCGAACACGAGAACGAGTTTTATTCTTTGCTAAACGAGCATCTTCAAGGGATATGGGATCGTGAAAGTCAATTGAGAAAAATTATCTGGTTCTATCTCTGGTACTGCGATACTAATCCTAAATACGCTAAAATCCTCCACCTTGATTGTTTGTCCTCGGCTGATTTTTACCACAGCCAAGGCTATAAAGCGTTTTACAAATATGCGAACATTCTTTTGTCCTGTCTTGAACAAGGCGTAGTGGAAGGCGCGTTTCGACAAGATCTGGACACGCACCTGCTGCGTGACATAATAATAGCATTGTTAGGGTGTGAAGTAGTATCCTGTCTGGCCGCAAACGAGATCGATTCACTCCTGCCCGACCTAGGAGATATAATGGGTTTAATTATGAGTATGTTAAAGCCCAGACCAATGCTCAATGAAAGCAAGATTGACAAGATACTCAATGCAGCGGAACAGGTTTTTGCGGAAAAAAGCATTTATAAGGCGCGGGTAACGGAAATTGCTAAAATAGCCGGCGTGTCGGAGGGCACTGTTTATGAATACTTCGGAAACAAAGAGAAGCTAATGCTTTCCATCCCCGAAAGACACTTACAGCGCCTAACTGAGAACATCCCCGAATTATTTGAAATCAAAAACCCGATGAGGAGATTACGACGCTTCATCAAGTACTATTTTTATAATTTCTCCAGTAATCAAAATTTTCTAAAAACATTTCTGATGCAAATCCAGTTTACCCCGCAATTTTACAAAACTGACCAATTTAAGCATTTTTTGAATTTTTTCCAAATTTTCGAGGAAATCATTAAAGAAGGCAGTTCTCAGGGTTGCTTCAGTCCGGATATAAATCCTCGCGTATTCAGAAACATGCTTATAGGAATTTTCAACAACCTTACGCTCCGCTGGTTCGCCCAGGATAACAAAAATCTCCCTGTCGATAAAACAAAAAAGATTGATGATGTAACAAACATGTTGTGTTTTGTGGCTACGAACTTCGATAAGCCTCCAATCACCATGCTCTACGAAGGTGAATAACGTAATAGAAAAAATTTTCTGTTCAAAAAAAACAAGAAATAGTTCGTCAAATTATTTTAACACGAGGTTTTACTATGTCGATGCAAAAAAATGAAAAATTCGCTTTTTATGACGTTATTATCGTTGGTTCTGGCCCGGCGGGAGCGTCAGCCGCAAACGAGCTGGTGAAAAGCGGCTATAAAGTACTTGTGATAGAAGAAAAAAAACTGCCGAGATACAAAATGTGTTCGGGACTTATTATGGATCGCTCGCAGGATCTGTTACTCGAAAAATTCGGTCCCCTGCCCCCAGATGTTTTCTCCGAGCCAAAAGCCCTCAAGGGAATCTATTTCTCCAAAGAAGGTAAAGTCTTATTACCCCTGCCGCTTGAAAAACCGGAGGTTTGGAATGTCTGGCGCTCTTCCTTCGATTATTGGCTAGTTAAACAATCAGGGGCTGATGTTTGGGAATCACATCGTTTGGTTGGATTGTCTCAAACAGAAGATGCTGTAGTGGCAACTATACTGGATTCGGAGAAAAAACATGCCGAAATTAATGCCTCTTACTTGATAGGATGCGATGGCGGACGCTCTACGGTGCGCAAATTAATTGCTCCGGCTTTTGAAAAAAAAGTCCATTATTTACCTTGCATACAGATTTATTGTACAGGCACAGTTGACCTCGATCCCGCATATTACTACATGTTTTTCGATTCTGATTTGCACTCTTTCTACACCTGGCTGCATATTAAAGACGATTACATTGTCTACGGGATTAACTGTCATCCCACGCAATCAGCTCAGCAGATCCTCAAAGAATCGACTGATTATTTGACCGGCTTTTTTGATTTAAGAATAGATAAAATCGAGAAAAAAAGCGGTTGTGTTATTTCAGATATGCCGGCAAAAAACAATTTCTTTTTGGGAGAGAAACGCGTTTTACTTGCCGGCGAGGCGGCCGGCTTTGTGAACCTGTTCGGAGAGGGCATCTCCCCTGCTATTGCCACCGGATCACTTGCCGGATTATCAATACTCAGCGCAAAACATTCCGGAGAAAAGGTTTTATCCATTTACGAAAATGAAACAAAAAATGAAAAAAAGCTGGTGATAGAATCATGGGCACAAGCCGGTATGTTCGTGAAAAAAACTTAGGAAGTTCTTATTTATTAGGGCACCTCTAAAACGCGGACTGCTAATATTTACATATTGAATTTTCTGCCTCTTGTTTCAAGAGGCAGAGTTGTTTTTCACGGAAAACATATGATGAATGGCTGTATGTCCTTAGTAAAGACTAACCAAAAACAGGAATAATACCGTTTTCGCGGTAACAACGCAGCAACGCTGTAAGTGTCTTTCTTTTTTTATTTGAAAAAATTCTGATAAGCCCTCAAAAATCACGCGGCAGATTGTCAAGCTCGGCTAAGGAAAAAACCGGCCCGTCGGAACAAACATATTTGTAGCCCACATTGCAGCGGCCGCATTTACCGACGCCGCATTTCATGCGCATCTCCAGCGATGTCAGAATATTTTCTTTGGAAAAGCCCAACTCAAAGAATACCGGCAGCGTGAATTTAATCATCACCGGCGGGCCGCAGATAACAGCCACAGAGTTTTTCGGCGACGGAGCAACCTCTTTGCAAACGTTGGGAACAAAACCTTCCCTGCCCCTCCACGCTTCATCACCCTTATCCACGGTAATGATTGATTTTATATCTTCTCTTTTTTCCCAAGCGGCAAGTTCATCCTTATACAAAAGCAGCCCCGGGGTTCTCGCGCCGTAAATAACAGTGATTTCGCCGAAGCGTTTGCGGTTATCATCATGCAGCATATAGTTGGTAAGCGATCTGAGTGTGGTAAAGGCAAATCCGCCGCCAACAACAACAATATTTTTCTTCTCCAAAAATTCAATCGGCCAGGAATTGCCCAACGGTCCTCTGATACCAATTTTCGCCCCTTCGTCCAAATCATGTAGCGCGGAGGTGACAAGGCCTGGAACAACAGCTCCTGCTCTCTGCACGGTAAATTCAATATATCCGGTTTGGGTAGGAGAAGAAGCAATTCCGATGGGCGATTCCCCCTTGCCATAAATGGAAAGTTCCGCGAATTGCCCGGGAAGATATTTAAAACCTGCTTCGTCATCTTTGTTCAAAAAAGCAAGGCGAAACGTCTTGATGTCGTGCGTATCCACTTCATCGATAATCTTCGTTATCTCCACCGGCGCGGGTACATAGGGATTTTTATTAATCATTTACGCCTCAATCCTTTTTATGATCACGCCTTCATCGCGGCTTCTATAATCGAATAGATATCTATATTCACGGGGCAATGTTTCGTGCAGCGGCCGCAACCCACGCAGGAAATCACGCCGTATTTTCTTACATGATATGAATATTTATGGTTTATCTTTTGCCTTAATCTTTGATAAACCTGTGTGCGGGGATTATGGCCGCTTGCCTCCAGCGTGAAATCCGTGAACATGCAGGCATCCCAAACGCGGCGGCGCGTGCCCTGGCCAAATAGCGTGTCGTCACAGATATCAAAACAATAGCATGTCGGGCAGACAAACGTACAAATACCGCAACTCAGGCACGCAGAAGAAACCCCCATCCAAAAATCAGTATTATGAAAAAGGTCTTCCAGCTTTTTAGTAATTGCTGCCGGCTCCAGACACATGTTGCGTGTTTTATATTCTTTCCCTTTTTTAATAGATTCATCGTAATATTTTTTATCCGCCGCCTTGCCCTCATTGAGTATTTTCAGTTCGGCAATAATTTTTTCACCTTTCGGGGTAACGCTATCAAGCAGCAGATCTTCTCCCTTTTTAACCATGAAGACATCAGAACCTTCAGGATCAGCCGCGCCAATGCCCAGCGTCTGGTAAAATTCCTCCGGCTGGGCGGGCTTTTCCAAATCAAAGGCGTAACCGAAGATTGTCGTCACCTCTCTTCTTTGCTTCCAGTAGGGATCGATAATTCCCGACGCGTTAAAATGTATGTCCATTATTTCGAAGCTTTTCACGTCACACGGACGCGCCCCAAAAAGAAATGTCGGCGGCAAATTCAGCGCGACAACAGAAGCAGTATCGATGGGCTTGCCTGTTTCATATTTGATAAAGTCTTCTTTGTGAGGAAAAAAGGCCGCTTTCGGGCTGGCTATTGTGTTGTGAAAATCCAAATCAACCTGGCTGGGATTCTTGATTTCTGCAAAATTGTACCCGGAGTTTTCCTTCACCGGCGCCAGCAGCAATCCTTTACCCATTAACGCGGCGACCAGTTCGGATATCTTATTTATGGAAATTTTCTTCAGCACAAACTTCTCCTTATTCCAGAATCTTGTCGGAATCCTCAACGCGGAAATCAACCAGCACCGGCTTATCCTCCAGTTTCATTCCCGCTGCCTGTCCGAACATTTCCTCACATTCCTTGGCTACTTTTTTGTGGAAAAGATATAAAGGAATGTCGACGGGACAGGCGCGTGAACATTCGCCGCAGTCAATGCAACGGCCGGCCAGGTGATGGAATCTGGTCAGATGATACATCATATTACCGGGTGACTGAGGAGCCTTATCCGCCCAGCGGGGTTTACTCTGGTCGATAAAACAGGGGTCACAGTAACACATCGGACAGGCCTTGCGGCAGGCGTAACACCGAATGCATTTATCAAATTCTTTTTTCCAAAACACCCAGCGCGCTTCCTTGTCCATCGCTTCATATCCTGCAAGCACATCATAGGGAGAAGCAACAGGCTGACCGTGCACTTCTTCTCCCAGCAAGATATCATAAATAACCGGATTATATATTCCACCAGTTGTTTTGCCATCGATTATTTCGTCCGTTTTCTGATTTTTCATGCCGTACGCGGGAATGCCCAGAATAACCAAATCTTCGCGGCGGACTTTTTCTTCCTGAATAAGCTGAATAATCGCCCGGCTGTCCGCCGCTTTAGCCGCAATAGCTATTTTTGTTCCACACGGATAGCGCTTTAAATATCTGGCCATATTAAAATTACAGTATTGGTTAAAGACAATCTTCTCTACATCAGCAGGTGTTTTCGCGGCAAAAGGCATGGAATGTTTTTCGTCATAGCCTCTCCCGTAAGCAAGCACTACGGCTACTTCACCCGCTTCCAGCAATCGTTTTGCTTCATTTTTTAAGTTGTTTTCAATCTGCTTGAAATCAGTCATGCCTTCTCCTGAAGCTCATCTATCTTTAGCTTTTGCTGAGGACCAAGCTTTTTTATCTGCGCGGTAAATTCCTCCACCACTTCCGCGAATTTATTGCCTTCCGAGGCGGAAATCCACTCCACGCGGAATCTTCCCGGCTCCAATCCCGCAAACTCCAGGATTTTTTTTGTCACCGCCAGTCTTCTTCTGGCGTAAAGATTTCCCGTGTTATAGTGGCAATCACCGGGATGGCAACCGCCTACCAGCACGCCATCAGCGCCGAGCTGAAACGCGCGGAAAATAAACGAAGGATTAATACGGCTGGAACACATCACCCGAACCACCCGGAGATTCTGCGGATAATGGAGGCGAGTTGTCCCTGCCAAATCCGCGCCGGTATAAGTGCACCAGTTACAGGCGATGCCAAGTATTTTTGGCTCAAATGACATACACTATCCTTTCAGCAATCCCTAAAATTCCATTAATCCTTCTATTTCCGCCAACACCTGCTCATTAGTAAAGTGCCGTGCGATAATCGCCGAGGTCGGGCAGACAGACGCGCACAGACCGCAGCCTTTGCACAAAGCTTCGTTGATTTCGGATACGCCCTTATCATAATTAAACGACGGGGCTCCGTAAGGACAAACGCGTACACAGTTCTGACAACCGCAGCATGAAGCCGGGTTAACCATTGCCGTTGTGGCTTCGAGTTCCATTTTTTCTTTAGAAACAATGGTCAGAGCTTCCGCCGCCGCGCCGTTTGCCTGCGCCACCGTGTCGGGAATATCTTTCGGGCTCTGGCAAACACCGGCAATAAAAACACCCTCTGACATGGTAGACAAAGGTGCGAGCTTCGGATGCCGCTCCATAAAAAATCCATATTTATCCGTGCTCAGATTAAAAAGCCTTGCGATATTTTTGGAATCTTCCCGCGGAATCATTGCCGGCGAGAGCACAACCATATCCACTGGCAACTGAACAAATTTGCCGGTAATGGTGTCTTCCGCCTCGACAATCAGACGCCCCGGCTCATCACTGCTTTCCGCAACGCGCGTGCCTTTGCCGCGAATGAATTTAACATCTTCTTCGATTATACGATTATAAAATTCTTCATATCCTTTGCCCGCCGCGCGAATATCAATATAGAACTGATAAACATCAGCGGATGTTTTTTCTTTGAACAGATGAGCGAACTTGAGTGAATACATGCAGCAAACGCGGCTGCAATGCTCATAATTATTTTTATCGCGGCTGCCGATGCAATGTAAAATAGCGATGGCCTGGGGCTCTTTGCCATCCCGCAGCGTTACTTTTCCGCCGGTAGGACCGGCGGAATTAAATAATCGTTCCACTTCGAGCGCGCTGTACACGCCGGGATATTTACCGTAACCGTATTGAACAAGAGGTTTGGTATCCATCAGATTGTAGCCGGTAGCGACAATGACCGCGCCGACTTTAACATCAATAAATGTGTCTTGCTGTTCAAAATCAATCGCTTTCTGCTCACAGACTTTTTCACACAGGCGGCACTTGCCTTTCAGAAAATAAGTGCAGGCATCCCGGTCGATAACCGGCTTTTGCGGCACGGCCTGCGGAAAAGGAATATGAATAGCTTTGCGTTTGACCAACCCCTCATCCCACTCGGCAACTCCCTTACCGGGACATTTTTCCGTGCAGGCGAGACAAGCATTACACTTATCGTGATTTACATAGCGGGCCTTCTGCCGGATTTTTATATCGAAATTACCGACAAAACCTTTAACTTCACTAACTTCACAATAGGTCATCAATTTAATATTTGAATGCTGCAAAACAGCGTCCATCTTGGGGGTCAGGATACAGGCGGAACAATCCAGCGTGGGAAAAGTTTTATCAAACTGCGCCATATGCCCGCCGATGGTGGAATTTTTTTCCACCAGATAAACTTTTTTGCCGGTGTTGGCCATCTCTAAAGCCGCCTGGATACCCGCGATACCGCCGCCGACAATCATCACATCAGGATTGACATCAATAACGCGGGAAGAAAGAGGCGCCAGAAGCCGTGCGCGATAAACCGCGCCGTTCAAGAGAGCCTTGGCTTTTGATGTTCCTTCTTCAATATCACTGGTCACCCACGAAACCTGTTCGCGGATGTTGACAATCGTCAGCATATACTGGTTCAAACCGGCTTTTTCTATAACCTTGCGAAAAGTGTGTTCGTGCATCAGAGGAGAGCAGGCCGTTACAATCACGCGGTCCAGACGATGTTCCTTAATGTCATTGGCAATCATTTCCTGGCCGGGAGTGGAACACATGAACTTATAATCACGCGCAACAACAACATCCGGCAAGGTCGATGCGAATTCCGCCAACTCGCTAACCCGGATTGTTTTGGCTATATTCAAGCCGCAATGGCAAACAAAAACGCCTATTCTGCTCATAATAGTTTTCCGCTACTGGTTCCAATTACCGATAATTTCACGAAACGATTTCACACGCATCTCCGACCGGCTCATCAATATTAATTTCCATACCCTCTAGGAACAGTTCCGTTACGTCTTTGACCTTAATTTTATCATCAACGTTAAGTGTGCGGATGCTGTCTTCAAACATGGTAATGCAATAAGGGCAGGCGGTAGCCAAAATATTCGCGCCTGTCGCTAAGGCTTCTTCAACACGCAAATCGCTCAGGCGTTCGCCTTTTAATTTTTCCATCCACAATCCGCCGCCGCCACCGCCGCAACACATGCTCTGTTCACGGTTGCGTCCCATTTCCACGAACTCAACACCAGGAAGCGATTTAATCACATCGCGCGGCGCGTCATAAACACCGCTGTGCCGTCCGAGATAGCACGGATCATGGTAGGTCACCTTGATACCGCCGAAATCTTTCTTCGGCTTAAGTTTTCCTTCTTTAATCAAAGACGCGAGAATCTCGCAAAAGTGCGAGATATTATAATCTTCACCGTATTCTTTTTTGAATGTCACCAGGCAATGCGGGGAAACGGTAATCATTTTACTGACACTGTTTGCCTGGAAGTATTTTAAATTTACGTTTTTAAGCCGTTCGAAAAGCTCCAGATCGCCGACCTTTTTAAGACTCTCCCCACAGCAATTAACATCTGTCGAGGGTATGCCCCAGCTCAAAGCCGCCTGATTCAACAATGCGGCGGTGGCTCTGGCCAGTCTCGTATTGCGCGGATCGTAACATACAGTGCAGCAGGTCCAGAAAAGATATTCCATTTCTCTTTTATAAAGAGGATATTTTTCTTTGGCCCAATCGTTTCTCTTTGCCTGATCGCCCGACCAAGGGTTGCCGCGCGCCGACAAAGATCCGACAAAAGCGCGCAGACTCTGCGGCAGCATTCCCCCGCCGCTGTATACATTACGGATAGCAGTGACAATATCGATAATTTCCACGCCGCGGGGGCAACGATCCACGCAGAACTTGCAGGTGGAACAACCCCACATAAAATCTTCAATCCCGTCAAAACCCAGCTGACCGTAACGCACTAATTTGCGAATATTGAAGTGAGTGATGGGCGTCCAGGGACAGGTACCGGAACAGGTGCCACACTGATAGCACTTCTTCAGCGCTTCACCGCCCGCTTCGACAATCGCCTGTGACATTTCCAGATATGGAGTAACCGCTTGTGACATCTAATATTTCGCCATACGCTTAAAACAATTTTTACAGTTGCTAGCACATAAAAAAGCAAACCGCAAATTCAAACTCGCCAAAACCCGTCAATGGATACTTCTTCGGACACCTCCAAGCGACAGAGGAACCGAAATTTCCAGGAATATTATAAGGAGGCTAATATTCGGGCGTCAGCTTATCCAGCTCCGCCAAAGAAAATACCGGCCCGTCTTTGCAAACATATTTACTGCCTACGTTGCAACGGCCACACTTGCCGATACCGCATTTCATGCGCATTTCCAGCGAGGTGATAATATTTTCTTTGGAGAAGCCCAATTCAAAAAACACCGGTAGAGTAAAACGAATCATCACCGGGGGTCCGCAAATAACAGCAACCGCGTTTTCCTTGCTGGGAGCGACTTCCTTGCAAACCGCGGGGACAAAACCTTCTTTACCTTTCCAAGTGGCGTCGCCTTTATCCACCGTAACATTCAGATTCAAATCAGTTCTTTTTCCCCATTCGGCCAACTCATCTTTATAAAGAAGCAAACCGGGATTTCTGGCACCGTAAATGACGGTAATATTTCCAAAACGCTTGCGGTTATCCTCATGAAGCATGTAATTAATCAGGGAACGCAATGTAGTAAAAGCAAATCCACCGCCAACCACAACAATATTCTTGCCCGCCAGATAATCGAGCGGCCAAGAATTACCCAGAGGCCCGCGAATGCCCATGATTGTGCCTTCTTCCATTTCATGCAGCGCGGTTGTCACGACGCCGGCTTTCTGCACGGTAAATTCGACATAACCTTTCTGCGTTGGAGAAGAAGCGATTCCTATGGGACATTCTCCCTTGCCGAAAATAGAAAGTTCGCCAAATTGGCCGGGAATGTAGGCGTATTTTTTCTCATCTTCCGGGTTAACAAATTTAAAACGAAATGTTTTGATATCTTTTGTATCAACTTCGGTAATGATTTTATCCACCACAACGGGATAAGGAATATACGGGTTTTGCATTACTAACTCCCTGATTCTAATTTAGAAATATCTTCCACAATTTTACGTATATCAATATTCACCGGACAGTACATGACGCACCGGCCGCAACCAACACAGGAAATCGCGTTGAACATGTCCACATAATATTTGAACTTGTGCATGGTACGCTGACGCCACCTTTCTTTTTGCGAGGGGCGTGGATTGTGGCCCGATGTCTCCTTGGTAAAAAGAGGAAACATGCACGAATCCCAGGAACGGATACGCACACCGTCTGAACCTTTAACTTCATCGCTGATATCAAAACAGTGACATGTTGGGCATAAATAAGTGCAGGTGCCGCAAGCTAGACATTTGCGGTGAATGGTATCCCAAAAGGGATTGTCAAAATTGACATCGAGAATCGGTTTTACTTCGTGCGCGGGAATTTTCGATTTGATCGCTTCTTTGGCTTTGGCGGCAATTTCATTTTTTCTTGCTTCAGCAGAAGCATCGGCTTTTGCTTCGCCGAAATATTTAGCCAGCGCCTCACCTTTGGGCGTAATAAATTCTACGAGGTAATCACCACCAATATCCGTCAGCAGAATGTCCGCGCCGTCGGAAGAAACCGGCTGCCCGTCCACTGACGTGCAGAAACAACTTGTATAAGGAGGCGTCACGCAGGCAAGCGTTATTACCGTCGTATTTTGCCTTTTGGCTATATAATATTCATCTTTATATTTTTCCTGATCGAAAAGCTTATCCAGCAGGACAAAGCTATGCGCGTCGCACGGGCGCACGCCGAACAAAATAGATTTATCCGCTTTCTTCACTTCCGATGAAAAAGCCATGCCCTTCTCCGTGCGTGTGTATTTCATCATCGTTTCCGTGTGCGGGAAAAAAACATTTTTCGGCGCATTTTTGGAATTCAAATAAGAAAAAAACGGTTCGTTTTTATTGCCCAGCGGGGCAATAAAAACATTGTCTTCTTTTTTCACCGGCGCCCAAACCATGAAATCTTCAGTCATTTTCTTGGCAATACCCGAAAGGGCGTCTTTTTTGATCAAACGTTTTTCCATAATTTTTCCTAATTTATTTTTTTCTGCACTTAATCAAATTCAACTTTCCGGCCAAAAAATTCCGGCTTTATATTAAATTTACTCGTCTTAAAAGAGGCTGCGGATCGAAAATATGCGATTTAAATGTTTCTTTCGCCCCCGGCAAATTCAAAGCTAGAGAAATTAATTCCGTAAAATAAAATATCGGCAGCTTCAGATTTCTGCTGGGCCGCATATCCAGATTGGCCATGCACAGAGGACAAGCAGTAACCACGCAATTAGCACCCGCCTCTCTAGCACCGCTCATCAACTTATCACACATATCCACAACAATTTTCGTTTTGCTTATGGCCAGCGATCCACCGCAGCAATCCGTTTTGTACGACCAGTTTTTCACGTCGGCGCCGATAGACGCCATCATTTTGTCCAGCATGAACGGATTTTCGTAATCTTCAAATTGACATACTTCCGGCGGACGCAGCAGAAGGCAGCCGTAATAAGACACAGGTTTAAGACCCGCGAGAGGATTAACCACTTTAGAGGCAAGCGTATCAATGCCTATCTCATTATAAATCACGTCAATCGGATTTCGGATACTGATCCCGCCCTGATATTTAGCGCCCACAGCGTTTTCCACGCGCTTCTTAAGTTCCTTATCTGTTTTTATATAATGATCGGCGGTTTTGAACCGATTGAAACAGGCGGCACAGGGAACCATCACGTCCATCGCGTCTTTTTGCGCCGCGATAAGATTACGCGCCGGCAGAGCCACGGACAAATCAAAATTCGTGTTGTGCGCGGACGACGCTCCACAACATGACCAATCATCAACCTCTTTCAGTTCGATACCCAGCGCGCGGCTGACCGCTTTCATCGACTGATCATATTCTTTTCCCGTCGCGTGTAGTGAACATCCGGGGTAGTAGGAAACTTTCAACTCCAACCTCCTTAATTCGGCTTTATAAAAAATCCATCTGCGGCGTTGCGCTTCGTCTTGCATCTGAAGCTTTTTCTTAAAGCCGTCCATTTGCATATATTGGACTTCTAAAAATTTTTACCTCTTAAGAATGCCTTGTTTTTTCAAAAATAGCTTTTACCGACTTCAAATCCTTCGTGCGCGGAGAAATAAGCGCAAGTTTCCCTTTCAGAAACATACCCGGCGCCAAGGTGACATCCGAAAATAAATCACCCGATTTTAGTTTATACTGAACCATCATCATTGGCTCGTTAATCCGGCCGCCCATCTTAATGCCGGATAAAAACGCTTCGTGGAACTTCAGCACGTTCTTCTCTCTCGCGCCAATTCCGGATTCAATCGCCATCTGTCTGAGCACGTCCATCATTCTGGCAATATCCACTTCGTTGGGACAACGCGTGATGCATGTTTCACACGACATGCAAAGCCAGATGGTGGAACTATTCAGGACTTCTTCGCGTTGGCCGTTCTGAATCATTTTTATAACCCTGTTAGGGTTATATTCCATATACGGCGTCGCAGGGCATCCTGCCGTGCATTTACGGCAATGATAACAGCGCTGAATGGGCACTCCGTTGATTTTCTCGTTTACTTCTTCCAAAAAAGTTTGCATGTAAACTCCGTCATTAACACTTATTTATGGGTTATAAATAAAATCCAGCTTGTCATTTTCGCTATGCTTCCCAAGCGGCGGCATATCTTCCATAGATGAACCGGCGCGGTTGCCAAACATCTCCCAGCAATCCTTATCGATTTTTTTCAGGAATTTGCGCAGATCAACACCCATCGGGCAAACAGCCACGCAGGAACCGCAATCCACACAACGCCCCACCATGTGATACAGGCGCATGAACTGGAATACCTGAGTATCTGTAGCGTCTTCGCCGATACCCACCCATTGCGGCATGCTTTGCTCGGCAAAACATGTTGGACAATAACACGATGGGCAGGCCTGGCGGCAGGCGTTACAACGAATACACTTTTCCATTTCTTTGGTAAAGTAGGCCCAGCGCTCTTCAAGAGACTTGGCTTCAAATTCCTTGACTTCATCATATTCCGCGTCCGGATTCATCGCCGGAGTGGGAGAACCAATCATAACGTCAGAAATAATAGGATTGTTGAAACGGCAGGTGCGGCAGCTGTTGGAAAGAACGTCTTTAAGCGCGATGGTCTTGTCACCGTCGGATGTTTTCATCTTAATCTGTCCGGCGTCAATGCTTCCCTCTATAATATCCGCGCCGCCGATAGCAGTCTTCAATTTCTTTCCTTCCACATAACCATCGCAGGGAACACCAATAATGTAAACCTCGCTGCGGTCATATTGCCTTTCCTGAAGATGAATGATAATGGAACGCGTAGTGCAACCGCGGGCGATCACTCCGATCACTTTTTTCTTTCTATCCTCCGGTTTCACACGTTTTTGCGAGTTTTTGTGAGCCGTGATCAAATCATGCACAAATTTAGCCAGGTTCTGCGTGCAGAGGTTGTTCCAGACAAGTTTTTCGGCTTCTTCCGGTTTCGTAATAAAGCAAGGTGTTGCCGTCAGCGGAAGCGTACCTTTCTCGTAACCCACAATCACATCGGCCTTCTTTTCTAAAAGCAGCCTTTGTGCCTCTTCCCGTAATTTTGTTTCGATGTTTTCCACAGTGATGTTTTTCCCCGTTTGTTTTTATGCCCCCAGACAAAGGAAGCTATTTTATTTTTTTAATCATTTTATTCGCCGGCCCCAAAGCCTTTATTTTTTCTGTAGCACCTTTGACGACCTGTGCCCATCTGTCACCTTCCGAGGCGGAAACCCAAGTAAAGATAGCGCGGTCCGCTTCCACACCGATGTAATTCAGGAAACTTTTTAACGTCGCAAACTTGCGCCGTGCCACCAGATTTCCTGAGATATAGTGGCATTCACCCGGGTGTCACCCCGAAACCAAAACGCCGTCTGCTCCGGACTGCAGGGCTTTCACAATATAAAACGGATTGATTCGTCCCGTGCAGGGAACGCGGATGATGCGCACATTGGTCGGATACTGAATTCTGCTGATACCCGCCAGATCGGCGCCCGCGTATGTACACCAGTTACAGACAATGGCAACGAATTTCGGTTCCCAATCTTTCTTTGCTGTATTTTCAGCCATATATACTCCTTCTCGCGGCAAGGCGGCCTGTTCAGCCGTTCGCCTTAATTATTGATATTATAGATCTGCGCCAGCACTTCCTCATTATTGAAGCCGTTTAAATCAACCGCGTTCATACGGCAGGAAGCCGTGCAAACGCCGCAGCCCTTGCACAATACAGTATTGACAACGGCGCAGCCTTCGTTCGCATCCACCGCAATAGCGCTGTAGGGACAATTAATTTCGCAAAGACCGCAGGCCGAACAACGTTCTTTGTTTACATACGCTGTTTTTCCTTCCGCCTCGATATAATCCAGTGTCAGAATCGTGCAGGCGCGCGATACGGCGGCATTGGCCTGAGTTACTGATTCATCGCTAAACTTGGGTGAATGCGCCATACCGCACATGAACACGCCGTCGGTCGCGAAATCAACGGGGCGCAGCTTAACGTGCGCCTCGAGGAAGAAACCATCCTGGTTGGTGGGAACTTTCAGCATCTGGCCAATGACCATGTTTTCCGGATTCGGCACAACGCCGACACTAAGCGCCACGATATCCGCAGGGAGCGTTACCTGACCGTTGAGAATCGGATCAAATACCTTCACTTCAACCTTATCACCGGAGGCGACAACCTGCGGTTTTCTGTCTTCTTCGTAAACAACAAATTTTATATTCGCTTCACGCGCTTTCTTATAATAATCTTCTTTGAAAGCGAAAGTGCGGATGTCGCGGTAGATTATCGTGATATCGCGTGACGGATCGGCTGCTTTGAGTTCCAGAGCGTTTTTGACGGCTTCCGAACAGCAATAACGGCTGCAGTAAGGCCTTTCCTTGTCGCGGCTGCCCACGCACTGAATCATAACCACGTTCTTCACACCCGCCAGTTTCGGGTCTTTTTCATAAATCAGTTTTTCCAGTTCACGCTGAGTTTTGACTTTATCATTCTGACCGTAGAGATATTCTTTGGGTTTGTTTTCGTAAGCGCCTGTCGCTACGAGTACCACACCATGCTCGAAAACTTTCTCGCCATCTTTGGCTTCAACAGTTGTTTTGTAATTACCGATAAACCCTTCAATCTTTTTTATCTTGGCTGAAGTTACAACCGTAATCAAAGGATTGTTGTAAACTGTTTCTAAAAGTTTCTTCAGGTGAGCTTTTGTATCTAATCCTTCCAGTGTTTTATATAAATGATTGTAGTTGCCACCTAGTCTCTCTTCCTTTTCCACAATAAAGGATGCAAATCCTTGATTGGCTAAAGAAAGAGCTGCCGTAATGCCGGCCAAACCGCCGCCGATAACCAATGCATGGTGATTAACAGCCAGCTGACCCGGTTTTAACGGCTTCAAATATTGAGCCTTCGCCACAGCCATGCGCAGCAAATCTTTTGCTTTTTGTGTGGCTTTTTCAGGTTCGTTCATGTGCACCCAGGAATCCTGATCGCGGATGTTGGCCATTTCGAACAGATACCTGTTCAATCCGGCCTTTTCACAGTTTTCCTGGAAGAGACCTTCGTGTGTGCGCGGCGAACAAGACGCCACAACCACGCGCGTTAAATTTTTCTCCTTTATTACCTCCGCCATTTTTACTGCCGTATCCTGCGAGCAGGTAAATAAGTTATCAGCGGAATATACAACCGTAGGCAATGTTGCCGCGTAATCGCGCACCTCTGGTACGTTGACCACGCCACCGATATTAATACCACAATGGCAGACAAACACGCCGGTACGCACGCCGGTGCCGCGTAAATCTTTTTCTTCCGGATTCTGCACTGGCGTAATCATGGTGCCACGCCGTGAGGCCAACAGTCCTTCCGCGCAGGCGGCGGCGGCTGAGGCTTCCATAACTGTTTCCGGAATATCTTTAGGACCGCCGAAAGCGCCGCAGACAAACACACCGGGGCGAGATGTCTGCACAGGATTTTCCAGCGATGTCTTGCAGAAACCATGCTCTTCCAGTTCAATGCCGATACTCGCCGCCAGTTTCTTTGCTTCCTTGGGCGGCATTAGACCAACGGAAAGAACAACCATATCGAATTCTTCTTCCGTAAGCGTTCCATCCTGATTTACATATTTAATGAGCAGATTGTTTGTCTGCTGCAATTCCTTAATCGTCGAAGGCATCGAACGGATATAACGGATGCCGTATTCTTCCTTGGCGCGGTTAACAAAACGGTCAAAGTCCTTACCATGGGCGCGGATATCCATATAGAAAATGGTCGGCTCCAGTCCTTTGGCGTGTTCCTTGCCGATAATCGCTTCTTTGGTGGCATACATACAGCACACGGACGAACACCAACTGTTGTCACAGGAAACATCGCGCGAACCGACGCATTGAATGAAAGCAATCTTTTTCGGTTCTTTGCCGTCGGAGATTCTCTGCACATGGCCGAAGAAGGGACCCGACGCGGAGAGAATTCTTTCAAACTGAATTGCCGAAATAACATTTTTGTAAATACCGTAGCCGTATTCTCCGCGCAGGCGCGCGTCGAAAATTTCAAAACCGGGCGAGGCAATCACGGCGCCGACTTCAATTACTTCCTCTTTGGGTTTCATATCGTGATCAATCGCCTTGGCGATACAGGCTTCCACGCACTGATAGCATTCCGAGCAGATGCCGCAATTGAGGCAACGCATCGCTTCCGCGATGGCCTGCGCCTCGCTGAAACCAATACCAACTTCCTTGAAATTAGTAACGCGGTCTTCGGGTTTCATGTGCGGATATTTTTCACGAGGAACTTTAGGAACATTCGATACGTCCGCTTTATCCGCCAAATCTTTTGTCCAGTCTTTCTCGCGGCCGGCTTTCATATCCATGCCTTGCAAATAGCGGTCGATGGACTTAGCCGCTTCCTTACCGGAATAAACTGCTTTTACAACAGTCTGCGGGCCGGTGGAAACGTCACCGCCGGTAAAAATACCGGCAACGTTTGTCGCGTAAGTGACGGGGTCATAATCCAGATTTTTCCATTTATTAATCGCTATGCCGCTTTCCTTTGTGATGAACGACAGATCCGCTTCCTGGCCGATAGCCGGAACAACGGCGTCGCACTCGACGATGAATTCTGAACCTTTGATTTCCACGGGACGGCGGCGTCCGCTGGCATCCGGCTCGCCCAGTTCCATACGAGTGCACTCAATTCCCGTTACTTTTCCATCTTTGCCCACCACGCGTTTCGGAGCCACGAGGAATTTCATTTCAATTCCTTCTTCCAGCGCTTCTTCGATTTCTTCCGGCGAAGCCGGCATTTCGGCACGGGTCCGGCGATACAGAATAAATACTTCTTTCGAGCCGGTTCTGACCGCTACGCGGACAGCGTCCATCGCGACGTTACCGCCGCCAATGACGGCGACTTTGTCACCCAGCTTGACCTTTTCGCCGAGGTTCACTTTCATCAGGTAATCAACGCCGTGAACCACGCCCTGCATATCTTCGCCGGGAATATTAAGCTTGCTGCTCTTCATTGTGCCACAACCGATAAAAACGGCGTTGTAATCTTTTTTCAGTTTATCAAAGGGAATGTCTTTGCCGACACGGGTATTCAGATGAATTTTCACACCGAGATCTTTAATAACCTGAATTTCCGCGTTGAGAACATCTTTGGGTAAACGGTACTCAGGAATACCCACGGCCATCCAGCCGCCCGCCACCGGCAGTGCTTCAAATACGTCAACATCGTAACCTTCAATAGCCAGATAATAAGCGCAGGTAAGGCCTGATGGCCCCGCGCCAACTACCGCGACTTTTTTGCCTTTGTTCTCTTTTTTCTCGGGCAGGTAGCGCGTCTCGTTGTTTAAATCCAAATCAGCGACAAAGCGTTTCAGATGCATGATATCAATGGGTGCATCGACCTTGCCGCGCATACAGGCGGTTTCGCACGGATGATTGCAAACGCGCCCGCAAACAATCGGGAAGGGATTATCCTGTTTTATTAATTTGAGAGCTTCTTTGAATTTTCCTTTGGCAATCAGCGCCACATAACCCTGCACGCTGATATGCGTCGGGCAATTCGCCTTACACGGAGAGGTTCCTAATTTATCAATCGCGAAACCGCTGGGAATAGCCTGCGGGAAATGACGGTAGATTGCCTGTCTTTCGCTTAGATTGCCGTTGAATTCGGCTTTCACGTTTACGGGGCAGACCTTGGCGCAATCACCGCATCCCGTACATTTATCGAGATTCACATAGCGCGGCGCGCTGGTCATTTTAACTTTGAATTTGCCCGGTTCGCCTTCAACCGATTCGACGGTTCGGCGCGTCAAAATTTCCACGTTGGGGTGACGGCCGACTTCCACGAGTTTGGGCGATAAAATACAGGCGGAACAATCATTGGTGGGAAATGTTTTATCCAACTGAGCCATAACCCCGCCGATACTGATACCGTTTTCGACGAGATACACTTTCATTCCGGAATTGGCCAAATCGAGAGACGCCTGAATGCCGGCGATTCCCGAACCAACAACCATTACTGCGCCAATTTTTTGATCATCTTTCAGCACTGGGAACTCCTTAAATACTCTCTGGGGGAAAATATTTTTAAAATGTTTTGTTGTGAAGCAAAAGATACAAATTGTGGGGCAAACATAACTAATTAACCTAATCAAGAAAGCTTGTGCATTAACATCTTCATTTATAGCTTAATTCGTATAAAAAATTTTTGACTCTTGGTCAAGAAAAATTTTCCCTTTTAGCTGATAAAAAACATTGCGGGGAAAACAACATCGGCAAATAACGGTTATCAATAAGCAATCACTGGCATATCACGTCTGTTGGATTATTTGAGTATTTTTCCAAAATCTTCCACAAATCGTCTTTGCCTTTTTGGGTTTTGGCGGAAAAAAGAATCAGTTTCTCTTCTTTGGAAACATTAAGGATTTTTTCGATTATCTGTTTTTGTTTTACGGACTGGTTATTCGACAGCTTATCGCTTTTGGTTAAAACATACAAATAAGGTATCCGATAATGATCCAGCCAATCTCTGAGTGACAAATCATCTTCATTGGGAACACGCCGGATATCGAGAATTAAAACAACCAAGGCAAGGTTGGTACGCTGGCGCAGATAAGCTTCAATCATTTCTCCCCAATTTTCTTTGACAGAACGCGCCACTTTGGCAAAACCGTAGCCGGGCAAATCAACAAATGACATTTTGTCGTTTATTGTAAAAAAATTAATCAGCTGCGTGCGTCCCGGCGTGTTGCTGGTCTTGGCCAGATTTTTGCGCCCCAGAAGCGCGTTAATCAGCGAAGACTTACCGACGTTGGAGCGCCCGGCAAAGGCAATTTCCGGTAAGGTCGGCAGCGGATACTGAGAAACCTGCGTCGCGCTTTTGATAAATTCAGTTTTGGTGATTTTCATAAATTAAAATGGTTTTTTAACAAGGTATGTTGGCCGCTAGTCACGCTCAAAAGTAATCCCGTACTTTTCCAGCTTGCGTTCCAGAGTGGGGCGGGAAACTCCCAGTATCTCACAGATTTCCCCTTTATTCTTATCGCTTTCGGCAATTACTTTTCTAATGTATCGCTCTTCCACTTCCTCCAGCGTCAAAAACTTGCCTGGCTGCGCAGACGCCAAAACTCCCTCCAGATCATCTTTCGGCGCCTTATTCGTCTCATCTTTGCCCAGCTCGGGAAAATCATTTTTTCCCAAAACCTGTCCCTGCGCGACCACGCAGGCGCGCACCAGTAAATTTTCTAATTCGCGTACATTGCCCGGCCAATTATAATTCATGAATATTTCCATGACTTCATCAGAAACACCAATTACCTTCTTGTGCAAATCCATATTAATCTTTGCCAACAAATAATCAATCAAAGGAGGAATATCCTGGCGGCGTTCTCGGAGCGGCGGGATGGTAATGGATACAATGTTTAAGCGGTAATACAAATCGTCACGGAATTTTCCTTCTTTTACGAGTACTTTTAAATCCTTATTGGTCGCCGCCATAATCCGGGCATTAACTTTTACTTTATCCTTTCCGCCCACTCTATCGAATTCCATTTCCTGTAAAACACGTAAAAGTTTTGCCTGCAAATTAATCGACATTTCGCTTACTTCATCCAGAAAAACAGTGCCATAACGAGCGAGTTCAAATTTCCCCAACTTGCGTGAAATGGCTCCGGTAAAAGATCCTTTTTCATGACCAAATAATTCCGACTCCAGCAGCGTTTCAACAATCGCCGAACAATTGACGGCGATAAAAGGCTCGTCCGGGGAAGTATTATTATGAATAACTTTGGCAATTAACTCCTTACCCGTTCCGCTTTCTCCTTGAATCAAAACAGTTGTGCGACTCTGGGAAACAATGCCGATGGTCTTAAAAATTTCACGCATTTTATTGCCGGTGCCGATAATGTCGCCGACACGAAAACTGCGTGACGGCTCTGTCAGAAGCCCGGCAATTTTCTTCTCCATCTCCACCGATTTCAATGCTTTTTTGATGGCGATATCCAGTTCATCAACATTTACCGGTTTATGTATATAATCAAACGCCCCGCCCTTCATCGCATTTATTGTCGTTTCCATGTCATGAAAAGCGGTAATCATGATAACCTTTATATTTTCATTTTCTTCTTTGAGATCTTCCAGAACTGAAAAACCATCGACATCCGGAAGCCTGATATCCAAAATCACTACATCGGCGGGGTCTTTTACGTATTTATTCAGGCCATCAGTCCCTGTTTCGGCGGTTTCTACATTGTATCCCTCTTCTGTCAGATACAAATCCAGTGTTTCGCGAATCGAAGCGTCATCGTCAATGACTAGAATTTTGGACATATAACCAACCTTTATCACCTGCTCATTTCGGCTTTTTTACAGTGAATGATCGCCTCCAATCGGCAGAGATACACGTACCGTCGTTCCTTCGTTCAGTTTGCTTGTAATATCGATAGTCCCCTGGTGAAGGTCGATAATTTTCTTTACCTGTGAAAGTCCCAAACCTGTACCATATTTTTTCATCGTAAAGAAAGGATTAAATACATGCGGCATATCCGCCTCATCGATGCCACACCCATCATCCTTAATTTCCACAACGACTGACTGCTGATTTTCATCAGTACGAAACAAAGCAATGGAAATGTGGCCTCGTTCCCTTACCGCTTCTACCGCGTTGCGAATAATGTTCAAAAATGCCTCGCCCATCATCGACGCATCAACATTTACTGTTAGGGTATCAGCGAATTCTGTCCGTAATTCAATCTGTTTATCCACAATACCTTTTTCCGCCATCGCCAGCGCATGCTCAAGCACCCTGACTAAATCGGCAGGTGCTTTTTTAGGTTCCATTGGCTTGGCAAAAACCAATATATTATTGACCAGCTCCTCCAGATGCTCCACTTCTTTTTCGGCAATTTTAAACCTTTTCAAATCATTGCCGGTGGGATTTATCCGCTTCTCCAGTATCTGCAAACTCATCTTAATCGAAGAAAGGGGATTACGCACTTCATGCGCAATGCCCGCGGACAACTGTCCTAAAGCAACCAGTTTTTCGCTTTCATAAAGCTTTTTTTCCAAATTTTTAAATTCAGTAATATCTCGTTGAACTACGATATAACGATTGGTGCCTACTACAGGAGAAGTGGTTATCAATAGATTTATTTTCCGTCCATCTTTTGTCGTGGCCTCTATCTCATAAGGTTTATAAATACCTTTTTTAGCTAATTCCCACATCGACAGAACAACTTCCTTGTTATCGGGAGCGACAAATTCCAGAAAATGAATGCCTTTTAATTCCCGGGATGATGAACCACCATCTTTTATCCTGCCACGGCTCATGTAATTGATCATTCCATTTTCATCCATTTCATAAATTTTATCCGGCAGACTTTTTATGATGGATTGCAAATAGTTATACAGGTTTTCAATCTCTCTTCTCAGTTCAATATTTTCCGTCAATTCATTCTGCAGCGTTTCCGCGTATTCACGCAGACTCCGGCTCAGCTCCTCACCGCGAGAAACATCCTGCAGCGTTTCAATGGCCGCGATGATTTCTCCCTTTTCGTCATAAATAGGAGCCGCCAAAAAATACAAATAGCGGCTTCGACCGCCTAGATTTTCAAAATAATCATTCGCTTCATAAGCGCCGATTACTTTATCCGATTTTTTTATTTTTTTCGTGCCGTAGTACTTGCTTAATCTTTCAATATCGCGGTCTATTATTAAATCGGCAATGACCGGTCTCTTTACAGAATAGAAAGGCATGTAATATTTATCCGTCCCCACCATTTCTTCCGCCGAGTAACCAGTAAGCTCCACGCAGGCACGGTTCCATAAAATTACCTTGTGCTCTTTGTTGATAACAAAAGACGGGATGGGTGAACCTTCAATAATTCCATCAATGGTTCTTTTTTCCCGCAGGAGCTTTTCTTCCCAATCCTGGCGTTCCTTCAGTCTTTTTTGCTCTTCGTTCACACGCAGTCTTTTGCCTTCCCAAAAAGCGAAAGAAATGCTGGCAATAACAGCAATCAGTATGAGTATAATCGCACTGAACAGAGCATAGGCAAAAGTTTTGCGCACGGGTAAAATAACGTCACTATAAGGAGAAGAGATCAGAACAAACCATTTTTTCCCGCCAAACTGCACCGGATAATAGGCGATGATGTTCCTTTTTTCTTTTTCGTCGTTTAATGAAACTATCGCGTCCAAGTAGTTTCCGCGTTCGAAGGAAAGATCAATATCGGTTTTGTTGACGTTTTTCACTATGTGATTTACACCCTTGCCGATAAAAGCGACCTCCGGATGAATTATAATTTCACCTTTTTCATCCACCAGCCACAAAGACCCCATATTGTTATCTTTTATTTGTTTTTCATAATCCTCAACCATGGCTGCCAGAGAAAGGGAAACTATCCAGGCTCCGGAAAAAGTATCGTCTGTTCCCCAAAGGGGATAACCGAAAACAAAATGCCAGCTTGCCTTTTGCTTTATTCCGGAAGCAGTTGCTTTTTCGTCTAACACCAGCTCCGTATAACTTTCTCGTTTATCTCTTATATTTTTAAAGTGGTCGACAACATTAATCGGCACGGAGGAACCTTCGGGAATAACTTTTTTTACTCTGCCTGTCTTATCCAGAAAAAAAATAGCGTCGATTACTTTTTCACAACCTGAACAAATATCTCTGTACCCATCATAAATCTTTTTTGTAAAATTTTTATCCAATGATTCAGAACGGGAAAATGTTTTTATATCTTGTTCCAATTGATTTAATACATCAACTAATCTTTCGGAGATGTTCTGCACATAGGCGAGCTGCTGGCGACCAAACAGTTCCACCATATCTTGTTCCCGGGCATGGTTGACCGTCAAAGCAAGCAATATAATAAGAACAATTACCGTTGAGCTGGCAAACCAGATACGCACTTTTACATCTCCAAAAAATCACAGATCAATAACAACTTGCCATTCTTTACATGCCAGATTTTTTCAAGAAAAGCATCATAGACGCGAGCGGTTTTACCCGAGAAGTACGCTTGCACCATTTATCTTCTTTATCCCATCTATCTTTCTTTTGAGGAACGCATTATCCCAATCAAAAAATAAACCAAAATAGCCGCTGTAAGCGATATGAGAAGCTTGGCTGCCCCACTTTCAAGTTTCAAAACATAAGAACAGATGAGCCAAACAACGGGGTAAGTAACGGCAGTAAGAATTTCCTGCATAAAAAACCTTAAAAATCATTAATATTTAAGCACAGCGGAACAACCTGGAAATCATATTAACGGCCTCACCATAAAATTTCAATATAAAAAACCTTTACGCCTCGTTGTAAATAACACCAATAAAAATAATTTCCCGACAGGTAAACGCCTGTTTCGGCGGTTTTGAACGTTTTATGTCCGTCTATTTAACAATATATTAAATCGCACAAAGCTTTTTCCTGATTGTTCCTCCGTCTGAAAAATTAAATTCAACTTTGTTCAAGTGCGCTTCCCGTTTTTTAGAAACAAATCAAACAAAAGAAATCTCTATAGATTACAGCCATAAGCACATTGACAAATAATTATCACGCCCTGCATCATTTCAAAATCATGACTCGTAAGTACCTGACAATGGCATACATTGTGCAAACTATTTGCCAAAATCAAGGTTCTCTGAAAGATTTCCTCTTTTCAGAAACCTAGAATTATGCTAGGGGAAAAAATTAAAAAAGCGAGTTATTATTAATAATTATCGCGAAAGGAGAAAAATAATGTCACAAAAATTCACTAAAAATCTTCTAACCGTGTTCACCGTCATGATCGTTTTGCTCTTGGCAAGCCCGTTCGTTTTTGCATCAGAGGCTATTCCTGCAACTGATTCCAACTCAAAAGCCCTGTTTACTCTGGCAGCAATGCTTGGCGCTGGTTTAGCAATGGGAGTAGGAGCTGTCGGTGCGGCTCTTGGTATCGGATCGATCGGTAATGCTGCATGTAATGCCGTTGGAAGAAACCCTGGCGTTCAGGGCAAAATCATGATGACCATGCTGGTCGGTATGGCCATGGCTGAATCCATCGCCATTTATTGCTTGGTTATAGCTCTTGTACTTCTGTATGCTAACCCTTACATGCGTTATTTTTTGGGTTAATTAATTGAACAAGTTAACTAAAAAATTAACAAAGGTTAGGGGGGATTCATAATGTCAAAAAGCAAAAGAGATAGGCAATCTTTTAGTATAGGAGGTGTTTTCTTCCTACTTATTGTAATCCCCTTATCACTGATGGCGTTTTTAATCGCCAACGGAATGTTTAAATTGGGTGTTACAATAAAAGAAAGGGCCGTGAACGTTCTCGATGCCAAGTCTCAGGAAGATATTCAAGCGAGAGCCGTTAACACAGCAAATGAAATTGCCAGTTTCCTCATGGAATGCAAAAAAGATCTGCAGGTTGCAACGATCATTCCCTCAACAGAAAACGTGTATAAACAATTTGTTGCTGAAAACAAAAAACCACTCTGGGTCAAACGCGACGGTAAAGTCCAGCAGGCATTTGTTCCGCTGTACAAAGAACTGGCGCTAATCGACAGAAACGGCAACGAAAAGATAAAGATCGTTGACGGTCAGGCAGTGCCGGCAGCAAAACTGGTGAATGTCGGCATCCCGGCCAACACGGCTTACAAATCAGAAACTTATTTTGCCAAAACAAAAAATCTGAATAAAGGCGAAATCTACGTATCTCCGGTCACCGGCTGGTATGTAAACAAAGCTGCCTTCGATAAAGGAGAACGATTTTCCGGCGTCATCCGCTTTGCAACACCAATATTTGATCAGAACGGTTTTGCGGGTATTATTGTGCTGTCTGTGGATTATCGGCATCTGGCCCAATTCACCGATCAACTGGTCCCCACTCAGGCAGAAAGAGTCTTTGAAGCAAATGCTTCTACCGGTAATTATGCCTTTGTGTTCGATCCTCGCGGTTTTATAATTTCTCACCCCAACGATTATCATATCGTTGGGTACAACCGTGACGGGACGATTGTACCAACCATCACGGAACAGAACATTAAGGAACTTACGCAGAAAGGCGCGGAAGCTTTAAATCTTTTCGACATGGGTTTTCTTGATCCCAATTTATTTACACTTGCGAAAGAATCCGTAGCGGGGAAATCAGGAACCAAGATTTATAAATTTCATGGAATAACAAAGTTTGTCGCGTACACGCCAATCAAGTTCTATGCTTCAAACCTTCCTGAACCCGCCGGCTTTGGCTGCGTGTGTTTGGGCGTGGAAATTGAAAAATATAATGAAGCGATGCAAAAGGTTACAGAAAATATTGAAAAAGAATCGAAAGCATGGACAGCAACGGTTATTTTTATTCTCGTTGCCGCTATGATTGTTTTGTTCTTTATTATGTTGCTTCTGGTCCGCGGTATTACCCGATCCTTACGGGCAGAAATTCCTAAAGGTTCGGAAGGAGACGTGCTGTCATCTTTCAACGATGACGAGGACGAGGACGACAAATAAAACCAAGTGAAAACTTCGCATAAAAAGGCCGGGATTTCAGCTCCGGCCTTTTTATTTGCCTTGACATCTATAAGTTTTTTCATAATTATGTCTTGTAATCTTGCCGAGAAGGAGAGTTAAATGGATTTTTTTCTAAAACTTTTTCCATTCCTACATTTAACTATATTGATTGCCGGAATCATTGTCCTCCTCGTTGCCAAAAGAAAATACCGAAGCTTACGAAATTCTGACATAATACTCATATTCATCCTCTTGTGCATACTGGTGGCACTCTTTACCGAACCGGCATTTGATTTGGTCAAGAGGTTCATTAATTTTATTCAGGTATGACAATTGCTTTGGGTTCTGCAAATTTTTTGCGATATCTTCACCTCAATAAGTCCTATTAAATCAAGGGCAGAGAAAGAATAAATTACCGTTGCAAGAAGAAAAACCTAAAACAAAACAGGAACAATACAGTAAACTGGGCGGGATCCTGATGTTATCGGCATGGGGATTTGCAATGGTATTATCATCTTTCATGTTTCTCTATATCGGTTACCTCGTTGATGAAATACTTGGAACAACGCCAAATTTCATGCTAGGTTCATTTTTTCTGGCGATAGGTCTTTGTATCTGGAAGCTTTACAAAGAGGCGAAAAAAAGAGGATTGGGGCTTTAAAACATCATCTTCCGCGGAATAGCAACCCCCTTGTTTTCTGTCTTGTTTTCAAGATCAATTTTGTTTCCTTTTAACGCTAAAAATTAAGAAAAGCAAAAACTGATTTTTCTTGCATTATATTTTTCAGTCATATTAAGAAAAGGATATCAATTAAACATCTCAGGAACAAGAACAAGGCATAACCATGGAAATATCCCTCATCGATAGAAGTCTGTATTTTAAAGGTTTGCTACTCCTGATTCGCAAAGACCGTGAAATACACGAAAAAGAAAAAATATTAATGTTACGCATCGGGGCGATAATGGGGTTTGAAAAAAAGTTTTGCAGAAATGCGATCAGGGAGATAATGGATAATAAAAATATCAGTGATTTACCGCCTCATTTTTCCAGCCCTGAAATGGCCCGATGTTTCATCCATGACGGGATTATCATTTCTCTGGCCGATAAGGAAATCCACGATGCCGAGATCAGTTGGTTAAAAGAAGTTGCGCAGATCAATGGTATCGAAAATATTCTGGACGATTATTTAAAAAAAATGACAGGGAGCACAGCAAAAGATTTGGAAAACAATTTGGACGTCAAAAAATTGAATTGGGGATAAATCTATAAAAGCAAAAAACATGCATGGTTTTCCTTGGCGTACCCTGATTGTTACAAATACAGGCAAAGAAATCGTCAGCTATTGATTTCCCATCCTCAAACATAAATACTTTTGCTCTTATTCAGTTCTTTTCGTTTTTCAGAAGCTGTCGTACTTTTTCCAATTCCTGCCGGTTATCGACCTCGATGGAATCATATGGCGTAATCACGACCTTGATTTTATAGCCGTATTCCAGAGCACGAAGCTGTTCAAGCGCTTCCAGCTTTTCCAGATTTCCTTCCGGAAGCGTGGTGAAAATATCGAGAAAATCATGGCGGTAGGCGTAAATGCCGTGATGCTTATAATAAGCCGCTTTCATCTTGGAATCGCGCACATAAGGGATAGTCGCGCGGGAAAAATAAAGGGCAAAATTATTTTTATCAAAAGCAACCTTTACGGCGTGAGGATGTTTTATTTCTTCGTCCAAAATTATCTTGTAAATCAAAGTGGACATGACTATGGACTCATCGTTAATCAGGGGCTGAATAACCTCATCCACTTGTGCCGGTTCGAAGACCGGTTGGTCGCCCTGAATATTAACCACAATGGCGTCATCGGAAAGTTTCAATGATTTTACTGCTTCGGCAATTCTGTCCGTGCCAGAACGGTGTGCGGCAGATGTCATAATCACATTGCCGCCAAATTTCTTTACCGCATCGTAAATCCTTTCGTCATCAGTGGCGACGGCAACATAAGGAAGAGCTTGCGCCCGAAGGGCGCGCTCGTAAACATGCTGAATCATCGGTTTGCCGCACAAATCAGCCAGGGGCTTGCCTGGAAAGCGGCTTGATTCAAATCTTGACGGAATTATACAAACTATGTCGCGCTTCATGATTACTTTCCTAAGTACGGATCCGCATTTTGCAGATAATTCGTCACATAATCGCGTACAGAATCCTCCAAAGAGGAAAAATTAACATGACAACCGGTCTTTTTAAGTTTATCCATTTGCGCCTGCGTAAAGTACTGGTACTGATTGCGCAAAGACTCGGGCATTTCAATATATTGGATATTCGTTTTGCGTCCCATCGAAGAAAAAACCGCAGCAATCAAATCATTCCATGTGCGAGCCCTCCCGGTTCCTAAATTATATATGCCGTTTACGGAGGGATTTTCCAATAACCACCACATAACGTTTACACAGTCCTTAACATAGATAAAATCACGCATCTGACCGCCATTCGGATATTCCTTTTTATAAGACTTAAAAAGACATACTTTTCCCGTTTCCTGAATCTGATGGAAGGCTTTATAAATAACGCTGACCATATCGCCTTTATGATATTCGTTGGGGCCATATACATTGAAAAATTTTATTCCCGCCATTTTTTTTTCCAGTTTGTTCTTCAAAACCCACAAGTCAAACACCTGCTTGGAATACCCGTACATGTTACTTGGCTTGAGACGACTGATTATTTCATGATCGTCGGAAAAGCCTGAAGAGCCATCGCCGTAAGTCGCGGCAGAGCTGGCATAAATAAAACGCGCATTATGACGCAGCGCCCAATCGGCAACTTTTCGGCTGTAGAGATAATTATTTTCCCAAAGATAATCGGCGTCACGCTCCGTGGTGGACGAACAAGCGCCCATGTGAACAACAGAGCTAACTTCAAAGGGCACTTCATCGGCAATGACCATTTCTATAAACTCGTTTTTATGAATATAATCGGTAAAGGTCAGGCCGACCAGATTCTTCCATTTGTCATCGGTACCTAGTTGATCAACGATAATAATATCTCTAATTCCTTCCCGGTTAAGCCTCCAGACAAACGCGCTACCAATAAAACCCGCTCCTCCGGTAACAATAATCATCAATATAAAGCTCCTATTCTATAATCTTTTCCTGCCTTTAGTAATACCGAAAGCGAATGATGTCAATAGACAATTAAACTCATTGTATGGAATAATCATTTTCACCTTTCAGCACAAGGCACGGAGCTTGGCCCTCAATCATGATGAAATTAATCTGCCGGCCGGCCATGCCGCCCGAGCCCCGGTGAGAAAAAAACAAATCCTGATTACAGGCGGTGCATAAATCGCACAAATCGATGTTTTCTTCGCTAACACCGCACCCTAAAAGCTGCCTTTGGTTGGCCTCGGCCAAATTCAGCGTCCACTTGTCGGCTTTTTTGCCGGCAAATAAGAATTTGTCATGTCCTTCCTGGTTCCGAAAAGCATTTGCCACGGAAGAATCCACCTCATAGCAACAGGTGCCTATTGAAGGCCCGATCGCCGCTAAAATATCCTGCGGGGAAGACCCATAATTATCCAGAAGCAAACGAACAACTTTGGCGCTGATACCTAAAGCGGTGCCGCGCCAACCCGCATGCACCGCAGCAATTACTTTTTTTACTCGGTCAACAATGAATACCGGTACGCAATCCGCCGTTTTAACACAAATTGCCAAATCCGCTCGGTCGGTAACGATAGCGTCATAATCAAGTTCCGTGCGCGAGGAAAAATAACCGCCGTACGGTTTAACAACGAATATGCCGTCTTCGTGCACCTGATTGACGACTAAAAATTGTTCTACTGGAATAGTAAAGGCCGCGGCAATCCGCCCCCAGTTTTGCAGAACATTGCTGTCTTCATCCCCTTCGCCAAAACTCACGTTGAGGCTGGCATAATTTTTCTGTGAAACGCCACCCCGTCTTGTGCAAAAAGAATGAATAAAAAAATCGCATTTGTTCAGCAAGGACGATTGCAGATATTCTATTGCGCCATTTTTAAGAAAAAAAAACATTTTTACTTTTTCCATGCGTCCTTCCAGCTTTTCGCCACCTGTTCTTCCTTAATCCCGGAAAACACACGCAGTGCGCGACAAAGCTCGGCCATATCGCTCGGCATATCGGCGAAAAATATTAATCTTTGACCAGTTTGCGGGTGAAGAAAAGATAGTTTTGCCGAATGCAGCGCTTGCCGGTTTAATTTTTTTAATGCATTTTTCAACTGGGGCTCTTTAACAGCGTGTACTTTTGATGAACCTCCATAAACACTGTCGCCGATAACGCCGTAACCGCGGGAAGAAAGATGCACACGGATCTGATGCGTCCTGCCTGTTTTTATTTCCACATCAAGCAATGTGGCCAAACCGTATCTTTCGCGTACTTTCCACAACGTGAGAGCGTCTTTCCCGCGCCGGCTTTTGGTGGACATTTTTTTGCGGTCGCTGGTATGACGGCCTACCGGCAAAAATATTTCTCCGGCATTGCCTTTGACATCCCCCCAAACCAGCACCTGGTAAGTTTTGTGCACCTCATGTTTTTCAAACTGCGCAGAAAGATTGCGATGCGCCTCGTCTGTTTTCGCCGCCACAATTAGCCCCGAAGTATTTTTATCGAGCCTGTGCACAATACCGGGACGAATAACGCCGCCTATTCCCGAAAGGTTCTGGCAATGAAAAAGAAGGGCATTGGCCAAGGTGTTGTCGGGGTTACCTGCTGCCGGATGCACCACCATTCCTGCGGGTTTATTGACCACAATTATCATTTCGTCTTCGTAAACAATGCTGAGCGGAATATCCTGCGCGACGGCAATGGCTTCTTTGGGCGGCTTCAGCGTAAGCTCAACAACATCGCCTTCTTTTAATTTTTGGCTGGCTTTGGGCGCTAGGCCGTTGACCAAAACATCGCCTTCTTCCACAACATATTTTATCTGCGAGCGCGACAGGCCTGTTTCTTTCTGCGCCAGAAACACATCAAGGCGCTGGCCGCTATGGCCGGGGTCAACCTTGAACCAAACGGTTTTTATTTGCTGTGGTGTAACGGACAAATTTACTCCCGCAATAAGTTAAATTTTAGCCGAATAAAACCTGGCGCAGTCCTTCGGCAATGAAAAGAAATTCATCTTCAGATATCGTGCGCAGGTCAAGGAGAACTTCATTCTTATCCACGCGGACAATGATAGGAACTTCCAGCGCGCACAGTTTTTCTTCCATCCGCCCGGCGGACATTTTTTTACTTTTGAGGCCGACTAAAACCGTGGGAATTTTTTGCGTGGGTAATGATCCGCCACCGGCGGTGGAAAACCCATCCAGCAGGCGCAATTCCAGCCCCGCGCAATTTTCTTTCCGTAATTTATGCAACAGTTTGCGCGCGCGCTTTTTGACTTCGGCAACCGTCTCGGTTAAAGCATTCAGAGCGCGCAGTTTTTTTACCGCGGTTGCGGAATTAAGGTAATGCATCAGTGTGGCTTCCAGTGCCGCCAACGTAAACTTGTCAATACGCAAGGCGCGGTTGAGAGGGTTTCTTTTGATTTTGGTGAGAATTTTTTTTCTGCCGATAATAACGCCCGCCTGCGGCCCGCCCAGCAGTTTGTCGCCGCTGAAAGTCACCACGTCCACGCCGGCTCTCAACACCTCCCGCACCGTCGGTTCGTGTTCCATACCGTAATTTTCCAGATTAATCAGACAGCCGCTGCCTAAATCGTTCATCACGGGAACGCGTTTCTTTTTGCCCAACGCCACCAGTGCTTCAATTTCCGCCTCTTCAGTGAAACCGACAATGCGATAATTGCTGGTATGCACTTTCATAATCAGGCCGGTTTCCCTATTTATCGCTTTTTCATAATCTTTCAGTCGCGTGCGGTTGGTGGTGCCCACCTCGCGCAGGCGCGCGGCGCTTTTGTTCATCACTTCCGGTATGCGGAATTCACCGCCGATTTCGATAAGTTCGCCACGCGAAACAATCGCCTCTTTTCCTTCCGCCAAAGTATTAATCACCAAAAGTACCGCCGCGGCGTTATTGTTGACAATCAACGCGTCTTCGGCGCCGGTCAGCGCGCACAACAGGTGGCTCACATGGTCGTAGCGCTGACCGCGTACCCCTTTGGATAAATCAAATTCCAGATTGGAATAACCACGGCCGACTTCATTTATTCTTTGCAGAGCTTCCGGGCACAAAGGCGCCCGGCCTAAATTGGTATGCAATATGACGCCGGTTGCGTTTACCACCCGCCGCAAATGATAATTATGCAAATCTTTTATCTTCCGATAAATTTCCCCGGCAATATCCTGGACATCGAGAGAAATTTCCGCGCGTGTGTCCTTTTTCCCGTTGGCGATGTTTTCTCTTAACTCCTGCACAATATTCCGGCAAATTTCTTTAACCAGCGTGCGCGGTGCCAGCGAATAAATGTTTTGTTTTTCTAAAAGGAGGAGTAACTCATCGATTTTCGGCAACTCTTTAAGTATCTTTTTTGTTTTTTCGTCCATAAAAAACTCTCCTTGCAGAAATAAGGTTATACGATACCCGCCTGTTTTCGACAATAATCGCGGAAATTATTCACGGCAATAAAAAACTCTCTCATCATAATCACCCATAAATAGCGGCCCCACGGCGTTAAATATAAAAAAGGTGAAAAATAACGGAAAGCCCGAACTATTTGGAAAAATCCTATTTCTTTCCACAAGGTTTTGGAAAATTTCCCGTCATATTTATCTTCCAGCTGCGTCATGTTCAGTTTTGTCCCAAATAATTTCATCAAAAAATCATACCTCATCTGGTCCACAAGCGCAAAGCGGCGCTCAGCCATGAGGGGCAAATTATCCTGTTCCAGCAAACCGATATATTTCTCGATATCAAATGTGTTGGCGTAACAAGCGCCGTTTAAATATCCGATGGCGCCGCTTCCCAGACCGGCGTATTCATCATAATCAACGACATACTCGTCAATGGGGGATTCCCTGCGGGAAAAACACCAGGAAGAAGAAAATTTATAATCTTTTTCCATGCGGCGGTTGATTAGCCTGTATAATTTATATTCATTGCTAAAATCGACCTCACCCATAGTTTTTTCCAGCAGTTCACGGGTAATGCGCGAAACCATCAAAGGATAAAAAGTGACCTGATCAGCCTCCAAATCAAGGAGGATATCCAGATCGGCGTCTAGTTCTTGTTGCGTCTGAGAAGGAAGATTAAAAATCATGTCAACATTCAAGGTGTCGAATGCGCCTTGTGTGCTTTTCAGCTTTTCCGCAATAATCTCGCCTGAACCGTATTTTTCGAGGCGTCCCATTTTCTTGAGCAACTGATTATTGAAGGTTTGTACACCCACGGAAAGCCTGTTTACCCTGCTCCGACGCAATATTTCGATGTTTTTCTCCGTTAGGTGGTCAGGATTTGTTTCTACGGATATTTCTTTGATATCAAAATTTTTTCGAGCCAAATCCAGCGTCGCGGCAAGTTCTTCTATTAGCACGGTCGGCGTACCACCGCCGACATAAATCCCCCTGAACTTATAGCCTTTCTCACGGTAAATACTTATTTCCCGGCGCAATGATTGAAAATACCTCCGAGCAAACGGTGCCGAGAAAATTATCCGGTGAAACGAACAATAAGGACAAAGCTCCTCGCAAAAAGGGATATGCATATACAGAAGGCGCTGTTTTTCGTCTGCGCAGGTGTGAAGTTGGGGCGTTGCGCCTTCTTCAAATTTCAGCGCACGGGCAAATTCACGTCGTGCTATTTTTGTGACAATACTTTTAATCATGATGTTCTTTTCTTTGTTATTTCCTTCATCTTTAAATTTTCTGTTGCTTAACAAAATATGACACTGTTTGGCAAGCTGTGATTGCTTGAAATAGCAAGGAAATGATGTTATACATTTTCTCCTTTTGAGGTAAAAAAATGACGGAAAAAAGAGTTTTAACCCTTTGGAATGATGAAGGAGTAAACGAAAGCGATATTTCCATCCTGAGGAAAAAATCAAGTGAAATACCTGTACCGCTGGATAAAAAAGCGCAAGAAGATATTAAGGCGCTCGTCGATTCCTTTACAAACCGTAACGATGCTGTGGGGTTGGCCGCGCCGCAAATAGGCATCAACAAAAGAATCATTGTTTTTCGCAACAAAGACCGCGAGGAAGGACAAAAAAACACCGAAGACATTGAGGTGCTGATTAATCCGCGAATTACTCAAACGCGCGGCGAAAAAGTAACGATGACCGAAGGCTGTCTTTCCTGCCCGGAAATACAGGTTGAGATAAGCCGGTTCCCGGAAATCAAAGTGCGCGCCTTCAATGCCAGAGGAGAAAAAATATCCAAAAGATATCTGGATTTTGTCGCCCGCGTTGTGCAGCACGAAATCGACCACCTCGACGGTAAATTAATTGTTGATTACGAAGGCAATTTATATTATCCCAGCGAAAAACAAAGTTTCTTTGAAAAAATATTCAAAGGTTGAGCGGGCGATATTTTTTTGTTTTATAAATCTTGAAATCTACACGCAGTTGTAGTAGTTCTCAAAACAAACTACAAATATAATATCCGGGAAGAATAACCATTTGCGCCATTCTTCCTGCCCGGAGAATCTTAATCCATGCTCAAAATTCATTGCCCGCAGTGCAAGAAATCTTTTTTCTGGACCGACGACATGCCCATACAGGGCAAGTGTCCAAATCCTGACTGCCGCTGGAATTATAATGTTCATGACGAGCTCAAGAAAAACTTAAGCCCCCATGCAGAGGAGGAAAGAATAAAACCCCTTTTCTGCCCCTTCTGCCAGCACGAAATTACCTCGAAAATTTCGGTTTGCCCTCATTGCGGATATATTGTCATAGGCAATAAATATTTAAAAAAAAGCTCGGCATTTTTGTACCTTTGTTTAATTCTTATCCTTTTATCGCTTCTCCTAAAATACTCTGATTGAAATGAATTTAAAAAGAACTCCTCTCTATGAAAAACATGTTTCCCTGAAAGCGAAAATCATCGATTTTGGCGGTTGGGCCATGCCTGTCCAGTACACCAACGTTATTGACGAACACAAATCAACCAGAACGAACGCAAGCATTTTTGATATCTGCCACATGGGCGAAATAAAAATCAAAGGTCCGCAAGCGCTTGCCTTTCTGCAATATTGCCTTACCAGAAACCTTGCAGATCAAGAGACAGGGCAAATAAAGTTAAGCACATTACTTAACTGCAAAGGCGGTATAATTGATGATCTTACTGTATACAAAACAGATGAAAACGCCTATATACTGGTGACCAACGCGGCAACTCGTGAACGTGATTATCAATGGTTGAAGGAAATTCAACAAAACAAGAATTATGATTGCCTTATAAAGGACATCAGCGACACCACTGGAAAAATTGATTTACAGGGACCCTGTTCGGAAGAAATTTTACAAAACATTTCTTCAACTGACCTAAAAAATGTTTCCTATTACCATTTTGTGCAATCAAAAATTATGGACACAAAGGCAACTATTTCCCGCAGCGGTTATACCGGAGAAGACGGTTTTGAGATTTATGCCCCAGCAAGCCAAATCAACCTTATCTGGGATAAGCTGATGGAAACAGGAAGGCCTTTCGGACTGAAACCGGCAGGGCTCGGCGCCCGGGACACACTGCGGCTAGAAGCCGGTATGATGCTCAACGGGCAGGATATAACAGAAGACATCAGCCCGCTGGAAGTGCCCTACGGCTGGTTGATTGACTGGAACAAGGATTTTGTTGGCAAATCCGCACTGGAAGTTTTGAAAAAAAACGGTCCGGCCAAAAAACTGGTCGGCTTTGAAATGATCAACCGTGGAATCGCGCGTCATGGGTATAAAATATTCAGCGGTAAAAAGGAAATCGGCATCGTTACTTCCGGTACTTTTGCTCCCAGCTTAAACAAGGCCATCGGTCTTGCTTTTCTGGACAAGAATTTCAGCCTGCCTGACACCGTTATTGACGTTGCCATACGTGAATCGATAAGCCAGGCGAAGGTTGTAAAGTTGCCTTTTTATAAAAGACAAAAATAATTTATCCATAAGGAGATAATACATCATGTCCAAACCAAATCCTGCCAACAGGCTCTATTCCAAAGATCATGAATGGCTCAAAGACAATGGCGACGGCACGGCCACGGTCGGCATCACTGATTACGCGCAAGAAATGCTTACTGATATTGTTTTCGTTGAATTGCCCGATATCGGGAAAAAAGTCACGCAGGGCGAGCCAATGGCGGTTGTGGAATCCGTCAAATCCGTTTCCGATGTTTACGCGCCGGTCAGCGGCGAAATCATGGAAACCAATAAAATTCTGGAGGAAACACCGGAACTCATCAATCAGGATGCTTTCGGGGAGGGCTGGATTGCGAAAATCAGGTTGACTGACCCGCAAGAAATGAAATCACTGCTTGACGCGTCAAACTACGAAAAATTAATTCAAGAGGAAAAGAACTAACTATGGACTATTGTCCACACACCAAAGAAGATATTGCTCAGATGCAGGCGTTCATCGGTATCAACAGCATTGAAGAGCTGTTTGCCGATATTCCGGAAAAGTTCCGTCTCCAACAAATTCCTGACATGTCGCCGGCGTTGTCCGAACAGGAAACGGTCGCGCTGATGAAAATGATCGCCGGCAGAAATAAACTGCCGCGACTGACATTCACCGGTGCCGGCGCCTACGCTCATTATATTCCGGCCGTGGTCAGTCACCTTATCGGGCGCGCGGAATTTTACACCGCCTACACTCCCTATCAGGCCGAAATTAGTCAGGGCATCCTGCAGGCGATTTATGAATATCAAACTCTGATTGCGCGCTTAACCGGAATGGAAATCGCCAACGCCTCAATGTATGACGGCGCGTCGGCCATGGCGGAAGCAGCCGTGCTTTGCGGTAAAATGTCGGGACGCGCTAAAATACTTATCGCCCGTTCGGTACATCCGGAATACCGGCGCGTGGTTCAAACATATGCTTGGGCCAACGGTTATGGGGTTCAGGAAATTCCCTTTGCCGCAAGTGGCCAGCTTGATATGGAAAATTTGTATAATTGTCTTGATGAAAATGTTGCCGCTGTTCTGATGCAAAGCCCGAATTTTTTCGGCTGTATCGAAGATGTCACTTCCGTAGCTAACGCAGCTCACGCTGGAGGAGCTTTCCTAATTTCCGGATTTACCGACGGCACAAGCCTGGGCATACTCAAACCTGCGGGCGACTGCGGCGCAGACTTTGTTGTGGGCGAAGGACAAAGTTTCGGCAATCCCCTTAATTACGGAGGGCCTTACCTCGGCATATTCGCCGCACGTGAAAAATATCTGCGGCGCATCCCGGGAAGACTCGTCGGCGCGACAGTCGACAAAAAAGGCAGAAGAGGGTTTGTTCTTACGCTGCAGACCCGTGAGCAGCATATACGCCGGGAAAAAGCGACTTCCAATATTTGCTCCAATGAATCACTCTGCGCGCTCGCCGCCGGCGTTTATCTTGCAGCGTTGGGAAAAAATCTGCGCAAGCTCTCGCTTTTAAATATTTACAAAACGCAATACTTGAAAGCGAGGCTCTTGCAACTTCCAGGTTGGAAGGCCGTTTTTTCCGCTCCCGTATACAACGAGTTCGCTGTCATCTGCCCCAATTCCTGGGACATTAATAAAAAACTGGAGAACGAGGGCGTCATCGGCGGCTATGAACTGACAAAAGATTATCCTGAGCTGGGAAGTTCACTGCTTTTCTGCGTCACGGAGCTTGTCTCCAAAAACGATATTGATCATATATGTCGGATTCTAAAATAGCGGAGGAACAATGAAACTTATTTTTGAGCTGAGCAAAACGGGGCGCGCAGCAGCAGACATACCGCAAAGCGACATTCCTGAAACAGATATCGCATCATTCATCGACACAAAATACCTGCGCGATAATTTGGATCTGCCGGAAGTTTCTGAAAGCGACCTAGTGCGGCACTACACCAATTTATCGCGGAAAAATTTCGGGGTAGACCTTGGCTTTTATCCTTTGGGTTCCTGCACTATGAAATACAACCCCAAAATCAACGAATCCGTTGCGGCTTTCCCTGAATTTACCTCGCTTCATCCTTACGCGCCGGAAGCATTTGCGCAGGGCAACCTGCAGCTTCTGCACACCATGCAGAGAATCCTGTGCAATCTTTTCGGCATGGTTGAATTTACCCTACAGCCGGCGGCAGGCGCGCATGGAGAACTGACTGGCGTGATGATGATTAAAAAGTACTTCGAACAAAAAGGGGAAAATCGCCGTATCATTCTGATACCCGACACAGCGCACGGCACCAATCCGGCGTCGGGCGCGCTTTGCGGTTTCGAAACGGTGACACTTCGCTCAAACAACAAAGGCGGTGTTGACCTTGAACATCTTGAAGAATTGATGGGTGAAGAAGTAGCGGCACTAATGCTTACCAACCCCAACACTTTGGGCCTTTTCGAACGCAACATCGAAAAGGTCGCGCAAATTGTCCACAATAAAGGTGGTCTGCTCTACGGCGACGGGGCCAATGCCAACGCTTTTTTGGGGAAAACACGCCCGGGTGATTTGGGCTTTGACGTCATTCAACTTAATTTGCACAAAACCTTTTCCACGCCGCATGGTGGCGGCGGCCCGGGCAGCGGCCCGGTGGGCGTGGGACCAAAATTGGTAGATTTTCTGCCGATTCCCCGAATTATCCGCAAAGGTCAGGAACTTTGCTGGTCAGATAATTTTCCCCACACAATCGGACGCGTGCGCGCCTTCTACAGCAATTTCAACGTTATTGTTAAAGCGTGCACTTACATCATGTCTCTGGGTGCCGAGGGTCTCGTGCGCGCCGCGGAAATGGCGGTCCTAAACGCCAACTACATAAAAGAAAAACTAAAGCCTTATTATGATCTGCCTTACGACCGCGTCTGTATGCATGAGTGCGTGTTTTCCGGCAGGAGGCAGGCGGCGGAATCCGGCGTCCACACCACAGACATCGCCAAACGGCTAATTGATTTTGGCTATCACCCGCCAACGATTTATTTTCCTCTCATCGTCCTCGAAGCCATCATGATCGAACCTACTGAAACAGAAAGCAAAGAAACCCTTGATGAGTTCTGCAACGCCATGATTGCCATTGCCGAAGAAGCCAAAGAATGTCCGCAAAGACTGAAAGGCGCACCGCTCAGCACGCCGGTGGCAAGGCTCGATGAGGTACTGGCCGCGCGCAAGCCGGATGTGGTATGGAAAAAAGCCTGACATGAACACACAAACGCACAAGCAGTTTCTACGTAAGCCGCAGTGGCTGAAGGTTCCGCCTCCGTATGCCCGCCAAAGCCACGGTATCAGAACTACTCTGGCCGGCCTACAGTTGCATACCGTTTGCCAGGAGGCCGCCTGCCCCAATATTGCCGAGTGTTTTGAAAGCGGCACGGCAACATTTCTAATCATGGGTAACATCTGCACACGCAATTGTCTTTATTGCAATGTGGCGCACAGCAAACCAAAACCTGTGGACACACAGGAAATCGAGCACCTCGTTAACGCTGTACAAACAATGAAACTGAACTATACGGTCATCACTTCCGTTACCCGCGATGATCTCCCTGATGGCGGTGCGCAATATTTTGCCGATTGTATCACCCGCTTGCGCAAACACATGCCGCAGATTAAAATCGAAGTGCTGCTTCCCGATTTTCGGGGAAATCTCGCGACGCTGGAAAAAATTATTAAAGCAGGGCCCAACGTCATCAATCATAATATGGAAGTCGCACAACCTTTATTCCGCCAGTTGAGGCCACAGGGCAATTATGAACTTTCGCTTGATCTGCTGCGGTTTGTTTCACAAACATCCATCGTTTCCAAAAGCGGTTTCATGGTGGGGCTCGGCGAAACGCGTGATAATATTCTGCGCCTGATGGACGATTTAATCTCCGCTTCCTGTTTGCGGCTTACCATCGGGCAGTACCAGCAACCGACATTAAAGCACTGGCCAGTAAAAAAATATTATCGCCCAGATGAATTCGCCGAATTTAAAGAAATTGCTTATCAAAAAGGCTTTCAGCACGTAGAATCAGGGCCATTGGTGCGAAGCTCATATCATGCGGCGCAAGCACATCGGTAAGAGGTTGACATGGCGGAACAATACGACTTGATCGTGATTGGAGGAGGTCCGGGAGGTATAGCCGCCGCGGCGGCAGCGGCAGATAAAAAGCGCGTACTCATCCTTGAAAGAGAAGGATGGGGGGGTACATGCGCCAATCGCGGCTGTATTCCCACCAAAGCACTGCTTACGTGCAGCAAAGCGTTCGCAGACATGAAGAAGTTCAAAAGGCTGGGAATAAACACCTCCGGAACGTCAATTGATTTTACCGCGATAAAAAAGCACCAGCAGCAAGCGGTAAAAATTGCGACGCTGGGCGCCCATAAAGCTCTCACGGACGCGCAGGTGGAAATGAAATTCGGCACCGGTGAACTTATCTCTCCGCAGGAAGTTCGGTACACGGATGATAAAGGAAACACAATATTATTATCCGCGAAACATATCATAATCGCCTGGGGCTCGCAGCCGCTACTGTTACCGGGAATAAATCTGTCGGAAAGAATTTTAACTTCCGATGGCTTGCTCAACACTGAAAATATTCCCCAAAGCATCATTATTATCGGAGCCAGCGTCATCGGTATCGAATTCGCGACGTTTTTTGCTGAACTTGGCTCAGCAGTAACCCTAATTGAACTTCTGGATAGAGTTTTGCCTTTCGAAGATCAGGAAGCGGCTCAATTGCTGCACCGGGAATTGGCGCGTCTGGGCGTTGACATTCATACTTCCACAAAACTCGAAAGTCTGAATGATACAGGCAAAAATGTTACGGCCAAAGTACGAATAAACGACAAACAATTCGAGAAAAACGCAGATTATGCGCTTTTATGCACCGGACGGCAGCCGCTACTTTATGAAGAAGAATTAAAAAGACTGGGAATCGAATATACAAACACAGGAATAAAAATCGATAAAAACATGATGACAAATGTCAACGGCGTTTATGCTGTCGGAGATGTCACCGGCGGTTTGATGCTTGCTCATCGGGCAACAATGCAGGGTAAAGTTGCCGCGAGGTATATATGCGGATTTGATTCATATGTATACAACGAAAACCTCATTCCGTCCGTTGTTTACGGTCATCCGCAAATAGCGCGCATCGGCATTATTCAACAAGACGCGGACGTGCAAATAATCAAATCCGACTACAGCACCAACGCTGTCGCGCGCATGGAATTGGAAAATAAAGGATTCGTTAAAGCATTTTTCCGGAACGATAAGTTAACCGGCGCCACCATCTGTGGCAATAATGCCGCGGACCTTATCTCTCCTCTGACTCTGGCCATATCCAACGGAATGACAAAAAAACAATTACGTCAATGGGTGATCCCGCATCCGGCGCTGAGTGAAATTTTCGGCGCGTTAATCGGCGACTGAATTCCCACTAACGGTTTACCGACTGTTACGCCGAATATTTCTTGATTATCTCTTTCAGTTCGGTACCGTATCGTTCAAGCTTTTCCGGTTTTAAACATTCGTGAAGGTTATGAGGGTTTTGTGCGAGCTCAAGCATTGTTTTGTCGGGCAGAAACATAAAAACGGCGCGATTTTCTTCTTTCGCCCGGCGAAATCGCCAGAAATAGAGCTTCCTAAAAAATTCCTTTTGCTTCTGACTGAGAGACTTATAACCCTGTACCTTTGTGTATCCAAGACGGTCAATGATTTTTTCACGCCAACTACAGGACGCTATTTTAGAAAATGCTTCCAGCGCTTCATTTTCCAGACTTTTTTCTCTTAACCGTATTAATTGTTTCTCGTAAAGCGCAGACAAATAAGCGACATCCTGCGCGGCATAGTTAAGCTGTTCATCGGTCAGCGGACGCATGTCCCATCGCGAACGTTGCACCTTCTTGTTTTTTTTCAACTCAATCCCCACGAATTGCGCAATCATCCTATCAAGAGACAACTGCCTGAATCCCAAAAGCAGAGCTGCCCGGTGCGTATCAAAAATATTTTCAAAATCAAACGAATAGTCTCTTTTGAGCAGACGAATATCGTTATCCGCGGCGTGAAGAATTTTCAATATTTGCCGATTATGAAAAAAATTCCCTAAAAAAGACAAATCAAACCCACTCAGCGGGTCAAAAATATAAGTTGTGCCGCAGGCATGAATCTGAAGTAAACAGAGTTTTTCCTTGAAATAGCGGAATGAATCATATTCCGTGTCAATGCTTAGGATAGCAGCTTTTCCAATATCTTCAACCGCGCGCGTCCATTTTTGAACCGTATCCACCAAAAACCATTTTATGTTCATGAAATGTAATTTAACTTAAAAAAAGATTTAGTGCCATAAAAATAATGATCATCAAACAAAATAACAAAATGGCGAGATAATCAACTCGTCTTATTTTCAATTCTACTGCTGATGTTCTTTCTCCCCGCGCGTAGGCCCTTGCCTCCATAGCCAAAGCTAATTCATCGGCACGCCGGAAAGTGCCGAGCAGAACACCCAACACCAACGAAAGAAAATATTTAGCGCGGACCCAAAGACCAAACCGGCGCAGTTCGCCACCTCGCGCCATTTGCGCCTTCTCTATTTTCTTTTTTTGCAGCAGTAAAGCCGGCATCATCCTGAGTGCCAGCGTAATCATCACCGCAATGTCGTCAACAGGTACGCGCAGAAATTTCAACGGATGCAAAAAGTACTTAATCGCCGCAACGAGCCGGGAAGGTGCCGTAGTCATGGTTAACAAGACTGCGGCGACAATCAAACATAAAAAACGCCATACGGCAATAAATCCGCCCTGTATACCGCCGAGTGAAATCCCCAAATAGGAAACAAACAAAGCGCCTTCAACTTCAGAAGCAAACAGAGCATGCGCCAGAAAAATTAATATAATAAAAAGCAAAAGCGGTTTCACAGATTGCCCAACCGTTCGCAGGGTGATGCCGTTTGTCAACGCCGTAAGAAGCAAAATTACGCCGAGGAACAAAATCGGCAGGGGCGATGCCCACAAGATAAAAATACTTAACGTGACAGTAAAAGCCAATTTTACGCGCGGATCAAGTTTGTAAATAAGGGATTGCCCGGCAATGAACGTCCCTGTGTCATACATAGGTAAACTCACGCTTTTTTAATCAATCCCTGTATCTGACCGACGGCCTCGTCAACATTCACGATATCCGTGCACACGGGCAAGCCTGATTTTCTCAGCTTGATTAAAATTTGTGTTACCTGAGGCAGGAGGATATCGATTTGTTGCAATTCGTCGACTTTTCCAAAAATTTCCCGGGGAGTGCCATCAAGAAATATAATTCCTCTATTCATCACGACAACCCGCTCAGCTAACACCGCTTGCGCCATATTATGTGTAATATGAATGATGCCTATTCCTTCCTGGCGCAGTTTATCAATAATTTCCAGGACACGATCAGCAGCCGCCGGATCCAAAAAAGCCGTAGGCTCATCGAAGGCAATGTACCGCGGTCGCATGGCTAGAACTCCCGCAATAGCCACCAGCCTTTTCTCGCCTCCCGATAAATTTTCAATATTGCGCAAGGACAAATCGCCGATTTCGGCCCTGTCCAGGGCTTCTGTCACTCTTTTCCTGATTTCCGCCGGCGGCAGGCGCAAATTTTCCGGCCCGAAGGCGACATCTTCCTCGACAGTCGTGCCGATGATTTGATTATCAGGATTTTGAAAAACCATCCCCACCAGCGTTCTAATTTTGGCGTGATTATGCGCCTGCTGCGTATCCAAACCATCAACCGTAACCGAGCCAACCGCAGGCAGCAATAAAGCGTTCAGATGCTGAATAAACGTTGTTTTTCCACAGCCATTCGGCCCGATTAACACGACATGTTCATGATCATTTATTTCCAGTGAAACGCCCCGCAGCGCTTCTATTCCTTCAGGTTCATAACGATAATGAACATTTTTAAAACTTATCACAAAACAATCCTAAATTTTTATTCGTCCTTTCAGTTTTGAAGAGACTATCGCGGCGAGAACAATTTTAGTTATATCGCCAGGGAGAAACGGCAAAACACCAACACCGAACGCCTTTTTTAAACTTAACGCGGCCACAAGAGAAAGCTGGATGGTACCAAATGCATATATGATCACCATACCAATGAACATGGAAAAAATATACCAGAAAACGCCCGTATCTTTTTTCATTTTTGCCAGTATTCCGATAACAAAAGCCGCAACAATAAAGCCGATCAAATATCCTCCGGTAGGTCCGAAAAGAACACCCAACCCGGCTTTACCGCCGGCAAAAACCGGAACCCCTACCACCCCCAGCATCACATAAATAAACTGACTGGTTGCGCCCAGCGGACCGCCGAGGAGAGAGGCGGCAACATTGAGAAAAAATGTCTGCGCGGTGATGGGCACGGGCGGCACGGGGATGATGATAAACGCTCCCGCGGCGGTAAGCGCGCCGAAAAGCGCTGCGTAAACAATTCCTTTTATCGGTTTCCTGTCTGCTGGCATAAATTCTTGTAGAATATTTTTTAATTTTCAGATTTAAACATTAAGCATTTTCCCACAATATATTTCAGCTTTACTTAACCGTACCGCTTGCCGGAATATAATTAAACTAAATGTAAATTTAATGCTATAAAATTATGCTTGATACAATAGATTTTTAAAAGATATGGCCGGGAGAAAATATTTTCCCCCGCCATATCTTCAGATATATGAATTTTTAAGTAGCGATATCAAAATTCAAAAGAGACGCCTCCCTTAAAAATTCTACCAGGCATGGGATAATAAGCATTAGGCATACCCCACTGCTCGTAGTCCAGACCGAATGATGAATACTCCTCATCCAGAAGATTTTCTATACCCGCAAACACGGTCATGCTCAATCTGTCCAAAGCCGGTTTGTATTGCAGATAAACATCCACCAGCGTATAGGAATCAATTTTTTCGGCATTATTGTCATAGTCGCCAGACAGATAGGCTTTACTCACATAACTTACTTCCGGCTTCAACATTATGTTGTAAGGCAAATAAATTTCCAGACCAGCATTTGCCAAATATCGGGGCACCATCGGTATTTCTCTTTTATTATACTGCCCGTCTTCATACGTGGCTTTATGGTAGGTGAAATTGCCGTAAATTTTAAAATATTGCGTCCAGAGATAGGAGAAATAGGTCTCCACGCCCTCATGCCTGGTTTTACTGACATTTTGATTATAACCTGTCGGGAAAAAACCAACATACTCTATTTCATCCTTCATGTCGATTCGGTAAAGAGTCAAGCCTATTTTCAGATTGTCCCACGGACAGTATTCCGTACCTGCTTCCATGCTCTTTCCTTTTTCCTGCTCCAGCGTCGTTAGAAAGCCGCCGCCGGCGCCGTTAAATCCCGCAATCTCGTCAAGAAAAGGAATCCTGTAAACCGTTGCGTATTTGACAAATGATCTAGATTTTTTGCCCCAAAGCCAGGTAATCCCCGCTTCGTAGGATTGTGAGGTGTATGTTTTTTCACTATCAAAATTATTGCCGGGCGCGAAGACATCATTTAATGTTCCTTCAATCTTCGTGCGTTCATACCGATAACCGGCACTTAAAATCAGGTTTCTTAAAATGCTTAATTCATCACGTATGTAGTATCCGATGCTTTCCCGCTCTAAATCGGCCATGCTGTTTTTAAATGTCCTTTCACGGGTAATGAAAAATTCTTTTTTATAAGGCTCATTATAATAATCCAAGCCGGCCACAAGCTTATTTCTGAATCCGAATATTTCTTTCTCGAGCACATATTTTGGAGAAATACCATAAATATCAGATGCCGTGTCTGCATATGTGAACCAGGATGACATATTAATTTGCAAGTCTTTTCTTCCGTAAAGAAAGTTCGCTTCAAGCCGCCCCAAAGACCCCCAGAAGGATTTTACGCCGAGATTAACATTGGTAAAATTGTCACGCCCGTCATCATCATTACATCCCGGCTGATACTGGTGCCGGTTCTGTTCCATTTGTGTTTTCGTCAAAGCTCCGGGTAACTGATAATCAATCCGGTTAAAAGACGCGCCGAGCGAAATATTGAACAGGTCGTGATATGCGTACCCTACATCAAAACCTCCACCCTGCGCTGAATACTTGGAACGATCCCGATAGCCGTCAATATAATTATTGTCACCGGTTACAGCATACGTCCATTTACCCGTCGCCCCAACAATGCCTACGCGTTCGTTGTGCAAGCCGTAGCTTCCTCCGATTACTGAAGTATTTACTGTTGGTTTACCCTCGCCCTTCTTTGTTATGATATTGATAACACCGCCGATGGCTGCATCACCGTAAAGAACACTACCCGGACCACGGACAATTTCAATTTTCTCGATACTGTTCACGGGCATCTGCAGCCAATTAATCGAGGCCATGTCTGCCCTGTTTAATCGTCTGCCGTCGAGCATAATCAAAGTTTTGCCATAAGGATTTTCTCCGCCAAAGCCTCTCACATCAATGACGGACTGCGAAGAATTACCGCTATAAGAACGGAAATAAACACTTTCCAGTTTGTCCAGCGCCTCAACAACAGTGGTCGCTCCTGATTTTTCAATTTCTTCCGAGGTAATTACCGTTACATTAGCCGGTGTTTTGCGGATTTCCTGCTCGTCACGCGTGGCGGTAACCACAATTTCCTGCAGTTTTACGGCAGTTTCTTCATCTTTTTTTTCCTGGGCTGATAATGGTGGGACTAAAAAAATTAAACAGAACAGAATTGAAACAAAAACTTTTTTCATGAAACTTCTCCTCTCCCCCTCGGGATTAAAGTAAGTAAGAGAATCCGTAAAGTCTCCTGGCTCGCGGCAACCTACTTTCCACTCCTTCCCAATGCCAAAGCATCAGTGGATAAACATGGATTTCGTTCCGCTTACAGTTGCGGGGCAGCGCCGGATTTTGACCGGCTTCCTTGTTTGGACACTCTGATTCAGGTTAGCAATGTCATTCTGGGAGACGCGTTTTGCGGATGCGCATCCACCAGAACATCGACCTCGTAAACCGCCTTTATATTTCGCGCGGAAATAACTTCCGCGGGATTTCCTATAGCATAAATTTTTCCGCAGTAAAGCAAAATTATTTTCTCCGCGTTTTGCGCGGCGAGATTTATATCGTGGGTGACAAAAACAATTGTCAGGCCGTCATCACGGTTTAACTGTTTGAGCAAGGTCAGAAAACGCAGTTGATGCTTCAAATCCAAGAATGCCGTGCTTTCATCCAAAAGCAACACTTCCGGCTTCTGCGCCAGCGCCCGGGCAATCAATACGCGCTGGCGTTCTCCGGCGCTTAATTCATTGAATCTGCGACGCGCGAAGTCAAGGGTATCGGTTTTCTCCATTGCTTCCTGAACAATTTTGTAATCTTCCTTGTTTTCAAAACGGTAATTGCCCAGATGCGGAAACCTGCCCATCAAAACAATTTCCTCAACAAAAAACGGAAAAACGGCAGGTGTCTCCTGCGGCACAATCGCCACCTTTCGCGCGATTTCTTTGCGCGCGTATCGAAAAGTGTTTTTTCCCCCGACATGCATTTCTCCGCTATCCGGCAAAAGTGAACCGTTGATTAATTTCAGAAGCGTTGTTTTGCCTGATCCGTTCGGACCGATAATCGCCGTCATTTGCTCTCTATCCACGGCAAAAGACACGTCTTCGATAACCGCTTTTTCGGCATAGCTGAAATTTATTTTTTGGGCACGAATTATCGGCATGTTTATAGACCTTTCCTTTTCAGGAGAAAAACAAAGTACGGCGCGCCGCACAGCGCGGTAATAACACCTACCGGCAGTTCCGCCGGCGACAATATTACTCTGGCTACAGTATCGGCGAGAACCAGAAAAGACGCCCCAAAAAGAGCGGAAGCAGGTAAAAGCAGACGATGGTCTGAGCCAAATATGAGGCGCATCATGTGCGGCACGATAATACCGACGAAACCGATAATCCCTGCCAGGGACACAACCACGGAAATAATCAGAGAGGTAAAAACAAGCAGCCAGGGTTTTGTCTTTTCGAGATCCACGCCCAGATGCAGCGCCGTTTCCTCACCCTGCAGGATTAAGTTAAGTTTCCGCGCCTGCCCATATAGGAGGATAAAACCAACTATTAGACAAAATGCCGCCACACCGATTTCCGGCAGAGAAGCACGCGATAAATCCCCCATCAGCCAGAAGGTTATGGAATGCAATTCCAGGCTGTCAACAATGGAAAGAAAAAAAAGAATGGCCGCGGAAAAAAAAGCGTTAATAACGACTCCGGTGAGCAACAGCGTGTTATCTGTCAGCGCTCCTTTCGCACCACCGGCAACAATAAATAACAAAAATACTGTAATCAGCGCGCCACAAAAAGCCAGAAGAGGAATGCCCAGATAAAACGAACCGGCGCCGATAACAATACCGATAATCGCCCCCAGTGCTGAACCGCCGGATATACCCAAGATGTAGGGATCGGCCAGTGGATTGCGCAAGAGCGCCTGGAAAATAACACCTCCTAAGGATAAAGCAGCCCCGACAATACCCGCAAACAAAATCCGCGGCAGGCGCACGGAAAATATTATTAACTCTTCCTGGGACTCTACAGATACTTTGCCGGTCAGGACTTTGCCCAAAAACCTCAGCAACGCGCCTGCGTCAATGTGGACACTGCCCAGGGCAAGCGAAACAAAGCACAAAACAAAAAACAGGAAAAGCATAAAGGAACTGATTTTCAGTACCCGCAATGAAGTTACCCGGCGGTAAATAGTTATTACCTCCTTTTTTCGCGCGTGCTTGGCGCGTTTTCTTGCTGAGTTTCAACTCCGGCAGCCTGCCCTGTCTTATCAATTTCCGTTCCCCCGGACTTCTGCTCAATGTCAGCAAGCCACAACGGATGACGATGGCGGGCGTAATCCAAGCGCACGCGGCCGGTAAAGATACCGCGCACCAGCGGCCAGTTGGGTTTAAGCGCGATTGCCGCCATGTGCGCCAGAAAAGCCAGAAAAAACAAAACAAAGAAAATATTGTGAATCCACGTCGCCCATAAGACAACCGTGTGCGATATATCCGGCGCGTAAATATTTTTATAAGTTTTTACCAAACCGGAAATAATCAGCATCAAAATGCTAAAAGCCATGCCGGCGTAAGCCAGGCGCTGCTCGGGCAAATATTTGGGCATGGGCGGCTCCTCGCCGAAACCAAACATGCTTTTGATAACAGCAATGGAAGCGGAAAAATCTCCTTTGCGCGGCAGCAAACCAAATTCACCGCGGGCAGTGTGATAGACCACGTGGAAAACAGCCGCCGCGGTAAAAACCAGCGCCGCCGAATAATGCAGGTACAGCGAAGTAATAAAATCCGCCGTCCAACCCAAACCCGGAATGGTAATAATGTAGTAGCGCTTGGCCACCGGTAATTCAAATATTCCGGTCATAAGCAAAACCAGTCCGGAGACGGCGATGGCCCAGTGTTCAATCAGTTCCACGGTACTGTGACGAACAACAAGATTTTTTTGCGCCAGTATTTTTTCAGCCATTTTCCCCCTCTTTTTTGTTCATTTTTTCCTTGCGGCGGGAAAACCAGTTCCACGCGCCTGCCGCGCCCGCCGCGGCCAGCCCCAAAACCGGCGCGGTCAAAACCATCTTTCCCAACGGGTCAGTGCCGGCCATACGGCGTGGAACATCCATTTTCATATCCGGCTGTCCCGACTTTTTAGTCATCGTTTTGTTGATTTCCTCAAAAGGAACGGGAGAGATATATAGCGTGGACGTGCCGCCATTTTGCTCCATGCCGTATATGTAGCCTTTCATCCGGCGGACACGCTCGAGAGTCACGGCCTGAATAACTTTTTTCGCCCCAATGAGCAAAGCCTCCCGCGGGCAAGCCTCAATACAACCCGGTAGCTGTCCCTGGTTAATGCGGTCGAGACATAAATCACATTTATACATCACGCCGTTGCCCATAAAGCCGGGCAAAACATGCAGATAAATTCCCACGCCCGATTGCCGCTGAGGTATTTCCCACGGGCAGACATCTCTGCATTTCGCGCCGCCAAAGCACTGGTTCTGATTAATAACAACGGCGCCATTTTTAAATTTATGATTGGCGGAAAAGGGGCAAATAGTCGCGCAGGGCGGATTTTCACAGTGCATGCAACGACGCGGCACATAAATTGTCTTCTTCCTGCCCGCAAAATTGACTTCTGCTCTGTGCACATAAATAAAGTTATAAGGGGTTAAGCGATCGAATACTTCCTGTTTTTTTGACCAGTCTTCAATCATTTTTCTCGGCCACGGCTCTGGAATCGGTTCAACTGGAAGGGGAATTTTATTTTTATTGATTTCCTTACAAATACTCACGCAGACTGGAATTTTCCGGTTGACGCATCCGTCGCATAAGCTTAAATCAATGATTGTAGCCAAACCTTCACTTTTTGCCGCGTTGGCGCTTTCGGGTAAACTTATTCCGGAAAGCATGATCGCTCCTGCCGTCACCTGCAAAAAAGAGCGGCGGCTTATTTCTGCTTTATTTTTTTGATTCATAATGTTTCTCCAGCCTTGATGTAAGGATAAATCATTATTTCTCAATTTTGCTCACGCGTATTTTATAAGCGTTACCGACTTTTTCCACAAGCCTTATTTCCATGCCGTTTTCCTTATCCGCAAACACCGGTTTACCCGGTAAATCAAAAGCGGCACCCTGTAAATAAGGAACAGACGGGTCCGCATCCCTTAATTTTACCGGTGCGCGCCCGTAGCGGCACTCTCTGACTCTGTCGTCCGCGTACATGATCAGCACGCCGTGGCCGGGCAGATAGGGATCAAAAGCACCCAGCGGCTGGCGGTTTTCAACAAGATAAAAAGTTGTTTCTGTAAGCGGTATCTTTATCACCAGCGTGTCGGCGGAATCATCTTCCAGGGGACCAAGAATAATTTCACTCGCTTGCTTGGGCTCCACAACTTTTATTTTTTCCGGCGCGATCCAGCCTAATCTTAATTTTGTCCAGGAAGAAATCCCAGGCGGCGGAAGATGCCGCTGATAAAGATGGCAGGACATCGGATCCCAGTAACCCATATTGATCAGAGCTTTGGCCCAGCCGGAAAACAAAGTGGGGTGCTGCGCTTGTATATCATGGTCATAGAGACAGGGCACCACTCTTTTGCCGTCGCGGACGCCGCCCCAAACATGTGCTATGTCGTGAAAAAGCGTCCCGAGGTGCGCATGAAACGTAAAAATAGCCACGCCGCCCGGCACAACCTGGCTCTTCTTTTTTGTTTTAAAAATCGTATCCTGCGACCAGCCCAGCATTCCCGGATAACCGCAAAGGCCGATCATCCCGTATTCCTCAAACTTCGCGCTGAGAAATAAAACGATAAACGAATAACGGGAAAAGTCATTTTGTTCATCGGCCGCGTCAATCGCATCCTGTATCAGTTTGACGACGCGAGATTTATCGACGGCAAGATTGGCATCCGATATCGAATACCGCCCGATGGGATCGGGAAGTTTGTGCCAGCCGGTAAAATCAAATTCCGCGCACACTTTGCCGTAGGACATCTCGCGTACATAATAGTTGAGCTGCCGAAAGCGTTCTCGGATAAAATTATCATCAATTTTAGGCGTGACATATGGAAACTCCACCAAAATGACCAGCCCCTTCTTTTTTTCGCAGCCGCCTGCATTTGGCGCATCTGCCGCCGCCGTTGCCGCTAATAAAAGAATCATACATAAAACAACAAGAACGCGGCAGATATTTGCTTTAATCATCTTATGCTCCCATAGGCTTTTTTCTTGACTGATAAAAAGTAGCACATTGTGTCTATTTGTAAAGAAAATATGTCAGACGCATAATATCTTCTTAAAACTTAAAATTATCTCATAATTTTTAATATTTGCCGACGGCTGCCAGATAAATGGTGAATTCTTCCTCGCCGTCCACGCCGAGGAGTTCATCGCAGGCTTCCTGATTGTAGGCGGCCACGGCGCAGCAGCCCGCCTCGATACTCTGGCAGGCCAGATACAGATTCTGACCGACGTGGCCTACGTCTATGGCAATTACTTTGTGCGCGGCCAGATCATAACGCCACTCCATTCGGGAGGGAATTGCCGTCCAGAAAAATGTCACGGCGGAAGCAGCGATAAAATTTTGTCCAAAGCAGGCAGCTGCCGCCTTGCGCCCGATCTGTTCATCCAGTTTCAGTTGCGCCAGCTTTTCATCAAAAGGCAAATACTGGTAGAGACCAGCCGACAAACTTTTAACGCGGTTTATAATTAAATAAGTTTCAAAAGAGTGACGCGCTCCCGCCGAAGGCACCGACCGCAAAGCGGTTTCCGGGCTTATCACACAACGAATTCCCTGGGTCGCCCAGAGCAGTGCGGAAAGTTCTTCCAGCGTCAGCGGATCCGTTTTGTATTCGCGCACGCTTTCACGAAAGACAATCGCTTCGCCCACCGGCAATTTACTCACCTTCATCAGCGCATTTTTTCCCGCGGGCAAATCGACTCTTGGCGCGGCGGCGGGACAAGGTTTTTGTAAAAGAGGAGCGGAAAGGCCTCTGCTCTGCGCCGTTTGCAAAAAATCAACTTGCTGGCGGATAGAATCTTTCAAAAAAAACCTGTTAGCCTCAAAACGTTTTTCTGACATGCGATAAGCTCTCCCTTATTTTTTATCTATTCTTACAAAATCAGTTACTTCTTCAAACAAAAACTTGTCTGTATAAAACGGCCAGTCGTTGTGTCCCGCGCCCTTGACCACCCACATCTTTTTTCTGTCTTCCGGAAGGTTTTCATATAAATTATAAGCGTGTCTGATGGGCAGGATTTCGTCGCGCTCGGCCGCGACCACGGATATTCTCCCTGGGTAATTTTTCAGGTTTTCGATACTGTCGTATTTATCGGTCAAAACCAGTTTCACCGGCAGAAAAGGAAACAGGGATTTGGCTACAGACGCGAGCGTGTCCCACGGTGTAATCAAAATAATTCCGGCAATCGGAACTTCTGTCTGTTTGGCAATCGCCGCGGCAACGCCGCAGCCCAGTGATTCGCCCAGAAGATAGATCGGCGCTCCGTATTGCTTATAGGCAAGATTTATCGTTTCCAGGCCATCAGCGACAAACGGTTTTTCTCCCAATTTGCCCGCCCGCCCGCCATATTTCGGATACTCGGCTAAGATTACGCGATAGCCCAACTTCATCAGCGGCTCCAGATAGAATTCCCTATCAAAAGCAGTTCCGCCATTACCGTGAAAAAGGACAATAGTTCCATTGGGCGCGGGTGTGTCTGTGGCAGAAGTTAACCCGCGATAACCTTCAGCGGTTTGCGGCCAGAACTTCATATTTGCCGAGGCAAGCATCCTCTCCGAAGGAATTTCCGAGCTGGGAAAATAAAGAAATTTGTTTTGCATATTACAGCCTCCGAGAAACATTAACGAAATAAGAAACAAAAATATTTTTAGTATTTTTCTCATTGATAATGATATTTTTAAATTACCATGGCAATCCATTTAAATCTATAGGAGCATTTGGAAAGAATGCCCCTTCACAGCTATAAGTCATCGTAAGATTTGGAAATACCATTTTACCTTGAGGCTGTTCAAATGTCGTCGGGAAATCATTAACTTTCCAGCCAAGTTTTTCATAAAAACCAGAAACTTCCTTGCGGCATAATAGAAGGCCAAAACAAACGTTTAATTTATCTTTTATTGCTTTTACGGCTTCCGCCATGAGCTTTTTTCCTATACCATTGTTTCTCCATTCATTTTTCGCGATAACGCCGCTTATTCCTCCTACGCAAATCTGCTGATCTGCCACCAAAATCAACCGGTCAATAATACCAACGCGCCCTATTAATTCCGAATCATTAAAAGCAAGAACATACCATTGAGGCTCTGCCCATTTTAAAGGAATGTAACCGAACTCATCTTCAAACCATTGAACAAGCTGATCTCTTTTTTGTCCCGTTAAATCTTTTTCATGAATAGTTTTTATTTGAAATACACTATTGGCTGATGTCATTTTCTCATACACTTATACAGAACTTTTCACATTTTCAACGCTTTAAGTAAAGATTAACACACATATTATTTTTGTAAAGTCAGAAAGTTAAGAAAGGCTGAACAGTATGGGTATTTGCCAGTGTAGCAAGCCAGGCAAAACTATCTTTACCGCGGCCGTATGCGCGACTAATTGTTTAAGTAACAGACGACTTATCTTTTTCGGCGGGCTAATTTAAAAGATCAATTTTAAAACGGTCAAAATAATATTTTACAGCAAGCGCGCAGATTACTCCGAAAACAGCGCTGGCGATAATATCTCCCACAAAATGCGAATTCAGAATCACTCTGCTTGCCGCGATGGCGATGGCGGCAGGAAAAACTATAATGCCGGCGCGGGGATACAGTATAGATATTGCCGTTGCCAGAGAAAACACGGTCATGGCGTGGTCTGATGGAAAAGACGTTGACTCGTAAATCGTTTCAAAAAAATCAAATCCATACAAACCATGATTAAAGAGATTTTTCGGCCTGTGCCTTCCGGCTATCCACTTGGCAGCCATGTTAAAAATACCGGAGGCTGATATTGTAATCAGCAAAAACAATATCTTCATCGACTAATCTTTGTTTTGTAAAATAAATCGGAAAAGAAAAAAAGCGGGAATAAGCAAAATAAAATACCATCCTGCTTTACCGGCAACAGTCACGATCTCGGCCATATCCCTTACAGACTGGCTTAAGTTCAGGCAATAATAGGTTACCGGAATATCCCACATATAATATAACACAAATGTCAAAAACGAACCTGCTGCAAATACCGAGGCGGCAATCCATATTTTTTTCATTTTCTTGCTCCCGAAATATTTTTAAACAATTCCTGTTTTTACATAATAGCCAAGATATTACTTAAACTTTTTAACTACTTAAACAGGATACTAATATATCTTATTTTTTGTAAAGGGGAAAAACGAAAAAGTATATAATCATTTCTCAGATTCCGGTCTGCGAAACCGCATAATCATATCCTGGGGCTTTTCAAAAATACTCAGATGCAAGGCGCGCAAAAAGCCGTACCGCGAGGCGTATATTTTCATACGTTGAGCGGTGCGGTTTGCAGCACAACGTAGCAGATGGACGTTTTGTAAAAGCCATTGGCTTTTACCGGCAAGGAATTATCTTTTTTATAGCGCACTCCTATCGGAAACGCGCCTCCGGTCAACAGCCCTTATTTTAGTTCCATGCAAAACTTATCAATTTTTTCCGGCGGGTTAATAGGATATTTTCCGGTATAGCAGGCGAGACAAAAATTATCCCGGCCCAGGCCGGTGGCGCGGATCATACCGTCGAGGGTGAGGTAATGCAGGGAATCCAGGCCGATGAAATCGCCAATAGCTTTTTCGTTTTCCTTCACGGCGGCAATCAGTTCCCCTTTGGAGGAAAAATCAATGCCGTAGACGCACGGATAAACCGTGGGCGGACAGCTTACCGCCATGTGAATTTCTCTAATGCCGGTTTTACGCAGACTCTGCACACGGTTACGGCTGGTCGTGCCGCGGATAATCGAATCTTCCACAATCAGCACCTTTTTATTTTCGAGAAGCGGCTTTACCGGATTGAGTTTGACGCGCACACCGAAATCGCGCATGGGCTGGGTGGGCTGAATAAAAGTTCTGCCCACGTAGTGGTTGCGAATCATACCCATCTCGAAGGTGATACCGCTTTCTTCGGCGTAACCAAGCGCGGCGTAATTCCCCGAATCGGGAAACGGCATGACAATATCCACCTCCGGGCGGTATTCGCGCGCCAGTTCGTGCCCCAGGCGTTTGCGGCACAGATAAACATTCTGGCCGAAAATTTCGCTATCGGGACGGGCAAAATAAATCAGCTCAAAAATGCAGTGGCATGTTTTTATTTTGGGAAATGGCTTTAAACTTTTCAAGCCTTTCGCATCGATAATCACAATTTCTCCCGGTTCGACATCTCGGACATAATTTGCGCCCACCAAATCAAAGGCGCAGGTCTCTGAGGAAATCGCCCAAGAGCCATTTAATTTTCCCAGCGCCAGCGGCCGGAAACCACGCGGGTCGCGCGCGGCAATGATTTTATCACGAGTAATCATCACCAGGCAGTAAGCGCCTTCCACACGCGCCAGAGAAGCGGTTAGCGCTTCTTCCAGTCCTTTTTTCAGATGATGCGCCATCAGATGAATGATGACTTCGCTGTCCATCGTGGATTGAAAAATCGATCCGCTGTCTTCGAGTTCCTGACGCAGTTTCTGCGCATTGAGAATATTACCGTTGTGCGCCAGCGCGTAATATTCCTCGCCGAAATGCACCAGAAAAGGCTGGGCGTTGGAAATGTTGGACGAGCCAGTTGTGGAATAGCGCACATGGCCGATGGCGAGTTTACCGGGCAGCTTTTGCAGAGTGGGCTCACGAAAAACTTCGGAGGCCAGCCCCATACCCTTATGCTCGTAAACCTGACAGCCGTCGGAACTGACAATGCCGGCGGATTCCTGGCCGCGATGCTGGAGGGCGAAAAGGCCGAAAAAGGCTATGCGGGAGGCATCTTCATGGCCGTGAATCGCAAAAATACCGCATTCTTCGCGGGGATAAACGGATTCAATTAGATTATTGCTGGGATACATATAAAAACCCTTTCAACTTTATGCGGAGGCCTCCCCTCCCTTAGGGTGCCTGTCACTTTTTATAATACTCCTGCAGAGGGCAAACCTGCCATTCTTCTTTTTTCAATTCCTTAACCGCTTCGCACAGAGCGCGCGCGCCGGCAATGGTCGTAGTATAGAGAATATTATACGTCAGCGCGCCGTGACGGATATGATAGGCATCGCGCGATGATTTACGCCCGACGCTGGTGTTAATCACCATCTGAATCTCGCCGTTTTTAATGTGGTCCACAATATGCGGTCGCCCCTCACTCACTTTTAAAACTGTTTCGGCCTCTATGCCGCGATCATTTAAGTATTTTGCCGTGCCCTTTGTGGCGATAATTTTAAAACCCATTTTCCGAAAAGACCGGGCGATATCTGCAATTTTGTCTTTATGATAATCATGCACGCTGATAAAGACGGAGCCGGACGTGGGCACTTTGAAGCCCGCGGCCATCTGCGATTTGGCAAAAGCCAGTCCAAACGAATAGTCAATACCCATCACTTCTCCGGTTGATTTCATTTCCGGCCCCAAAAGAATATCGACTTCGGGAAAGCGATTAAAGGGAAAAACCGCTTCCTTGACGGATACATGTTTGGGGATAATTCTCCCAGTAAAATTCAGCTCAGATAATGTTTTGCCCAACATGACTTTGGTGGCCAGTTTCGCCAGCGGCACACCAATGGCTTTGCTGACAAACGGCACGGTGCGTGAGGCGCGCGGGTTTACTTCCAGCACGTAAAGATTGCCGTCTTTAATCGCGTACTGAATATTCATGAGGCCCACAACGCCCAGCTCGGAAGCCAGCATTTTAGTCTGCTCTTCAATGAGCGTGATGATGCCCCCCGGAATCGTCACTGGCGGCAGAATACAGGCGGAGTCGCCCGAATGAATGCCTGCCTCCTCGATATGCTCCATGATACCGGCCACAACAGTTGCTGTTCCGTCAGAAAGCGCGTCCACATCCACCTCGATGGCGTCTTCGAGAAATTTATCGATGAGAATCGGATGCCCCGGCGAAACTTCCAATGCCTTAGACATAAAACTTTTGAGCGTCGGGGCGTCATAAACAATTTCCATCGAGCGACCACCCAACACGTACGAGGGGCGCACCAATACCGGGTAGCCGATTCTTGCCGCCGCCGCGAGCGCTTTTTCCGCGTCCATCGCCGTGTCATTGTCCGGCTGGTTAAGGTTGAGCTTGTGCACGATTTCCTGAAAGCGGTCGCGGTTTTCCGCGCGGTCAATAGCGTCGGGCGTCGTGCCGATTATCGGCACTCCCGCCGCTTCCAGGCCACGCGCGAGATTGAGCGGTGTCTGGCCGCCAAACTGGACGATGACGCCGTCCGGCTTTTCCGTCCGGATGATGTGCAGAACATCTTCCAGCGTCACCGGCTCGAAAAATAATTTGTCCGACGTGTCGTAGTCGGTGCTGACCGTTTCCGGGTTGGAATTAATCATGATGCTTTCCACGCCTTCTTCGGAGAGCGCAAACGAGGCGTGCACGCAGCAGTAATCAAATTCGATCCCCTGCCCGATACGGTTGGGGCCGCCGCCGATAATCGCCACCTTCTTTTTTTCCGACGGCCTGGTTTCGTTTTCCTGTTCGTAGGTGGAATAATAATATGGAGTATAGGCTTCAAATTCCGCCGCGCAGGTGTCGACCAGCTTGTAAACCGGAAAAATTTCTTCCCGCGCGCGCCAATCCCGGATCTCTTTTTCGGTTTTATTCCAGAACATCCCTAGAGAGCGGTCGGAAAAGCCCATCCGCTTGGCGGCGCGTAAAAGTTCGGCGGAAGGCGCGGATTTTTTGAGTTCCTCTTCGGCGGCAAGAACATCGGCGATCTGATGCAAAAACCAGGGATCGATTTTTGTCATTTGATAAACTTCTTCCACGGAGATACCTTCGCGCAGCGCTTCGGCCGTGTAAAAAAGACGCAGGGAATTGGGGCGGATAAGCTTTGCCTTGATAAGCGCCCGGCGGTGCATCACTTCCCGCGGCAGTTTCTGTCCGAAACCGAAACGGCCGATTTCCAGCGAACGAATGGCTTTTTGCAGCGCTTCCTTAAAGGTACGGCCGATGGACATTGTTTCGCCCACAGATTTCATCGAAGTGGTGAGAAAATCTTCCGTCTCCGGAAATTTTTCAAACGTCCAGCGCGGAATTTTCACCACGCAGTAATCAATGGTCGGTTCAAAAGAAGCCATGGTTTCGCGTGTGATGTCGTTGGGAATTTCATCGAGCGTGTAACCCACGGCAAGTTTCGCCGCGATTTTGGCGATGGGAAATCCCGTGGCTTTGGAGGCCAGTGCCGAAGAACGCGAGACGCGCGGATTCATTTCCACCACAATCATCTCGCCGGTTTGCGGATGAACGGCAAACTGCACGTTGGAACCGCCTGTTTCCACGCCGATTTCGCGCATGATGGAAATCGCGGCATCGCGCATCGTCTGATACTCGCGGTCGGTGAGCGTCTGCGCCGGAGCAACGGTAATTGATTCCCCCGTGTGTACGCCCATCGCGTCGAAATTTTCTATCGAACAGATGATGACAACATTGTCGGCTTTGTCGCGCATCACTTCCAGTTCATATTCTTTCCAGCCCAGCACTGATTCCTCGAGCATGACTTCAGTAATCATGCTGGCCTCGAGCCCCGCCTTGACGATCTGCATCAGCTCTTCGCGGTTGTAGGCCACGCCGCCGCCGGTGCCGCCGAGCGTAAAAGACGGACGCACGATGATGGGAAAACCGATTTCCGAGGCGATATCCAGAACTTCATCAATGTTCCTCGCGAAGCCGCTTTTGGGAACGCGCAGGCCGATCTTTTCCATGGCCGCGCGAAATTTTTCGCGGTCTTCCGCCTTATGAATCACATCAAGTGACGCGCCAATCATCTCCACGTTGTATTTTCCCAGCACCCCGTTTTCGGCCACAGCCACCGCGGTATTGAGCCCCGTCTGGCCGCCCAAAGTGGGCAAAAGCGCGTCCGGATGTTCTTTGGCGATGATTTTTTCCACCGCTTCGGGAGTGATGGGCTCCACATAGGTACGGTCGGCCATTTCCGGGTCGGTCATGATCGTCGCGGGGTTGGAATTAATCAGCACAACTTCATAGCCTTCTTCGCGCAGGGCTTTGCAGGCCTGCGTGCCGGAATAATCAAACTCACAGGCCTGGCTGATAATGATCGGACCGGAGCCAATGAGCATAATTTTTTTGATATCGGTTCGCTTCGGCAATTTCTATTCCCATTCGATTGTGCTGGGCGGTTTGGAGCTGATATCGTAAACTACGCGGTTGACACCGCGCACCTCGTTAATGATGCGGTTGGACACGCGCGCCAGAAAATCATGCGGCAGGCGCGCCCAGTCGGCCGTCATCGCGTCATCGCTGGTCACGGCGCGAATCGCCACAATGTTTTCATATGTCCGCTGATCGCCCATAATGCCCACGCTTTTGAGCGGCAACAAAACGGTGAAAGACTGCCAGAGTTTATAATAGAGATTCGCCGCGCAGATTTCGTCCAGGAGAATCTTATCGGCTTTGCGCAACACGTTCAGGCGCTGAATGGTAACATCGCCGATAATGCGAACAGCAAGGCCGGGCCCCGGAAAAGGTTGACGCCAGACCACGTCATCGGGCAGGCTCAGCTCTTTTCCCAAGAGTCGCACTTCATCTTTGAACAAATGCTTAAGCGGTTCGATGAGCTTGAGTTTCATTGTTTTGGGCAAACCGCCGACATTGTGATGCGATTTAATCACAGCGGAAGGCCCGCCAAAGGCGGAGTGCGATTCAATCAGATCCGGGTACAGTGTTCCCTGCGCAAGGAATTTCACTCCTTTGATTCTGCGTGCTTCCCTGTCGAAAACTTCAATGAAAGTACGGCCGATTATTTTGCGTTTTCTTTCCGGATCAGCCACCCCTTTTATTTTTTTTAAGAATTCTTTACCCGCACGAACAACGCGCAGATTTATCTGCAAATATTTTTTAAACATGTCCACGACACGCTTCACTTCATTAGCGCGCAGAACACCATTATCCACAAAAACACAGATAAGCTGACGACCGACAGCCTTGTGCAACAGCACCGCGGCGACAGATGAATCAACGCCGCCGGACAGCCCCAGAATGACTTTTTCTTTTCCCACCTGCGCGCGAATATCATCAACTGTATTTTCGATAAAAGATTTCATAGACCAGGATTTTTCGCAACGGCAGATATCAAAAAGGAAGTTGGCTATTATTTTCCTGCCTTCTTTGGTATGCGCCACTTCCGGATGAAACTGCAGGCCATAAAAACGGCGGGAGGCATCCTCAGCTGCCGCCACCTGCGTATTGCCCGTGGAGGCGGTGGCAACAAATCCCTCCGGCAGCTGACCTACGGAATCGCCGTGACTCATCCAGCAGGGGGTTTTTGTTTCCACACCCGCAAAAATTCCATTTTGTTCTTTTATGTTCAGTTCGGCAAAGCCGTATTCGCGCTTTTGGGAGCCGATAACTTTGCCGCCCAGGGTTTCCATCATAAACTGCATGCCGTAGCAGATGCCCAGAATCGGAATGCCAAGATTAAAGATGTCACGGTCCGTGCGCGGCGCGCCTTTGGCGTAGATACTTGCCGGACCGCCGGATAAAATGATGCCCTCCGGCGCCAGCTCTTTTATATTTTTGACACTGATGCCGGGCGGCTCGATTTCGCAATAAACTTGATGTTCGCGCACGCGTCTGGCGATAAGCTGATTGTATTGGGAGCCGAAATCGATAATGAGAATCATTTGGTTTTCCTCTGATGTTTTTTTATCATGGAGACAAATTCTTCAAAGAGATATTCCGTATCGCGGGGCCCCGGCGCGGCCTCTGGATGATATTGCACGCTCATGGCCGCGGGAAGCTTTATACCTTCGGATGTGGCATCATTGAGATTGGTAAAAGTTTTTTCAGCTTTTCCTTCCAGCGAATCCGGCACGACGACAAATCCGTGATTCTGGGAGGTAATTTCCACCCTGCCTGTTTCCAGATTCTTTACCGGCTGATTGATGCCGTGATGACCGAACTTGAGCTTGCAGGTATGGCCACCCACGGCTTGGCCGATGATCTGATGCCCCAGACAGATACCGAAAACCGGTTTTTTGCCCAGCATCTCGCGCGCTGTATTCACAATATAAGGAAGCGCCGCCGGATCGCCGGGGCCGTTGGATAATAAAACACCGTCCGGATTGTAAGAAAGGATTTCGTCGGCGCTCGTCGCCGCGGGCAGAACAACCACTTCACAGCCGTTTTTCTCCAATAGTCTTAAGATATTGTATTTCACGCCACAGTCGAGCACGACCACGCGCGGTTTTTTCGCGGATTTTTTCGCGGGAATTTTTCCCGCCTGCGGCACGCCTCCATCCCACAAATAAGGCCTCGCGCATGCTACTTCGCACACGAGATCGCGCCCGACAAGACCAGGATAATTATTAACTTTTTCGCGGAGCTCCTCCGCATTAAAACTCACGGTGGAGATAATACCTTTCATGGAGCCGGCCAGACGCAGGCGGCGCGTGAGCGCGCGCGTGTCGATGCCCTCCATGCCGATTTTTCCGCGTTCTTCAAGAAATGATTTGAGGCTTTTGGTCATCCGCCAGTTGCTGGGACGTGGCTGATACTCCCGCACGACAAAACCTTCCAGATGGATACCCGCCGATTCCATATCCTCATTGTTGATGCCGTAATTTCCCACCAGCGGATAGGTCATCGCGACAATCTGACCTTTATATGACGGATCTGTTATAATTTCCTGATAACCGGTCATGCCGGTGTTGAAAACGACCTCGCCTAAAGTTTCGCCCTCCCCCGCGAAAGCAAAACCATCAAAAATGCTTTTATCCTCCAGAACCAGGATCGCCCGACGTTGCTTATTTAAGAGGGGCATGTAAAAATTTATCTCCGACGGAAAAGGGGATTTTTTGCTTACATTCTTGCGGCACTCATTAGAGACGCCAATGAAAAAACCGTTTAATATATTTTGCTTTCTGTTCTGTCGGCACACAGCAGGCGCTTTTATCTTTTCCCCTTACAGAATCAACGCCTCTGATGGAGGAGGCAACTTTTTACCCCCTCCATGAGAGGAATTATTAATTAATAAACAAAATCTCCCAGAATTTCGGCAAAGGCCAGATTTCGTCATCCACCAGTCCTTCCAAGGCATCCACATATTCGCGCATTTCATCCATTTTCGGTTTAACTTTAGCGCTGAGCATCTCTGCTTTTTTCTGCTCGTCATGAACCGCGCAGGCCGCTTCCACTCGAACGCGAATTTCCTTATCCGTGGCATAAACATTATTGATGAGGTCCATGACCTTTTTTAAAAGTTCAACCTGGGAAGAAACAACTGCCGCGCTGCCGAGCGCTTCCCTGGTAGCGTTAATCGCTTCGGCCAACTTTTTTTGATAGCTCACCGCCGCCGGGATAATCTGGCTCATACAGATGTTGTGCAGGCACTTAACTTCAATTTCCATGTCCTTCATGTAGCGTTCCAAATGAATCAACTGACGGGATTTTAACTCCACACGGGAAAGCACTTCGTACTTCTCAAAAAGACTCAGCGCTTTTTCGGTAACCAGCGCTTTGAGCGCCGTGGGCGTTGTTTTTTCATTGGGCAGACCTCTTTTTGCCGCTTCCTCCTCCCATGCCTTGCTGTAATTATCGCCGTTGAAAAGAACAGGTTTTATTTCTTTAATTTCTTCTTTCAGCACTTCAAAAACAGCTTTATTGACGTTGCCATTCTTCGCTTTTATTTTTTCCGCCAGTTCATCGATGCTTTCCGCAACGATGGTGTTAAGCACGATAATCTGCGTGGAAATAGATTGGGAGGAGCCAACTGCGCGGAACTCGAATTTATTGCCGGTAAAGGCAAATGGTGACGTGCGGTTGCGGTCAGTGTTATCCTTGCTCACCTGATAAAGAGAGGAAATTCCCAGATCAATGATTTCCGCGTTGGTCGCTTTGGTCACCGTGCCTTTTTCGATACATTCAAGAATCTGCGTTAATTGCTCGCCCAAAAACACGGAAATAATCGCCGGCGGCGCTTCATTGGCGCCCAGGCGATGATCATTCCCATAAGAGGCTACAGACGCACGGAGAATATCGGCATGTTTATAGACGGCGCGGACAGTTGCAATCAAAAACACCAAAAACTGAATATTGTCCTGTGGCGTGGTTCCGGGGTTGAGCAGATTATTGCCGTTATTGTCGGACAGCGACCAGTTAACGTGCTTTCCCGAACCGTTGATTTTGGCAAACGGTTTTTCATGCAAAAGCGCGGCCAAACGATGTTTTTTGGCAACATACCTCAATGTTTCCATCACCAGTTGATTATGGTCGATGGCTAAATTAGCCTCTTCATAAACAGGGGCAATTTCATATTGACTCGGCGCGACTTCGTTATGTCTGGTCTTTGCCGGTATTCCCAGTTTAAACAGTTCTTCTTCCGCATCATGCATAAATGAAGATACGCGCTCTTTGATGCTGCCGAAATATTGGTCTTCCAGTTCCTGACCTTTAGCCGGAGGAGCCCCCACCACCGTCCTGCCGCTTAGGACGAGATCTTGCCGTTTATAGTAGTAATCCATATCTATAAGAAAATATTCTTGTTCCGGTCCAAGATTTGAATAAACTTTTTTAACATTTTTAGCGCCTAAAAGCTTCAGCATAGCCGTGGCGCTTTTGTTCAAGGCTCGGATAGACCGCAAAAGCGGCGTTTTTTTGTCCAGTGCCTGACCGGTATAAGAAATAAAAACGGTTGGTATACAAAGCGTTGTGGAAATGCCGTTACGCTTAATGAAGGCCGGCGAAGAAATATCCCATGCCGTGTATCCTCGCGCTTCAAACGTGGCCCGAATTCCTCCGGAAGGGAAACTTGACGCATCCGGTTCTCCCTGCACCAGCTGCTTGCCGGAAAACCTTTCAATCACTTCGCCCGGCGCGATCGGATCAACAAAAGCGTCATGCTTTTCCGCTGTGATACCCGTCATCGGCTGGAACCAGTGCGCGAAATGAGTGGCTCCTTTTTCCAGCGCCCATTCCTTCATCGCATGCGCGACAACATTAGCCGTTTCCTCATCCAACGGCGTATCTTCGTTTATCGCCGCGATAATTTTCTTAAAAACATCCTTGGGAAGCTTTTCTTTCATTACCTTATGGCTGAAAGTGTCTTCGCCAAAATACTGCGAGACGGGAACAAATTTTTCCTTTTCAATGGAGTATTGTCTTTCTGTAGCAATTGTTAACTCTTTCTTTTTCATAGATATACCATCCTAGTTTTAAGTTCTTATTCCAAAGGTTTATTTTCCACCATATACCAAACGCCGGTGGGGCAAGCACCGGCACAAAATCCGCAGCCGATACATAATTCATCGTCAACAACATATTCATAGGCTTCTTCCCCAAGTGCTCTTCGCGAAATAGCTTGCTGTGGGCAGACGATTTCACATAAACCACAGTCGCGGCAAGCGCCACAGGATGCGCACCGGGCAGCGCATGTTTTTATATCAGAAATATTACTTTCGCGCCCGTCAAAATATTGAGTTTTTATCCGCGCAAAATCAATCACCGGAAGGTTATCATATGTATCCGTCCTGCCTTTTAAAATGCCATCTATAGCCGAAGCGGCAACCCGACCCGCGCCAATAGCTTCCGTAAGCAAACCCGGTTTAAGCGTATCGCCTACCGCGTATACCTGCTCATCACTGGTCTGAAATTTTTCATCTACGACAATGAATCCTTTTTCCGTGGATATGCTTTCGGGCAAATAGGATAAATCGGGCGTATCGCCTACCGCGATAAATACCGTATCTGCTGGAATTAATTCGCCATCCGTCAGCTGCACGCCTGCTTTTCTTATTGCCTTGACCGCGTGAGGCCAGATAAATTTAGCACCCGCCGCCTCGGCACTGCGTCTCTCCGGACCGAAAGAAGCGGGCTTTTGGACATCAATCAACGTAATGCTTTTCGCGCCCTGACGGGCGGCCTCCGCGGCGACGTCGCAGCCAACATTGCCCGCGCCGATGATCACCACATTTTCGCCCACCTGCACGCTGTCGAGCTTGCTTTGCCGCAGAAAATCCAGCGCCGTCACCGCTTTTTCTATTCCTTCCACGGGAATTTTGCGCGGCTTGCTCGCCCCGGTAGCGATAACAATGAAATCAAAGTCATTTTTCAGTTTTTCGAACTTATCTTTAGTTAAGACCGTCTCTAAATTAATATGCGGAATATTTTTCGCGAACCTTGTTATCTCTTGCGCAAAAACATCATGCGAAATTCTGCTTTGGGGAATTGTTTCGGCAATCTTCCCTCCCAGTTGTTTTTTCCCTTCGAATATAACCGGTTCATGACCGGCCAACCATAACTGCCAGGCTACCGACAAACCGGCGGCGCCTCCGCCAATCACGGCAATTCTTCTTCCTGTCGCCGGCTCGCGTTTCGGTTCCTTCGCCTCCAGCGAAGCCTTACCCAAAACACGAACATCCACTGCGGGCAGATTGACTATCCGGCGCGAACAATTTTGCATGCAAAGATTGGGGCAGAGATACCCGCAAACCGTGGCAGGAAAAGGACTATACTGTAGGGCCAGGTCAACGGCTTCTTGTACTTTACCTTTGCGGATAAGCGCCCATCTTTTCTGCACGGGAATTCCCGTTGGACAATGAGCCTGACAGGGAGGCAGATATTTTTCGTTTTCCCAGATGGGAACAAAGCGCCGCAGTTCACCCGTGGTGATCACACCGATGGGCGAGCGGTCTTCAGCGGACAAATCTCCGATTAATCCTCCGTCGCCTAGTTCGCCTTCCCAAACGTCAAGCCTGTAAGACGGCATCGGGCGCAGCTTCCTGCCGGTTTTTTCATAAGGTTTCAGAGCAATCAAAAGCTGCCATTCCGCACGCTTGGCGGAAAGATCACCAAATAAATACTGCTTGCCAATCGCCTGTAAAAATATTTTCAGATTTTCCTTAAGCCAGCGCCATTCATCTTCAGGCAATTCAGTAACCAGTTTGGCGTCGGATAAGCTATAGGAGCTTTGTTTTCCCCGAAAGAATATTTTTCCGCCGACCATTCCCACACAGGGGCGATAGCCCAAAACGTCTTTTCCCTCTTCCGTACCGACGCCACACACAACGGCAACGCCGCCAGCCATGAATTCAGCAAACGAGTCGCCGGCTTTGCCCATCACCCACAGCTCGGGCGGTTCGAAACGGGGATTATGTTTAGTCATCGTCATGCCGCGCGCGCCAATATCACCATCTATATATATTTTCCCCTGAGCCATGGCGTTGGCAACGCCGTTAGAGGCATTGCCGTGAACGATTATTTTTGCTCCGGCGTTCAGCCAGCCCACATCATCCGATGCCGGCCCGAAAGTTTCAATCAACGTGTTGGCAAAACCCATGGAACCCAGGCGTTGCCCGGACGTGCCCAATACGTTAACGGTGATTTTTTCTTCACCTGCGCGCCAAAGGCGTCCGCCGATACCGTGCTGACCGTAAGCGGTAACTTCAATATGACGGTAACCGTCAGCAACCGCTTTTTGTACGCGCTCCTCCAGAATCCGCGATTCAACGCGAGTATTGTTTTCAAAGCCTGTTATTTTTATCGACTCTCTTTTCGCCATGGCTTTTTATCTGCTTTCCGTTCTACAGGACGTATTTAATTTTTAATCTTTCCGCGGCGGCGGCATCAGCTATTCCCAGCGCATCGGACATGCCAATCGGTAAAGAAGTAGAGCGTCCCAGTGGAGCGAATATCTTTTTTAATTCCGTATCAAACCCTAAATAAACATCAACAACGCGCTTCGCTACTTTTTCCGGATCGAGACGACGATCCAACCGCGCGTCCTGCGAAGTAATTCCTTTAGGGCAAAGACCGATATTGCAGATATTGCACCTGTCGCTCTCCGAGCCAAGGCAGCCCGCGGCCGCCTGCATAATGTATTTTCCAATTTGCACGCCGCTCGCTCCCAGCATAATCAGCGCAGCGGCGTTGGCGGCCAGATTGCCGTTTTTACCGATGCCGCCTCCGGCAAATAAAGGAATCTCATTTTGTTTACCCAGCTTGACCAAATTTAAATAAGCGTCACGCAGGTTACTGGCTATGGGATGACCCATATGGTTCATCGAAACGTTATAGGCGGCGCCCGTGCCGCCGTCTTCACCGTCAATGGCCAGTCCTGCGGCATAAGGATTTCTGGTTAAATTATTCAGAACAGCCAATGTTGTGCTGGTGGCGGATATTTTCGGATACACCGGCACACGGAAACCCCACGCCATCGACATGGATTGAATCATTTTGGCCACCGCTTCCTCGATGGAGTATTTGGTCTGATGCGTCGGCGGACTGGGCAAATTGACGCCCTGCGGCACGCCGCGGATTGCCGCGATGAGCTTATTCACTTTATACCACATCAAAAGCCCGCCGTCACCAGGCTTGGCGCCCTGACCGTATTTAATTTCAATCGCGCAGGGATCTTCCTTCATCTGCGGCAGGTTGTGAATAATTTCATCCCACCCGAAATAGCCACTGGCGATCTGTAAAATCACGTATTTTAAAAAACGTGATTTCAAAAGACGCGGCGGACACCCGCCTTCACCCGTGCAAATACGCACCGGCATTCCTAATTCCTCATTAAGGTAGGCAACGCCCATCTGCAGTCCTTCCCACATATTGGGGGACAGAGCGCCGAAAGACATCGATCCGATTATCAGCGGATAAATTTCGCGCACCGGCGGCATCCAGCCCTCTTCTCTGCTCACCTTGAGCATTTCTTCCGGAGGAAGCACTCTGCCCAAAAGAGTGCGCAGTTCGAATTCATGCCGTCCCGCGTCGAGCGCCGGGTCGGTCAGCATGGAAATGCGGACAAACTTTATTCTATCCAAAACGCTGTCCGCGGAATTGCGGCGGCCGCCTCTGCGTCTGGGTTCACCCGCCTGATTAACATGAAAGCGCAATTTGTCAATTTCATCGCCGCGCACGGGAATGATCGCGCCGTTGGGGCAAACCAAAGTGCACATGCCGCAGCCTACGCAGGCATGCGCGATGTCGGTGCGCTGGACAATGCCGTGATACACGGAAAACAAATTAGTCGCTTTTTCTTCCAGGCCGATGGGGACCTGCAAAACACGTTTGCGATGCACGCCCAGTTCAATCGCACGCACAGGACACACAGAGGTGCAGTTACCGCAAAGGGTGCACTTGTCCTTGCTCCAGTGAATCTGCCAGGGCAAATCCTTGATGCTCAATGTTGAGGGGTTAGCGCATCCCATTGATTCCATTTTTCTATCTCCTGACGCTCTTGACGAACTAAAATTGTTTCATACTTCATGGGCTGGAAATCCAGATTAATATCTCTTTCCGGTATCGCCGCGTCCAAACCGCACATTTCCGAAGAAAAGGCGAAGATGCCGGGACGGCCACCTACAATGCCGGGTCGCAATTTTTTAGAATCCTGCACCATGAACATGGATTTATCCGGCAGACATCCGATAACGCAGTTCGGGCCGTCAATAATCAGAGGGCGACAGCTCTGTTTTAACTTCTTCAGCCACAGGCCGTTGGGATGGCAAACGAGTTCGTCATCCTTAAGCGGCGTGATAATATGCTTATACATTTCCATTCCCAGCCCCAGATAATTGCGCATATAATGCAGGATGTGTGTAAACACCTCAGAGTCTGATTGGTATCCGACATAACCGGGAAAATTGCGCGAAGAGAGAAATTCGCGTATGGGCACAAAAGCCGTGTTTTCACCGTTGGTCATCGTGGAGATACCTTGAATAAAGAAAGGGTGACAGGCGTAGATATTAATCGCGTAATTTGTATTCTGCCTGCCTTGACTCAGGATTACACGCGCCATAAGCTCTTTTCGGTCTAAACCGAGATACTCGGCCACCGCCAATGGATCACCAACTTCTTTAAGCATAATCACATCCGGCCAGAAGCTGAAAATCAACATTGATTCGTCTTTCTCTCCCATCTGGCGCAGTTGCAGCTGAATCATCATCAGGCGAAATTGAATTTCTTCTTCGGGCAGACCTTTCCAATCCGGCGGATATTCATAAACACGAATTACATAGTTATCCCTTTTCGGAGTCCCGAGTGGAGGATTTTTTTCCGGTTTGATGGAAAGCTTATATTTAACCATAAAGTCCAAGTCGATCATAAAACGATCAAGAGTTTTTATGCCTTCATTTGAAAAAATACCTGAAAGTATCGGCTCATCTTTAAAATTTTGAAATTGACCTCCCAGGTCCGTAAGAAACAAACCTACGCCTGAACCATCGTGCCCTTCTTTCATTACATCAATGGCGCGGATAGCCGTCATCGGTGAAAGCAACTCTTTGGACGTCATCGCAAACAGTCGACACATTTATTATTTTCTCCTAAACCTTGGCTACATAAAATCCACTGATATAATTGCTAAAGCCGTGCCAGTGTTTATTTTACTGATACATTTTTGTTTCTATTATGTTTTTAAGCCTTCCAAGAATATTTGTCACTGTATCAAATAGAACAATATTGTACTATTCGTGTTTTTTTGTAACACTTTTGTAGCATTTAAGGTTTTTTATGCGCTTAAAACAATTACGGCGATTCCTGTTTCTTTTTCCGGAATAATTTTACGTTGATACCCATTTTGGATATTTTATATTGAATAACCCTCTTGGTCGTTCCCAGCAGTTTAGCCGCTTTGGTCTGATTCCCTCCCGTTTCTTCCAGGGCTTCGATTATTAAGGCTCTTTCTTGGGCCTCAATAACAGAAGACAGCTTGCTGCGCTCTTTTTTATTCAACCCGCTCCCCCGCAACTGTAATGAAGACGGTAAATGTGCGCAATCTATTGTATCCGTTTTAGTCAATAAGACAGCGCGTTCAATACAGTTCTCCAATTCCCGCACATTGCCCGGCCATTTGTAAGAAAGGAAAGATTCAACGGCGGCCGTGGAGATTCTTTTCACTTCCTTTCTCATTTCCTTGCTGTATTTCATGACAAAATAATCGGCCAACAAAATCACGTCACTGCCTCTATCGCGCAGAGGGGGCAGATAAATGGGGAAAACATTTAATCTGTAAAATAAATCGGCGCGAAAACGACCAGCAAGAATATCCTGCTCCAGATTACGGTTGGTGGCCGCGATAACCCGCACATTAACACTGACCACGCGAGACGAACCAAGCGGTTGAAAATGCTTCTCCTGCAAAATACGCAAAAGCTTGACCTGAGCGGCGGCGGAAAGCTCGCCTACTTCATCCAGAAAAATAGTGCCCCCGTTGGCTTCTTCAAAACGGCCACGCCGTTGCTGTAACGCGCCGGTAAATGCCCCTTTTTCGTGGCCAAATAATTCGCTTTCGATCAGTGTATCCGGAATAGCCGCGCAATTTACCTGAATCAGGGGAGATTCCCGGCGTGAAGAGTTATTATGTATTGCCCGGGCAATCAACTCCTTGCCCGTTCCTGTTTCACCGGTAATTAGAACCGTTGTATTCGAATCGGCCACCTGCGCCACCAAGCCGAATATTTCCTGCATAACTTTGGAATGACCGATAATATCCATCGCCGGGGCGCGGTTCTGACCAACAATTTTACGAAGGCGTCTATTTTCTTCCTCCAGCGCACGGATATGCACAGCTTTGGCCATTAACTCGGCAACCGAAGAAAGCAATGCCAATTCTTTATCCAGATTTTGTACCTGCAGGGCAACTTTATCGGCAGACAGGACGCCAACAACGTTCGCATCGTATATGATCGGAACACACAAAAAAGACAATTCCGAGCGGTTTAAATTACGGCGCGCGCCGGTGCGGTCCAGAAAATGCGCTTCCTGCCCGAGATTGGCTACAGCCATGGGACGGCCGGTCTCGGCCACTTTACCCGTAATTCCTTCCCCTGGTTCATAAGTCACTTCGAGACCGTCAATATTCACATCATGGGCAATATCCAAACACACTTCATTTTTTGCACTATCCACCAATGATATCATTCCGCGCTGCATACCGAAACGTAAGCTCATCTCTTTAAGCACCTGCTCCAGTTGATCCCGCAATTCAGCGGGCTTGGCTAAAATCAGGGAAATAGCATGCAGGGCGGCAAGCTCTTCATAAGTATGTATGTTCACACTATTTTTTCCTCCAACGGATTTTTTGACATCTTAGTGCCAAAGGCACGATATTTTTATAATGGTATTTTGTTACAAATTTGTTCTAATAGCAATTAATTTTTTATTACTGGATATTTTTATTGCAAAGGTTAAACCAAGATAACTACATTTTTGTAGAAAATTTTATATAAACAAATATTCCTATTTCTTCATTATTTCTCGTTTAAACTTATCATTTCTACAATTTTAAGAAACAATTATAATAACTTAATTAAGCCTGAAGCTGTTTTTTAGCATGATTGTCAGCTTTTTTGTGAAAGAAATGAAAGAATGCTATCCATTAGTCGGTTTATTGATTTGTATCTTTCCGGCCCGATGGACAGTATTTTTTTCTCCGTTTGAACATATGCGGATGGACGCAATTCGTTGCGGCAATTGTGGATAATTGCTCGTGCCAATTGCGGTGTTGTCTCCAGATGAAACTGTAACCCCATGACGGAATTACCCAGTTGAAATGCTTGGTTTATACATCCCTTGCTTTTTGCCAGGCGTGTTGCGCCGGCTGGCAAGTCAAACGTTTCGCCATGCCAGTGAAACACTTTCAGCGATTCAGGAAAATAAAAAACAGATTTATCGATTGACGGAATTCCGTAAACGGGAAACCACCCGATTTCCTTCAGGGGATTCTGGTAAACTCTTGCCCCCATTACATTGGCAATCAATTGGGCACCGAGGCAAATACCCAAAACAGCTTTATCGGATTTGATTGCCTCATAAATAAATTTTTTTTCATGAACAAGCCAAGGATATTTACCTTCGTCGCTTACGCTCATCGGGCCGCCCATAATCACCAGCAGGTCAATATCTTTTAGAGAAGGAAAATCAGTCTCTTCAAACAACCTGGTGTTTGTTATTTCGTATCCGTTTATCTTCAGCCACGGCTCGATACTGCCAACGCCCTCAAAAGGAACGTGCTGTAAGTAATGGGCGCGCATAACATTATTCCCCTAGTTTATATTTATATTGTTTTGGGACTGGCTCAAAAAATGTCTTATTAAAAAATTTCAACAGAGCTGCTCTACAAAAGCGGTGACGTTTTTTTAAATCACCACTGCCCGAAAAATTCATAAATTATTTTTAAAACGTGTAACTCAAAACAATTCCGCCATAAAAATACGCACTACCCCTGTCCGAAGGATTTGTTGTGCTCTTTAGCCCGCGCCCCTTCATCTCGTATTTCGCGTCGTCAGAAAGAGGAAAAACATAAGATAATGTCGGCGTAATAGTCAGCGTTTTAATAACAGCAACGGGCAGAGACACGGAAAAGACACCATCGTGAAAATTATTAAACTTCTTATCGCCAGCCACCGAGTTTTGGTCAAACTCCGGATAGGTTGCCGCGTCTTCGCTTTTTAAATAGCTCACGCTTACCGCCAATCTTAGGCCAATCTTTTCCTGCAAAGAAAAAGTATGGGATATGCCCAGTGTCCCATACCACTGATGGTAATGATCTATTTCCTTGTAAACGGTTAGCGTAGGGGCCAAGAGGGTATCCAGTCCCAGAATGACAAATAATTCCTGAGAATCGAGCAGATCTGCACCGCCTGCGGTTGACCCGGAAAGACCGTAGTAGATATAACCAATTCCGGCCTGCAAGATGCCAAATTTACGGGAATAAGAAATGGTAACATCCGTTTCCGTAAAATTTGAAGAATTCCTCTGGCCGCCAACCGTATACGGATCAGTGTCCAAATTGCCCCAAAGACTGGCGGCAAAGTCTCTGTAACTCACCATTATGGAAGGCTGGAGCACAACACCACGGCGCGACAACTCCTGGCCTCTCCATATATATGCCGATAGAATGCCCGCGGCAATTTCTCCTCTTATTTTTTCTTCTTGTTTTTCTTCTGCTGATTGATTCTCATCTGTCGCCCAGGCAAACATTGATATTGATAAGCTCAACAGTACAAACAAAACTGATATTACTAATTTTCTCATTTTTCTCCTTACTTTTCCTAATCAATGATTGTTAGATGTTTCTTCCCGACTAAAAGCACACTGTTTCAAAGCGCTTAGCCAAGAATTGAATTTACAACTAATTGATCAGATAAGCGTAACCTCAGCCGATGGCCGTGCCGCCTCTTTCCCCGCTGCTGATACGGATGCATTCATGTAAATCAATAACAAATATTTTCCCGTCGCCAAGGTTTCCCGTGCGCGCGCCTTTGTTGATTGCCGTAATCGCCGGTTCAACAAAACTTTCATTTACGGCGATATCCAATCTTATTTTATTTAGCAGATTGCCTATTTCCTTAGCTCCGCGGTAAATTTCGGTGATACCTTTTTGGCGTCCCTGACCCAACACATTCGTGACCGTCATCAAATTTACCCCTACAACTTCAAGCTCTCTTTTCACCGCCTCAAGTTTATGAGGCTGAATAATGGCGATTATTAATTTCATGATATCATCCTATTCAATCACGGTGTAAGCAGCTTCGCTTTGTTGAGTTAAATCCAAGCCGATGAGTTCATTTTCTTTTTCAACCCTCATGCCGATGACAGCGTCGACAATCTTGTAAAGAATAAAGGTCATCGCGACGGCAAAAGCCATGGCGACAAGCACCAACAAACCCTGAACGAGAAACTGCTGAAGATTACCGAATAAAACACCGGTTTTACCGCCGTATGCTTCCTGCGCGAAGATTCCGACGGCTATGGTGCCGAAGATGCCGCCAATTCCATGCACGCCGAAAGCGTCCAGAGAATCGTCGTATCCCACTTTTCCCTTAACGACCGCCACCGCAAGATAACATAAGCCGCCGGCCATGGCTCCGATTACAATGGCGCTTAAAGGACTGACAAAACCGCAAGCCGGTGTGATTGCGACCAAGCCGCCGATCGCACCGGTCACCGCGCCCAAAACCGTGGGTGACCCATTGTGCCACCATTCCACAAGCATCCAGATGAGCGCCGCCGCCGCGGTCGAAACTTGAGTGGCCACAAGAGCCTGAGCAGCCAGTCCGTTTGCTGCCAGTGCAGAACCCGCATTAAATCCGAACCAGCCAAACCACAGAAGCGCGCCACCCAAAACGGTAAAAGGAAGGTTATGCGGCCGAATCGGCTTATGATTATAACCAATTCGTTTGCCCAGAAGTATTGCCAGAACCAGAGCGGATATTCCCGAACTGACATGCACAACAATGCCTCCGGCAAAATCCAAAGCACCCATCGCTCCCAGCCAACCGTTTTTATTCCAGACCCAGTGCGCGAGCGGATCATATACAAATGTTGACCACAAAATAATGAACACCAAAAAAGCGGGAAACTTCATTCGCTCCGCGAAAGCGCCGGTCATAAGCGCCGGCGTAATAATGGCAAACATCGCCTGGAAGATCATAAAGGCGTAATGAGGAATGGTTGTACCGTAATCAGCGCTGGGAGCGGTGCCGACTCCGGCAAGCCCCATCCAATCCAGATTGCCGATAATCCCGTGAAAAGAAGGACCGAAGGCCAGTGAATATCCCAGCAATACCCACTGCAAACTTATGACACAGACAATGACAAAGCATTGCATCAAAATAGACAGTATGTTTTTACGCCTTACCAATCCCCCGTAAAAGAATGCCAGTCCCGGTACGGTCATTAACAAAACCAACGCGCTAGCAGTCAAAACCCATGATGTATCCCCCGAATTCATATCAACCACCTCCAAAATTGCATTGCGACTTCTCTTGGAGCAATGATGATGCCAAACCTGCAGAGAGCCGCTTAGTCATTGAAATCATTCATGTACCCGCAGAAATACATTATCTGCTATTTGTACAATCTTGTATTATTCAGAAAAACGGTGGCCTAAAATGTGATTAAATTTTATCTTCCACTGTAAGACGAGCCAGTACAAGAAAGACGGTAATTGTTCGGTGCGCGCAGGCATGATAAAAAACAAAAAAGAGACATACACTAGCTTTTTTAACCGGTATGTTGAATACTAAATAAATCGGAACCAAAAAACATTATTGGCACAAAAGTTGATGTAATGATTCAAAAGAAGTTCAAAAAACTTCTTTTGGATTTCAGATTAAAACATTGCCGAGGTAAGCATTCTTGCTGTAAAGTATCGGCAAAATTTGCTTTTTGAAGATATTTGTCATTATCCGGAATCGACCGGCAAACGCTGTGAAATGATATTATGGCGAACAATTTTGTACCATAATCAAAAGGACAAACACATCATGGCACATTTTATCAACGTCAGCACAGGAATCAGTGGTTTGGATGAGATACTCAACCATCTACAAATGGGCGATAATGTCGTTTTTCAAGTTGACGACATTGATGATTACAAAAAATTCGTGGAGCCTTACGCCCAAGCCGCGCTGGCCACTAATCATCGTCTTGTTTATATGCGTTTTGCCAATCATCCTCATCTTCTGGAAGAAAATAAACAAATCAAAATTTATAAACTCAACGCCAATAAGGGATTCGAATTTTTCTCTACGCAGGTGCATAATATCATCCGAAGCGAAGGACAAAACGTGTTTTATGTATTTGATTGTTTATCTGATCTGTTGATGTCTTGGGCAACGGATCTCATGATTGGCAACTTCTTTGTCATTACGTGTCCTTATCTGTTTGAATTGAACACGGTCGCCTATTTCGCGATTCTGCGCAGCAGACATTCCTTCAAGACCGTGGCACGTATCCGAGAAACAACACAGGTGCTTCTGGACATATATAATAACAATGGCAAAATCTGCGTTCATCCGCTCAAGGCGTGGAAACGTTACACGCCGACAATGTTCTTACCGCATATCATGGACGGCGAAAATTTCATTCCGCTCCTAAACAGCGCAGATACGGCCAGCATCCTGTCTTACCTGACAGACAAAAACGCCACCGGCGGCGTGCGCAATCTAGATTACTGGGACCGCATCTTTCTCCAAGCCAATAATATTCTGGAAAACCCGAAAGCGGTTCAGGAAAGACAAGATATGGTGGAAACCCTCTCGCGCGTGTTGATTGGACGGGAAAAAAGAATGCTTTCGCTGGTAAAAGAATACTTCTCTCTCGAAGACTTGCTGGAAATAAAAAAGCGGCTAATCGGCACGGGCTTCATTGGCGGCAAATCCGTGGGCATGCTGCTGGCACGTAATATCCTACGCCAGGATCCGACGTTTGATTGGGATACCGAACTTGAATTGCACGACTCCTTCTATATCGGTTCGGATGTTTTCTACTCATATATGGTACAAAACGGATGGTGGAAATTGTTGATGGCGCAAAAAACAGATGAAGGCTATTTTGAAGTAGCCAAAGAGCTTAAAAGCAAAATGATTCATGGAGTTTTCCCCGACGAAGTGAAGGAACAATTCCAGCTTATGCTGGAATATTTCGGGCAATCGCCAATTATCGTACGATCGAGCTCTCTTCTGGAAGACGCATTCGGCAACGCTTTCGCCGGTAAATACGAAAGCTACTTCTGTCCCAATCAGGGAACGCCCGAAGAACGTTACCGCCATTTTGAAGAAGTCGTCCGCAAAATATTTGCTTCTACCATGAATGAAGATGCGCTGACCTACCGGCGGCAGCGCGGCCTGGCGCAACAGGACGAACAGATGGCTCTTCTGGTACAGCGCGTCTCCGGCTCACACCGCGGCACCTATTTTTTTCCCGACCTGGCGGGTGTCGGCTTATCTTATAACACATTCGTCTGGCAAAAGGGCATGGACCCGAAAGCCGGCATGCTGCGTCTTGTCTTCGGTCTGGGGACAAGGGCAGTCAACCGAGTGGAAAATGATTATCCCCGGATTGTTGCACTGGATGCGCCGCTGATCAAACCCTTCGTGAATCACGAAGATATGTACCGCTTTACCCAAAAAGAAGCTGACATTCTGAATCTGGAAGATAACGAGTTTAAAACATTGCCGGTGCAGAATCTTCTTAATGAAAAAAGCGAAGCGCATCTTAATTTGCTGGCCTCACACGACGCGGCCGCAAATGAATACATGCAGTCGCTTGGCCATTCACCGCAGGATGTGTGGGTGCTAACTTTTGATGAGTTGCTTTCGACGACACCGTTTGCACAAACAATGTCCAGGATGCTCAAAACCCTCGAATCCATTTACCGTTATCCGGTCGACATCGAGTTCACTGTCAATTTCGATGCGGAAGGGAAAATGCGAATAAATCTTTTACAATGCCGCCCCTTCCAGACCAAGGGTCATTACAGCCGCGTGGAACTTCCGGAGAAAATCGTCAAATCGAAAATCTTAATCAGGCAGGAAGCAAACTTCATGGGTGGCAGCGTTTATCAAGCCATTTCACGCATCATTTATATTCATCCGCAAAGCTACGCCGCCTTGAACCTTTCGGAAAAATTCGAAGTGGCGAGACTCATAGGTAAACTCAACCGTCAGATAGGACATCGCGAAGCTACGCCTACGGTTCTTCTGGGGCCGGGCCGTTGGGGAACCACAACTCCCTCCATGGGCGTTCCGGTCAAATTTTCCGAAATTAACAATGTTACCGCCATCGGCGAGATCGCCTATCAGGACGGTGATTTAATTCCCGATTTATCCTTTGGTACGCACTTTTTCCAGGACATGGTGGAAATGGACATATTCTACATGGCTATCTATCCGGATAGAAATGATGTTATCTTCAATACCGCCTGGATGGAAAAACAATTGAATATTTTAGCAGATTTGATGCCGGATTACGCCCATTTTGCGGATGTGGTGCGTGTTTATGACGTGCGCACCAAGGATCTACGGCTACTTTCGGATATCGTCACACAAAAAATGATTTGCTTTTTGGGAAAATAAAAATCTGTCTTACCGTTTAAATTGTCTAAATTATCAGATTCTCCTGTTAATACCGCTTTGGAAAATAAACTCCTATTGTCTTGACACAAACCCCTTTCTCATATAAACACACTCATCAATCACACAATTTTCGCACATTTTGTCCACTGCTTTTTACAGCAGTTTAGTATAATATTACGCCAGCGTGGACAATTATTATATTCTTGTAAATGATTAAAATAATTATGGAAGTTGTGTGATGTCCTCATTCAAGACCAAAAATAATTATCCCACACAAATTAATCTTTTCGAGCTGTCGGAAACCATAACGGCCAACATAGGCGTTGGTGTATACATTGTCCAACAGGGTAAATTTGTTTATACAAGCCCCATATACAGAAAGCTTACCGGATACGCAGAGCATGAGCTTATCGGTGTCAATTCACTCGAATATGTCCATCCTGAAGATAAAGACAAAGTCAGACAACAAGCAATTAAATGCCTTAAAGGAGAATCATCGGACAGTTACGAATATCGATATATCAAGAAAAACGGCGAAATAATGTGGATTCTAGAAATGATTACTTCCATCGTTTATCATGGAAAACGCGCCGCCTTGGGGAGCTTCATGGATATAACCGCGCGCAAACATATGGAAGAGGCATTAAGGCAATCCGAGGAAAGATACCGCACGATAATAGAAGACATCGAAGAAGGTTATTATGAAGTTGATCTCCAAGGCAATTTCACTTTTGCCAGTGATTCAATTTGCGCAACTTTGGGATATACGCGAGAAGAATTAATCGGCATGAGCTACAAAAACTACGTGCCCAACGAGCAGTTTGATTACGTTTATAATATTTTCAAAAAAGTCTACGAAACAGGGAAACCGATAAAATCATACTCTTTAATTAATATACGCAAAAACGGAGAGCGCATTCATGTTGAAGATTCAGTGGCTCCTCTAAGCGACAAAGATGGAAAAATCATCGGATTTAAAGGAATTACTCGTGATATCACCCAACGCAAAATAATGGAAGAAATTCTCCAAAAAAGCGAGGACTACTTCAGAGAAATAACTGAAAATTCTTCTGATGTCATCATCATTACAGAAAGCAACGGAAACATAAAATATTGCAGCCGTTCCGTCGAACGCTATCTTGGATACAAACCCGAAGAATTAACCGGTAAAAATGCTTTTAACTTTATCTACGCGGATGATCTACCGCGCGCCGCCAATGATTACAGCAAGGCAATTCAAACAAAAGACACGGCCATCCCCAATGAATTTCGCGTAGTGCACAAAGATGGATCTGTGCGCCTTTTCGAGGGACTGGGGAAAAATCTTTTGGATAATCCGTCTGTCGCCGGTTTTATCATGAACATACGCGATGTCACGGAACGCAAACAACTGGAAATACAAAAAGAGGCGGCGCAAAAATCTCTCCGGGAAAGTGAGGAAAAATATCGTACTATTCTTGAAAAAATGGAAGAAGGCTTATTCGAGCTGGATCTAAAAGGCAATATTACTTTCGTTAATGACGCGGAATGCAGAAAATTAGGCTATTCCAGAGAAGAATTAACCGGAATGAACTACCGGCAGCTTCAAGATGAAAATACTGCAAAAAAAACACGCCAAATCTTCTCAGAAGTTTACAAGAAAGAAGAACCTATCCAACTATTAGACGTAGAAATCATCAGAAAAAACGGAAGCAAAGCCTTCAATGAGATTTCAGTGTCCCTTCTTAAAGACAAAGAAGGTAAGGCGACGGGATTCAGGGGAATTAGTCGTGACGTCACCGTGCGGCGACAAATGGAAGAAATGATCCGGCAATCGGAAGAAAAATACAGAACCATTATTAACGAAGTCGATGAGTGGTATTTCGAAATCGATCTTGCGGGCAATGTCATTTTCGTCAATGACGCCATTGTCCGTAGCGTCGGTTATCCACCGGAAAGATTAATCGGTCTCAACTATAAGTCATTCACAAGTAAAGAACGGTCCGGTGAGGTATTTAAAATTTTCCGCCAGGTTTACGAAACGAGAGAACCAACAAAAAACTTCCCTTATGAGTTTGTCCTAACCGACGGCAAAATAACTTTTTTCGAACTTTCCGTTTTCCCCAAGCTGGACGACCAAGGCAAGGTTGTCGGTTTCCGCGGAGTGGGCCATGATGTAACGGAACGCAAACGAACAGAAGAACAGCTTAATTACATCGCCACCCATGATCTCCTTACCGGTCTTCCCAACAGAATGTTACTGATGGACCGGCTTAAAATGGCCACTGCTCAGGCCAAAAGAAACGATCAAAAACTCGCCCTGATGATGCTGGACCTTGATAACTTCAAAAATGTCAACGATTCTCTGGGCCATATGGTTGGTGACAAATTGCTCAAAGAAATATCTCTTCGCCTGACCGGGCGCCTCCGCCAGAACGATACCATTTGCCGCCTGGGCGGAGATGAATTCATCATTCTGCTACCAGCGATAGAAAGGGTTGAAGACGCGGTTGAGGTGGCAAAAATAATTTTAGAATCTTTTGAGCAGTCATTTATCTGCAATGACCATTTAATAAATTCCAGTATCAGTATCGGTATTGCCATTTATCCCGATGATGCGCAGGATATAGACGCCTTAATGAAGAATGCCGATATGGCCATGTATTACGTTAAGGCGCACGGCCGAAACGGTTATCATCTTTTCTCTTATGCCAACAACAGACAATTCAGCCAAACTATTCAATAACAAATCATTAACCTAAAACAATCAGAGCATCAACCACCACCGGTTTTCCTCGCGAAATAATCACCGGATTCAAATCTATTTCCCGAATATGTTCAAACTCAAGGCCAATGCGTCCGATGGTGATAAGCATCCTGGCAAGTATTTTAGCATCCACAGCTTCCATGCCACGAAAAGAATCAATAATTTTATGGCCTCTTATCTCGCGCATCATTTCTAAGGCGTCCCTTTCCTCCAATGGAGCCTTACGAAAAGAAACGTCTTTAAGAATTTCCGTAAAAATCCCCCCTAAACCGAACATCACGCAGGGACCAAACTGGTCATCACGCGTCAAGCCCATAACCAGCTCTCGGCGTCCTTCAACCATTTCCTGCACCAAAACAGCGCCGTTATGGACACCAAGCCTCTTTTTAATTTCATCAAATGCCTCCAGCGCTTCATCATCATTGCGAACATCGGCGCGGATCAATCCCTTTTCTGTCTTATGCGCTATTTCAAAGGAGCATCCCTTAATCACGAGAGGATAACCTATCTGCCGGACCGCTTCTTTCAGTTCACTTTTGTGCTCCACGAGAATCTCGCGGGTTACAGGCAAATCGTAAGAAGCCAACACCCGCTTTGCTTCATATTCGGAAAGACAATTTCGTCCTTCCCCTAAGGCCAAATTAATTATTTTTGACGCCAAATCTTTACTCATACCGCTCCCTTTTTTCATAGTAAGTATTTACGTGTCCCACCGCACGAATCGCTTCGTACAAATCATCAAAAACAGGCAAACCTCGCGAGAGAAATTCCCGGCGGGCCAGTGTCAGCATCTCAACGATATCCAGGTCATCCACTCCTCTTTTATGACTAGCCAAAACGACAATAATCGGTTTACCGGTTTCTTTTACAACATCACTAAAAAGCTCGGCCATTTCTCGATAAGGCGTAGCCTGCGCTACCGGCTTGCCTATCATGCGCGTCATTGTTTTATAATGATAAAGAAGGGAAATCATTATTTGCAGATCTATTTGCTCATCAACAGCCACCGTGCGCAGCACTTCTTTTAAAATCTTCGGCTCAACATAAGGATTGGCTACGTCAATAGGGTTTGTTCCGCTGGAGCCGGGTTTAGGCAATAATTTTTCTACACGCTCTCTTATGTTTTGTGAAAGAGGAGGAACTTCCATCCCAAAATTTTCCGCCGCATCGCAAGCGGTAACACCGAGAGCGCCACCGCCGCCCACCACAGAAATATTTTTATAAACTCCCTGCGGCAGAAAACAAAAAGCCAGACAGGCTTCTGCCAGTTCTTTCAAGTCCTGGACCTGTATTGCATTAACCTGCCTTAAAACCGATTGCCAGATAAGACGACTTCCGCCCATCGACGCTGTATGAGTCACAATCATCCTTTTTCCAGCAGAAGAAAGTCCTCCTTTGCAAACAACAATTGGTTTTTTCCCCGTTGTGTTTTTAATGGCCCGGAAAAAATCATCACCCTTTTTAACACCTTCAACATACATGCCGATTACCCGCGTTTCCTGATCATCAGCAAAATAGGGGAGAAGGTCCATTTCCCGTAAATCAGCACCGTTACCGAAGCTAACCACTTTGCTAAACTCAAGTCCCATCCATTTTCCTTTATGGGCCAAGTCAATGGCCATACCGCCGCTCTGAGACAAAAACGCGACCGGGCCGCTCTGACGTGATAAATCATGACCTGGCAGCATCGTCAAGCCACTGCGGGGGCAATAGATACCGAAGCAATTCGGTCCCACCACGCGGATCCCCTTCTTTGCAATTTCACGGACTTCATTTTCCAGCAATAGACCTTCTTCGGTACCCAATTCGCTAAAGCCCGCGGAAAGAATTTCCGCACCCGCCGCGCCTTTTTTTCTGCACGCTTCAAGAGCTGCGGGCACCTCTTTCGCCACCACAGCAATAATAGCAAAATCGATTGTGCCGGGAATATCTTCAACCTTCCGATAAAAATCCAAACCGGCAAAATTTCCACCTTTAGGATTGACGGGAAATATTTCGCCCTCAAAGTTCATCGCCCGGAGAGCAATCAGCATACCAATACCAAAACCACGGACGCTGCCCTCGGCGGAGACACCGACAATCGCCAGTTTTTTCGGATGAAATATCCTTTCGAAATCTATTGTTGTTGTCTTTTTACTTTTTTTATCCATCGTTTTAACTTTATTCACACAGCGTTCTTTTCCGCTGTCGTAATCCATATCCTTAATTACGGATTGTTTAAGCGATTAACGCGCAATCCTGCCCTGTGCGTATTTCACCGTTGCTTCAATGAATTTTTTGAATAGCGGATGCGGTTTCGTGGGACGCGATTTGAATTCTGGATGAAACTGACAGCCCACAAACCACGGATGGTCCTTTATTTCCACAATTTCCGCCAAAAGGCCATCCGGCGAAACTCCTGTTATACGCAAACCTTTATCCATCAACTTCTTTTTATACTTATTATTAAATTCATATCGGTGACGATGACGCTCGGAAATCTCTTTTTGCTCGTACGCGGCATGAGCAAAAGAATTGGATTTCAGCACGCACGGCCACGCCCCCAACCTCATCGAAGCACCTTTTTCCTTCACTTCGCTCTGCCCGGGAAGCAAGTCAATGACCGGATACGGCGTTTGAGCGTCGAATTCGGAACTGTTAGCCTTATTTAATTTGCACACATTTCTGGCATATTCCACCACCGCCATTTGCATGCCCAGACAAATTCCCAGATAAGGGATTTTGTTTTCCCGCGCGTACTGCGCGGACAAAATCATGCCTTCTATGCCACGATTGCCGAATCCGCCTGGCACCAAGATGGCATCAACGTCGGCGAGACATCTAGCTGCTCCCTCTTTTTCCACCTTCTCGGAGTCAACAAATTTCAAGCTTACACGGCAATCATTGGCAATGCCACCGTGAACCAGTGCTTCATTGAGGCTTTTATATGAGTCGGTAAGATTAATGTATTTCCCCACAATGGCCACGCAAACTTCCCGCGCGGGTTTCTGAAACTTGCTGACGACTTCTTCCCAAGCTTGCAGATGCGGCCTGCCCGTCCAGATATTTAGCAAATCAACGATTTTATCGTCCAATCCTTCTCGATGAAAAATAAGCGGCACCTCATAAATACAGCCGACATCTTTCGCGGTGAAAACAGAAGATACTTCCACATTGCAGAACAAGGCTATTTTAGCTTTGATGTCTTCGGATAGAAAATTTTCCGTCCGGCAAAGCAGAATATCCGGCTGGATACCTATTTCACGCAGCGCTTTCACGCTGTGCTGAGTAGGTTTTGTTTTTACCTCTCCGGCTGTTTTGATAAAAGGAACCCAGGTTAAATGAATGAATATCGCGTTTTGTTTTCCTGCTTCATTACGAAACTGACGGATTGCCTCCAAAAAAGGAAGGCTTTCGATATCACCCACTGTTCCGCCAATTTCCACAATGGACACGTCATAGCCTTGAGCTGTGGCCACTATGAATTCTTTAATTTCGTTAGTGATATGAGGAATGACTTGGACAGTTTTCCCCAAATAATCGCCGCGCCTCTCTTTATTGATGACGGAATAATAAACCTGGCCGGCGGTGAGATTATTGCCTTTTCCCATGCTTGTGGAAGTAAATCGTTCATAATGTCCCAAATCGAGGTCCGTTTCCGCTCCATCATCGGTCACAAATACTTCACCGTGCTGAAAAGGGTTCATTGTCCCGGGATCAACATTAATGTAAGGGTCAAGCTTTTGATTGGTAACCTTGAGTCCGCGACACTCCAACAATGCTGAAATGGATGCCGCAGCCAAACCCTTTCCCAAAGAAGAAAGCACTCCGCCAGTGATAAAAATAAATTTCGTTTTCATTTCTTCTCCTCAACAATATCTTCCAGGGCCCGAACAAAATATCGGTATAAATAGCCGTGGCATGTTTCAATCAACTTGCCGAACATACCGCATGATGCGGCCAGCCAAATTTTCCACTGTTTCACTGAACAAATCGGCAAGCGGAATTTTTTCTAAATATTCGTCTTGCCAGATTATGTTGTACTCATTAACCATGTTACGAATATCATTATAACGGTGACCTAATACCTCTTTCTTTTCATTCAGCGACAAAAGATTATTGTATTCAATATGCAACAAAAACAATTTCTCCACAAATCCTTTTTCACCCAATAAAGGCATGACTAAAATAGGCGCACCATCAGCCCTGCCTTTGCCGATATAGATATCACCAGTGCTTACAATAGTTTTTTTCGTTCCCATCAACAAGTTGGAAGACTCAGCGCGGGATTTCATTTGAAGGGCGACCCCACCCTTTTCTTTCAAGTTTATAGTCGATTTATCAGTTGGTTTCCCTTCTTTATCGAGATTGTTTACGTCATAAACCGTGTAACCTTTTACGGTTAAAACCGCCGGCTGTATTCTGCTGATAAATAAAATATTTTTATAAGTCAAATTTTTGACAACAAACTTCATTTTCCCCATCGCCTCAAAAACAACTCCGGTTAAAGCTTTCTCTTTACGGCTCGTGCCCACGGTAACCGTTTTGGCCTGATGGCGAATTGCGTCTATCGGACGCGTCAGTTCGTCAATCGCCCTTCCCACTGTCACGTCCAACAAGTCCAGCGGCGAAATAAAGTTATTTTCACTTTTGAATTCATGATAAAAATCTTCGAGCGGCAATTTCCCGGCCGCGTATTTCAGTAACAGGGCCAAATCGGAAATCGTTTTTACACCTAGTAAATTAAAGGCTCCATCGTTACGCTTCGCATTAAAGGTCTGATAGAAATCATTAATCAAATAGCGTAAGCGCACATCGTTGATCCTGTCATAAATCGTATAATCGGATTTCGTCTGTTCACTCATGACGGAATTCAGGCGGTTGCGGAATTCCCTAAAAATCTGCGCTTCTTCATCTATGGCGCAGGCAGCATAGTAACCCCATAAATGCCCGGCGAACGCGTTGAGAATTACAGAAAGATTACCTGACGCGGCCGGTATTCCAATTACCGCATCAGCAATTTTATCAAACCGTTTGTCGCCTTCTTGGGCAAAAACAACTACCGCGGCTTTATGTGCCTTGAAAATAGCCACGTCCTTGGCAATATCTTCCATAACCGGCTGAGGATTACCGGCGGCACAGACTAAAATTAAAGGTTCCGCGGATAAATCGATATGTTTCTTGTTTTCTATGATATCGACAGAAATGGTTTTATAACAAAGTTCGCTCAACTTTATTCTTATTTCGTCGGCCGCCGCCTTGTTTGGTCCGCTGCCCACTACCGCCCAATACTTTTTAGATATGGTTTTCCCTACGGAAGCGGCGATTTCACTTCTTTTTTCAAATACACGCACCATCAGTTGCGGTATTTCTTCCAGATTTTTCAACTCCGAAGCGATAAAATCGTTGCTTTTCGTTTTCATCAGCTGCGCAAAAAACAGCGCCAATATCTGGCCAGCGATAATTTGAGAATAAAAAGCCTTCGTAGAAGCCACTGACATTTCAACATCCCGGCCGTCACTTGTGTAAAACACGCCGTGCGATTTAACCGTAATATCCGATTGCCTCCTGTTCACAATAGAAATGATGTAGGCTCCTCTTTCTCTGGCCATCGATACCGCGCGGTTTGTATCGGTGGTTGTTCCGGATTGACTGATCGGTATAACCATTGTATCGGACAAATCATCCTTGAGCAAAAAACCGCTCATTTCCGATGCCACTCTGGCATCTACGCGGATATTTGCGCCGCGCAGATACATTTCCAGAATATCGGCTATAGCGAATCCGGCAACAGCCGCCGTTCCGTGACCGATGACAACAATATTTTTTATCGAACCGTTTTCAAGACCGGAACGCACATTTTCCGGAACAATGTCCAGGCCTAAATTAAACATCACCTGCGGGAATGATTCATTTTTCGGCGACACAAAATATTTTCCGCGCAAAGTTCGTTTTACGGAATCAGGAGACTGGGATATTTCTTTGAGAAAGAAATGTGGATAATCTCCCCGGTCTATATCGCGCGTCGTGATCTGGGCCTTTTTCACATTACTCTGCTCTAAAGCAACCGGAGTACCGTCATAATGGCTTGCCTTAATCCCCGCCAAAGCGCCCGGTGAATTCTGGTCTAAAATAAAAATCTGCCCCCGCGTCCCTCGTTCCCCATTTGCGCTTTCTTCTCCGTTCATTTGAATGAAATCAGGCGTCACTTCGACAAGCCCGTAAAGTTCTGAAGAAAACATATACTGATCGGGACTGATGCCGACATAAATCGCCTGTCCGCTGCCTTTGAGCGCCAAAAATATTTTACCGGGTTCCAGATCGCTGGTCATCGCGATAGCGTGTGAGCCTTCAAAATCGTTCACAGCCAGGCGAAAAGCCTCGTCCAAAGAATAAGCCGCCAAAAGATATTTCTCTATCTGCAGGGGTATAATTTTCGTGTCCGTAGTGATTTCAGGATAAATCAATTCGCCGTTTTTTTCCAACTCGGCACGCAATACCGCGTAATTATCAATATCACCGTTTAAAACAACATTAATCTGGGCTTTCGCCTGCCGGTAATACGGAAAATCCTGTTGTATCCGATTCAGCCTGTTGTTATTTACCGGGTGACAATTCTCCTGAGTAATCGAACCGACGGAAGCCCAACGCGTATGTGTGAATGCCGTCTCGCAAATTGTTTCATGCTTCGCGAATTGATACAATATTCGGTCACTTCTAATCGCTTTTCTCAAATCGCAAACATTCTTGCCCAATTCACCAACAATAGAAAAAGTTTTATAGGTAAAAGATACATTAAACTTTTTTTCTCCCTTGTTTGGATTTTCGGACGACACATAGATTGAACCGTGGAGGAGATCGCCATGCCGGGTGCGACTCAGATAGTCATCATACAGATTGTTTTCTCTCAACGCGGAAATTATTTTTTTCAAAACATCGTCATTTTTCAAAGAAAAACTTATTTGAAGGCCAGCCGAATCCCTGCCGCGCACTTCCAAACGATCGAGCGCATTGAGAAGAAGGTTGATTTTCCGGTATTTTTTGAACGCCGACGGATTTAACGCGCCGACTTCATCAACTCCTGCCAATTCATTGATTTTATCAAAATTATCCAGAACATCTTTTTTCAATGACCAATAAATGTCTTTGAGTAAAATAACCCGGCTGTTTACTGTTTCCAAATCAGCGGAAGTAAATTTAACGGCGTTATTTTCAAGCAGTTCTTCCTCTTTGTCTAAAAACGTTTTCATGCGGGCGGATATGTCGGAAAGCTTCCTTGTCCCGGGTATTTGAAAAAAAAGATATTGCTGGGCTTTTTCGCTTTTGAGTTTCAGAACGGCTTTTTCCAAAGATTGTACGGTTTCCGCCCCACACAAATAATCCCCCAGCGTGATTTCCTTATTCAGCACTTTTTTCAGATTTTGGCTTTCAACATTCCGCCAAATTATTCGCAACTCTTCATCGGCAGTAAATTCTTCTTTGCTGTTTTGTCCCGGCAGCAGGGTCATCAATCCGGCGAAACCGCAATTGATTCGGAAAGGGAGGAACGGAAAAAAAATGATGGCGGGACCGCGGATATCCGAAGGGCTTTTTCCAATAAATATTTTGCAGTCGCGGACAAAAGCCCTTATTTTTTTTATTATTTTTTCAACTGACATTTTTATTGTTTTGTATGCTGGTAAATACTTAGGCAACCCGAAATAGTGCTCTGAACAATATCATTCAACCACGCACTACCCCTTTGCGCTTGTAAGGGGGTAAGCAATTTAACCGCTTCCAGATACGTTTTGAATTTTCCTGACTGCTTTTTCACTATTTTAAGGAAAGATTCTTTTCTCTTCAAAGATATATTTTCTTCATTTCCTTTTAAAAGGTATTCTTCCATTGCTGGCCAATTTTTCAGAAACTGATCCTGCGAACGCCAGGCTTTAACGGAAAATATTCTTTTTATTTCCTTTTCTCTGGTCGCCGCTTTTTCCAAATTCTTCGCAAAAATTCTCAGTTGCACAATTCTCTCCGTCAAGGCACCCTCCAAAACCTTCTGGCTCCCGGCATATAAATCATCACCGTATTTCTCGCGCACAAAGAAACCGTGGCGAACATATCTGTACCACTGTCGCAGAGCCAGCAAATTGGCCACATATAAAATGTTGGAGGTGACCTTATGGCTTACGTCTCCATAGAGTCCGGGGTAAAATTTTTTGGAAGAAGCCGGCTTTGGGGGATGCGACACAATCATCCCTTCCTTCAGACAATCCGTGCGGCATACGACACCCGCCGAAATAACCGTGCCATAGGCAATTTGCACCGGTCCCGCGATTGCCCCCTGCCCGCCCAAAAAAATCGGTGCCTCGCGCAGCATGACACCTCGCGGCACATCGCCGATAAGAGAAGGCGTCGCTTTGTCCTGTTGGGGAGTGTAATTGAAATGAACGTAAGAACTGCCTACTTCGCTGTGATTTTTGCGGCTCGTCCCCCCCCCCATCAGGCAATCACAAAAATTAACCAAGCTCCCCAGGGTAACAAAGGGAAACAGGATTGTTTGCTTTAAGCCGACAGAATGATTACCGCCGACTTGTTCTTCCAAAAGGCATCCGGAACGCACCTGGGCGTTGCTTCCAATGACCACATTGTCCAGAAAAACGGACTCAGAAAAATATCCACCCTTCAACTCCACACCATTTCCTAATTGACAGTTAATCAGGACTACCGGAGCTTCATAGCCCAGCTTTACATTCGGGGAAATCAAGGTTTGTTCCCCTTTTATCCTTGCCGCGCCGTAAATTATTAAAGAAGCGTCTATCTTATCCAGATTTACTTCTTCGCCGATTTCCACAGAAAAAGGGGCCGTCATCCGTACCCCTTTTTTCAAGAGCAGTTTAACCTTTGTGGGCAATGTTTTGCTTTTTTCCAATATTTCAATCATAAACTATTTTATCGCGTTTATTTTTTCTTTTCACAATCAATGCCAAGTTTAGCCATTTTATCGGTAAAAGTATTGCGGTTTATGCCCAGAAACAATGCCGCCGAACTCTTTACATAATTCGACCTGCGCAGCGCGATTTTAAATAATCCTTTTTCCACTATAGACATTACTTCCTCGTAAAGTTTGCTTTTGCGGCCTCCCGATTCGGACAAAATTGTAACGATATCTTCAAGCTTTTTTTCCATTATTTCTTCGACTGCTGAGTATGGCGTTTCTTTCACCTTAAGAACCACTTTTGATTTTTTCTGCTTCTTTGACCGCGTTTGCATGAGCCTCCCCACAATAAAAATAAATTCAAATAAATTTCAAGCGCGTTGGCGCAAAATACCGCTTGAGCCGGTCTACACCGGCAATAATCTTAAAAAGATAATAATAACAATAATCAAAATCGTGACATAACTCATCACAATGAGAGAAAGTCTTTCGACCGGTTGCTCCAGGTATTTTCGAACTTCCGGTTCCACTTTTTCCTCACCCAGTTTTTCCGCAATCAGGCGGGCAAGCATTGAGTGTTTTTCCATCAAATTAGAGAAAAAATAAAATCCTTTGGTTGTGGTCAACAAAAAATAAACTTTTTTACCCAGCTCGACTATGCCAAGGTGGGTAATTTCCGCCCAGGAAAATTCTTTTTTGCGAAAAAACTTTTTCATCATCAGTTTTTCTTCCGCCACGATTACCTCTCTCTTCGTGGCTTCAATGCCGACGATTAAAACAATTATAAAGAAAAGGGCGGCGATTATCTTCTCCCACATTTGAGTGTCGAACATGCTCAGCACAAACAATAAGAAAAGCAGTACAATTATCGCCCATAAAGGAATAAGAAAAGCCTGGCGAATTTTAAAAATATTTTGTTGCATTTATTTACCCGGATGCTTTTTTCTAAGGGATTTATTGTTTTCTGATAAAAGTTCCGCTTTTGCCACCGGTTTTTTCCATCAGCATTATTTCTCCGATGACCATCGCTTTATCGGCTGCTTTGCACATATCGTAAACAGTCAAAGCGGCCGCACTCACTGCCGTCAACGCTTCCATTTCCACGCCCGTCTTACCGATCGATTTTACTTCAGACTCAATGATAACACATGAATTTTTATGGTCAATTTCCAGGTTCACATCTATGGCCGTCAGCTCCAGCGGATGGCAAAGAGGAATCATTTCGCTCGTTTTTTTCGCCGCCATAATGCCTGCTATTTTAGCGGTCCCCAAAACATTGCCCTTGGTCATTTGCCCCATTTCAATTAAATCCAGTGTCGCTTTTTTCATCATCACCCGGCCGTGGGCTTTTGCTCTGCGGCTGGTCGTCGCTTTTACCGTGACATCGACCATCTGCGCCTGATTTTTATTATTGATGTGAGACAATTTACGCATGGCGGTTACTTAAGCGAAATTTAAATATCGAATCAAGCAATTTTTGTTTGCGCGAACTGTAGCACAGGGATACGGATGAGTCAAGAACAGCAAAATTTTTAACCCTATTAAAAATTCTTGATATAAACATACTTATTAGCTAATATTTTTTAAACTACTTACATTCATTAATCTGCAGGAGTGATGCGATGTTTGTTAAAATATCCAGCATGAGCATCATTGGCATGGAATCATATCCCGTTTTTGTTGAAGTGGACATATCGCAGGGATTGCCGCAATTTGCCACTGTCGGTTTGCCGGACACCTCGGTGAAAGAAAGCCGCGACAGAATCAAGGCCGCCATCAAAAATTCCGGCTACCGTTTTCCGCGTGCTCACGTGACCGTCAATCTTGCCCCCGCCGACATAAAAAAAGAAGGCACCGCATTTGATTTGCCCATCGCCGTGGGAATCCTTGCCGCGGAAGAATTAATCAAGGAATCATCCACGCGAAATTGTTTTTTCATGGGAGAACTTTCTCTCGATGGCAGCATCAAAAGAGTCAACGGCGTCTTGACCGCGGCTTTTAAAGCCAAAGAAATGGGCATTGCGGCGGCTTTTGTTCCCGAAGAAAATGCTTTGGAAGCGGCCATGGTGGAAGGCATAAATGTTCACGGCGTAAAATGCCTGACGGATGTCGTGGAATTTTTAAGCGGACGCAAAAATATTGAACCGCTGAGCGTAAATGTAAACGAAGTTTTTCAGCAAACGCGCAAATACGATATTGATTACAACGAGATTAAGGGACAAAAACAGGCGCTACGCGCGCTGGAAATCGCGGCGGCAGGCGGGCATAATGTGTTGATGATCGGCCCGCCGGGTTCCGGTAAAAGCATGCTGGCAAAGAGACTCCCGACAATCCTTCCCGATCTTTCCTTTGAAGAAGCGATTGAAGTAACCAAAGTGTTTTCCGTGGCGGGCTCACTTAATAGAGAAGAAATGATGATTGCCACCCGGCCGTTCCGTGCTCCGCATCACACGATATCCGACGCCGGACTGGTGGGAGGCGGTCAAATGCCGCGACCCGGCGAAATCAGCCTAGCTCATTTAGGCGTTCTTTTCCTGGACGAACTTCCGGAATTCAAAAGAAACGCGCTCGAAGCTTTGCGCCAGCCGCTCGAAGAAGGGACAATAACCATCACCCGTTCTTCCGTCACGGCCACTTTTCCCGCCAAGTTCATGCTGGTGGCCGCCATGAATCCGTGCCCGTGCGGTTATTTCGGCGACCGTGTCCGCACCTGCCGCTGCAGCCCCCAGCAAATCCGACAATATCAGGGAAAAATTTCCGGGCCGTTGATGGACCGTATCGATTTGCACATCGAAGTTCCCTCCGTAAAATACCGCGCCCTTTCCGCAAAAGAAGAAGGAGAGTCATCTCAGACTATCAAAAATAGAGTAAATGCCGCGCGAAATGCACAAAAAAGGCGTTTCGGTCAAAACGACATCATCTGCAACGCCCGGATGACGGAAAAGCAAATCAAGACTTTTTGCGCCATAGATGATGATTCGCACAAACTGATTGAAATGGCTATTGAAAAGCTGGGTTTGAGCGCCCGGGCGATAAACCGTATACTAAAAGTGTCTCGTACTATCGCCGATCTGGAAAAAAAAGAGAAAGTCGAGGCGGCTCATGTTGCTGAAGCGATTCAATATCGAAGTCTTGATCGCAGTTTAATTTAATGCTAGTATAATTTGATCACGCCTATTCAGGCGATTTCTCTCTCTAAAAGAGGCATATATTATGGGAATTAAAATTATTCAGGTACCGTTGGAGAAGCTGAAACCCAAGCCCACGGATGAATCCAAGCTCGGTTTTGGAAAATTTTTCACAGACCACATGTTTACCATGAAATACAAGGAAGACAAAGGCTGGCATGACCCTATGATTGAACCATACCGGCCGCTACAACTGGACCCCACGGCTATGTGCCTGCATTACGCGCAGGAAATATTCGAAGGTTTAAAGGCATACCACGGTAAAAACGGCGAGATTTTTCTTTTCCGCCCCACGGAAAACATCAAAAGGATGAACGTCTCGGCGGAAAGAATGTGCATGCCGGCGGTTGACGAAAGCATTTTCCTGGAAGCTTTAAAGAAACTGGTTCTTCTGGAAAAAGACTGGATTCCGCGTGGTGAAGGAACTTCTCTGTATATTCGCCCGACCATGATTGCCACAGAGGCTGCGCTCGGCGTTCATCCCGCAAATGAATATTTATTTTTCATCGTTGTCGGCCCTGTGGGCGCTTATTATCCGCAAGGTTTCGCCCCGACTAAAATTTACGTTTCTGAAGAATACGTGCGCGCGGCACCGGGCGGTACCGGTTACACGAAAGCAGGCGGAAATTACGCTGCCAGCCTTTATGCCAGCAGGATAGCAACAGATATGGGCTATACGCAGGTTCTATGGCTGGATGCGCGGGAAAAGAAATACGTGGAAGAAGTGGGCACAAGCAATATTTTCTTCGTCATGGGTGACGAACTGATTACACCGGCTCTTACCGGCACAATTTTGCCGGGTATTATGCGCAAATCCATCATTCAACTTGCCCGTCACATCGGCATAAAAGTCGAGGAAAGACAAATTTCCATTGATGAAGTTACCGCGTCTTTACAGAAAGGGGAACTCAAGGAAGTTTTTGCTTCCGGAACGGCGGCAATTGTTTCGCCAGTGGGTCAGATTTACTACCGAGGAAAAGAGTACATAATAAACGACAATAAAACCGGTCCGGTGGCCGAAAGGCTGTATAACGGAATACTACAAATCCAATATGGATTGAAAGAAGACCAATTCGGCTGGCGGTTCAAAATTCACGGTTAGCGGTAGAGAAAAAAATTACAAAACAAAATCCCCCTTTGATACGGGTACTTGGATTTGTATTCCACAAACTTGTGGAAAAAACTGTTGATAACTTTGTTGATTGATTTGGCAAACGCCCATTTGACGTGATTTTATACCAAATTGCCTAAGGTTTAAGCAAGATAAATACTCAATGTAATTAATAACTTATAAATATAGCTTGCTGTTGCTTGCCTTTATTGACCGTCGTTCAGAGCAGATATAAACTGCTTATAAATAATTGTGCCAACGATTAAGGATTTTTGTAATTTTCCAACAGCAAAATTATGCAAAAAAAATCTTCGGTATATAAAGGTTTTACACCAAAAACCTTAAGCCAATGGCTGACCGCTACCCTTTTCTTTGTGCTGTTTCCGTTTTTTGCATGCGTTGCCGCAGAAATTGACCCCATAGACGATACAGTGCAAAAACTGCAACGCGTGTATGAAGAAACAAACGATTTTCAGGCTGATTTCCGTCAGGAAACATTCAATAAATCACTCAAAAGAACGATGATAGAAGAAGGCCTTGTTTTCTTTAAGAAACCGCGCAATATGCGCTGGGATTATACAAAACCGGAAGTCAAAAAACTGATTATTAACCCTCAAAAAGCGTGGCTTTATCTGCCGCGCGAAAAGACGGCATATGTGCAGAAAGCAGATAATCTGGTCCAGTCGGCAACATTAATCAGATTTTTGTCCGGTTTAGGAAAGCTCAAAGACGATTTTCAAATAAATTACGCACAGCCGGAAGCCATTGATAAACACGGCAATTATCTGCTTAAACTGACACCTAAAGAAAAAAATTCTTCCCTGCAGGCTCTCGGCATCACTTTGGATAAAAATACTTATTTTATTATACAGGTAAGTTTTGAAGACTTGATGGGCAACATAACCACACTGAGATTTTCCAATATCGCTTTGAACGCTGGTCTTTCCGATAAGCTTTTTAAATTCCAGCCGCCCGCGGGAACAAATATTTTCGACATGCCGTAAAATTACCGGCAAGAGTTTTTTATTTATTTAATGAGACGCAGATTTCCAATATCCGATCCACGTTAAAACGGCGGTTTTCCTTGCGCGTCAGACAATAGGCATCCATTCCCACAAAAGGATGTCCGCTGTATTCCATCTCTCCGACAAACAGCGGGCGGATTGTGCGGCGCGATTTTTCATCCTTCGCTTTTAAATAAAGAATTTCCAGATTTTTCTTTTCTTTAATCGCCTTGTGAATAATCTGCAATTTATCGTCGTGCGACAATTTTTGTTCCGCCTTATCATATTGCGTGCGTGTAAGAAATTTTACAATATGCCAATCCATCAGAATATGGCTTTTCTTCAGCGGCTGTTTCAGGACTATTCCGGCAAGCGATGTGCAGCGGGAAAGCGCCACATACACCTGGCCGTGCGCGAAAGTACCGCGTCCCACATCAATGATAACATTTTCAAAGGTTTTGCCCTGGCTTTTGTGAATCGTGACCGCGAAGGCCAGGCGCACCGGATATTGCGTGAACGAACCGACATCTTCGGAACAAAGCTCATCATTTTTTAAATAGAACCGGTATATTTTCCAAGTGTAGGGGCTAATTTCCACTGATTCGCCGTTATCCAGTTTGGCGGTTATTATCTCCCCGCCTTCGTCATCTTTTTTGAATCCCGTTATTTTGCCGATAGTGCCGTTGATCCAGCGCCCATAGGCATCGTTATTCAAAAGCATTATCTGCGCGCCTTTTTTAAGATTTAATTCCAGGGCTGTCGGCAAGTATTCCTTGCCGAATTCGCCATCGATCATGCCTCGCGCTTTCCATATTTTCCCGGGAAGTTTAGCCAGTTGTTTTTCGTTAATGCTATCGGCCAGGTCATTGGTGCTGGTCAAAGAAAGATAAAAAGCTCCGGCAGGTGCGGTAAACTGAGAATCATAACGTTTGTTGAACAGCGCCAAATCATCATCGGTTACGGTGCGGTTGCGAATAGCGTTGAGCAGGCGGATAAATTCATCATCCTTCTGACGATAAACTTTTTCCAGTTCGACAAATTCCATGTCCAGCTTTTCCATGACTTTGGCGCTGAAAAAATAGGGGCTTGCATAGTGCGACCGGAATATTTCGCGCTCCTTGCTCGTGACCACGGGCGGCAGTTGATATAGATCGCCGATGAAAATCATCTGCACGCCGCCGAAAGGGCGTTTGGAATTGGGGCCGTTGAGACGCAGAAATTTATCCACACAATCCAGCAGATCAGCCCTCACCATGGAAACTTCATCAATGATAATCGCGGTAAGCTTTTTGTAGATGGTAGGTTTTTCTTTTTGGGCGCTTTTTTTCTTTTTAATCGACGCGGGAGTCACATTCGGCTTAAAATGGAAAAAGGAATGAATTGTCTGCCCGCCGATATTCACGGCGGCAACACCCGTCGGCGCCAGAATAACGGCGTTTTTTTTAGTGTTGTTATGAAAATAATTAAGCAAAGTTGATTTACCGGTACCGGCGCGGCCGGTGATGAAAATATTTTTGTCCGTTTCTTCCATCAGCGAAAGCGCGCGCTGGAACTTAGGGTTAAAATCAATCTCCACGGATTTTGCAGTTTCGTTCATAATTTGCCTTATCAGGTGTTCGGTGAAGCGGATTTACTGCTGCCCTGCAGTAAATCCAGCGGACTTTGCAGGCTGCGGATATCGCGAGCCATAACATGAGTGTAAATCTCCGTGGTCTTGACGTCCGCATGGCCCAGCAAATCCTGGAGGATGCGGATGTTGACGCCGCTTTCCAGCATGTGCGTAGCAAAACTGTGACGCAGCGTGTGGCAGCCCACCTTTTTATCGATGCCTGCCTGTTCGGCGGCCCGTTTCACCGCTTTTTGCAGGACCGATTCCAGTACATGATGGCGCATCTTCTTGCCGGAACGCGGATCAACGGATGTCTGTTTTGCCGGGAAAACCCACTGCCAGCCGGTAGACCGCGACGCATGGGGATATTTTTTGGCCAAGGCGTTCGGGATATAGACCTCGCCAAATCCTTCTTCGAGATCTTTATGGTGAAGGGTTTTCACAGCGGCAACCTGCCTGAGCATCTCGTCGCGCAGATTTTTGGGCAGGACGGTCGTCCGGTCTTTCCCGCCTTTGCCTCCGCGCACGAAAATCAGGTTTTGACCAAAATCAACATCCTGCACGCGCAAGCGGATGCATTCCATCAGCCTCAGCCCGCTTCCGTAAATCAGCTTGGCCATCAGGGCCGGTTTGCCCTCCATGGCGGCAAGCAGGCGCTGAACTTCAGCTTGAGTCATCACCGTGGGCGGACTTGTCTTGCGCTTGCTTCGTGCCGGGGCGATTTCATCTTCCAGTTGGATGTCCAGCACACGTTTATATAAGAAAACCAAGGCGTTGAGCGCCTGTCTTTGCGTGGATGCGGTTACCCGATCTTCAGTTGCCAGATGCGAGAGAAACGCCTCAATGTTTTTAGCGCCGAGTTCTTTCGGATGGGTTTTTCCGCCAAAGTAGTGGATATAACGAAGAATCCATTGACAATAGGTTTGCTCTGTGCGATAGGCGTAATGGTGATACCGAAGGACCTCTCGAACCTGATCCATTAATTTGAGTTTCGGGTTGGGGCGAAATTTCGGTGGATTTGCCTGATTCATTTTAAAAAAAAGAAAAGAATATTAAGTAAATGTATAAAACATCCCGTCGAAAGCGGGGCCGTTGTCAGTGGGGCTTACAGTCTCGATTTTCCATGTTTGCACCTTTAATAGCGTAATAAGTGGAATTTGGCAACCGAAAATGTAATAAGTGGAAAATTCAACGGCCAATTTTCCATGTTTTATGCTTTAATATCACAATAAGTGGAAATTCTTTCCATCTATATGCTCTGATATGGCGGAACATTTTCCACTTATTACACTGTTAAATGTTTAAAAGGAGGGCTTATGAAAAAAGTATTTTTATTAGTATTTATTTTATTTATTTCTTCCTGCTCTCATAATATTAATATGGTATCTAAAGATAAGTTGCCGCCGTATCAAGGAGATGTGGCTGTATATTTTTCTAAAAATGACTGCACAGGCATTGAGAATCAATTACCTACTAATTATGAGATTATAGCTGAACTCGAATATTACAATTGGGGTAAATTCAGGAACATATCTGTCGAAGATATAGTTGCTTGGTTTAAAGCAGATGCACAACAAATAGGTGCCAACGCCATTATAATTAATAGCTGTAGCACTGTTTACTCCGGCTTTGCCAGTAGGGGTAAAAGTGCAAGAGCAAAAGCAATACTTGTAAAGTAATAAAACATTTAACAAGTCAATACAGCCGATCGCTGTCGCTCCGGCTGATTTTTTCGTTGTATAAAGATTAGAATTAAAAAATATGATCGTATCACTGGGAGATGAACACTATGCAACCAATCCAATATGAACCTGATCCTAAGACAATCCGGGATTTAGCGAATCTTTATGAAAAAGGTCATTTGAATCTAGAACCTGGTTTTCAACGTGATTCTGTTTGGTCAATATCCGACCGTTCAAAACTAATTGACTCCATATTACGTAATTATCCGCTCCCTTCCATTTTTCTCTACAAAAGGGAACATGATGGGGAATATGTTTATGATGTTATTGACGGAAAGCAGCGAATAGAATCATTTTTAATGTTTATGGGACATATTAAAGGACAAAAATATTCAACAACATCTCAAATTTCAGATGAAGTTGAAAAAGAAAAAATTGATTGGAAGTTTCTCTGTAAGCGTAAACTGCAACACAAAGTCACCGGTTACAAAGTTCAATGCATTGAAGTACTAGGTGAGTTATCAGACATTATTGATTTATTTGTTCGCATTAATTCTACGGGTAAAGCTCTTACACCTGCCGAAAAGCGGCACGCAAAATATTACAATAGTGAGTTTCTACGTGTGGCAGGTAAAATTGCTGAGCGTTATGAAAAATATTTTCTTTCAAATAAGATTTTAAGCCCAAACCAAATAACAAGAATGAAACACGTGGAACTAATATGTGAACTTATGGTCTCTATTTATAATGAGGATGTTATTAATAAAAAAACTGCACTTGATAAAGTAATGAATGCCAAGGCCATTGCAGGCAAGAAGATTAAAGAAGTGCAACAGCAATGCGTTAAGACTCTTAATCGTTTAAATATCATGTTTCCTCAGCTTAAAACTACGCGGTTATGTAAACTTTCAGATTTTTACAGCCTTGCAATGCTAATTTGGAAATTTGAAAAAAGAGGTTTTATATTAACAGAAAAGAGGAGGAATCAGCTAGCCTTTGAATTACTCCGAAATTTCTCAAATGGTGTTGATGAAGTTAGCGTTCAACAGAAGAAAGCGCGGGGTATTCAGCCGGGGCAGGAATTATATCGGGAATACCTTTTAACAGTTATACAAAGTACAGACGAAATCAAACAAAGACAAAAACGTGAAGAAATTTTAAAAAGCATATTGGAAAGTTTATATGAAAAGAAAGACAGGAATCGGATCTTCAGTAGAGAACAGAGAAGGTTAATTTGGAATTCAGAAGAAGATCCAAAATGTGCAATATGTGGTGCGGCAGTAACTTGGGAAGATTTTACCGCAGACCACATTACACCACATAGCAAAGGCGGGAAAACCACTATAGCGAATGCCGCTATAACCCATAGGGTATGTAATTCAAAAAAGGGAAATAGGGCATAATATAAATACAACAAAAGCAATACACCCGATCGCTACGCTCCGGGTGATTTTTTCGTTGGGGGTGATAGAATGAAAAAAATTTTGTTTGCGTTAGTTGTTTTATTGATAATCCCTTCGATTCTGTATGCAGAAGAATCGTATTTCTTAGCATGTAAAGAGGGTACAATTTTTTATAAGGGAGATAGCGGTGCAAATAACAAAAATTTTAATAGGGGAGACTTATTTGAAGTTCGAAATGCCTATGAATTAAATAATCCTCGGAAGGCTTGCTGGTCAGATTCAGGTGATTTAAAATGTCTGCTAGAGGTGCAATATGGAAATATACTTTACCATGGAGGGGCAGGCATTATGCACATCAACGGTTCTGTAGATATAGGATTGGGTTGTTGGTTTAAATCTGACACTGCTATTCCTATCAAGGATAATAGCAACGCCAATTCGGAAAAATTTTTTAAGATATTAAATCGTGTCACAGGCGGTAGGATAGAAGAATATTTTAATAAATCCCTTGATAAACAATTTGTTGATGTTATGTGTTCGGAACATTCTGTCCAATTTAGTGTGAATGGAATAACATTTACAGATATAAGGAAAGAAAAAGCAGAAAAACTGGAAAAGGCTCGCTTATATGAAGAGGCAAGGACGGAGAGAATTAGACAGGAAGAGAAAGCAAAAGAAGAACAAGCGCGTATAGAAAGGGAAGAACAAAGAATACTGCGAGAAAAGGAAGCTGCAAAACTCAAGGCTTGGCAGGAGGAAATAAGAAGGAAGTATGGCGTTGAAAAGGTTGCAAGGATTGGCGATTTAGAAATTAATCCATACGAGTATGAGGGTCGTACGATAGCTGTTTTGGTGCAATTTCAAAAAATGCTTTCTAGCACATCCGCAATTTTCTTTAGCGGATATACAAATTTGCGTGATGCAACAGGTGCGCCAGACCAAATTATTGTTACGGGAATTCCAAAAGGAACTCACTTTAAAGGTGGCTTCATGGCCCCCAAAGTGATGTTGGCGCTCAAAGGAAAAGGCACAATAGACGGCACTAACGCTTTTGGTGCTAAAATTAGGGCCCCTCATTTTCAATGGGTTGGTATAATATATAGAGAGTAACAATCGGTGTTTGAGGAGCAAAGAGATATTCACCAAAAAAATGCCCTTCAAAATAGCCAAAACTCACGGCGAACCCCTCTTCGATGAGGGCTGTTCCGCTCACTGTGGGCATCGCAAAAATGCTTTTTGTAATTGATCGTTGAGGATAGGTAACATGAATGACTACGAACAGCGAATAGTTGTTTATGCCGATGTACTCGGTTGGAGCGACGCCTGTCGCGACTTGTCGCAATTTCCATCTCTCCAAAACGCAGCGAATGAAATTGCAAAATATGCACGCAAATTTTCTTTATCTGTTAAACGTGCACTCAAGACTACTGAGCAACACACTGTAATCCAGTTTTCATTTTTCTCTGATAATTTTGCGGTTTCTGCACCGGTTGATGACGATCAGGTCAAAATGATTTTTAAAATTATTGCTTTCGCAACGCACGAGTTGATGCGGGTGGGATTCTTGATACGGGGGGCTGTTACTTTGGGAGGCCTCTACCATGATGACACTGGCGTAATTTTCGGCCCAGCGCTTGTCGAGGCCGTCGATATGGAAAAGAAGACAGGCTATCCTCGTCTAATATGCAGTGATTGTTTGATCGAATTTTTGGACAGAACTGATTACAAAGATAACGTAATCATCTGTGATCTTGACAAAAAATGGGTTGCAAATATAGCTTGTGGAAGTTTCCATGCAATGACAGACCTTAATATGATAATTGATGAAAAGCTCGTTGTGCTGAATAAGAATAAGGACAAGTGGCAGTACATGCAAGAAATGCTTCCGCGTATGTATAAGGCCTCTGGCATCAGTGAATAGTAAATGGAAACGTCCTGTTTAATGATTGCCCAACCAGGCAATACAGCCAATCGCTGCGCTCCGGCTGATTTTTTCGTTAAACCTTTCAATTCGCAATAAATAATTCTGATCGTATTGTTCAAGATTGTCTCAACCTGAAAACACTGCCACAACGCAAACAAATGTATTGCTCATTGTATGCGGTTATTATTTCATCGTTTTCGGATTTAGCTTTTCTAAAAGCTTTATATGCTCCCCGAACACTCAAAAAAAGAATGAATAAAAATATTAGCGTGGTGGAAATTATTGCAAAAATTTGTCTAACTATCATATTCTCAAAACTATCTGCTAGTATTACCACGAGCAACATACCCAGAAATGCACTCGGCAAAAATATGAGAAGAAATTTACCTGAGGCAGGCCCAATAGGTGATGATATTTTTGGTGGTGTAGTCATCTGGGACAGCATGGTTTGATTAGTTGCCTTACCAACACCAATTCCCCCCCCAAGCCCTCCTAAGGGACCACCAGACATTCCAACTCCAATACCAATACCTTTTGTTTTAGATATACCTGAGACGTGAGTCATTGTTGCTTTTTGAATATTATCAGACTTACAAGACGGGCATGTATAAGACATAATAATCATCCTTTCATCTGAATATTGCAGTTTTGGCATTAACTAATCTTTTTATTATAGTAAATATATAAGCTTAGAATAATTTGTGTCAAGAAAGATTTGCTAACAGAAAAATTTGCCTTTTAATTTTTACATACTTTCGTCCCATTAGTTGTCAATATCGGGAAGATGGGGTTCTTGATCAATCAGTTTTTTTATTCCCCCTGTGACAATTTTGAAGACTTTATGTGGAAAGAAACATTTTGGCGGACATAACGATATTGCAACTTCGTAGGTGAAAGAAAACAGTACGCATCAACCGGATAAACCTCTATTACTTCTCTTCCTGCCAGGTTGCCATGTATTCCCATGATTTGATTTTTGGCGCGGTATCGTCCTGACACCAGTTTCCCGTAATTCCCAGCTCTTTGACGGTCAGATCGAAGTGGCACATCGCAATGCCGATATCAATCTCCTGCAGGGAAACATCCCGCAGATGCTTGTAGCCGATGGCGCGCGCCAGATAAAATGAAAAAATTTTCCGGTTGGGTTCATAGACGATCCGCCAGGGTTGTTTGTTGGAGGCGGAAGGGGCCAGCCGAACATTTTCCAGCGCTTCGGCGTAAGGGCCCGCTTCTGCGGGGGCAAGCGGCGTCGAGGCATTGCCGCAAAAGAAAAGTTTGGCCCAGGGCAGGCGGCGGTCGGAGCCGGCAAAACCGCGCATGACCCGTTCGGTCAGGCTTCTGCGTTCGGCCGCGTATCCCAGGGGGGTAATGGTCGGCAGTAGTTCATTGCGGCGCATGCCCGCCGCGCGCCCGAAAGCGCTGATCGCAAATGTGCCGCCCAACCAGCAGGTGTTCAAGCCCAGTTGGGTTGCCTCCAGGATCAGCTTTTCTTTGCAGTATCCGTAATCACATGTCGCCATCGGCGCGGGGCTGATCATACCCGCCAGATACAGCCGCGCGTTTTTAATCACGCCGTAGGTGCCGAGTTTTTTCCAGGCTTCACTCGGCAGCGCATCCATCGCAATCAGGGCGAAGCGCGGCGCATTGTCGAACAGTCCGCGGTGCGGCTGATCGACCATCCGTTTGAATGCTTGCAAAACGGAGGCTTCAATCAGCTTGTCCGCATAAGACCGGCATGAAAAGCGTTTTTGAATGATGTCCGATACCGGCGTCATAAACCTCCCGTAAATTTCTATTGTCAAATATCATACGATTACACTATACTAAACCCAAAATTTTACATTATGATTCTCGAATGCGGAGGAACAACGCGACTATGAAACTCGCCACCGTCGAGCAAATGCGTGAAATGGACCGTACGGCGATTGAAAAGCTGGGGATCGCAGAAGAAGTGCTCATGGAAAACGCGGCGCATGCGGCCGTTTCGCTCCTGCAAAACATTTAAGACGATGCCATCCCCTGTATTCTCGAACCGGAGGGAAATGTGAAAGCCTTAAGAAAAAGCTGGGCGCGGCTGATTCAGAAAATATACGAGGTTGATC